>Ga0080004_1206238_pt1 | contig 15535 bp, 11 predicted proteins | sample WasSprMetagenome_FD_69207 | JGI IMG/M metagenome (GOLD analysis project Ga0080004, IMG submission 69207) | Sulfidic aquatic microbial communities from Washburn Spring, Yellowstone National Park, USA - WS (SPADES assembly) (version 2) | ecosystem: Environmental > Aquatic > Thermal springs > Hot... | reverse complement strand
GCAGTGAAAAACGAGGAAAGGATTAGACAACTGGAGAGAAGGTGAGACCATGCCCTCCTTCCCATTCAACCCACTACTAATAATAGCCATAACCCTGGGAGTCACAATAGCGTGGCTCTACTCAGTATACTACGCCAGCTCAAAATCCGCTAAAACCAGCAAGTAAAGACTTGTAGTTTCTTTTAGTTGTTTCAGAATACACAACCACAGCACCGTCCAGCACGCCGTCCGGCTTGTAGTTTCTTTTAGTTGTTTCCGGCCAGAGACCAGCACACCAGAGTCCTAGCGACCTCGGGCAGACTTGTAGTTTCTTTTAGTTGTTTCTAGTTTACGCCCGCTCGGGAGGGAGCGGCAACTACCATAATCTTGTAGTTTCTTTTAGTTGTTTCTATGATATAATCAGTAAGCTTTCTGATGATTGATGTTGCTCTTCCGCTTGTAGTTTCTTTTAGTTGTTTCTTTTGTCATAGATATTGCAGAGCCTTCGGGAATAATCTATACTTGTAGTTTCTTTTAGTTGTTTCTCACAACTAGCCTCGAACTGTCGAATAGCTTTACCGCATCATCTTGTAGTTTCTTTTAGTTGTTTCGACGTTCGCGGAGAAGCTTGCGAGGGTGACCGGCAAGTCCTTGTAGTTTCTTTTAGTTGTTTCGTCCTGATCCCCTTCGGTGCCATCTCGGGGGCGGAGATAACCTTGTAGTTTCTTTTAGTTGTTTCGGCAAGACATCTATGTGCAGGATAATAGTGGAGGTTCTCGGGCTCAACTCTTGTAGTTTCTTTTAGTTGTTTCTTCATGTGTTTGGAGCCGTCTGAGAGGTCGCTGTTCTACCGCTTGTAGTTTCTTTTAGTTGTTTCTTTGATCTGATGCACAGCGCTGGGGTAAAGCTTACTATGAGAATCTTGTAGTTTCTTTTAGTTGTTTCATCAACAAGCTTTCTAACGATGCTCGTAATGCAACCATACTCTTGTAGTTTCTTTTAGTTGTTTCAATTAAGGAGGGCTACGGCTTCGACCCGCACGACCTGATCCTTGTAGTTTCTTTTAGTTGTTTCCTAAAGCCTCTCCTAACCTACAGCCCGTAAAAGTTAGCACACTCTTGTAGTTTCTTTTAGTTGTTTCAAGCTGGTTGATCTGCTAATAGGTGTGGGCATAGGGGTGCTCCTTGTAGTTTCTTTTAGTTGTTTCATGAAGTCTATGAAATCGTCTTCCAACTCTTTCTCTTTCTTGTAGTTTCTTTTAGTTGTTTCCTAAAGCCTCTCCTAACCTACAGCCCGTAAAAGTTAGCACACTCTTGTAGTTTCTTTTAGTTGTTTCCCGTCGCGGTTTCTAACAGCTGACCTCCTAGCACCACCCCTCTTGTAGTTTCTTTTAGTTGTTTCGACGGTTACCGATGGACGTGTAGCTGAAGTGGACTACGATGTACTTGTAGTTTCTTTTAGTTGTTTCAAATATCAGACTGCCCGTGCTCAAACAGCTATCACCCCACATTCTTGTAGTTTCTTTTAGTTGTTTCGCTGATAATCCCTTACCAGCAAGATCAACTAATGTCTTCACGCCTTGTAGTTTCTTTTAGTTGTTTCGCAATAGAGAGGAGAGCTTCGATGAGGAATCAACCAACACTTGTAGTTTCTTTTAGTTGTTTCTCAGCTTCTTCACAACAACCTTCGCCGGGTGGTAGAAGTATCTCTTGTAGTTTCTTTTAGTTGTTTCACTAGCGATACCTCAGATCCCCCTAGTAGCTACGGACAGTCTTGTAGTTTCTTTTAGTTGTTTCCTGAAAATCAGATGTTGCGATTGTTGTTCGGCGAGAAAGCTTCTTGTAGTTTCTTTTAGTTGTTTCTTTCTCGCGTCGAACTCAGGTATCGGCATGTTTTACCCACCCTTGTAGTTTCTTTTAGTTGTTTCCAGGTTGAGACCTGCTTATGTGGAGGCTCCCTATCCTCTTGTAGTTTCTTTTAGTTGTTTCCGGATCCCACGCGCTCATGTTTCCCTCCGACCCGGTTTCGGGCTTGTAGTTTCTTTTAGTTGTTTCCAGTATCTAATGAGGTGAGCGCAATGGAGAAAGCCCCCTTAACTTGTAGTTTCTTTTAGTTGTTTCACAGGCAACATCAACCTATTTAAATTCTCAGATATCAAACCCTTGGCTCTTGTAGTTTCTTTTAGTTGTTTCACCATAGAAATCCATCCAGTACCCGACTGCTCCCTCATTTATCCCGCTTGTAGTTTCTTTTAGTTGTTTCACCACGGCGTGGGGTACGGTGGTGTCGCGAGGATCCCGCTTGTAGTTTCTTTTAGTTGTTTCTGGTTCTTCGGCTTCCGTGAGGTGTTGGTTAGAGGCCTTAAAAACTCTTATGGATCGAGTTTCCCCACCTTCAGACCCCCATCAGTCAGGGAATCATCGTTATTTTGCGCGATATATGAAGGGCTCAAACTTCTTAGCTGTCTCGATACTCTGTCTAAGCTCCCAAGCCTTAGCGTAAATGCATTCCCTCAGAATTCTCTGTCCTTTTTCTTGCTTTCTTTTTAGGGTTTTGTAAAGGGTTCTGGTAACTACTTCTAAAGAGTCTAGGTTAAGGTATCCCTTAGGATCTAAGGAGATCTTGGCAGTTCTAGAAGCCACACTAACTACGTGAGCTGCGATAGGCTTAAACATCTCGGAAAAATCGTAGGTAAGTGAGGTCTTCCCGGCTCGCTCTGTGTGTATTATACCGACGTAAGGATCTAGACCTGATGCTATCAGTGCATGAGTACATAGAGAGTACAGTACCGCATAAACGTAGTTTATAGCAGAGTTTACCGGGTCTTTGCTTTTCGGGTTTCGTCCAGCAAATTCATATTCCTTAGGTATGTAGAGGCCTAGAAGTTCCCATAGCCTTTTACTCCACTTAGCTTCACAGAGTCTCAGTTCCTCTATGGACCGCGAATTCCTGAGCTCTAATAGTGAGTTCGTTTCAACGGTACTGACCTCCTCGAGAACCCACTTGACGTCCTCCCCCTTCTCGGTAGCCTTATAAGTGAAGTATCTTACCACATTAGCCATACCTAAGACTTTTCCCTCTATGAACGCCCTTCCGATACCAATTCGCCACGAAGGGTTATTAATTAAGTTGTAGAGCATTCTCCTGACCTCGGCTATCCTAACATCGAAGGGGTTAGTCAGAACCGAGTCAGCCCTCCTACTATGGATTAGCAGAGGCACTCCCACCTCTGATAGGGACGTGACTACCCCTGAAGATAAGCTAACCCTAGACCCTACTATAACTACGAGCTCTAGATCCAGGAGGGGTACCGACTTAGTTTCCCACACGACCTCCCCGTTGGAGCCTTTTCTAGGCATAGACACTACGATAGTAGATCCTTTTCTGCTTATTTTGGCAAACCCCTTTACTACTAGTATCATTATACCACCATCACCTTGTGATCACCCCCTTCTATAGTAGCATATATGTGCGTAGACGCAATGGTGGCAGGGAGCATTTCCCCTAGAGGGTGGAGGTTCTTTGAGTTTTAAAAGCTCTTTCAAGTCGTTTAGTAACCTCACCAACCTATCGCACTCTCCACCATTAGGTCTAAGTAGTAAAGCTAAAGCCTCGTGAGATACTGGTGGGGTTAACGTCGCATAGATGCTGACCGAGGGGATACCATAGTAGAGATAGGCGGCTAAGGCGTAGAATAAAACCCTTGGAAGGACGTGCTTAGTTCTCAAGACCGTAGCTATATCGGTCTCGGCTACTTCGATGGTTATAGCCCGGAGAGTTCTTTCTCTAAGGGCTAGGAAAAGTATAGCATCAGGTTTGCACTTTAATAGAACACCAAAATCCTTGCGTAACAATCTCAACTCCTCTTCAAGCTCAATAAGTAGTAGTGAGTTCGTCACACCAGCTGAACTTGCAACTTTAAGCTCTTCTTCAAGCTCTTCCAAAAACCTCTCCCCAAGTTTTTTACTCTCTTCCATATCTGGTATCCTACGCGACCTGCATGCATCCCTACGTATAGTGTAATAGGCTCTGGTTCTACACACGACCATATCATCAAGAATCCGTGCCGGTAATGACGACATCCATTCTGTCTGACCTGAGCCACATCCTACCCCTCGTAACAGCAACGGCCTTACTGAAATCAGAACTCTGGACAGGGAAGGCGACGATAGAATCCCCCTCGCAAACCACCTTGCTAAGCTGGTCACATATGATGAGGGCCTTAGACCACGAAATTCTCCCAGCATAGACGGACTTGGATATAGGGCATAGACCGTAACGTTGCAGTATTCCCCTAACCTTTTCACGTACATCGTCTCTTCGAATATCGTAGGCGATGACGGCATACATCCTGAACCCTCTAGAGGAGTTGTAGAGCTCCTAGAAGGTCCTTCTCATATATCCTCTCCTCATCATTACTTTTCGTTTTGTCCATGGTGTAAATAGGAATAGCTTCGCCTAACACACTAAGGTTCTCTACGAGCTTTTCGATACGTTGCCCATGGCCTGCCACGAGCACTAATACTGGTAACTCTCCAAGTATCGCACTCCCAGTTATGTCCTGAAGTAGGCACACCCTGCGACTACCTTGTACTAACACAGGTCTATATCTTCTTAGTAGCTTACTGACGAACCTAAAAGTCAGTACCCGGCGCGCCAAAAGATCGAGTATGTCCCTTATTTCTTTAGCATCGCTTTCTTCAATACCTATCCACAAATTGAAGTAACCATAGAGAGCTACAGTATCGTTATAGAGGAGCTCTCCATTCACGTACCTTAATGGAATATTCCTACCTGCTACTATTAGGCTTACTTCATCGACTACGTAATCTCCTCCAATCTTTCTCCTGACAGGTACGCCGATAGAGCTTCTAAACGAGAATAGATGGTGGAGTCCAAGAGGAGTTAAGTAAAGACTTCTAATAACATATTTAGCTAATTTTACACTGAGCTTCGGTATATTAAAAAAGAGCTTTAACCTGTCTACGTATTCTAAGAACATATTAAACTCCCGAATCTCCTTAGGATGTGTGGCTTCAGCTATGTCGGCGCGCATCTCGGATCTCTCACGTATTATTGATGCTAGGATGTATATCCATACTGGGAGAACCGCTTTAAGGACTAATGGAGGTGTCTTCAGTAAGAGGTCAGCAACAGGTGCTGGATAGACTTTCCTTAGTAACTCCAGGAACCCTTCCTTCCCCACGTAGGGTATTTCATTCCTCCTGCTATTATCGACCAGCTCTCTCAACCTCTCATTATTTTTAAGTACAGAGTAAGGTATTGGTAAATAGACCTCGGCACACTCCTCACCTCCTCCTCTTCCTAACCTACCGATTTTTTGAATTGCCGCTATGTAATCCTTAGCTACTACAAGCCCCAAGTCGATGTCTTCTATGTCTATGCCGTAAGCTATAGCGATACTTCCAACTACTAATCTCGCCTCTTTAAGGGAAGTTTCAAGCTTAAATTCCGGCAGAAGCTCACCTAAGGACACTACTAACGCAGGCTCCTCACCTAACTCTCGTAAAGCCTCAGCAACACTTATGGCTGCTGCAACTCTATCAACTATAATCATACCCTTTCTCTTCACCTTGAGCTTCTCAACCCAGTTAACTGTTTGAATTATTCGCGGCAAGTCCTTCTGCAATATACCGAAGGAGGTCCTTCTACTGAGGCAACTAACTCCCCTACAGGTTACTGGTACTGGTATTAGGTGAACGAGAGTTCTTCTGCGGATCTGCATAAAGCCAGCAGTAGGCTTATTTACGGTTTCCGCATTAATCTCCACGACTCTATAGCCTGAGACTTCAGCAAGAGATTTAACGAGGTCAATTACATTTTTACTGCCTTGAACAACAGCTATATGTTTCTCTGGTGTCGCTGACGATATAATTACCTTCCTTACGCCGCTTAATAGATAAATATATAGAAGAGCTATGAATGAGGAGAGGCTGGGGCCGTTATATAGATGAAACTCATCGAAGAATACCGGTGTTCTAAATAATAGAAAAACATTACCTAACTCATTGACGAACTCCCTACTAGTGTAGTACTCGTAGAAGATCCTTTTTCTACCTATCTTATTCTCAAGTTCCTTAAGCCAATTTCTTAAGCTATTGGGATCTCTTTCCGAAAGTAAAAGCTTATTCATATCTTCTACTGCCCTAGAAAGCCACAGCCCCGCCGAATGAAAGTCTCTGAAGGTTGTTGAAGCTAGAAGATAGGGGTACTCAGGGACTGTAAACACCACCCTATATGCTTTTCCGTGAATAGAGTTCCAGATCCATTCAAGTAGTTTGAGATTGCTTGAGGTTACTTCACTCCCTATGTACTTACTGATAAGCTCCCTAAGGCATCTCAGAGAACTCGAAGTTACTGTAATCAGTATGAGGGGTACCTCCTCTCCCATAAGTGTAGCTTTAAAACATTTAATGTATCTCATAAGTTTTTCGGCATCTTCATCCTTAAGATTCAGCTCTTTAAATACGCTATCTACGTTTATCGGCTTTACTCCTAATTTTAGTAGTAGGTTCCCGATAGTACTCATCTGGTCTTCTACTAATTCCCTAGACGGATAAACTCCGATGACTCCGTGATAGAACCACCTTCCGAGCTCTATATTAGCTAATAGGGGTAAAAGTAAGGACACTGTCTTACCGCTTCCAGTAGGAGCTACTAAGAGGGAAAGGTCTCTGCTTTCAACATTCTTAAGTACGTCTAGTAGTATAGCTTGAAAGTCCCTGAGTTTAAGAGTTTCTTTTTTTCCCAGACTATACTCTTTGCCGGAAAGTTTAATGTATAGGGGTGATACCGTAAGGCTTATGGTCTGTGACATAACCATACCTTAGCTTAACGGAAAAGCTTTAATGGAAGAGGTAACTTGTACTCGATGCTACCGCAAGTTATGCGGAAGAGGTTCCTAGCCTTTACGTATCCTATGAGGGATACCTTAGGCTTTCCCGGAGGTTTTGACCTGGTCTCCAACACCCTTAGGAAATCCTCGACCATGTACTTAAAGTATGTCTCAACATCATGCAGGTTCACCGGAATGCTGGACCACGTTGCCGCGTTCTCCTTACCAACTATATCGGCTCGTCTCAACCTCACCTTCATCACGCTCATTCTCTTCATACCTATCCTAATGTACATGCTCTCCGGTGGGTATATGTTTCTGGCTAGTACTATGGTTCTAAATAGAGATGGAGGAACTACAGCGATGTAATGGACTATTCTCGGGAATACTGTTTTTAAAGCTCCTCGAAATTCTGCATAGCTTGTTCCCTTAGCCGCCATGAAGAACTTCTTAACAAATACTCTAAGTGGGAAGGCTGGGAAGATATAGATACCGCCACCACCATCAAGAAAATTCCTAATCTGCTCCTCAATAAATCCGTAATGTAGAGATTTTTGAGCCGATTCCGGAGTGAACCTAGATTTCTTCAGCTCCTCATAAGAGAGGTAATGTAATGATGGTATGACAGCGTAGGACTCAACATTTCTTTGGGCGAAGCCATAGATGAGTGGATAATTATGTATAAAGTGACCAGGCGTTATTAAAGCTCCACCCTCTTTTGCAAGTGAAGGCTTTTGCTCAGTAGAGAACATAAGGACTCCTTGGAGCTCTAGGTCGGCTAAGTATACCGATACTTCACTCAAAAGTGAAGCACCTGCAACTCAAGACTGACCTTTACTCTCTACCAACCTACCGACAAACTGATCGAGGCTCCTTTTGAACAGTACAGAGTCCCTCCAAGCACTTAGTACTATGTTGTCTACATCACTCTGGGTAAGTCTTCTAAGCTTTTCTGCTAAGTCTCTACTGACGACCAGTACACCACGATCACCGTACCTGCGAACGTACTGCTCAACTTCGTTTAAGACTTCTTCAAGCTTAACTACGGAACCACCAAATTTCAACAGCAGGTTGTTCGCAATTTCGTAGCCACTACCTACTTCATACGAACTGAAGAGTATTGCTGGTATATGAACTTTTATTTCTCCAAAGTGTGTTACTCTACCTCCAATCCTAGTAGTTCTGGTTAGAGCCGCTAAGGTCAGTAAGAGTTCTGCTAAGGTGATGTCCTTTATCGCGATCTTGCCTATGAACGGTGTACCTACTTCTATTAACCTAAGCTGGTATAGAGCTCCTGTACGCTCTGGACCAGTTCCTATGTATGTTGTCTTGGTTATATCGTCAACAGAGTTAAACGTTACGGTAACGCAGGCATTGGTCTCAGAGACCGGGGCTACATATAAATCCCCCTCTATCCTAGACTTTACATTATAGCTTCCCTCCTCCATAGCTGCATAACCGAATATCATACACGCCGGGCACTTCTTACAATACCCCTCTACAGCCTCCTCCACCTTTTCCCCCTTCTCCCTTTTAGCATAGGGTCTAACCACGCATGTGTATCCATCCTTTAAATACTCCTTCATAATCTCATCTTTTTTAAGCTCCTCAGATCCTTTTCTATCATACCATTCGTGCAACATAGCTAACATCTGCCTTCTCATAACGGCATGTAACTTGGTATGCAGTATGGCCGGTACTGAGTGCCCCGCATACGTTGGGATAGTTGTAACGTCCAATACATCAGCTTCGTGACGGATCAGCAGTCTCGAATGGGGTTCTATTACAACGAATACGTTAGCGACTTTACCTTTGGGTATAGCATTTTGTATTCCTTCTGTTCGTTTAATGCACCACTCAGATATCTCCTTACATGCATCCCCGAACACCTTTTTACATACTTCCATCGCCTTCCCATCGGTTTGCGAACCCACGGAGGCTCACCATACCCTCCCTGCTCTATTTGATGGGGCAGGGATGGGCGCGAACCCCGTGGTTAGCTTAAGGAAAAAACTTCTTAATCTTTAACTTGACTTTTAGCTTGCTTGTACTTTTCGTAAGCACTATCTAGCAGTACCTCTATGAGCTTTCTAAGATGTTGTGGATGTAGCTCTCTCCTGAATTCCAGGATGGCGTCGGCTAGCCTCTTAAATGTACTGAACATCACTAGCCTATAGCTTACCTCCTTATCTTCTACTTTCTTTGCTTTTTCATCTATGTTCACCTCAGCAGTAGAAGCCACTTGCTGTAGGAATATGTCTGCTACAATGTTCTTAGCAACTTCTTCTCCAAGAGTGTCAGCATATTGGAGTAGTGACTCAATAGCTCTTCTCAAGGGCTTCTGCACTGCGGTTTTACTCAGTTCTCTGTTCAGTTCTGCCAGGTTTTTAGCATACTCCCAGAGGACTCTGTCTAGAGGTATTGATCTTCTTCCCTCGATCAACTCCGAGGTCTGGGTCATAAGTTCCTCCACCCGGCGCGACAAAAGTGTTATTTCAACGTAATTTGGGAGGGGTTCACCGGGATCGTCTCTCGGGTCGAGACTTGGTGTAGGTGGTGCTGAGAGAGCTATGGGTACGTAAGGAATGGAAGACATGTAAGTCAACAGCTCGTGCGCATAATCCTCGATCTCGGCTCTCCTTTTAGCCTTCCACCAACTTAGTACCTTTAGCCCATAGACGTAGAGGGCTAACAATACTGCCAGGTAAGATTTGTTATATATGGCATACTCTTCAACTCTAAGGTCCCGACCCTTTCGTTTAGCATGCACTCTAATCTCCTCGAAAGGTCTTACAATGCTATCAACGAATATTACAGGATGTGGGACGTAAACAGGAGCCTGGCCTATACCTAAGTTGTAACTATCGGCTAAAGCAGCCACTATACCTATCTGACCTCCTCCAGCTACTGATATGAATAAGGGTGCTAGGCTTATTAGAAGGGCTACATCCCTTCTCTTTATAGCATAGCTACCCCCAGTCGAAACTATTAACCGTGCTCCCAATTTGTCAAAGAGTACTAGAGGTGTCCTTTTGCTCACTCTTTTTAAATCGCCGAGGAGTTCTTCAATAAGCTTTCTAACTTCACCCGACCGCCAGTCCAACTTTCCATAGTCCTTTAAGTCCTCATCGGTGTTTCTAGAGCTCACTATGCTTGTTAGAAGCCTTGCAAAGTCCTTAGTCTTTTCCTTAACCCTAGGGGCTATTTCAGCAAGGTTCCCGATTCGGGTTTCAATCCACAACCACAGGTCATATGCTACAGCTGGGTGAAGGGCTAAAACGAAGAAAGGCGGAGTGTACCTCTCCCTTAGCTGACTTGCCTCATAGAAACATAGTGGACAGATATGTCTAACCTCTCTTGCTATGCCTTCTAGATCGCCCATAGGTACATCGTCTGGAAGCCATAGTTCCGAAACCCCTCCCCTCACTTTTGGGTCACGTGCGTACTCTATGAACCTAAGTCCCTCATCTACCATAGGGGTTCCACAGATCCTGCAATATGTATATGCTTTGACACTTAAACTCTCAGAAGGAGGTTCGGAGATGACATTACTTTCCAGAGATTGAGTTAAGTACCTTTTAACGTAAAACTCTATGTTTGTCCCCACAGCAAAAGCCTTCGTGAAAGGCTCTCGCTTCAGCAACCTGCTTACTTCTACCTTTACTTTGTCAGCATCGCTCTTACTAAGCTTATACGCCTGCGCTATCGAGAATATCCTCAGCAACTCTCTGTTCCTCGGCAAATCACCGACTAAAGGTCTTAAGCTCTCCGCAGCTAGAGGTTTCTCAGACGGGTAAGCCATCATATAGGCTAGAAGTAGGAATCTCTCTGCCTTGTCAGTTTTCGTCGCTATGAACTCGGCTATTTTCTCGGGGGTAGCTATAACCTTCCTAAGTTCGTCAGCAAAGTACGTAGATCCTTTATCTCGGAGCCCGGTCGCCATCTTCCTAGGGTCTATGGTTTTCTCCAGTCTCTTAAAGAGAGCTACGGCTTGTCTGAGGTTACCCTTAAGATACTCAGTTATAATTGCATGGTACTGGTAGAGTTCCCTCTCGTCCTCGCTAGTTCCTATATCTTGCAGGGGCTCGTTAGCTTGCTCTAGTAGTTGGTAAAGTCTGAAGAGCTCTTTCTCCTTTAACTTATTGATAATATCTGTTAGAAAGCCATCTACATCGAAAATAGCTGATACTTCTTCAATCACCGCCTTATAGAGCTCATCGAAGGGTACTACCTTAGGGTCTAATCCACCAGCTAACAGCAGTCCGTCGTGGTACATTACTAGAGGGAACCATCCGCGGTTTTCTAAAAGGTTAACGATTCTTTCAGAAATTTTTATTCGTAAGATCGTGAGTGATGGAGATTTTATGAAGCCGAACCTAATACCGTACTCCCTTAGCTTATTTACATCCTTAGAGCTCTCTATATAGGCTAGGGCCTCATCAACTGAGTTTAAACTCATCAACATGTCGGCAATTCGCAGTACTACGGAGACAGTACTGATCAAGTTCTCGTCTAGCTCTGGGGTATAGGGAGCCTCGGCAGTTCTAGCTAAAGCCTCAATAATACCTGTCAATTCGGAGCTTTCCTCATCTTGAAACTCTCTGAGTAGTTTTTCAAGTTTGTTCCTACCTTTTTCACCCCCTCCGTATACTTTAACGTAGTCGTGAGCGACTCCTGATAGGAAAAGGAGCTTCTCATAAGTGACTCCCAATCTTTCCTCTATCTCACGTATAGAGAGCTTCAGTATATTGGTGGCATTACCTTTTAGGATTTTTCCTAGTTTATATGCTAGTACAGCTACTGAGGTTGAGTGGTGGAAGAAAGTCTGCCAGGAACCTTCCTTAACCTTGGAGAACAAGGTCTCGGAGTCTAAAGTATGGTAAAGTCTATCAATTAATCTCTGCAACTCCGTTTGCAATCTATCCTATCCCCTGTTTGAATCTTTTGCGAGCATATAAATGCTTATTACGGTCAGATCGCAATAACTTTGGGGTATGGATATATGCCTAGAAGTACTTGTATCAAGGTGTTTACGTTTGGCTGGAGCCCCGAACTCGTAATTAGACCCTTAGTGGAGGAAGGCATTTCCCATGACGAACCAATAATATTAGTAGCTAGTAAACCAGAAACTGAGTACGCGAAGAGAAGGTTTGAAGAGGCTTATCAGCACCTCATTACGTTCCTAAAGATGGCCGGAACTGTTGAAGTTCACTACGTGGAGATAGATTTAGAAAAAGATTTCTTAGATGTATGTCGAGACATAGTAAGAACCATCAGGAACTTCCACGGCGATTGCTATAAGCTCTACCTAACTGGAGGTATGCGCTTGTTAGTTGCAGCTACTTTAATTGTAGCCAGACTCCTGCTTACCGCTGGAACGCGTGTTGAGGTTAAGCTATCCATGGAGGATAGGCCTATACTCTATAGCGTTCCAGCAGAACTTCTAACCCTAGATCTAGGGGGGCTTACGGACGCTCAATTAGAGTTGCTGAAGTACCTAAAGAGCCTTGGTAAAGCCGGCTTCGAGGATTTAGCTATCGGTCGCGCTAGTACGACTGCTAGAAAGCTCCTAACTAAATTAAGAAGCAAAGGTTTGGTGGAGTACAAAAAGATGGATAGGAAGCAGGTCTATAAGCTGACAAAAACTGGAGAACTAGTCCTAGAAGTACTTGGGTGAAAGCTTGTACATTGAGAGTCCTACACGAATTAAGGTTTTCGTGAAATTCTCCAAGAGCTTTAAGGTTAAGGATTACACAGGCAAGCTTGTGAAGAGCCTATTACTTTCGGGCTGTCCTCACCTCGAAGAGGTCTTCGCTAAGGCTTCAGGCTTCCCACCAAAGCCTATACATATAAGTCCTCTGTACACTTATACAGAGAAGGGAGTTAGAGCAGTATACTCTAGGTGGGTACCTAAGGGTTACATAGTTAAGGAGGTAGTGAGCACCGCTCAGGTGAAACCTGTCGTAATCGAGTCTGGAAGGACGTACTTCTTCTACATAGGTACCTCAGCTGGGCTCTTGGAAAAAGTTCTACTAGCCTTAGCCGAAGCAGTTAGGTTTACTTTCGGCTACCTCGAGGTAGCTATTGATGACTTAAAATACGAAGTAGATTACCTAGATGTTATTAGAGAGGCGGATGTAATACGTAAAGCTCTTGAGAATTCGAAACGTTTGAAAGTTATCTTCGAGTCTCCAACTCTTCTTCGAGACCCCCTAGCTCTATACAAGGACAAGTTCAGGGTGTTGATACCTCTTCCCGAAGCTGTACTGGCGACCCCTTCCTTAATGTGTCTACTGGATTTAGGTAGGTACAGGCGTACCCTACTTCTCAAACTAGCTCTCTTCATTAGGTCGTCATTTAACATGCCCTACTCAACTATGGGAACAACTAGAATTGTTTGGTATGTCTATGACAGTAAGTTACTTCCAGCTATGATAGGTTACACTAGGTACTATCTAAACATTGACGTGATATCGAAGGTTTCTACAAAAGTACAGAGTAAGTATAACTTAGACTTCTTAGACATAGTATCGAAAGCAATAGCTCTTTCAAAAGTCTACGGACTCGGTAGCGGTAGAGCAACAGGCTTCGGACACACTTCATGGGAAATAATCGGGAGTGTTGATTCCCTGACTGATGAGGGTCTGAAGGTGGGGAAACTCGATCCATAAGAGTTTTTAAGGCCTCTAACCAACACCTCACGGAAGCCGAAGAACCAGAAACAACTAAAAGAAACTACAAGAGCAATCTTGAAAGCAGGCTGGCGGAGCTTAACGACATAATCGAGGAAACAACTAAAAGAAACTACAAGCCGCCGGGCCGCACGGTATCGAGACCCTCAAGATGCCGCTACCTCCGAAACAACTAAAAGAAACTACAAGTACTGCTTTCTCCCCAGTCCTCTTGAAGAGGGTGCCAGCGAAACAACTAAAAGAAACTACAAGAGACCGGGCTCGCCAGTACCCGCCTGATAGTTTGTAACAGAAACAACTAAAAGAAACTACAAGCGTAAGCACGGTGGCAGTTGGATCCAGATTCACCGACACTATTCCCTGAAACAACTAAAAGAAACTACAAGCCCGGAGGGAGGCCTCCACTCCACCCTCACCGCACCCATACCGTAAACAACTAAAAGAAACTACAAGTATGTTGCTCACCACGACACCGACCACTAGGAACACTACGCCTAGCATCGAAACAACTAAAAGAAACTACAAGAGCCCCGAGCCCGGGGTACTTAGGGAGCTGGTGAGCCTCAGAAACAACTAAAAGAAACTACAAGTATCGGGATTACCTGGACGGTGCCCCTCCTCTCCAGCAGAAACAACTAAAAGAAACTACAAGCGAGGTGAGGAGTGTGCCGAGGTCTATTTACCAATACCTGAAACAACTAAAAGAAACTACAAGCTGGGTACTGTCGGGACTCACGGTGTGAGCGTTAAGGATGAAACAACTAAAAGAAACTACAAGGTAATAGCCCTTAGTTTAGCGTACCTCTCGGAGGTCATGTAGAAACAACTAAAAGAAACTACAAGAGCAGACTTAGCAGACTCAGCAGACTTTCTCTCCTTAGTGCTCATGAAACAACTAAAAGAAACTACAAGTAGTATATAGTGGAGGTGAACTCCGGTATCCGCGGGGGAAACAACTAAAAGAAACTACAAGACGTATTCGGCCTACTACGGGGGCTCCAACCCGCACAGTGCCGAAACAACTAAAAGAAACTACAAGTCTAACAGCTGACCTCCTAGCACCACCCCTGACGTGTCTGAAACAACTAAAAGAAACTACAAGCGCGAGGTTCGACCACTTCCTCTTCATGATCGGTCTGCTGAAACAACTAAAAGAAACTACAAGTTCATGGTGTCCAGCATAGACCTCCCCAGGCGGTCAATGCTCGAAACAACTAAAAGAAACTACAAGCAACTATGGCACTAGACCCTCCGGGACGAAGTGGGCTGTCTAGAAACAACTAAAAGAAACTACAAGAACCTATCACCCGCTATTTCGCACTCCTCCTCCTCCGTATTTAAAGCACCGGAAACAACTAAAAGAAACTACAAGTCGGAGGGAAACATGAGCGCGTGGGATCCGAACGTAGTGTACGAGTTCAAGGAAACAACTAAAAGAAACTACAAGTACAACATCCTCTAGCTCCGCCAGCCTGCTCTTCAGCCTGCTGAAACAACTAAAAGAAACTACAAGTCATCACCTGATACCTGAGGAGGAGGTTGAGAGGGTCAGGAAGGAAACAACTAAAAGAAACTACAAGACATAGACGGTCACGAGATCAGCATAGCGTATGTCAGAATAAAAAGAAACAACTAAAAGAAACTACAAGTGGGAGTCTGCGTCGCCCCGCTGAACGTCTCGAACCCCTGAAACAACTAAAAGAAACTACAAGTGTAGTGTGCGGTCTAGTCCAGGAGCTCCATCAGTTTCCTGGAAACAACTAAAAGAAACTACAAGCGTGTAGCGGTTCACGTACGGCACCCCCCTGCGGCACAGGAAACAACTAAAAGAAACTACAAGCGGCGGGAACCCCCGGGCCACGCCCCGCGGGTACCCCTCCCGCGGGTGTCCCCCGAAACAACTAAAAGAAACTACAAGAACTACGTCTACCCCTAGTTCGCGGGCTCTTTCGAGGGCCTCCCTATCTATGTTTACCGCTACTAAGATCAACCTGTCGGCCTTTCTACC
>Ga0080004_1175658_pt1 | contig 15538 bp, 12 predicted proteins | sample WasSprMetagenome_FD_69207 | JGI IMG/M metagenome (GOLD analysis project Ga0080004, IMG submission 69207) | Sulfidic aquatic microbial communities from Washburn Spring, Yellowstone National Park, USA - WS (SPADES assembly) (version 2) | ecosystem: Environmental > Aquatic > Thermal springs > Hot... | reverse complement strand
ACAAAAATTGCTTCTCCAATTCGTTCTCTCCGTTCTCCTTCTCCTATCGGTTCCGGAACTTGATACGAAGCTTCACATATCTCGGGGTGTGAGATATTTTGAGCTGGGATACTTCTATCCCATATTCGCCATCCTCCTCTTGGTGGGGTTCTCAAACGCGGTCAATCTAACGGATGGTTTAGATGGGTTAGCGGGTGGTTGTTCCGCAATAGTGGCGGGCGGGCTGGCTCTAACCTCCCTTTCCCTTATCGAAAGAGAGAACAGCATTTTCTTGGCTTCCCTTGGAGGAGCTTGCCTTGGGTTTCTCTGGCTAAATTCTTATCCCTCCAAGATTTTTATGGGAGACACTGGCTCCCTCGCCTTGGGTGGCTCCCTCGCCTTCTCCTCCATCCTACTTAAAGAGGAACTGGTCTTCATTCTTATGGGGTTCGTCTTCCTCGCTGAAGCCCTATCGGTTATCATTCAGGTCGTCTCCTTCAAGACGAGAAAGAAGAGGGTCTTCAAGATGACACCCCTTCATCACCATTTTGAATTGAGCGGCTGGGAGGAACCCCTTATAACGACAAGATTTTGGTTGGCGAATATTGTCCTTGTGCTTTTAGCCTACTTTCTGGGGGTGGCGAGATGAACATTAGAGGGAAAAAGATAAGCGTTATCGGGATGGGGAAGACGGGCATAGCCACCGCGGAGGTCCTCTCTACCCACAACGAGATAACCATATTTGACAGCAAGGAGCCTCCCATTCCGCCCCAGCTGAAGGATTTGCCCGTGAAGTTTCATCTCGGGGACCCTAATTACACAGGAGCCGAGGAAGCCGATTTGATAATAATAAGCCCAGGAGTTCCCAAGACCGAGCCCTTCGTCTCTCGCGCATTAGCTCGCGATGTCCCAATCAGAAGCGAAATTGAGATAGCTTATAAACTTTGTAAGGCTCCGATTATAGCGGTAACGGGAACGGATGGGAAGAGCACGACCGTTTCCCTCATCGCCCATATCCTCAAAGCGGCGGGTAAGAGAGCGATTGCGGGTGGAAATATCGGCACGCCTTTCATCAGCATCGCTCCCTTCACCACTCCAGAGGATATCGTCGTCTTAGAGGTATCCAGCTATCAATTGGAATGGATAGAGGAATTTCGCCCTAAAATAGGGATTGTATTGAACATCGCCGCCGACCATCTTGAACGCTATAGCTCTTTGGAAGAATATGCTCTCACGAAGATGCGCCTTTTTGAGAACCAAACCAAAGAGGATTTCGCCATCCTGAATAGAGATGACCCAACGCTCTTCCGCCTTTCCCATCTCGTCCCTTCCACTCTCCTCTTCTTTTCCCTTTCTCCCTTTGAGGGAGAAGGCGTCTACTTCTCTCAGGGAGAAATCCATATTAGGTTAAGAGGAGAAAATCTCTCCTTCACTCTTCCCGAGACATCGTTAGAGGGAAAACATAACCTCCAAAATATGCTTTGCGCCTCCCTTGCCTCCTTCCTCGCTGGGGCATCTTTAGAGGATATATCCAAAGCTCTATCAACCTTTCAGCCTCTTGAGCATAGGATGGAGAGAATCGGTTATCATAAAGGGGCGCTATTCATCAACGACTCCAAAGCAACTAATCCCCACGCCGCATCAAAGGCGCTTTCCTCCTTCTCCGCTCCAATCATCCTAATCGCTGGAGGGAAATATAAAGAGGGTGCGGATTATGAGGGTCTGTTTAGGGAAAATAAAGCGAAAATCAAGGCGCTGATTTTAATCGGTGAAGCGAGCTCTCTTCTTGAGAGCATAGCCAAGGCTGAGGGCATATCAAATGTATATTTAGAAAAGGATTTAGAGGGAGCTGTGAGGAAAGCCTCAGAGCTCGCTACCCCTGGGGATGTGGTTCTTTTCTCGCCTGCTTGCTCAAGCTTTGATATGTTTACCGATTTTGAGGAAAGAGGGAGAAGATTCAAGGAAATCTTCTCCGCCTTGAAGGAGGGGAGTTAAATGGGCTATCTGCTGAAGCATATGGAAAATAGAGCGAAACTTCTCTTGGATATCGGAGTTATCGCTTTGGGATTTTTTGGAACGGTCTTCGTCATCAGCGCTGAATGGTATTATGTTTACCTTAAAAGTCTCAATCAGTTTCTCTATTTCACTTTTGGGGTTGTTTTATTCTACGCTATTTCTTCCATTTCTTACGGCTTTTGGGCTCGCATACGCTGGCTCTTATACCTTTTCTCCCTTGGCTTCCTATTCCTTCCTATCTTATTCCATGGCGGGAGGTGGATTCACATAGGTTCCATCTCCATTCAACCTTACGAATTCGCGAAAATCGCAATCGTCTTGTTTCTCGCCTCCCTTCTCAGCGAGAGAAACAATAACAAGGATTCATGGCGCTCCATCATCCTTACTCTGCTCTCTCTCTCCTTCCCCATAGCAATTCTCATAATGCAACCCCATTTCGGCGCCTGCGTCATCCTCGTCTGCACAGCTGGTGTTATGCTATTCCTTGCAGGAGTGAAGATACGCCATCTTCTCATCACCTCATTGATAGCTCTCCTTGCTCTTGGTTTGCTTCTTCCTCTTCAAGGATACCGCATAAGAAGGCTTCACTCCGCTTATGGTGGAAACGAGTTAGCTGAAGGCTATCAGAAGAGGCAAGCTCTCATCGCTATAGGCTCTGGTGGACCGATCGGCAAGGGACCCATTGGAAGCGTTATGAAGTTTGGCTACCTTCCCGAAGCTCATTCCGATTTCCTCTTCGCTATCGCAGCGGAGGAATCCGGCTTGTTTTTCACTTTTCTGTTCTTCTTCTGCCCTTTTATCCTGCTTCTCCTCTCCGGCTTCTCCATCAGCTTCTCCTCTCCCAATCCTCTCGCCTCCCTCATCGCGGGAGGATTGACCTCAATCATCGCCATACAAGCCTTGTTGAATCTCTCAATGGTTTCGGTGAAATTCGTTCCCGTTATCGGGATTCCCCTTCCCTTCTTCGCTCACGGTGGTTCATCTCTCATTAGTTCGTTCATCGCTACGGGAATAATCCGCAACATTGCTCTGCAAAAAGAGGCTATGACTTATCAGGAGAAAAAATCTCAATGAAGAAAATCGTAATTGCCGCGGGAGGCACTGGAGGGCACATCTTCCCTGCTTTGGCTATCGCCGAGCGCCTTAGCAGGGAAGAGGATATCTCCGTTTCATTTATCGGAGCAAGGGATATGGAAAGATATCTCGTCGCTCCCCGCTTCCCCTTAAAAAACTTACCCATTACACCCTTTAGACCATCCCCAAGGAAGGTAATCCATTACCTGTTTTCCTTCATTATCAGCCTCCTGTCCGCCTTCCTGTTCCTTATGAAAAATAGACCAGATGTCGTCATCGGAATGGGAGGCTATCCAACCGTTCCTACCCTCCTTTCCGCCATCTTCCTGAGAATTCCTTTCATCATTCACGAGCAGAACATCATCCCTGGAAGGGTAAACGCTCTCCTTGGACAATTAGCATCCAAGATTTTAATCTCTTTCCCAGATACAAAGAGATTTTTCCCTCCAAGCCGAACCAAATGCATCGGTCTCCCCCTCCGCTCCTCTTTGCAGAAAATAGACAAGCCAACAGCGAGAAAAGAGCTTCGCCTCAACCCTGATAAGTTCACCCTTTTAGTTAGCGGAGGAAGCAGGGGTGCTCTTTCCATTAATAATGCAATAACCGAAATCCTCCCCTTTCTCCTCAATAATGGAATGCAAGTTATACACTTATGTGGCTTAAAGCATTATCAGGACTTGAGGGAGAAAACGAAGGAATGGAATGAAGGATATCTCCTCCTTCCCTTCTCAGAAGAAATGCATCTGCTCTATTCATCCGCCGACCTCTGTATCTGCCGGGCGGGAGCTTCCACATTAGCCGAGCTCGCTTTCTTCGCCCTCCCCTCCATCCTCATACCCTACCCCTACGCTGTTTCTGAGCATCAGTTGCTAAATGCCCTTTACTTCCAGAAGATGGGAGCAAGCGTAGTGATAAGGGATGAGAAGTTAAAGGAGCCCCTTCTCCTTTACAAGAAGATTAAATCACTCGCGGATTCACCCCAGAGATTAGAGCAGATGTCCGTTTCTGCTTCCTCATTAGCTAAACCAACAGCAGTTGAAGATGCTGTAAAAGAGATAAGAGAGGTGATTGAGAGATGAGGATTCACTTCATTGGTATAGGAGGAGCGGGAATGAGCGCCCTGGCGACCATATGTTTGGCTATGGGCAAAGAGGTTTCCGGCTCCGATATCTCGGAAAACGAAGCTATAAGGCGCCTCCGCAGTCAAGGTGCAAAGATTTTTATAGGACATTCCCCCCAAAATGTTTACGGTTCCCAGCTCGTAGTTTACTCCTCCGCTATATCCCCCACAAATGTTGAGTTATTAGAGGCTGAGAAGCAGGGCATACCGGCTATTAAAAGGGGAGAGCTTCTCGCTCAGCTCATCAATGGCAAGAAAGGGATTGTGGTAGTAGGAACTCATGGCAAGACAACCACATCGTCCCTTATTTCCCTTATGCTTGAGAAGAACAATCTTGAACCAACTATAGTTGTTGGCGGTGAGGTTGACGATATAGGGGGAAATGCTAAGCTCGGTAGGGGAGAGTTCTTCGTTGCCGAAGCGGATGAAAGCGATGGCTCCTTTCTCTTCCTGTCCCCTTGGATAGGTGTTATAACGAATATTGATTCCGACCACTTAGATTACTATGGCTCAATGGATAATCTTCTTTCCGCATTCTCCGATTTCGCATCAAAAATCAAGGAGAACGGCTTTGTCGTTGCCTGCAACGATGATCTCAATGTAAGGAAAATAAATTTTCCTCGCCAAACAATCTACTACGGTCTATCGCCGGAAGCCGATATCTGGGCGAACGAGATACAGGTAAGTGAAAAAGGGACATCGTTCAGGGTCTACAGGATGGGAGAGGAAATTTTTGAGCTCAATCTCCAACTTCTCGGCAGACAAAATGTTTACAATTCCCTTGCTGCAACTGCCGTTGGCTTAATCCTTGGGATTAGCAAACAGGGGATTAAAAGCTCGCTTGAAAGCCTAAAAGGAGTTCATAGGAGATTGGAAAAGATTGGCTCCATTAGCGATATCCTCATCTACGATGACTACGGGCACCATCCAACGGAGATAGCTTTCACACTTAAAACATTGAGAGAAGCTTTCCCGAATAGGAGGATAGTCTGCGCCTTTCAACCCCATAGATACACGAGAACTAAATTGCTTTATAAAGAACTCGCCGCTTCCCTGACGGAGGCGGATGTGCTTATTCTCACGAGCATTTATCCCGCAGGCGAGAAACCGATAGAGAATGTCTCAAGCCGACTAATCCTCTCTTCATTAGAAGAGATGGGGAAAAGCGCAATATATGTGGAAAACATTGACGAGATTCCGGATTATCTTCTGCAGATAGCCTCCCCTGGCGACATCGTCCTCACATTGGGAGCAGGAAATATTAATCGTTCAGCGTTTGAATTTTTAAAGAGATTGCAAGGATGTCGAGACTGAAAAGTTTGGAGAAAAGCGTTAGGGGAACGATTCTTTTTGATGAGCCTATGTCCCGTCACACCTCCTTCCGCATAGGCGGGAAGGCTGAAGCCCTCTTCCTTCCCTCCGATGAGGAGGACCTCTTGAATTTGATTAAAATCCTTGAGAAGGAAAACATCCCTTATTATCTATTGGGTAATGGGACGAATGTCCTCGTCTCGGACAAGGGCTTGAAGGGAGTGGTTATCAAGCTTGGCAACCATCTCGTAGGAATTGACCCAACGAATGGACACATCCTGGCAGGAACGCTACTTCCAAATCTTTTGAAAACTCTTTGTAAACTCGGTCTATCGGGACTGGAAAAGCTCGCTGGTATTCCGGGAAGCGTTGGCGGAGCAATCAAGATGAACGCTGGTGTCCCCTTCTTCACAATCAGCAATTCTCTAAAAGCGGTCAGGGTCTATAAAAAAGGAGAGGTTTTTTGGCTGAATAAAGAGGATATATCCTTCTCTTACCGATATAGCTCCCTTAACGACGCTATTATATTAGAGGCGCATTTCAACCTTTTTCCCTGCTCATCATCCGAAATCGCAAAAAACATAGAGGAAATCCTGAATAAGAGAAGACTTACCCAACCGATCAGGGGTCATAGCGCTGGCTGTGTCTTCAAAAATCCACCCGGGACAACTGCTGGAGAGCTTTTGGACAAGGTAGGAGCAAAGGGGATGCGAGAAGGAGATGCCTATGTCTCTCACAAACATGCAAACTTCATTATCAACGGTGGAAATGCAACAGCTAACGATGTCTACATCCTCATCCAGAGATGCAAAGAATTGGTGAAAGAAAAGCTCGGCATCGAGCTTCAACTTGAGATAGAACTTTGGGGAGAATTTCCTTGAAGGAGGGAGAAGATTGAGCAAGATCAAAGTCGCTGTTTTAGCAGGCGGAATCTCCTCGGAAAGAGAAATCTCCCTTCTCAGCGGAGAGATGGTTATAAAGCACTGTCCGAGGGATAAATATATCCCTTTTCATCTCGACCCGAAGGAGCTATTTGAGGGTAAAAGCTTGGCTTCCTTTATCAAAAAATTGAAGAGCGCGGATGTCGTTTTCATCGCTCTCCACGGTAAATACGGGGAGGACGGCACTATCCAAGGTTTTTTGGAGACACTGGGGATTCCTTATACCGGCTCGGATGTCCTTTCCTCCGCCTTGGCAATGGATAAGCTGAAATCAAAACAACTCTTCACCTTCCATAATATCCCCACTCCTCCATGGAAAATCGTGGAGAAGGATAAACCACTTCCTCCCTTAGAGCTTCCCATAGTTATAAAACCCCAAAGGGAAGGCTCCTCAATCGGAGTTACAATCGTTCAAAAAGAGGAAGAGCTTCCTTCAGCCCTTCAAAAAGCCTTTCAATACGACCCCATAGCAATTGCTGAGAAATATATAAAAGGGAGAGAGCTCTCCGTTCCCATACTGGATAAAGATGGCGTCCCTTCCGCTTTGCCCATTGTGGAAATCGTTCCAAAGGGGCAATTCTACGATTATTATCACAAATATACAGAGGGGGCAACTGAGGAGATTGTTCCCGCCCCATTGGATAAAACTTTGGAGGAGAGAATAAAGGAAATCGCTGTTTCAGCCTATAAAGCTTTAGGATGCAGGAATTTCGCTAGGGTTGATTTTAGATTAAGCGAAGATAACGAGCCCTTCGTTTTGGAAGTTAATACTATCCCCGGTCTAACTCCCTTAAGCCTCCTGCCCCTCTCCGCAAAAGCAGCGGGCATTTCCTACCCCCAATTGATAGACATAATTATCCAAAATGCTCTTAGGGCAAGGGGGAATGATGAGGAGTAGACACCACAAAAGCGATAGAAAAAATATTTATTTAACCGCCTTCATCTTTATTATCCTCATCCTTCTTCTTTGGATATTCATACCCTCCTTTTTCCTCCAGCTTGAGCGGATATCTCTTATCGGCAATTCCCACTTTTCAGAGGAAGATGTCCTTACCCATCTCTCTCATCTTCTGGGCAAATCCCTCAGCAGACTATCTACTCGGGAGCTTTCCTCCTCCCTCTCAAAAATCAGCTGGATTGAGAGATTTGAAGCCTATAAGATTCCACCCCACACACTTCTCTTAAGGATTAAAGAAAGGACGCCATTCCTCCTCGTCTATTACAATGAGAAAATCCCCCTCCTCGTGGATGATGAGGGATATCTTTTGGAGAAATCGCCTACCGAATACACGCTTCCAATCTTATATGTTTCAAAAATAAAAATGGAAAAACATAATAAGCTTCCTTCTAAAGTGATGAGCCCAATCAAGGAAATTCTAAATGAATTGAAAGATACTCCTATAAGCGTGGAGAGGATTCATCTATCCAAGGACGGGGATATCCAGATTACGACAAAGAACGGGCTGAAAATAATACTGGGTAAACCAGAAGAGTTGTATAAAAAGCTCTATCTTCTCAAGATGTTCTGGGGAAGGATTCCTAACATAGAGACGAGGCTATTATATATTGACTTGTCTTGCCTTCAAGCACCTGTTATAATGAAAAGGGAGGCAAATAAGTGAAAAAGGAACTCACTATTTCCCTCACAATCGTTTCCCTAATGCTGGGAGTTCTCCTGGCACTTGGGTTAAGGACCCAGCTAACCTATACTCCCATATTGCCTACCACAAATCCCCGCCAGCTTGCTGTGCTTATCAAGGATTTACAGGACACTAACAAAAAACTGCAGGAAGAGATAAAAGTGCTGAGGAACAGGATAACGGATTACGAGGAGAAGCTGGCAAGCGGGAAGGGCGCTATTCAAGCTCTTAATGAGCAATTGCAAAGCCTCAAAGTTCAAATGGGATTGACCGGTGTAATGGGTCCGGGTGTGGTGATAACAGTTAATGATAGCAAAGTGCGTGTCCCCTCGCCGGAATTGCAAAGCTATTACATTGTCCACGATTATGACCTCTTACAGCTTGTAAATGAGCTGAAATCGTCGGGAGCAGAAGCCATAGCGATAAACGGACAGAGGTTATCCTTTTATTCCTCCATTCGCTGTGTGGGAAATGTCATACAGGTGAATCAAGTCCCAATAGCCGCTCCATATAAAATTGAGGCTATCGGCGACCCAGATGTCCTTTACAGCGGGTTGAATTTGCCAGGCGGTATATTGGACTATTTCAAGAGGGTCGGATTCCAAGTGAGCGTGAAAAAAGTTGACCAAATTGTTCTATCCCCCTATACTGGGACAACCGAGCTCCGCTTCGCCCAACCGATTGGAGGGAGTTGAGTTGATTTTCGTTATCCCTCTTTTAGGATTTCTCATAAGCTTCCTCGTTGTTTATTTCGCCCATATTGCTGTCCCCCTTCACTTCGCAACTTATCTCTCGGTTGCCATTCTCGCCGCCCTGGATTCATTAATGGGAGGTGTAAGAGCTGGTTTGGAGAGAAAATTCGACAATTTCATCTTTCTCTCCGGCTTCTTCGTCAACTCCATCGCAGCTGCCCTCCTCGCCTGGATTGGCGACATTCTGGGAGTTCCCCTCTACCTTGCAGCCGTAATAGCATTCGGCGTGAGAATCTTCCAAAATCTCTCCCTCATAAGAAGACTCTTGCTTCAGGAATTATCTTCAAGGAGGGATAAATCTGAGAGAACGAGATAGGGAGATCATCGTCGGTTTGGATGTGGGGACTACGAAGATATGCACATTGGTTGCAAGGGTAGATAGTAGAAACGAACTACAGGCAATCGGGCTCGGTATCCATCCCTCCCAAGGATTGCGAAAGGGGATAGTGGTTGACATCCAGAAGACGAGCGCCGATATAAAGGCTTCCCTCTTGAAAGCACAAACTATGGCTGGCAGAGAGATAACATCGGCTGTTGTAGGAGTAACGGGCAGGCATATATCCTCCTACAATTTGCGCGGCTCTGCAACAATTACAAGCTATCGGGGAGAGATTACCCAGGAGGATGTCTTGAGGGCTCTTCAAAACGCAAGGGAGAACTTACCCCTAACGAAGGATAGGGAGATAATTCACATCACTCCTCGCCAGTTCATCATAGATGGAGAGGAAGGAATTAAATATCCCTACGGAATGTTTGCTCAGCATCTTGAAGTGGATGCTCACATAGTAACCGGGAGCACCTCGTTTCTCCAAAATCTGATCAAGAGCGTTGAGTTGGCGGGGATTAAAGTGGAGGATTTGCTTCTTCAACCCATCGCGGCGGGAGAGGCAGTGCTGGACGAGGGAGAGAAGGAGGTCGGCGTTGCTCTCTTGGATATAGGTGGAGGCACTACAGACCTTGCCATTTTCCTAAACGGAAGCATCTATTTCTCCGCTTCCATTCCTGTAGGTGGAAATCACATCACCTCAGATATAATGGTTGGCTTGCGCACAACCTACGAGGAAGCGGAGAGGTTGAAAAAGGAAAAGGGTTACGCTATCGCCTCAGCGGTTAATCAGGATGAGGCAATAGAAGTTAGAACTTTGACAAGGGACGAGGTCCGCTATTACCCCCGCCGTATTCTCGCAGAGATAATAGAAGCGCGTTTGACTGAACTATTTCAATTAGCTGGCGAGGAGATAAGGAAAGCCAAAGTGGGGGATTTATTGCCCGGAGGTATAGTTCTCACTGGCGGTAGCTCCCTCCTTCCCGGCATAGAATTGCTCGCGGAGAAGGCCCTGCATATGCCGGCTCGCATTGGCATACCAAAAGGGATTAAAAACCCACCCGAAATACCCTTCACCCCTCTTCATTCAACTGTGGTGGGCTTGGTTCTCTACTCCTATAGGTATCAATTTCTCTATCAAAAACCTATAAGAAGAAAAAATCTACTTGCGAGATTTTTTCAATCAATCTATAATTTTTTTAGTCATCTTTTTGAAAGGGGGAATTGAAATTGCTTAACAAAGAAGATATCAAAGGCGCAAGAATCGTAGTTATCGGCGTTGGCGGCGCAGGCTGCAACGCTGTAAACAGAATGATTGATGCAAAAGTAGAAGGAGTTGAATTCGTCGCGGTCAATACCGATAAGCAGGTGTTGGCTCTCTCAAAGGCACCTCGCAAAATACAAATTGGTCAGAGGTTAACGGGAGGTTTGGGCGCAGGCGGTAACCCGGAGATCGGGAGAGCCTCCGCGGAGGAGGACAAGGAAGAATTGAGAAAGGCAATGGAAGGCGCCGATATGGTCTTTATAACGGCGGGAATGGGAGGGGGAACGGGCACGGGTGCTTCCCCTGTCATCGCCGAAATAGCCCGCTCAAAAGAAATAGGAGCCCTCTGTGTCGCTGTTGTGAGCCGCCCCTTCAGTGTGGAAAGAGCAACGAGAGCGAAGATAGCGGAAGAAGGCATACAAGCCCTGCGAGAGAAAGTTGATGCTTTGATAGTTATCCCTAACGACCGCCTGTTAGATATCGTGGATGATGACCTTCCACTCATTGAGGCTTTTAAATTAGCAGATGACATACTCCGGCAGGCAGTGGAGGGAATATCGGATATAATCGTCGTGCCCGGACTGATAAATGTAGATTTTCAAGATGTTAAATCCGTTATGGCAGGTGCAGGAACAGCGCTTATGGGTATGGGCGTAGCGGAAGGTCCAGATAGAGCTGTGGAAGCAGCAAAAGCAGCTATAAATAGCCCCCTCTTGGAAGCCTCAATGATGGGTGCCAAGAAATTGCTTGTTAATATCACGGGCGGGAAAGACCTATCGCTCAAAAACGATGTTCATAGAGCGCTTGAATTCCTCACGCAATCTACTGACGCCAAGGAAAGCGATGTCAAATTCGGCGTTGTTATCAAAGATGAATTGCAGGGCAAGATACAAATCACTGTTATTGCCACTGGCTTTCAACCAGTAAAGCAGGAAATCCCCCCTTTTAGGTTAGAGGAGAAGCCATTAGAGGAGAAGCCAAAAGAAAAGGAGGAGAAAGTAGAAATCCCAATTCCGATAGAGGAAGAGCTGGACATCCCCACTTTTCTACGAAAAAGATTTTAGTTGAGGTGGGATGAATGCCCACCAAAAGGAATGAAAAGAGGAGCGCGGTTTTACTCGCGCTCCTCTTTTCTATTATTCCCGCTTTTCCCCTTGAACGCCCCTGGATTTGCGATACATACTTCTATTGGTATACTTGGGATTATGATAAAAAATTGGGAAATTGGCTTGGCGGAGTTTACAATACTCCCCTGAGCGGTTATTACGATTCCCGCACATATAAGGACAACAAACGCTCCCTCAAACAAGCTTGCGAATGGGGAATAACCCATCATTTCATAGATTATTGGAGCCCCGATTGGCTTGGCGAGGGTGGCGTTATGAGGGAGAAAATCCTATTCAAAGCAGCGGAGGACCTCCGAAGAGAGGGCTACGATATATGGATGTCCTATTACCAGGACGGATGGAACTTTGATACTAAATATTTCTCAAACAACATCTCCCAAAAACGAGATACCTATCTATGGCTTAAGCTTTTCTCCTCTTCCCCTGTCCTCGCAAAACTCAATGGTCTCCCCTTTAAATTGATTTACTCCCGAAACGGCTTCCCCCAAACCACGATTGATAACGAGGGCTTTCGTTCTTACCTTCGCTCAATTTATCCCTCAATTGATGACCTGAATAAAAAATGGGGAACAAACTTCTCCTCTTTTGACGAAATCAATATGAACTTCAACACCACAGGTCATCAAAGAGCGTTTTCCATAAAGTATCAATATGAGATTTGGAAAAGGGAATGGGAGAAGCTTGATAAGCTCGTTCAGGAGGAATTCACTCTTCCCGGGATGAGGGTCTCATTCGATGTCGGTTACGAGCCGTTTATGGGCTTCAGCTATTCCCTCTTCGCCAAGACCTTGGGCGGTCCCCATTCCTACGGCGGCATCTTCGGTCAACCACAGGAGCAGGATGTCCAACGCTTCATCCAATCAATCGTCGCCAAAAAGTATAATACGGTCTTTTTCGACCATTTCAAAAATTACTACACCGATTGGGAGATAAGGATTCCCGGCACCTGTTATCCTCCTGAACCCCTTCACTTTGATAGATTTTGGTGTAGCGCCCTTTTGCGTTATTCCGAGGCACTCCTCCACCTCTCCTGGAACGAGTGGTGGGAGGGCTCAAACCTTGAGCCCTGCTATGAGTATGGGAAGAAATTCTGCGAGAAGAACCTCTTCTGGGCAACTCTGATGTGGGAGATATTTCCCTCTCTAAAGAACTTCGGCAAAGACGCAAAAGTAGCCCTAATATTAAACGAATGGCCACTCCTCTCAGGAGAGGGAAACATTCAAGAACTCTATCAAACGATTAAAATCCTTCGCCAGCTCGATATCCCCTTTGACCTCATCCCCGATGACCTCCTTGACGAGAAGATACTCTCCCGCTTCAAAATCGTTATCGCTCCCTCCTGCGGGGTAGGCTTTGGCTATAATCAGGACAACGAGGAAATCCTCAACATCCTCCTTCGCTGGCTTCAGTCCGGAAATAGGAAACTCATCATCTCCGGCACCCCTCAAATAGGAGCATTTTGGGGTTAAGAGAAAAAAGGGAAACGAGAAAATCGGCAAGAAGACTAACGGTTAGATGGCTACCGGGGTCTGGAACGCGAACCGTCTTTCTCCTTCCCCTCTCACCATCAAGAGACCTAATTCTCCGCTTTCGCGCAACCTCCCTTTGGGATAACGAAATCACCGTCCTGCTCAACGGGAAAGAAGTGGGGAAAATTCAAATACTCCCCGATTGGCATATCTACGAGCTGAAAATCCCCTCTCAGCTTGTAGATGATTACATTGGCGAGCTCGTTTTTGAGTTCAAGAAAACCAACATTCCCTCCCAACTTGACCCTAAGAGGTTTCCCTCGGAAAACAGGGTTTGCAATATAGCCTTGGACTGGTTGCAATTATCAACGCCTAATTTTCCCGCTGAGGAAAGAAAGAGTATCTACTCAATCCCCAAGGATAGCGTCGTCTTCCAAAAGGATTTCCTTCCAATATCTTTCCCCATTCCTCTCGCCAAGTTTCCCTTACTCACCCCCACAAAAGGCACTATACTATCACATTACAAGCTTTCAAATGCGCCTCGCGACATCGTTATTCCCTACTATCAAAGCGAGGTTTACTATATCAATGGCGGGTTAAACGATATTTTGGATAAAAGGTATTGGAGAGCTCTCTTCAAATGGGCAGGCTCGGAACCGCCCGAATATGTTAGCGGAGAAAATGTAATTGGGAATGTATATTGGGATGGGAACACCGCTTTCGTGCTTGCCTATAACTTTGATATAACGAAGCAACCCTCCGTTAGTATTCGTGTTCCAGCCAAGCGTTTGCCGATTGCCGAGGCAATCGCTCTGGATAAGGACGGCAATATCTTCCAACAAGTGAAGGTTGAAAAGGAGAAAGGATTTTTGAAACTCAAAGACAAAATCTCCTACTTCTCCTCCTACGCTTTCGTTTTCTCGCCCCTCAAACTTCTCAATGCATCCTTCTCCATCGTTCAGGGCGATGAAACAAGCATTCCTCTTGAGATTCAGAATCTAACCGCTGAACCTCAAAAAGCGATGGTCCGTCTGAGAGCTCGTTTCCCAAGCCTCGCTAGCGAGGAAATAAATATATCATTAAAACCCGATGAAAGAAAAATCTTCAACCTTCCCCTCAAATCAAGGGAGGATATAGATTGGGGAAGGAAAACAGTGGTCATTGAATTTGCGGGGGATTGGGGGAAATCTGTTTTCATCAGACCCCTCGTCGTTATGGATAAACCAAATGTGGAAATCGTCAATAAAGTAGTGGATTTCAAGAAACCGATATTAACAATCAGAAACGAAGCTAATCCCTATATCCAAACCGCAACTGCACAGGACATCTCTATTGATATAGCTGGCACAAAGATAAAGTGTGGAGCATTGGAGGCGGGTAAAGAGCTAAAAATTCCCCTACCATCCCATTCTTCTTCATCTCATTCTCCCAGCCTACTTCCCCAGGAATTAACGATTAGCTACCTCGCTGGACATAAAAGGTTGGAGAAGAGGGAAACAATCTACTTCGCCCTCTATCCGACCTCATTGCCTTCGGTTGAGGGAGCGATTCAACCAATTCTTATCTTCAACTCTCGCCTTACCCCTCTCGATAATGAAATCGTGGCAATACCTTGGAAAGAGGGTAAGGCAAGCATAAAGAACGAAAAAGGCTTTTTAGTTCCCCACCATTATAGAGAAGGCATGCTTTATTTCATAGCCACAGTTCCTCCCCAAGGCTTCTCAATCTATTACATCACGAAGCCCGAAACCGCCCCCACTACAGACCTTTCCCTAAAGAGAGAAGGAAGCATTGTTATGATAGAGAACTCTTATTTCTCCCTCGCCTTTGATGAAAACAAAGGAGGTTCTTTGACCTCTTTCCTCTCTAAGCTCACAAACAAGGATTACGCGGGCGGGATATTCGGCGCCTCCTATGGAGAATTCGGCAGATTCGACCCTCTCAATCCCGCCATCACCTCGGATAAATTCATCAAGGACAATCTCAAGCATCAATCTGAAGGAAGAGGTAAAATCCAAATCTTGGATTCCTCCCCTCTTTCTGCTTCCCTCCTCATAACCTATGAGGACGAATCGATAAGTGCGAGGCAGTATGTTGAGGTCTATGCTTTCAAGGATTTCTTCCGGGTTCGCTCGGAAGTGGAGCCGAAGAGAAAATATTCCGAGCTCATCCCCTTCTCCCTCCGATTGAAACCCCATTCCCTTTCAAAAATTTATCCCAATTTCATAGGAATCGAATCCAACGAACCCTCTACTCATTTCGGTTGGAGGCAGGGAAGCTATGTCCCTCCTTACATCACCCTAATGCAACCGGATAGGTTTCCCGAGAGCATTTCCCTTATATTGAAAGAGAAAGCGAATGTAAGCGATGTTCGCTATGGCTTTTTCCCTCCCCAGAGAGGGAAAGCGGGACCGCGCAGATATGCCTGGGTTGAGTTCATAAATAAGGAGGGCAAAAGCTGTTTTGTTGACTTATTGATTAAGCTTCATCCCGGATATCAAATCGTGGCGGAGGAGGAAT
>Ga0080004_1065379_pt1 | contig 15544 bp, 19 predicted proteins | sample WasSprMetagenome_FD_69207 | JGI IMG/M metagenome (GOLD analysis project Ga0080004, IMG submission 69207) | Sulfidic aquatic microbial communities from Washburn Spring, Yellowstone National Park, USA - WS (SPADES assembly) (version 2) | ecosystem: Environmental > Aquatic > Thermal springs > Hot... | reverse complement strand
TGACTTAATTCTTTAGTTTTGGGTGCTTATCTTAATTTAGCTTTCTAGGTTTATTATCATATTGTGTATATGCATACTTTAGCTGCTATTTCTTTAGCTATGCTTCTTCATATTCACGTGTATACATAATCCCCATATCTGAAGGGAGGATTACTGAAAGCTAGAGAACTGTCCAACAATTCATAAACTTTTCTAACATAATCTTGGATATAGCAGTTTAGAAGTTAATATGCGGTGTTAGATTTGTGATATTGATGGTTAAGCCTTATGTTGCATATTTAAATTCAATTTTAAATCTATGCGGCATTTTAAAATTTTTATGATGGATTAAGCTATTAGCTTATGTAGATAATATATAGTAGCATGATTATACTTAACTCCTAAATTGCTTTTCTATATGTATTGAGAAAAGTTTTTATAAAGGTAAGTCTACCTACTACTAGGGTGAAATGGATTTGATGAAGGCAGCTGTATTAAGAAAGCCGATGGATATAAGGATAGAGGATGTTGAGGTTCCAAAACCAAGCGGTCTTGAAGTCCTTTTAAGAGTTGAGTCTGTAGGTCTATGTCATACAGATGTCCATATATGGGAAGGACACTATGGTCCAATCAGGATTGAAGAGAGAGGTGTGAAGTTTCCGCTTATCATGGGACATGAAATAGCTGGAAGAGTGGAGGAGTTGGGAGAGGGGGTGAAGGGCTTTAGGAAAGGGGATAAAGTAGTTGTTTATCCTTGGATTGGGGAGGGGACTTGTGCAGCCTGTTTATCGGGAAATGAACATTTATGCTATTCTCTAAAGCCTCTCGGGATCTTACAGCCGGGAGGATATGCGGAATATGTATTGGTTCCTAGCTATAGATATCTCATTCCAATCAAAGACCTTGATCCAGATCAAGCCTGCTCTATGGCTTGCGCAGGGATCACAGCATATAGCGCAGTGAAGAAAGCCAACGTTAAACCGGATGAGAACTTGGTGCTCATAGGTATAGGAGGTTTAGGACATATAGCCCTACAGATCGCTAAAGCTGCCTTAAATCCGAAGATCATAGCAGTAGATGTGAGGGAGGAATCCTTAGAATTGGCTGAGAAGATGGGGGCAGACTATACGATAAACGCTTCTAAAGTGAATGTGGTTGATGAAGTAAAAAGGTTGACTAATGGTCTTGGAGCAGAAGCCGTTATAGACTTTGTAAACACTACTGAAACCTCTCTGCAGGGTTTTGATTCTCTAAGGAGGGGGGGAAGACTTGTTCTAGTTGGATTGCATGGACACTACTCAAAATTCATTCTACCCTTAATACCTCTTAAAGCAGCTAAGATTCTTGGTTCTTATACTGGAAGTCTGAAAGATTTAGTGGAGGTTTTAAAACTGCTTGGTAGAGGTATTATTAAATTAACTGCGATAAAGAGAAGCTTGTCTGAGGTTAATGAACTCTTAAAAGATGTGAGAGATGGCAAGATTGTTGGTAGAGTAGTGATGAAGCCCTAAGCCTTCCCTATCCCTAGAAAAGCCTCTCTTACATGTTTATTTTGGAGAAGCTCCTTACTACTCCCTTCAAGTACAATTCTGCCGCCTTCTATTACATAGCCTCTATCCGCAAGTTTTAAGGCCTGGGCTACATTTTGCTCCACTAAGAGGATGGTAATACCCTCCTCTTTCAGTTGCTTGATGATTTCAAAAATTTTGTTTACCATGGTTGGTGCAAGTCCTAGGGAGGGCTCATCTATGAGATAGAGCTTAGGTTTGAGCATGAGGGCTCTAGCCATAGCTAATATCTGTTGCTCCCCACCACTTAGGGTTTTTGCGACTTGGTTTCTCCGCTCTCTAAGGATGGGGAAAAGACTGAAAACCCACTCTAGATTATCCATTACTTTCCTACGATCCTTTAGGATATAAGCTCCAAGCTTCAAATTCTCTAGGACCGTCATGTCTGGAAAGATTCTTCTCCCCTCCGGAACTTGAGATATGCCGAGTTTAACAATGTCGTATGGATGAAGGTTGTCTATTCTCCTACCCATGAAGGTTATGGAGCCTGAAACTGGATGTATTTGGCCGGAAATTGTCTTGAGGATTGTGCTCTTACCAGCAGCGTTAGCTCCTATAATTGTCACAAGCTCCCCTTCACTTACGTGAAGAGTTGCATCCCAGATGACTTGAAGATCTCCATAGAACACATTTATTTTCTGTACGTGAAGCAATTTACAATCTCCCCCCTAGATATACTTCAATAACTTTTTCATCGCTTATTACTTCATTAGGACGCCCTTCAGCTATTTTCATGCCATGATGCATTACTATTACTCTATCCGAAATGCCCATAACTGCTCTAATTACATGCTCGATCCAGAAAATGGTTATGCCCTGCTCCCTAATCCTTTTAAGGAGAGACATAACATGCTCGGTTTCAACTGGATTAAGTCCAGCCATCAGTTCATCTATAAGTAGAAGTTTAGGCTTCATAGCTAAGGCCCTAGCCAACTCAGTAAGTTTCTTATCTGCTGCTGTAAGGTTTCTCACAACGGCATCTTCTTTCCCAGCTAAACCTACAAGCTTACAAATCCTCCTACCCTCCTCCAGAGCTTTTTCAAGCTCTTTAATTCCTCCACTGAAGAGAGCACCAACAACAATATTCTCAAGAACTGTCATGTTTGGGAAGGCTCTTACAAGCTGGAAAGTTCTTGCTATACCCTTCTTACAGATCTCATGTGGTTTTTTCCCCGTTATGTCCTCCCCCATGAAAATGATTACGCGCGCGCGCGATTAGAATCATGAAGGGAATAAGAAATGAGATCGTTACTAGTCCTGCTAGAAGTATATTTTTTGACCAAAAATATATCCAGAAGACGCCGTACATTCCTAACATGATGATTTCTCCATGGGCCAAGTTGACAATTCTAGCTACGCCAAAAAGTAGATTAAGCCCTAAAGCTACAAGAGCGCAGACACCACCAAAAAGCAGCCCGTTTATAAGCGCCTCAATTATCACTGCTATCCCTTACTAGCTTTTTAATTACTTAGCAAGTGGATTTGTTTTAGGAAGCGGTATTACGGGCTCTCCAGTGGCCATGGTTGGTGGCCAGACAATGACGTGTTTTCCCTCTATCCATTGGTATACTACGGGATAAGACCTCATGTTTTGACCACGCCATGGCTTACCCCACTTATCCTTCGCTCCTGGCGGAGCAAACTTCACCCCATACCCCGCAGGTGTCATACCATCAGGTATATCTGTTTCCTCCGCAGCCATCCTTATAGTATCAGCTGTAATCTCGCCATACTTCCTTATAGCCCTTGAGAATACGTCTGTGATAAAGATCCATGTATGAGCGAAGCCTTGAGTTGCATGAGTAGGTGGGTCACGATCACCATACTTTTTATAGTATCTATCCAAAAATTCATCGATGAGTTGACCGATAGGAACTCCAAAGTATGGATCCTTGCCGAGCTTCGCTTTATCAAGGAGTTGGCATGGTGCTGGATCAACATTGAACATGCCATTCACGATATCCATACCTACAGACTCAGCGATTAACCTAGGATTTGCATGCCCAGCTCCATGCCCCATGTATACACGTGTCTTTAATCCAAGTTCCCTAGCTTGTTTTAGGAAGAGAACAATGTCGGGGAAATATCCGGTATGCAAGATTACATCAGGATCAGCTGCTTTTAACTTTAAGATTAGGGAAGAGAGATCCGTAGCCTTGCTTGAATAAGCTTCACAGAGAACTAGCTGCATACCATATTTCTCTACTGCCCATTTATTCTTATCCGATACGGATACGCCATAAGGACCGTCTTCATGGATTATAGCTACTTTTATCTTGCTGGGATTATCATAACCAAGATACTTATAGCCAAGTTCTCCAAGAAAAACTACAGTGCTTTCACCCCATGCACTTCCTCTAGGCTGAATTCTAAATGTATAAGCATATTCCTTAGCTGTAACCTCGTCAGAAATAGCTACAATATCGTGAAAAACTACTTTATTCTTTTCACAGAACTCCGCTACCGGAATAGCTATCGCGCTTGAGTAAACACCCATGATTATGGGGACTTTCTCTACTGTTACAAGCCTCTCAGCCTCTCTTAATGCAATATCGGGATTACTCATAGCGTCAGCAGATATAGGAACGATTTTATACCCTTCAACACCACCTCTATCGTTTAACATTTCGATAGCAATAATCATTCCCCTATACATAGCTAAAGCTCCAGCTGGAGCAAAAGCTCCTGACTGAGACGCAAGAAGCCCAACCCGGATCACTCGCTCGGGCGCAGGACGAGGTATGAAATACCAAGCAACAACAGCAGCAATAATTACAATTAGTACAATAGCCAATATGTAAGTAAATATTCTTTTTCTAACCACCTATACACACCATATATAGGAATGAGTAACCTATATTTAAACCTTACGTCCCTATAGGTGGATCTGGCAACTTGATACTGTCAAGTTAACATGTAGTGAATTCATAAAACCCAAAGTTAATAGTATCCTAAAGTAGCTTAGGTTAAGCATAGTTAAGCTACTGTACGTTATCTAGCTAAAAGCTATCATAAAAGTTTAAAAAGTCTTAAGCTTTGATTCCACTTAATAACTCATCTAAGAATTAGCTTTTTAACTCTTCCTCAACGTGATAAGGTAGAATACCTGCAAAGTAGAAATCTTTCTTCTTCAAGACAGCATATTTTCTTCCTAATCCGGAGGAAAAACGGATTATAAAAAGCAGAATCTTCAACAACCTCTTAATAAAGTTCGAAGTTAATATCTTATCCAGTATATTTTTATATTAATATTTGTGTAAACCATGATCGTCAAAATACGATGATTCAAAGCCAAAAATAAATAGGAGCAATATATATTTATGTTGCTGAATGTGCTGTTATGAATATGGTGCGCGATGTGTTTATTATTAGGGACCATGAGCAGTTTAGGAGGAAAACTATCAGATTCATTTTACTCTTTTTTATTGCAATAACTCTCTTCAACATCCTTATTTATAGATGGAATGTGAAGAAGATAGTAATTCAGTCTCTAATGTTAACTATAACGTACTTTCCTCTTCTCCTCCTCTCTATCTTCATATTCTACTTTAAATCTAAGCCGGTAAGTATTCCAATGATGATATTTACATTCATTACATGCCTACTTACATACCTCCTAATCCTCCTTATAGTTGAGGAGTATAGACCATGGGCTATTGGAGGCTTTATTTCTGCATCTAGCTTCTTCCTTATGGAGCTAGGCATACTTATCTATAAGAGGCGAAGACATGGTAGCCTTAGAGGTTAAATACAGCTGAATTAATGCTACACGCATATACAGCGCCGATCTATCATCTTTAACCTTACCATCTATTAAATCTTACAATAGTTAAATTCAGAGGAGGATTGCTAAGACTTAGATGTTCTGTTAAGGTGTTTGAGATGTGCTTTTAGAACCTAGACTTCAGGGATGAAGAAGTCTGAGCTCCTAAACCTATTTAAGGATATCTAAACTTACTTGAAAGTGATAGGAAAGCTGTAATTAATTCTACTTAAGGAGGATGAGGAAAGGGGAGATGTAAAACATATTGTTGAGAAGCTAGCGAGATAAGGGAAATATGGGGTTGATGGCCTTAAGCTTTTAAGCTTGGAGCAAAGTTGTTGAAACCCCTCGTAAGATTTTTATTTTCTCTTTCTCCTCACAGCAATATGCAATCTTCTTGCCTCCTCTTCTTATGGAGTTTTCTGAATGTTTATGATATGCGCGCGAAGGTAAGGACTAGGGATGATCATTCCTTCAGCCTCGGCTAGATCTTTCTCGAAACTATTTTAAATGTGGTGGTTGATTGCTGAGATTGACGTGATGTATCCTCTATCATCTTTTGTTGCTGTTGTAGAAGCTTCTGTCATGCTGTATCATGTTCATTAATAACTCCCTCACTTTTTCTGGTTCATATACATCAAAAAATGCATGTCCCGTATACTTACTTATAAAAATCCCTCCACTATAGGGAGTTAAGAATACTAGTGAACCACAGTTAAAAATTCTTGCTAAAAATCCCTGGTGTAAGCAAATCCCTTTAATCTGGTCAAAAGTTATTTCTATATATTTTTTACCCAAATAATGAATGATAATAGATCCATTAGTTATAAAATAAGTGACGGATCTCTTGAGAAAACAGTATATCGGAAGTGCAGAGAGAAAAGGAATACCGAGCTTCAGTTCATCTATAAACCACATAAGGCCAATAAAGCGAAAATAAATAAACATCATCGCATAAAACACAATTACGATTATAAATTTTACAACAGTATTCTTTAAACACGATTTACCACTCCACACAACAGACATGCCAACTCTAATTCTAAAACAAGCTTTGTGGCTTAATTAAATTTTTCTGCTAATCCTCTTGATGCCGTTAAGCTAACACGTAGTAAATTCATAAAATCCAAAGCCTAACTTGGCAGAAAGTTAATATTTGACATAGATCTAAAAGAGGTTAGATTAAAATAGGATTTTAAAATTGGATATGGGGAGGGGGATGAAAACTGAGCAAGCTGTTGCTGAAGTTGAACTCAGATATGGGGGGAAGACTGTTAGGCTTAAGTGCCTTGTTGATACTGGTGCTAGTAAAAGCGTGATCTCTAAGAGGAGGGCTGAGGAGGTTGGGAGCTTTATACCTTTAAGTGAGCCCTACGAGTTAAGAACGGCGGATAAAGGAGGTAAACTAAGGATTTCTGGACAATGCTTGGTTGAGGTTGTGTTTCAGGGAGTCAGGGTTCCTGGTAGAGTTCTATTTGAGGTTGCGGAGAACTTAAGGGAGGACTTAGACTTGATCGTAGGAAGACCGGAGATAGATTCTTGGGACATTATCTTTACCTCAGAGGGTCCAAGGCCGAGGAGGGTTCCAATAGAGTTTGAGATAGTCTGAGGTGAAAAGAATGGTTAAGGTTGAGGAGAGGATTCGGATGCATAAGGATGGCAGGGTTTTAGAGGCTCTAGCCCTATTCGATACGGGATCGAGGAGGAGCTATTTCAGCAGGGAATTCGCTGAGAGGATTGGGTATGAGCCTTATAGAGAGCCTAAAGAGGTTCCATTGGCTGTGAGGGGCAAGTACGGCAAGCTTGTAGGATATACAACTGTCTACATAGAGGTTGAAGGATATATCCTGCCGGAGATGGAGATAATTGGAGTTATCGAGGACTTGAAGGTGGATGCAATAATAGGGTTGAATATAATGGAAAGCTATGGAATCTACATTGAGAATGACGAGATAAAATTCAAGCACATACCACCAACCTCAATGATAATCTAAAATTGAGCCAGGGGGTTAAAGCCTTCCTGGTCTTTTGTTTTTAAAGAGCTATTTCCTATGTTTGTAGTTGTCTTTGTTGCAGATCTGTTGATGTGGACAGTGTTGACACTCCCATTCAGGCCATCTCGGCGATTCCTCATCTTTAATGAGCTCTATGACTTCCCTATAATGAAGGGTTTCAATTCCTCTGGGTTCACGTAGAGCAGGCTTCAATTTATTATTTCTAGGCGAACTCTTTCCCCTAACGAGAACCTCATCTAACAATGCTTTCATACCAATACATAAATCAAACTAAAACCACTCGCTTATTCTTTCTTCTTGTCTGAAGAGGGTTTTTCCAAGCTCTCCATCTCTATATTCTTTTATCATTTGCTTTTTGGTGATGTATTCTTCTACGTTTCCTTCTTTAAGAAAAGTCTCTGCTTGAACTGAAAATTCCTGATCTATAAGTTTTAAGTTGAAGAATATGTTGTATTCAAAATCTAAGAGGCGCTCACGCATTTCGACATTGTAGTTTGTCACATCTAACTTTAAGTAATAATAAGTTGAAGAGTCGAAAACCCTTGCCTTATGTTTTCTCAAATCTTCACCCTTTATTTCTCCTATTTCTTCCGCAAACGGCTTTGGGGGTTCTTTGTTAACTCCAACTAGGTTTGAGCCGACTAGAGGCGCTAGGACATCTGATGCCGGTGTCCTTTCGCTTCTGATGTTGGAAATTATCTCCCTTTTTATGTTGGTGGTGAAAACTACTAGATCGTTCAGTCTCTCTGCTTGCTCGAACTCCATAATGAATGATCTGATTTTCGATACCTTCACAGGCGTGATCGCAGCCTAGTTTTATGGCTGTTGAAGCTACGATTAGTATGGCTATTATGCATGGTAAGGTGTGGATGAGGATGTTTCTAGGCCTTTGACCTTGTAGTTTTCTAGGCTTAGGTGCTTCTTAAGCCTTGAAATAACCCTCTCAATCGAAGCCTTAAATGTTAAGTCTTTCAGCCCGGTGAACTCTGAAAGCTTATCAACACGTAAGAACTCCGTAGGCTTTTGGTTTGAAGGTATAGTGGACTTTAATCCATGGTTTGAAACTCATATTCTAATCCTTCAAGTACTGTGGTCAACATTAAAGCCTTCACCTCCCAACTGAAACCCTCAATATATCTATAGGATTTCTAGAAGGTCTACCAGCACCCTCATGCCTGTAAGGCTCCTAGACAACATCTTCCAAATCATCCAAGCACGCAAGAACACTTCCAAACGACCACACCACCCCAAACACTATCACATATAAGAAAACGCTAAACGTAGAATTTAGCAACATCCTAGTACGCATTAAGAAGGATTAGGTAAATGTCCGGTATGTGCGCGTGGGCATATCCTAATAAATCTGTAATTTAAACAACATTTTTATACTTCTCCTTTAATTTATGGTATGGATGGATTGAGTGCTGAGAGGATTGTTGAGCTTTTCGAGAAGGATGTAGGCTCACGTAAACGTTTGGCTGAGCTACTTGTTGCTGAGCCTGACGTAAGGCTAGCAATAATAAACGCATTGATTAGGGATGTAGCAACAAGGGAGGATATTGAGGATTTGAGGAAGGAAACAAGGGAGGATATTGAGAGGCTTAAGGCTGAGTTGAAATCCTATATAGATGAGAAGGTAAACAGTATAAACTTGAGGGTAAGCGACCTATATGGTGTTGTTAAAGCATCTCTGGTCGCAATAGTGGTTACATTAGCCTCAACAATACTTGTACCGTTAATGTTAAAAATAGTTTTTAGAGCTTAATACTTGCTAAGATAGCCTAAGCTACAGTAGTGAAGCTGTTAAGCTCATCCTGTAAACTTAGGCTTAACTATCTTGTTCAATTCATTTAGTCTCATTACCTCACGAGTTTGATGGCTTATTTGTTGAATCTGCATAGTTGATTGCTTAGCTGAATGGATGTTTGCAGCCTTATACTTTAGAGGTAGATTGAGAAATTTAGAAAGATGGAAAGAGTATCTAAAACAAACTTAAAGCTATTGGGATAGAGCAGGCTGATGTTGGAGAATTGGTGGATGAAGCTGTAGAGAAGTTGTGAATTTGTTAAGGTCATAGATTTGATGAAGAGATATTATATAGCCTCCGTTTTTCAGGTTCAACTAATAACAGCTCTGCTCTAAATTCTTTAATATCTCCTCATCATTAAATAATAGCTGACAATCTCTCCCATTTTCCACTCTTATTTAATATATCATTAATTTTCTGCTTTACAGCTTAATAATCGTGCCCTCTATTTTAAATCCAGTGTGAAAAGGAAGTATGATTTTCTGAAGTTCTATTAGGCTAAATGAAGTACATGGTGGTGAAGCCTATGACGTCTCCAAGCCAGTGGCTTATCATAATGGGTATAAGTTTCCTTGTTTTGGCGTAGACGTATCCGCATACGATGCCGATAAGTATTGGGAATAGCGTGAATAGCGATACGCCATGCCAGAAGCCGAAGAGTAGTGCTTGCAATAGTATAGCTGTCCAAATTCTGCCATGTAGTAAGCGCTCAAACCTTGTTTGTAGGTAGCCTCTCCAAACTATTTCTTCACAAATTCCTGCTGTAAGGGATGTAACAGCTAAGCCGTAGATAACCATGACCACGGGAGCTTCCTGAGCTCGCTTAATGTCCGCTTCCACGCTCCCGATCCGTAGACTAAATCCATAATGTGAGGTTCAATTATCTGGAAGAGTAGAACGGAGAAGCTTAACAGCGTAACAACTAGAAGAGCTGTGAGCCAAGGCCTATCCCTAACAGATCCCACTATACTTCTGACGTTTTCCTTCTCGGTCTTGAGGAACCTGAACACTATCCAAGCGAGGAGGACATGGTAAACGGACCAGAGGACAAAACCATACATGTAAATGTAATAGATGGGGTTCTTAAGAAACTCAGGCAAAGACACTGCAGAAACTACAACTATGGGTGTGACTAAATTATTGAGTATTAAGGGTAGAAAGCTAAGAACTAAAACATGACTACGAAGCATAACCAATACTATTGCTGATAATTATAAGGTTAACGCTTAAAGATTCTGTTGGAAACTTCACTCATGTTTACCTCAGCGTATGAGATTTAAGTATTCTCATTAACTATAAGTAATGCCTACTCTTCCTGTTTAAGGAGTGAATCCTTCTCTCTATCGATGCTGGGGTTGTTGGAGGGATGAACAATCCTGTCTTCACTGTTTGAAGCATGTTTCTTGTGTAGAGGTGTTGCTGGACCTAGATAGCAGCGTTTCCTAGCTCTTCCCCTATTCATGTAGCTTTCGTGGACTACGTAGAGGTAGAGACGGAATCCCCTCTTCTGCTTCTCAACGTAGCCTGGGAGACCGCAGCGGGGGCAGATGAAGCGATCAGTATTCAACCCTATCCCTCCATTTTGGATCTTCGATAATGTTAAGCCTTAGAGGTTTTGGCTAGATGCTTCCTCTTAACATGTATTCTAGCCCCGCCTACACTATAGTATTCCCTACCACATATAGTACACTTATACATTCTAGGCTTAGACTTGTAAACGATAACCTTAATGTAGTCTGAGACTGAGCCCACATAAAATCTCGGAGACACTCCAAATAAAATTTACTATATGTTTGAAGGACCCGGCAACTTAACATATTGTATCCAACTTCTTAAGTTGCCACGTCTTGTTTGAATTTTCTTTGTTATTGTAGCTCGTAAATCTTAATCCGTGAATTTACGGATTTAGCTGTAATCCTATACTAATACATGAGGCAGCACAGATTGGAATTAGTTGGTTGCAGTTCTTTTAGACTTCCAAAACAACTCATGGTGGATTCAGCCTTATTCTAATATTCCCAGCTTTATGAGCCTGAATTGCTCTTACATCTTCACTTATTCCAATTCATTTATTAGCTGTACAGTATTGCTGTATGATTTATGCTTCCTATAGTTTAAGGTTTCCCTCAATCATCCCTACAGTAATCGTAGCCTACACTCTTACCATCCGTAACCATTAGCTGAATCATTCTTAACGGTGAACATCCCCCCATACATTTCAGCAATCTTCCTAATCGATCTTTTAGCATTCCTTGAGCTTACTGTTAAGAACCATAGCTCCCTATGTTTATCATCATCCATCCTCCTGTAGTGGTTTATTGCATATTTAAATTCTTGATTGCATATTGGGCATCTACTCCAGAGCTCTCCATGACCCTTCTTGACGTGCAGCCTTAATGCTAGGAGGCTTTTATGAATGCTTCCGCAGAGAGGGCATTTAAACCCGATACCCCTACACGAATTACGGCTCTTAAGCCTTGAATGAACTGCTTCACCACTCCTCAACATTTAATCCCCTAAATCCTAAGCTGTAGAAACTAACCTACAGGAAATATAACTGTTCTTACTTCCAGCAATAAGGATTCTAAGGCTACTTCCATACTATGGCTGTAAGCTTCCAGCGGAATTTATATCTTCAAAAACGCTTAAGTAGATAGGGCTGATGTGAATAATCATTACTGTAGTCTTTAATGCTTGATTTTGAAGTAGCTAGGAAGTCGATTAACAGGTATTGATGGATCTGCTGGGTGAAATCATGTTTGGGATGGACAGCTTTATATAGGTTTGCTGTATGCTTTCATGGTGTGCAGATATGGTGGAGGAGATTAGGAGGGTTTCCGTTATTGGATTCGGCACTATGGGTACTGGCATTACGCAGATTATAGCTCAGGCAGGCTATGAAGTTGTTGCAAGAGATGTTTCCGATGATTTGTTGAGGAGGGGGTTGGAGGTAATTAGGAGTGGACCGTTCGGCCTTGAGAAAGCTGTTCAGAAGGGTAGAATTACGAGGGGGGAGGCTGATGCTGCCCTCTCAAGAATAAGGGTAACAACGGATTTGGCTGAGGCTGTTAGGGATGCTGATTTTGTAGTTGAGGCAGTGTTTGAAAACCTAGAAGTTAAAAGGAAGGTTTTTGCGGAGGTGGATAAGCTGGCTCCACGCCATGCATTAATGGTGAGCAATACATCAACGCTAAGCATAACAGCAATAGCATCAGCAACAAGCAGACCTGAGAAGGTTGCTGGAATGCATTTCTTCAATCCAGCACAGGTAATGAAGCTTGTGGAGGTGGTTCGCGGAATACTTACCTCAGACGAAACTGTTGAGGCTGTAAGGAGGTTCTCCGAGAAGCTTGGGAAAACACCGATAATTGTGAATAGGGATATTCCAGGATTCGTAGCTAACAGGATAGGTATTCCTGGAATTCTTGAGGCGATACGTCTATACGAGGAGAATGTAGCGTCGGCACGGGATATAGATAACGCCATGAAGCTGGGATACAACTGGCCTATGGGCCCCCTGGAGCTTGCGGACTTGATTGGATTGGATGTACTCCTAGATTCAGCAGAGTCAATCTATGCGGAGACAAGAGATCCAAAATATAATCCACCAGTAATATTGAAGCAGATGGTTAGAGCAGGTCTTCTCGGAAGGAAGGTGAAGAAGGGGTTCTACACGTATTAGAGCTATCAAACCGTTTAGGAGGGAAATGCGATTGTTAGCGTAAATCCTAAATACTTTTTATAAATAGCTTGTTGAGGAGGAGTGGATGGGTGGGGAGACAGTAATTCAAGCATCGAATTTAACAAAGCTCACGGGGAGGTTCTTGCTGTTGATCATATCAGCTTTGAGGTTGAGAGAGGTGAGGTTTTCGGTTTTCTTGGTCCGAACGGGGCGGGGAAGACTACAACTATAAGGATGCTTACAGGTCTATCAAAACCGACTGAGGGGGAAGCTTCTGTTTTAGGTTTCGACATAAGATCAGAGATCGTGGAGGTGAAGAGACGTATTGGGGTAGTTCCAGAAATCTCAAATCTATACGATGAGCTGTCCGCTATTGACAACCTGTTGTTTATGGCGCAGCTGTACGGTGTTCCACGTAGTGAGCGGAGGAGGAAAGCGGAGGAGTTGCTTAAAGTATTTGGACTTTATGAGCGGAGGAATAGCTTCTTCCGTACCTTATCACGGGGTATGAGACGGGCCTTAACGATTGCTGCTGCCTTAATCCATAATCCTGAACTTCTATTTCTCGATGAGCCTACAGCTGGGCTGGATGTGGTGGCTGCCCGCTCTTTACGTAATTTGATTAGTAACCTTCACCGGCAGGGAATAACAATCTTCCTTACAACTCACTACTTGGAGGAGGCTGATCTTCTATGTGATCGTGTCGCCATTCTGGTTAAGGGGAAAATTTTGAAGATAGATTCTCCTAAAGCGTTAAAGGAGTCTACGAATTCATGCAGTCTTGAAGATGCATTCATCAAGATTACGGGCTTAAGCCCAACTATTATGGCGGTCGAGAAGGAGAGGAGGATGTGATGTGGCTTGATAACTTGCGGGGCATATACTGCATCATATTGAAAGATATGAGGACATATTACCTTAAGCCTCCATCAATTAGCTGGGGCATCATCTTCCCCACTGCTTGGATTTTAGCTTTCTATCTAAGAAATCCCGTAGGCTTTGAGGAGCTTGTGCCTGGATTGATTGCGATGACCATTCTATTCAGCACTACTGCAGCTGAAGCTGTTGTTATTAATTTTGAGCTTAGGCTCGGCTCCCTTGAAAGATTGCTTTTAGCACCTATCAGCCTATCCTCAGTACTTCTCGGGAAAGTATTGGGAGGAGTTGTTTTCGGATTGATTATGGCTGCTGTAGTAACGATAGGTTCAGTAGTTGGTCTTGGACTCAGCCCTAACGTTCCCTACCTTATTCTAGTTATAATCCCTTCATCACTGGCCTTCTCATCTCTCGGCGCTCTCCTATGCGTTTCAGTAAGAGAAGTTTTTGAGGCTCAAACCCTGCTTAATCTACCAAGATTTGTAATGATATTTCTCTGCGGTGTTGTTCGCCCAGTTTCAGCTATGCCAACAATACTACAATACCTCGCTTATACAATGCCGCTTACCTACACCGTTGATGGGCTACGGCATTCCTTCTCCACAGATTCAAGCATGATGGTTCTTACAGATGCCTTAGTCCTCACCGTTTTCTCCATTACCTTCATCCTACCAGCAATAAAGCTGCTTAGCAAAAAGTTTGAGTAGAAATTATTGCGTTAAAAGTTAACAATCAAAACATGCTTAAGCTAGCTACATATAAATCAACATAAAGCAAATACCTAATGGAAAACCTAGCGGAATACTATAGTTAGCAGGAGAATTAAGTTTACAAGCATATATCATAGCCGTAAAACTTAACTATGTAGTTGGGATATAGGAGTGGCTGTGAGCGTAGATGAGCTTCACGGTACCTATTCCGCACTCAGCACTAGTAGCCACCGTTATAATCATCATTATCCTAATAGTAGTTGTAGCCGTAAGCCTCATACTAGTGGTCTTACCCATGTATTTGCTGAGAATAGAGGTTTTAGTGGAGAAGTAGCGGTTAAAGCTCCTCCACTATACAGCTTCTCGGCTAAGCGGGGTGAGGTTGAGGAGGTTTTTGTTGCAGATTTAAATTTGAAAGGCGGCCTTAAGCCAAGCCGGAGAGAATGGGGGCATGGATTACCGGGCTACAGTTTAGGCTGGTTTAAGTTAAATAATGGCGCAAAAGCATTTTGCGCTGTGTCCAGCAATGTAGCTGTTGTCTTCAAGCTTAGAGACAACAAATACCTATTAATAACGCCCAGCAACATAACCGGCTTCACATCAACGCTGAGAGAACTTGGATGGAGCATTACTACACAATAATTCCTACAGCTATCCTCTACAGCAAATTTTCACCCCCTCCAGTTTTAGCACCTTATCATCAAGAATTTCTATATCCATAGTTTGGGCTTAACACTATTCAGAACAACATGGATTTCTCCAGGTAATGGAAAACCACATTTAGGAGTTGTAAGGCTTGATTTAAAAGGAAAGGATCTTCCTTCCAGAAACAAATCTGTTGAAGCTTGGAAAGATGACATTACATCTATCTATATCGATCAAGTCTCTGAAGAACGTTCATGAAGTAGTTGGAGATAGGCTTAAGGGCTGAAGCATTCTGCTGATAAATCACTCCGCTACAGTAGTGAAAGTTCACAAGGCAAGTTAGGAGTAAAAATTAATTGTGAGTTAGCTATTCTATTTTCCTCTTCCCAATCCAGTATACTACTCCAGCTATTATCCAGCAGATTACTGTGCTTACCGGTGTGAATGAGCAGTGGGCGTAGTAGCCTAGAAGGGAAGACTTACCTGCAGGTGCTGGAAT
>Ga0080004_1056973_pt1 | contig 15545 bp, 7 predicted proteins | sample WasSprMetagenome_FD_69207 | JGI IMG/M metagenome (GOLD analysis project Ga0080004, IMG submission 69207) | Sulfidic aquatic microbial communities from Washburn Spring, Yellowstone National Park, USA - WS (SPADES assembly) (version 2) | ecosystem: Environmental > Aquatic > Thermal springs > Hot... | reverse complement strand
CCTGAGTTGAAGGAGAGGTGCCTGAGGTTCTGGGATGGGCTCAAGGAACTGCACCTCGCATTTGAATGTAAAGGCGTCTTAAGGTTGCTTCCAGAGGTCCGGAGGATCATACCGGAGGTAATTAATGTGAAGATTATGGAGTTCAGCAGGAGGGAGGAGTTGGTCAGGGACTTGGCGTCATTAAATATCCTCTACCACTTCTTTCCTTTAACTGCTGAGCAATATAAGGTTAAGGCATTACACGAGCGTCTGAACGAGCTAGGTCTTAAGCTGAGTGATCTGGAGAAGGTAGCGCAGAACCTGATAAAGCAAGGCCTTATATCACGCTTCACAGACAGTCCACCGTACACGATAGTCTACAACGAGAACAAATTCAAGGAATCAATACTCAAGGAGATTAAGTTACTTTACACTCAGACACTACGTACCTAATCCCAGGAGAGAAGGCAAACAACCTACTTCAGCACTCACACGCTAAGAACGCCAACACCATCCTATAATGCTCTGTACGCTACATACTCATATAGCCTTCTACTTAACGAGTTGAGGAGTGGCCAAGGAGATAGTGGTAATTTAAGTTAGTGGAGTGAGCACCTTAACGAAGTGCTTCATCTAGCTCTAGTTTATTCGTAAATTTTTATGTTCGTGTTACGTTATCTAAACTTGGAGGTAATAATTTTATGAGCGAGAAGAAGGTTGTGGATAGGAAGGTTGCTATCGCGCTTGGGATAATATGTGTTGTTCTTGCGGTCGGCTTAGTGGGGGTGATAGCGTACTACACGTCAATAATAAGTGGGTTAAACTCTCAGGTAAGCCAGCTTCAAACATGGTTACAGGAAAACATAACACATTACGAGTCACAAATAACTAGTCTCCGCAACCAGATCGCGGATAAAGACAACACCATAGCTTCACTAAATTCGCAGATAAGCCAGCTTCAAAGCCAGGTGGATGAGTTTAAGGCGATAATCAATCTTGAGAAGTCTGAGACCTGGGTTTCTCAACAGGTTGTGAATCAGCCGGCAGGAGACTACTATTACTGGAGTTTTACAGTGAGATATGCTGGGTATATCGTTGTCACTGTTCATTCCTCAACGACGAGTAACACGTACGTCCGCGTGACGTGGTACTCCTACGGCATTTTCTATGACAAGACAGTAAACGTTGGGGCGAGCGGGACGGCTGTCTTCCCCGTACTACCTTGTCCAAGAGTTATAATCAGGGTTGGTAACACAAATCTGGCGGGCGGGGCTACTCAAACGGTGTCGATAACGTACTACTACTAAACCCCGCCCAACCCACTCTTTTTAAGCTAAGCCTTTAACTAACGACGCCCCCACGCCAAACCTCGACACAAAAGAACACTCCCATCCATAAACTAGAGGTCTTAGACTCCACACAAACTCGCGTAGCTACCTTCACGCCCTCAAGCATGGAGGGAGTGCTTCACTCATCTAAGGATATGGTGGATGGGTCCCGTCCCTCGGCGAGCTCCATAAGATGCTTGATGGATGAGTAGTTAGCACCACGCTTAGCCCTACCTTAGCCCAACCTTAGCCCTAGGGCTAAAACGGGCTAAATCAACCTTAGCCCAAAGGCTAAATAAAGTTAGCACCAAGGCTAAATAAAGTTAGCCCTCACGCTTAGCCCTACCTTAGCCCAAGGGCTAAACAGGGCTAAATAAAGTTAGACCTAGGGCTACGCGTGGCGGGCTAAGAAGGGCTAAGACGGCTCATAACGAGGGGCTTTAGCACCGCGCGCTTAATGTTGGGCTAAAAACTGTAGCAATTAGAAGCCTTAGCCCTTAGCCCTAGCCCTTAGCCCTCGCACTTAGCCCTAACGCTTAGCCCTAAAATGTTTGGGCTAAGGCTAAGGGCTAAACACTATCCCCGCCATCCTCCCCGACTATCCCTCACTATCCCTAACACCATCCCCGGATATCCCTCTCCCAATAGAGAAGACTATCCCTGAATGTCCCCGCGTCATTTATAAGGTCCTGAAGCAGGGGTGCCCCGGACGTGTAGCCAGTCGGAGAGGAACTGGCGGGGCTACTCAAGTGGTTCTAAACCCTGAACGAGAGTTTTAAGTAAAATGAGGAGTCACTAAATTTCCACGCGTGTGTTCGCTCTTCATGTTTTTAGGTTTTTCGGTTATTTGGTTTGCGAGGTGTTTTGAGTTTCTGTAGGATTCTTGCTTTGGGTTTTCCTACCCTCTCTTTGACATGCTTTTCAGTAGTTCTTTGTAGTGTTTTAGTGTGGTGTACGCTTCATGTAGTTCTTCCCAACCCAGAATTTTTACTCTGTCTTTTATTCTCGCGAAAGAGCCTCTTAACCTCGGCTCTATGAGTTTTTCAGCTCTTTCAGTTTTCGCTTCATCACTTACTATCAACCATAATTGTTCGCAACCCCACGTATCGCGGGCGTGTGCCAGCCTAGATAACGCTCTGTCAACGTCGCCGCTAATCTCGATTTCGAAGGCTTTTAAGGGTACGTGGCCTTCAGCCTCCCTCCACGTAACGTCTAACTTGTAGACGTCGTCGGGTGTTGGATCCTCCTTCCTCACAACAAAGTTTAGCCACTCACCTAAATCTAGGAGTTCCTCAACCAATTCCTCATGGCTTGGCCGCCCCACCTTACTTAAGCTTCTAATAGCTTCAAGCACTCTAGGCGCGTCCTCAGACCTTATGAACGTGAACCCTGTTATCATCCACTCACTTAAAGGCTTTCTCGATGTCTTGATACTGCCGCAATCCGCAAGCTTCACAGGCTTCTCATACCTTACGATGCGGTCGAACTCCAAGATCCAAGACGCCTCACCCGGTCTAGGGAACGGTATCCCAGCCTCTACAGCTCTCGAAGCACACCTCGAAAACTCCTCACCCCTAACAAACCTCACGTTCTTAACCGTGAACTCGCCGACGAAAACCCACTCACTCCTAGGTACTCTACCAGAGGCGGGTTTAGCTAGGATGAGGCAGACGCTACCCTCACGTGACTTCCTGATTCAACTTGAGGCTTAGCTATATTATGTACGCTAGTTTATGTTTCGTGGCGAGATCACGTTGATAGTTAAAGGAGTCTTTCCATGCACCACTCATCTCGGCAAGAAGTGCACGAGTCCAAGGTTTCTCATTTAATTTCATGAATATAAGAGACGCTTCAATCTTCGTACAAGAGGCAGCTTTTTGAAGTGTATTCAAGATCTCTTGAAGGACCTTACTCTCAAGACCTTTTGTAATTGCCGGCACTAGTAGTGGTGGAGCTAGAAGCTTTATGTGATGATTTTCTGATATAAGATACTCTGAGAGTAGCTTTTCCTTGGTAACGTCACCGATTTTGAGCTCTTCGAATGTTATATGAGCATTCAATTCTCTACTCAGCGATAATATTTTTCTCTGTACAGCTTGCGTAAATCTCTCTACTTGGTCTTTTCTGCACCTTATCGCGCAATACTTTTGCGATGTACGTGATAAGTGCGTAAACTTAAAGGTAAAGCCATATAGCTCCCCGTAAACAGCTAATGCTTCAACATCTAAATAAATAGGCATTTCTTGGAGCGCCAGAAAATATCCTTGAGTATTGGGTTTCAGGATAGGCACTTTCTCCTCGAAGACAAGTATTCCCAACAAGTGAGTGATTATAGATCTTCCTGCTTTGAGATACTCCTGATACAATTTAAATCTCTCGTCAGCAAACCCTCCTAAAGGTAGAAATACTTTCAAACTCCCCTCCTCTAATCTTTCCTGAGAGGTATCAAATGCTAGCACTATGCCATCGTTAATAAGAAGACCTTCAAGCATTTCTCCAAGTGCCTGAAATCTTTTTACATACTTAAAATTTTTGCCCTTTAAAATAACAGTTAAGGTGCAGGGCGATAGAAACAACCTTTTAGAGAAATTTCCCACAAAGATTTCATGCGTCATGAGCGAGAGCGGTGAGGGAAATATCAAATTCGTTTTTAGAAAAGGTCTTATTAGTTCTAGTAAGACCGGCGATAATAACTGAAGGACAGTTTCATCAATGTTCTCTAGCTTACCTTCCGTAATGAAAGACCCTATAAGGTTTCTTCCTATCTTAGAACTTTCTCCTTTCTGTCTTGAAAGCTTGCTAACTAAAAAGGAAGAACTAGCATCAAGTCTCTCTTTACCAGAAAATCTGATAGCCCTGATTGAAAGAAGTTCGGGAAACACTAACATAAAATGATCATAGTTAGTGAGAAACTCTTTAGCGGTGTAACGCTTTATCATTAAGGCATGGTGTTTAAGCAACAAAACTATGCCAGGCATCACGTGTAATCCATATACGGGTCGTTCAGATGTTACCTCACGTTCAAATTTTTTATCTAGTTCGTTAGCGTAGGTAAGGAGATCCTTAACTATTGCCCCTATATCGCTCAACAGCGCCACCCTCAAGCTCTTGTTTCTCAATTCTTTCTGCATCCTCGAATCTCAGACTCTTAAACATGAAATCATTAATTGAGGAGAGGTTGCTTAGATTTTGACTTGTTATAATTTGCACTCGTCGATCTATTATGTAGAACTTATCATGTCTTGATATCTTTGAAGCCTTTAAAACATATATGTCCACACCATATCTACTCAATAGATCCCTATACCTAGAAGCATTATTCTCGTAAGTTACGAGCACGACCTTCACACCTCTTTGGGCTAGCTCGGTGAGGAACCTCGCTCCCTTATCATCGATGTAAGGTGAGAAAGCAAAGAAGCGTTCTTTAGCTTGATTGAATATTGCCAGACCTAGCTCATCTCCCCTTCCCTTTATTGACTCTTTTCCGGAAAGCACCTTCAGCACCCATGATGTAAGGTTGCGGGACAACAGTACGTTTTGCAGTAACTGTGCTGTGCAACCTCGTTCAAGCATTACGCATGCTGTGCATCCGTCGATGCATGTATTAATTTGTGAGGCTATTATCGCGTCTGTAAGCCATTCTCTTAGTTCCTTGACGTCTTGTACTCTTCCCTTGAGCTCTTCAGCAATTTTCCGATCCTCCTCGCTGAGGACTATGTGATTTAGGAAGGTAGTAGTATCTAATATTACCCCATTATCAGCGAGGTTTTCATATATCTCTCTAACCTTATCGGCTATAATATTCAGCAGCTCATTATTGGTTTGGGAGCCCTGCTTTCCAAGAAACATAGCGAGTTCTTTTTCATGCTTCTCCAGCAGATCTATCGAATCATTAACAAACTTTCGCAACATATCATGTAATGACCCAAACTTGCTTTTAGCGTGCTCAACGATGTCTAAAGAACCCCATACGCTGTTCTCAGCTACAGCTATCAGTAACATATCTTCTTTCTCGTCGACCTTGTATATATAAAGTAAATCTTCTGGTTCAATCTCTAATGAGTTAGAGATAAACACGAGGAAGAGGTGAGCCAGTGTATGACCTATCACCTCAACTAGGAAGTTTACTAGCTTTCCCTGCAATTCACCATCTTTTCTCATCTTCTTATAGAAGTTCTCAAAGTTTTCTATTATCCTCTCGCTACGTTTTTGAAGAAAGCTAAAGCTATTAAGGCCTTTCTTTGTTGCTTCGTAAATATAGAATTTAGAGAGCATGAGTTTGTCTAAACTCACTTTTTTATTCGGGTATATAATGGCAACTTCTGGTTTGTGCGGAGTGTTCTCGTTAAGGAGAGATCCTATTATGGCTTTGAGTAAAGAAAGAGGTATTACGAAACCTATCACGTTAGTTCGGAGTAAACTCTTTCTTATTGGTTTTTTAAAGCGAACCTCGACAACAGGTCCTTCAGAGACTACAGAAGGCATATACCATTGGGCACGCCTATAAAGCTCATGAACACGAACATTCTTAATAGCCAGAGGTTTTATAAACAAAAATGTATTTTCATTACTTAAACTACTAATAACTGAGGAGAGGGTAATCTCCCTCTCAGGTACTACAAAAACCTTGGGGAACAGCCTTCTACTCCAGCTCCACTTATCACAAACACCCTTCTGCATAGTTTTACCTATTATACAATCCTTCACAAACGGACAACGCCAGTCATAGGGGTCTGTGGAGAGACCACGACCCAAGATGCAGAACCAAACGTAACCTAGGTTGGTTGCGCTGTATGCTCTTCCAGACTTTACGGCCTTTATATATCTCTTCTCATAGTCCTCCTGAATTTGCTCAATCACTTCTTTAGACAGACTTCCGTAATTGGATATTTTCTTACATAGGTTCTCTGAACCGTATTTTACAAAAATAATACCTCTGCGGTCACCGCCGACGTGAATTTTAACAACAACTTCATGACATCCACTGGAACTGGACAACAGATCCATCGGCGTAACAGAAATTAATTTACCTGATTCTTCTTTAATGTTTACCATATCGCTTATTGACACCCCCTCAGCATTCTCAGACTCCATGAACCAAACAAACCTACCTATGATGCCGTCAACCTCTACATGTATGGGTTCAAATGGGGGGTAGCGGAGGAAGAGCTGGTCTATAGTGAGGTTTCCCTCTTCATCTGGCTGGAAGGGTGCATTTAGTTTTACTTCCTCGATATACGGGTCTCCCGCCACGCTACGCAACCCAGAGACCTTTACTACAATATCGTGGGACCAGATTTTGTTTCCTAAATTAATAGAGTAGAGAAGATCAAGAGCCTCAGGCGGTCCTTCCCACACCCGCTTATTGCGTATAGAACTAATCAAGTCATCAGATATATCCATCATTTCCTGAAAGTCATTTCTTAAGTGTCTGATTTCTGGTATAAGTTTTTTAAGATTCTCTTCTTCCCTTCCTTTAAAGGACATAGACGTTGACTTTTCTTTGATTATTTTCTCTCCTTTCACGCATTTTTCTCTTACCTCATTTGTAATCTCATAGAGTTTTTCAAGGTCGCTAATGAAGCTACTCTTGGCTTCTTCCGAGACAAATAGATCCTCTATAGTTTCCTTTCTTCTTATATTTTCAATCAGTTTTTCAATCTCCTTATATCTAAGATCTAGTTCTTTCAGAAAAACTTGCATGTCTTGTGCTATTTTTGGAAAACTTGCGACAGAAGTACTTAATTTCGAGAATATTTCCCTTGTTTGACTATATAGATTTTCTATACGCTCTAAATGAAAACTTACTTCATCAATATAAATGAATTCCTCAGAAGAGCTTTCGGAGAGAATTCTTTCTAGCAACTCTTTTAGATTTTTCTTTAGATCCTCTTCCGGTAAGTTCCTCTCTTTCATTGAATCTCACCCAAAATATTTTCCACAAAAGAACGTAGTGTTTCTAAATCATTTATCGGTCCTTTACTTGCACCGCTCGCGTAGGTGTCCTTACCTTTCTTAGCCAGCCTGGCAATAGCTTCGATAAGCATACGTCGCTTAATTATCTGAGGATTGTCCTTCGTGACAAATAGTTTGTAACCTTCAATGCTTGCGGTTGTCAAGGCTTTCATGAAGTCCTCGTCGTAGGTCTTAAGCATTTCAGTCGGAAGGGCTCGGGCTAAGAAAATGCCTAAGACAGTCCTTAAGGTTTTATTGCTCCTGCCGCCTCTTCCTACCCTCTGAATTAGCGAGATTGGGTTATCTAGACCAGCGTTAAGCACAAAGCTAACTCCATCATAGTCGACTCCCAATTCTAGAGATGACGTTGAGAGGACTACTAAGCCATCCCCACCACGTAATTTATTCGTTACCTCCTCTCTCTTCTCTTTAGGAAGTTCACTATATATTTCGGCAACTCTACTATAAAGTTCCTTGTAGAGGTCTCCATTAAGCGTAAGTCGAAGAGTTTGTTCTCGTTGACCAGCAGGGAGGTAATGCCAGTAAGAGTATGGCTCTAGTGGGTTAATATGTTCTTGAAGGTGATCCTTCGGCTCTCCTAATCTGAGATTCTCTATATAGCCGCTTCGGACACGCCTAAGTTCCTTGAGGTTATTGATGAATAACACGGATTGAGGTTGTTGTAGGTTACGTAATCCGTACGCGTAGCTTAGGAAAGCCATAAGTACGGTCCACAGCTGGCAGTATGTGTTCCAAGAGTATTGAGGATTCATCATAAAATATCCTAGGATAACTAACCTCTCTCCTGAAATATTAACTTTTTTGTTCTTCACGACTTTCTCGTAAAAATCGTAGACTTGACAATTATTGTCACCAGATAATTTTGAAATGAAGTCCCTAGGACTAGGTACTGTAGCTGAAGAGAAAACAAGCTTCAGGCGTCTATGGCTATTGATGCTTCTCATGACATCTATGAGAGAAGCAAGGATCCCGCCACTTAGACCTACATACTCATGAACTTCGTCGAAGACTATCAGCGCGGTGTTACTCAGAGTGTTCGCGCTTACATCTGTTGGAGCACTATCAATAAGTCTTGTTTCGAGTGCCCAGGGATTCGTAGCTATGATATCAGCTTTCATGGCTTCGTCCCGCGTAACTTTAATAAAGTCATATCTTGCTCCGCACTTTTTACAGGTAACGATCCATTTATTAGCGTATACAAATTTAGCATATACAAGTCGCCCCTCGCACTTGGAGCAACTTACTCCTCTAAATGGTTTGTCGTGCTCAATCTCTGTCTGGCTTTTTGGCGTATCTCCGTCTCTAATCGCGAATGTGAGACTAACTCTATATAAATTCCTTAAGTGTTGATTAGCTATGTTCATCAGCCTTACTATTCTGTATGCCTGGTCTATTGTTAAAGCTTTCCTAGGATATACGAACAGAATCTTTTTCTCAGTATTCTTCTCTAGTATACGCCACTTCATTAGCATAGCTAGCGAGTAGAATAGATAAACCTCGGTTTTCCCGCTTCCTGTCGGCGCTATTATGGCGTGTGTGTCTTCATCTAAAGAAAACATGTGTCCAAGGACGTAAGTCTGATATGCGTCTAATCCTGAATTCCCCAAGTAATCCTTCATTATATTTACATAAGTATCTGCTAATCCCTGATTTCCTTCAAAAAAGGATAATATTTTATTCCACAATTCTTTTGAAGACGTATCTACTCCTAGTTTATTAGGGATTATCGTCCTATCCCTTTCTACCGGTGTCAATAATTTTGATATAGCAAACTTATAGGAAAGAAGGTACGGCGGTCTCCCATATTGTGTGGTTATTTGAGAGCTCCTAACGAGTACGTCCATGTGGAGGCTCCTTAGCTTAGGGGATTCATTATCTTTCCATTTCTCTGGCAGCTGAATCAGGAATCCCTTACTGATCAGGGCATTTATTACGTTGTCTGGGTTACTGAAACCATGATTTTTTAAAATTTCTCTTAACTGGTCCCTCTGAATGTAATAACTAGGATTAATTATTGGATACCATTCTCCTTCCTTTACCTCTTGCACGTTTGCAAGAGCACTGGCTTCTTTTTTAATTATTATATGGTAAGCTTTAATCTCGTCTAAAGCCACGGTATTACGCTCCGAATATAATGAGACTATGCAGAATATAAATTTTGCCGTGTTACGGTGTTGTTATAAGCATAATTACCGTAACTATCTATTTCTAATGGGACATGATACATGTTGCTAGATAGCATCCCTAGTGATTTGGTCTTTGAAGCTGTGGTGAGAACTAGTGAGGAAAAAGCGAGAAGAATCCCAATTCACATGGTTCACAGGTGGTGGTCGCGTAGGTTCGCAGCTGTTTATCGGTTAATTCTTGGCGCGTACTTGTTAAACGATGAGGAGAGTGTACGTGAAGCTCTAGGTTGCCCGAGTGTGATGAGGGAAAGATCGTTCGGAAAAGTATTTTTTGAACCTTTTGCCGGGGGTGGTACGGGATTAGCAGAAGCTGCTTTGGCAGGGTTCAATGTCTACGGTTTAGACATAAATCCTGTTGCGGTTGTTGCGGCTAGAACAAGCCTCCTGATAGTGTCTCACGGCTTACCAAATAATTTTAGGATGACATGTGAGCAAGTATTAGCTAAAACTAGGAGAAAGGTAGGTGGGCTTTGGAAGTTTAATGGTAAGCAGGTTACATATATATTCGTTTCAAGAGGACGTGCCCCTACTTGGTTATCAAGAAGAAAGAAAAAGAAAGTGGTTCTTTGCCCCTACTGTTTTAAGATATTTGAGTCAGAGGCCATATCAAATGCTATTTGCCCCTTCTGTGGTAAAGAGTTTGAAGTTACAAATAAACCTGTTGCAACGTTGGTTCCTAACGCCCCGGAAGTTGCACCTGGCTGGAGAGCATTCGCAGTAGAGTTAAGATGGTGTGCTGACGGAGGGTGGGATAAGGAATACCGTAGCGTAGTAGAATCAAGAAATTTGATGGACTGGTTGAGAGACACTGCTAGTAAAGCACGTGAACTTTCAGAAGAATTAGACGAGGTTCTTGGAGATATAGCTAAAGTTCATGAGGTTTCTAGATTGAAAAAAGCTAACATAAGAAGAGCTTCTGATATTTTTGCACCACATCAACTTGCATCTTTTGCTGCGTATGCCGAGGTTGTTAAGAGCGTCGCTAGGAGTGAGGAGGAGAGACTTCTCTTCACTGCAGCAGCTAGTGAGGCCGCTAAGTGCTGTAGTTTACTCGCGAAGTGGTACTCACCGCTAGGCGAGTGCGTCCCTGCTAGTGGGGTGAAGGCTTTATGGGTACCAGAATACACCGCTATTACTAATCCTCTAGCCTCAAACGGCATAAACCCTCTTGCCAGAGGTACCCTGGCGTCGGCACTAAGAGCCCAGCTAAAGGCAGCATCATATGTTGAGCAAGTAGGTGGTACTAGCAACGTTTTCAGCAATATCATTGTTGGTGACGCTTTAGAAGCATCTTATCCTAAAAACGCTGATTTAGTTGTGTTGGATCCGCCATACGGCAAAATCAAGAGCTACGCATCGCTCAGCCTCACGCATTTCTACTCCCTTAAAATGTTTAAGGATCTTATCGATTTAGAACTGACTCAAAACCTGTATCTTATTGAGAACAGAGAGCTATCTCCAGAGAAAGCTGATTTTCAAGAGAAATGGGAGAAGATTATCGAGAAAATTTCACGCATAGTACACACTAAGTCGCGCGTAGTTTTAATATTCAATGCATTATCGACTACACAATGGACAAATATTTTAGAACCATTCAAAGACCATAAACTTTATCCGACAGCAACGTACTGGGTGTTAGGGGAAGCACCAAGCGGTGTTACTATTTCGAATCTTAGAGGAGTACATCTCATAATTTTTAGAAAGAATAAGAAACGTGAGAAACTTCACATTGTACAAAACGAGCCAATAAGTGTAGCAACAAATATAATTCGATTAGATGAAGATATAGAAAAAGAATCTTGCCAGAGTCTTCTGACAGCCTTAAGAAAAGTTTTCGGCGTGCAATGAGCAACTTATCCACGAAGTAGTTGACGATGCGTGGGTCGTGGGTTAGTCTGCCTTGCTTTCTGAAAGATTTCCTCGTTTAAAGTTTTAGAGTTCGATTGCTGGAAACTTAAAAGGGATTTATAAGCTTCTTAGCGTGTATTAAAGGGTGTTCACATGAAAAAGTTAGTAGTTATGTTGCTTTTAATCGCTATAGTATTCCTCTGTCTAGCGCCTTTCACGAGTGCTCGGTCGTTGAGTGTCAGGGTTGTGGTCGGTGTCGACGGCTCTAGATACGCTGAAGCCAGGGCCGTCCTCAAGGGGCTTGGCTCCGTGGAGCTCGAGATCCCTGAAATCAACGCGATCGTGTTAAGCCTGCCTGCGGAGGCTCTCCAACACCTGCGCTCCCTACCGTTCATCAGGTACGTCGAGGATGACGCGCCCGTGAGGCTCCTTGACGAGGTCCAGTGGAACGTCGAGATGATTAACGCGACGGGCGTGTGGGTAGGGTATGAGAACACTTACGGCGACGCTGCCTACGGCTACAGCGAGACCGTGAGCGTTGCTGTCGTCGACACGGGGATAGATTACGCTCACAATGACCTGCAGGGGGCTGTGACGTGGTGCGTCGTCTCGCTGAGGAACCTCAAGACCTAAAGACCTACTACAGCGGCACTAACCTAAAGAAGTGTAGCGACGCGAACGGGCATGGAACGCACGTTGCTGGGATAATAGCCTCCAGGCTAAATGGGTTGGGCGTCGCCGGCGTCGCTCCGAAGGTAATCCTCTACGCGATCAGGGTTCTAGACGCCTCAGGAAGCGGCTACGTGAGCGACGTCGCGAAAGGAATCGTGGAAGCAGTGAAAGGGCCTGACGGAACGCCTGGAACCCCCGATGACGCTGACGTGATCTCCATGTCCCTCGGGGGTCCGGACTCGACCACCCTCCACGATGCCGTTCAGTACGCGTACAGCTACAATGTAACGCTGGTTGCGGCGGCGGGAAACGAAGGCGCTGACAACCCGAGCTACCCGGCCGCCTACGACGAGGTGATAGCTGTGGGGGCAGTCGACCAGAGCTATCAAGTCCCTAGCTGGAGTAACAGAAACCCAACGCTCACCGCGCCCGGAGTCAACATCCTGTCAACCTGGCCTAAGAACAGGTACGCGTACGCCAGCGGCACCAGCATGGCATGCCCCCACGTCTCAGCCACAGTGGCGCTGATCCAGTCAATCAGGGTCGCCGCAGGACTCCGGAAGCTAACGCCACAGGAGGTAGAGCAAGTACTCACCACAACAGCAGTAGATCTCGGTGATCCCGGTTTCGACCCCTACTACGGTTATGGACTCGTGGACGCATATGGAGCGGTTGTGAATGCGTTAAGCACATAATAAATTTTTAACTCATTTTTCTTCCAACACAACCCCACCGTCAGATGCCGTGCTAGAAATAACTATGAGTCACTGCAGCCCAAGCGGGTGCAGTGGTGGTAGACGCAATTACGTTGATCACAATACTGTATTCTAGACTGAGAAAGAGATAGGAAGCCCTACTCATACTTCGAGAATGTGAGTTCCCTGAGGTCAGGGAATTCAGGGAGTCAATACCTTGGGATATGGTGGTGGAGTCAACGGGTTTGAGGGGTCGGCTCTTCGTTGAGGCCGCACATAAGGGCATACCTTCAGCGATAATCGAGATCCCGGGAGGTGACGGGTACTACAGCGAGGTTTGGGGTAGAGGCTCTTCAAGGTTGTTGCGGGGACTCTGAAGAAGCTCGGGGTAATCACGGACTCAGAGTGTGTGGAGCAGGGGGTTAAGACATACTACGGCGAGCTAGTTCAAGCGAAAACACCTACGAGGGCTTCCCGAAAACCGTCGCGGAGCCGGACACTACAGTGGGGGAAGGCGATACCTTGTGCTACGTGAGCGGCGCAGCAATCACCTTACCGACCTTCAGGAAACTCATATCAATCGCTAAAAACGCTTATGTATTCGAGGGGGACTCGGTAGCTTCTGTAGCACCGCTGACCACGGATTGTCCCACGTCCTGGAGGGTGGGGTTCCCTTACGGGGGTGGAGCCTTCGGTTAGGGTTTTCGATGAATATAAATACCTCTGCATGCCATTATTAAGTGTTGTGATGTTATGGGTAGGTTTTCAGCGTTCTTGTGTGTTACGGCTTTGTTAGTTATCTATGTTGTCGCGTCAACGGGTTTAGTTGGTGTCGTGAGTTCCTCGAGTACGTTCATCTCTAGCTGTACAGACATACACGACCCAGGCTACTATACCCTCGCGTCAGACCTTAACGGTTTTCAGTACGGGGTGGATTACTGCATCCAGATCTCCGGTAGCGACATAGTTCTTGACGGGGGTGGTCATAGCTTGGTAGGGAATTTAACGAGTTGGTCCGGGGTAGGGATTAAAGTAGTGAGCAGTAGTAGGGTGGTGATAAAGAACGTGAGGATTGCTGGGTATAATCAAGGTGTGTACCTCTACTACTCGAGCGGGAGCGGGTTGGAGGGCGTGACGGTGAGTAACAGCAACTACGGTGTCTACATAGACTACTCGAACAACAACACGGTGGTTGACGCGGTGTTAAGGGATAACGGCGCGGGTGGGGTGTTCATGACCGGCTCGAGAAACAACACTGTCGAGAACGTGTTAGTAAGCAATAGTTTTGGCGGGGTACTCCTCTACTACTCACACAACAATACCGTGAGGGATGGCGTGTTCGTAAACAACGGTCTCGTAGTGTATGATTCCTACGATAACGTCGTCAAGAACGTGACGGTCAACGGCAAGAACTTGATCTACCTCGAGAACGAGGAGAGCGTGGTGATAGACGAGTCAAGTAATGCCGGTCAGGTAGTGCTTGTTAGGAGTGAGAACGTAACGTTGAGGAATCTCGTGATAGGTAACGCCACGACCGGGGTAATACTCTGGGCTTCAAGCGGGAACAGACTGGAGAAAGTTACGGTAATGAATAACACCCTCGGGACCGGGGTCTCGCTATTCAACTCAAACGATAACGAGATAAGGTATCTCACGTCAATCAACAATACCTACGGGGCCTACATATCAGACTCAAGAAATAACACGATCGCGAACAGCTCGTTAAGTAATAACAGGTATACCGGGTTAACGATCTCCTACTCAGGGGGTAACAAGGTCGTGAACACTACGGCGAACTACAACAACTTCTACGGGATACTCCTCTACTCTACGTACGACAACACCTTAGAGGGGGTTGTGGCGGTAGGTAATAAGGAGGGGATGTCCCTCACGGATTCAAGCGGTAATAAGGTAGGGAACAGCGTTCTGAGCGGTAACGAGTACTACGGGATAATGTTGTTAATCTCGAGCAACAACACCATAGTAGGTAACGTGATAAGAGATAACGCCGCTTACGGGGTGCGGCTAGACAGCTCAGACAACAACATATTCTACAATAACCTGCTCAACAATAAAGGAAACATACTCATTTCCCGGGGAGGGGTTAACTACTGGAACACGACGAAGACTCCCGGGAAAAACATCGTCGGCGGCGACTTTATCGGAGGTAACTACTGGGGTAATCCTGCCGGGACAGGCTTCAGCGACACGTGCATTGACTCAGATAATGACGGGATATGTGATGAGGCGCTCATAATAGATAGTAGTAACGTAGACTACCTACCGTTAAAGAAGGCTCAAATACCCCCGGATCTAACGATCTCAATCAGCTACAGCCCGACCCAGCCGGTCGTCAATCAGCAAATCACCCTCACAGCAATCGTGGAAAACGTTGGGGGAGGTGTTGCGGGAGCATTCAACGTCTCAGTACACGCGGGCAACAGCTTGATCGGCGAGGCAAGAGTTGGCGAGCTAGGAGTGAACGAGACTAAAGAACTCATATTTAACTGGACCCCGACACTACCGGGATCTTACGTCTTGGAAGCATTCGCAGACTCAAGCAACGAGATTTTAGAAGCAAACGAGACAAACAATAAAGTGTACGCGAGCATTAACGTAACCAGCGAGCAAACAACGACGCCCACAACCACTCCTACAACGACCCCAACGCCAACCATAACAACACCCACATCCACGCCTGTAACAACCCCAGCAACCACACCGACAACAACCCCGGCCGCGACTAGCCAAACAGCAACACTTACGAGTCCCGCACCCGCGGACAACACACTACTCTACGCAGGAATAGTCACAGCAATAATCATATCGGGAGTCCTAGTATTCATCATGATAAGGAAGAA
>Ga0080004_1201963_pt1 | contig 15546 bp, 15 predicted proteins | sample WasSprMetagenome_FD_69207 | JGI IMG/M metagenome (GOLD analysis project Ga0080004, IMG submission 69207) | Sulfidic aquatic microbial communities from Washburn Spring, Yellowstone National Park, USA - WS (SPADES assembly) (version 2) | ecosystem: Environmental > Aquatic > Thermal springs > Hot... | reverse complement strand
AACAATTGATATTTCTCATAAACTTTATCAATGTAATCATCTACGATTTTTCTTACATCTTGAAATTCATCCCATTCCAACAATTTTGCAAACAACACTGAACTTGCCCATAGAAATTGTGTCACTGTTTTATCATCAATTTGGCCAGGAATGATATAAAGAAATTTTGCTCTGTTTAAGAAATTTTTTTCATTGCTAAATTTTAAATCTTGAGATTTTATGGTTTGAAAAATTACAAAAGCTTCGATAAGGTCGTTTGCCCTGTTTGTGTTATAAGCTCTGAAAAACAAATCTGTTGCACTTGAAAAACAAAAAGGATAAATGGCCGGAAAGGCATTCTGTAGCCCCATTGCCAAAAAGCGATGAAACAGGGGTGTGGTGTTCGTTTCAATGCTTTGTTCTTGGCTTTTAGATTCTGTGATTGTTCTCTCTTTTGTGATATTTTGTTCTTTACCTGTCCCAAACGAGGTTTGCAGGAATTCTTGAACTGTGTTGAGCACATCGGATGTGTTCTTTCTTAAAGACTGGCTATTTTTTACTGTTTGTGAAATACTCTTTGAAATTTTTTCAACGTTTGAAATCCTAACAGGTATGTTTGAAGAATAAAGTTGCCAATCAAAGTAGCCTTTTCCTTTTTCCCAGCTCCAACAAACCTCCCCCTTACATGAAACAGCACCTGTTCCATACCCTACTTTGTTGTAAAATCTTTCGTCAAGTTCCAGTATAGTCCTCAACGGCTTAAAAGTTTGACAATGAGTATCAACAAAATTTGGCATAAGTAGATAGTTAAGTGCCACCGTGTCGTTGCCTGTTGCTAAAACATTTCCTGGTAAAAATAAACTTACAGCCACTACCGTAGTTGCTATCGCCTTTCTCATATCCTAACCCCCAAGTTATTTCTGCAAGGTTGAATGCCCTTTTGAATAAAGAATAACAACCTCCTCCCCTGATTTTTCATCTCGACAAACTAAACCAGCCGATGTGCAGTTTTCTCTCTCAATCCCAAGCTGTTTCAAAAACTTATTTCCTGCCCCCATCCCAATTTGCTTTTGCTCTTCTGTCATTCCGTTTTCTAAGTAATAAAAAAACCCTTTTTCTGCATCAACAGGAAATTCAAACTCTTCTCCCTCAATCATTTTCATTTGCCCCTCTACCTTCTGCCCTGCAATCCACTTGCATTTCAAATAAACTATCTCAGAAGCTAAAGCATTAGAAGTTAAAAAAAGAGTTGAAAGTGAAACCGCAAGCATTACCATTGCTTTTCTTACCATAACTCTCCCTCCTCTAAGGTTTTTTGTCTAAGTTTTTTAAATCTTTTTCTTGTGTGGCATTAAGCTGCTTCTCTAATTCTTGCTCAAGTCTTTCAAGTTTCTCTTTCTTTTTCTGTTCTTGTTCTTCTACTTTTTTCAGTTCCTCTTCAGCCTTTCTTGCACGTTCTGTAGCTGCTTGCTTGTCTCGAGTAAAAACAAAATCTCTATTAAATTCATTCCACTCACGCTCAAATTTCAAACTTTCTTTCTGAAATTCAATATCCATGAGATTGTGTCTTACAACTACATAATAGAAAAGCAATCCCACAGCAGGTGTTGTGACGAGCAGTATTTTGATTATATTACTCATCTCCTACCTCCTTTTCGAGATTTGAATTTTTGAGGTCTGAATAGTAACTATAAATCACTTCTTTAGTGCTCTTTTGCCTCTCCTCCTCTAAAACTTCCTGTGCTACTGCCACTTCCTGCTGTGCTTGCCCCTTCTCTTGTTGCCCCTGCTCTTGCTTCTGCTGGACTCCCTCTGCTACCTGCTCTGCTACCTGCTCTGCTACATGTTGTTTTTCAACAGCTCTTTGTAACTGCATACTCAAAATTTCTGCTATCCTTTTTGCCTGTTCACTTTCAAGCGTTCCAAACGTTCCAAGCGTCCCAAGCATGAACGACATTAAAAAAGCCAACCCAGCTACTGCTTCTACTAACCTTTGCATACTCTCACCTCCTTTTTATTTTCAAATTCAAATTCGTCAATTTCAAATTTCTCGAGTAAATCAAGCACTTTCTCGTACACGTCTTTCTCTTCCACTAATTTTACAAAATGCTCTTCTATCACAACTAATGCACGCATGATTTCATATATAATCATTTCCAAGTCTGCTATTCGATTTCTAATCTCAAACATTAATTTTTCACGCTGCTCTGCGTTCATGCTGCACCTCCTTTTTTTTTGTGTTTTTTTCTTCTCTATTATATTTAATGCATTCACGTTCATTAACTTCATTAACCTTATTAACTTCATTAACTTCATTAACTTCATTAACCTCATTAACCTTATTAACTTCATTAACCTCATTAACCTCATTAACCTCATTAACAAACTAAGGTAACTTTTTCTAAATTATTTATTCAATAACTTCGTTTAAATCCTTCCCAAATAGTTCTGCTGTTTCTTTTAGCTGTTCTTCAAGTTCCCTTACAGTTGCTTTGTTTTGCTTGTAATCCTGATACCATCTCAAAACAACTTTACCCTGCTCCACAAGATACATTTTTTGCGATTCTTTTAATGCGCGCTGTAGTTTTTTTAATTTTTCTATCATACCCTCAATGTTTCTTTTACGCTTCTTCTGTAGTTTCTCCATTTTCATGCCTCCTCCATCGGTTTTTTCTAACTTATTTAATGCATTTGCTTCATTTTCTCGCTCTTCTTGCTCTAACTTTTCTTTAAACTCTTGCTCTAACCTTTCAAACTCTATCATAGCCACCTCCTCCTATTTGTGGTCTTCTATGTTATATAATGCATCTACAGCTTAAAGAGTTCATTTAAAATAAAACTCTCATTCCTCTTCTTAAATTCCTTAAACTCAACCTTTGATTGCGTTATAATATCAAGCATCTTTATGTAAAAACAAAAATCCTGAAGCGTGCTAAATTGACTTGGTATAAGCAAATACTCCTTCTTCCTTCTGCGTTGAAGAACTAAACCATCCCTTGCATCAGCTGGTCCCATAGAAAGAGATTCATCTGTCTCAAGAAGCTCAATTTCTCCATAAAGCCTACTTAAAAGCTGAGTTGTGTTTGGGTCATTCACTGCAAATGCTAAAATTGTATTTGTGTTGTTCATGATTGAAAAAGCTGTTACCTCAGAATAAACACGCTGAAGTTGTGAAAGATCTTGTAATGCAATCCAAATAGAAACACCCTTAGACCGCCCCTGCTCCAATGCTTGCACTATGCTTGTTAAACGCTGCAACGATGCAAACTCATCTAAAATGATAAACCTTCGACGCTCTATATCTTCTTGTAGACTAAGCAAATGCTTCATCGACAAATCAATCAATAAGCTTAGAAGAGGCTTCAATGTATCCCGCAAAGTGCTGTAATTTGTTATGAATAAAAAACTACTCCCTTCCTCGCTTAACCACTTCTTCAAACTCCAATCATTTCCAAGATGCCTCGTGTAGTAAAAACAGTTCGTATACTGCTTCATTGTAGAAAGAGTATCCGATGCTACTTTACTGCCCTTCTCATAACCCTGTAGATAACCAAGTGCCCGTCTTGCTACCTCGCATCCTTGAGCTACTGCTTGCTGCATAACTTCTAAAAGCTCCCCCTCTGTCAGGCTTACATACTGCCAAAGAGCTTCGTTCGTCCTTTGTCCAGTAATAAATAAGTAATAAACTATCGCTGAAAATATGTCTCGAGCCGCATCAACCCAAAATTTGTCCTCCCTGTAGCTCGGGGGTATTAATGATGTCGCTATACTATCTATATCCGCTATCGTCTCTATCTCATCAAAAAGACACCAGTGCAAACTTCGTTTATCCAAAGGGTTGAAAATGTAATCAGTTTTTGGGTCATAAAAAAATGAAAGATAATCCCCTTTCACATCATAAATTATCGCTTTTTCTCCCCGCTCTCTTAACTTTTCAATTACTTGGTTAAGCAATGTAGTTTTACCCACTCCACTCCGACCTACCAAAAGAAAATGCCTGTTCTCAATTTGACGAGGAATAAATATCTTCTTACCTACCTTAATCAACCCCCTCTCATCCTTAACTCGATACCTCTTCCTCAGCTCCTCTAAAACCTCCTCCTCCTTTAACAATCTTGCCCCCCGTAAGTATTCATCCTTTGTTATTTCTTGAGCCTTAGCTTTGAATTTCGCTAATGCAACCGGATATAAAAACCACACCGGACTTGCTAAAATAAATACAGCCCAACCCGCCTTAAGTGAAATAATAAACAACTTCGGAAAATACTGAAACTGAAAAGAAAAAAGTATTCTTAGGAAAAGAGCTACTATCTCAGTTCGAAATAATAAGAAATACAAAAACACAAGCGTTAAATGAAGTAATAAAATCGTTAGCATGCAATAAAGATGCATCTTAAAAGACATTTTCAATGCATGAAACCAAACCTCAAAACCCTTAAACGCCTTACTTTCTTTATACATTACACCTCTACCCCTAACGATTTTTTAAGCTCCTCACGTCTTGCTTGAAACTCTTTTCGTTTAGCTTCCATCACAATCGTGTACTCACTCTGGAACTCAATAAGCTTCACAAGATACACAAGCAAACTTGCAAGCTGACTAAACTCCTCGCCACTAACACCTTTCATTTGCATTTGTATTTGCATTCGCAACCGCTCAGGAAACTCCTCAATTAACTTAATTAATCGGTTTAAAAGATTAACTTCTTTCATTTCTTGCCTTACCGCCTCATTCAGCTTGTCCCTTACCCACTTGCTAAAATTCTTACCCTCAATCCTAGCCATGCTCCGATACATCTCATACTCATCATCACTCATCTTGATACCAACAAACCTTGACATACCTTCTACCTCCTTATCATCTAATCTCTACTATATTTAATGCATTTTCACCTGGTTAAACAAAGTTTTACCATCACGGTTAAACCGTTTTTGTTAGGAATAACAAGCAAAAGAACATGCTTGAAGGGTACTTTGTTAAACCAGGGGAATTGAAAAAAGCAAGGAAAATCAAGCACTCAAAAGAAGCACCACTTTGAGGTGGTGCGTGGTGTGTCTCTGTGAGAGCGGGTCAAAGAGGTAGTTACTTTTGAAAAGAAGAATTGATTACTCTGGATCAAGGGGGTAGTTATTTTTGAAAAGAGGGATTGGTTACCTTTTTTGTCTGGATTTGTGTAAGCAAGTTTTAAAGATAGTCATTCAAGTTTGCAAGAATTAGCTTGCAAGTTAAGCAACTATATTTCCTTTTGAAAAATTACAAAGCCAGCTAATATGTCCACATTTAACACAACTTCCAACTCCGGTTCCTTTATCAAAAATTCGTTTTTTAATTTTCCAAATCATACTTCCACAAATGGGACAAGCATCTTCTAGCATCAAAAGAAGAACCTTTTCCTCTTCAGGCTGGGGCTTTGAGTCCAAAGAAGAAATAGAAGATTGGGGTTGGGTAGGGGTTGCTTGGGTAGAAAAAGAAAAATAATTAACATCATTAACAACATTAACATCATTAACAAACTCTCCAAAGCCTTGATTTTCCTGACTTAGAAGTGTTAAAGGCTTGTTAAAGGCATCATTAACAGCCTTAACAAACAGGGGCGGGGGTTGGTTTGTTAAAGTGTTAATGTTGTTAATACTGTTAATGTTGTTAATGTTGTTAATGGTATCTATCTTTTTACAAAGGGAGAAGGTTCCCTTTTGTCCCCTTTCAAGAAGACCTTTTTTAACTAAGATATGGACAAGAACCCTCACATTTCCGTAGCTTTTGCCCGTGAGTTCAGCTATTGCTTTGTAGGTTGCTTTTTCTCCCATTTCTTCAAGTCTTTTAACAGCTTCAAGGACTTCCCTTTGTCCCTCTCCCAATATTACCTCTTCAGCTTTGCCTTCTATCTTCCAGCCTTTTTCAAACCTTAGTCCAAGGTCAATCCCTTCAAAATCCCTAAAAATTAGATGTAATACTGCCGTTTGTGAGTTTCTTCCTCTTTTGAGAACAAGGATATTATCTACAACCGCCGTTTGACCTGTAGAACCTAAAATCTCATCCAAAGGGTCTTCACTTGGAGTTTTCCTAGCATGATGAACAAGAAGAACATTAACCCCATCCTTCAAAAAGCTTCTAAAAACATCCAAAGCCTGATATTCCTCAAGATAAAGGTCTTTTCCTTTTGCTTGAGGCTTAATCTTTGCCCAAGGGTCTATGATGATTAAGTCTGGCTTAAATTCTTGAACACAAGCTCTAAGCCCTTTAATAGCTCCTTTTCCTACCTTAGGAAGTTCAAAAGAGAAGATAAGAGGCAAGTTTTTTAAAGCTTCAAGGTCTGTTATGCCTAAATTTTTTAGCCTCTTTTGTAATCTCCCTATGGTATCTTCCAAAGCAAAATAGACTACCCTTTTCCCTAATTGCACGCAGGTTAAGGCTATTTGCAAAGCAAGCCAGGATTTCCCTACTTTGGGTTTTCCGCCAAGAATAGTAAAACCTTCAGGTAAAAGGTTTGGAATTATCCAAGAAGGCTCTTTAACCTTTGTGCTTAAAACATCATAAAGAGTAAAAAACTTGGAAACTTCTACTTCTTCTTTTGTTTTTAAACCGTAAAGCTTCAAATAAGCTTCATCACTTAATCCAAGTTCTAAGAGTCCAGAGAGTCCTTTTACATTTTCTAAAGGCTCTTTGAAAGAATGCTCTATTCCTGCAAGTCTCATACCAAGCTCTTCATCTCCCTGAGCCCGTAAAAATTCTTCAAGAGCTTCCCTTGTCTCTTCAAAAGAAAAACCAAGTTTTCTTAATAATCCTGCTACATAAATAGTCCAAAACTGCCTTTGTCCTTTCTGGTAAACCTCAGAAACTATCTCTATGACCTCTCTTAAATTTCTTGAAGGTTGAGCCTCCTTTGAGATTGAGCTCTTAGCTTTATGTAAAAGAAATAAAAACTTTTCTTTGAGTTCTTGAGATATAGGTCTAAGGGGTTCAAGTTTGATGGGCTTATACTGAGCTTCAGGAAGAACCGTATAAAAATTAACCAAACCATTTGCTTTGAGTTCAAAGCCAAAATCCTTTAGGAAGTTTAGATTTTGAGTAAATTCAGGTTCCCAAGCAAAACCTATATGATAATGTCCGGGGTCCTTTGTCTTGATAACGTAAGGAGCTTCTTCTTTGAGTCTTTCAAAAGAAAAAAAGCTCTCAAACCTTTCTGGATAGTCTATATCCAAAACAAGCAGTCCAGAAGACCATCCTGTTTTGATAGCTATCCCAATAACTTCAGACTTGGAAAAAAGTTCCCTGACCTTCTCAATTGCTTCCAAGGGATCTTCAGGAAGACTAAAGTCTCCCCAAGAAATAGCTGGCTTAAGCTTTGTCTCCCCCTTTTGAACTTTCAAAGGAATAGGAGTTAAATTACAAAGAGCTAAACATTTGGCAATCCCTATAAGGTTTCCTCGATTAAAACAATCCGAAGAACTTGACAAAGTTAAAAAAGATGTTACATTGGAATTGGGGTTTTGGGGCATCTTTGCACCTCCTCTTTTGAAATTCTCCCCTCTTCCTCTGGCCCAGACAGAGGAAGGGGGGTTTTTTATTTAATCTTGTTTTTCTTCTTTCTCCTCTTCTTTTAAGCATTTATCAATCCATAACCTCAATAGCTCTGAAACAGTTAATCCTTTCTTTGATGCTACAACTCTAAGCCTTCTCCTAATATCATAAGGAACCCTAAAAACTATGTTGGCCCTTTGTATACCCCTTCTTGTTAAAATCCAATCCTGTAATTCCATAACCCTCACTCCTCTTTTTTTGTTTTTTTCATTCTAATACAGATTGCAATATTGTCAAGAGCTTTTAAAACCAAACCACTTAATCCCAAAAAAAAGCCTCTATTTTACAAAAGTGATCCTTTTATTGCATTAATCTCCCAACTAAATTAAAGCTACCTTACGTAAACCCTCACTATCTCTAATCTGCCATGTCCTAGCATTTCCTTTATTTCTTCAGAAGTTTTCCCTTCTTTTGCACATTCCTGCGCAAATGCGTGCCTTTCTCCATGAAAATGAAAGTTTTCATTATGCTCCCTATTGAATTCCTTCATCACATCATAAGCAAAATTGTATTGTTCTTTTAAGCTTGAAGTAGGAGCAAGTGAGAAAAGATTGTTCTCTTTCATAAAATCCAAAGTCTTCTCAAGTGCCTCCCTTTGTGATTTCCTCCAAATAGGGATCTCTCTTTCCCTGCCGTTCTTTGTTCCATCTTCCCTTGAGAGATGCAAAATACCCGTCTCAAGAGCTCGTTCTATCGTTGCTTCCTTAATTGCAATACTTTCCCTAAGTCTTAACCCCAACTCCCTTTGTAACTCAACACTATGAGTTAAAACCTGTGCCCTAATATCTTCCTTTTGAGATAAAAAGCTTAAAAACTTCTCATGTGTCTCCTGAGATACTGCCCTGTCCTGATATACAAATGACCCCCTGGAAAGACCTTCTGCCTTTGGAGATATAAGCTCAAAACCCTTGTCTAATTTGGTATTAACATATTCAAGGACACGGTTAAAAGCTGAAAGGTAGTTTTCCGCAGTCTTTTTTGTTATTTCTCCACTATTTACTCTGTCCTGGAGTGTAGAAACAAAAGCTTCTATCCTCTGATTATCAAGTTGCTTCAAACTTTTGGTTCCTGTCCATTCCCTAAAATGGTTTAAAACAGTCTCTATCCTGTTTTCAAGAGAAGTCCCCCGGTTGAAGTAAGAAGCTATATCCCTAGCCAAATAAGAAGACTGGTGCGGGTTTTTAAAACTCGTCTGGAATGGAGTCTTAGGCATAATACCACCCCCTCTTGAAAAAAGATTAAAAAAAGAAAAAAGGGCCCCAAAAGGGGCCGGAATCAAACTAAAGAAGCTTCAAAACTTCTTGGATTTTTTCATATGGCAAGTTTTGAATGTCTATCCCTAAAATATCCAAAAGCTTCTTAAGCTTCTTTTCCTTGGTTCTTCTGAGGTTTCCTGAAGGATTAACTTGGATCGGTAAATGGGCTCTTTGGAAAAATTCCTTAAGAGCCAAAAGATACTTCCTCTTAGTTTCCGTTGATTTTGTACTCAAAACCTCAGAGACAAAGAGCCTAAAATGCTCTTCCCTTATGTCCTTTATCCTTCTTACTCCTTGTTTTTCACAAAAACGCAAAAAAGCTAAAACTTTCTGTTTTCTCCGGTTTTCAGAATCCTTTGAGTATTGATGCTTCTTCCTCAAATACAACCTTAAATACTTCAAATACTCTTCTGTTAGGTTTCCCATCTTTGCGTCCCCCCTTGAGATTTGTTAAATGTCTCACCTGACTTTAGAGCCTCAAAAGAGAGACTCAGGGCTCAGGCGGGCCCTTCATCTATGTAAACCGGTACCAGCTAAAATCAAAGCGGGTACCGGATTATTGGGGGTAGCAAAAATCAATAAGTCCCTTGGGTCCTCTTTTTCTCTTTGTCCCTGCCTACCCTTGTTTTTTTTCTTTTTGTCCTTTTTTTGCCTTTGCTTGTGCTTTTTTTGTGTGTTCTTTGTTTGCTGTGTGCTCTCCTTGTGTTCTTTGTTCTTTTTGTGTTCTTTGCTTACTCCTACTCCTTTGCCTGGATTTCTGCCTTGTGCTTTTTTTTTGATTTGCTTGATTAGTCCCTTTTGTCCCGTGCCTGAAGTTTGTCTTTTGTGGGCTTGCTTCGCCGTCTATTTGGCAATCAAATAGACGGCTTGCAAGCCCTATATCTTTAGATGCTCTTTTTTTCCTTAGATGCTTTTTTCTGATTTGGATTTTTTAGCTTTTTCAAAAACGCAAAAGAGGATTTACTGACCTTTTTTGATTTTAGCGGGCTTTTAGCCCGATACTAAGTCTCCCAGACAAACCTGGGAAAAATATCAAACTCTTGTTTAATACAATTATATCACATAAAAAAAATTTTTCAAGTGCTTTATTGCCTCTTTGGGTCTTAGCAACCAGTTTCTAATTTAATGCATCCAAATGATTATTAAGACTTAATAAACTTGCATTAATAATGCAGAGTGCTTATAAATTCTTAATTAGAACCTCATTTGGCTTATCAAATTAATAACAGCCAAAAACGCAAAAGTAAGGAAAATCAAGCACTCAAAGGGAGCACCACCTTAGAGGTGGTGCGTGGTGTGTCTCTGTGAAGCGGGTTAAAGAGGTAGTTACTTTTGAAAAGGGGGATTGGTTACCCTGGGTTAAGGAAGTAGTTATTTTTGAAAAGAAGGATTGGTTACCTTTTTGTCTGGATTTGATTTTTGTTCAAGGTCTATAATGATTAAATCAGATTTAATTCTTGGACACAAGCTCTAAACTCTTTTAATAGCTCCCACCCCTTGGAAAGTTTTCAAAGAAAAAAAAAGAAGCAGTCTTGACGATAGCTAAAATTGTGCTATCTTTATCATAAAAAGCCAAAGGGGGTGGAGCTATGCAAAAGAAAAACTGGATTAGTGCAAAGCAGAAAAGAGGTCTTTTTAAGGGAGAAATACGCTTCAGAATTCCTTATGAACTCCGGAAACAAGTCGAAAAAAGAGCCTTAGAGAAAGGAATGCTGTTAAGTGAGTATATGCGTTATTTAATCCACAAGGATCTTGAAGCAATGGAGGAAGCCTATGAGAAGACCAACCCGTAAATTACTTTCTGGGAGCCTCCCTGGAGCCGCCACTCCAGAGAGGCAAATTTTAACTCCCACAAAACTCTACAAGGAGGTAATAATATGAATCTTCAAAATCAAATTGTAAAAGAGCCAAATAAAAAGTCAAGATCTGGTAACGTAGATTTAAAAGCAAGCATCTTTTTTAAGGTTCAGAACCTTTTTGATCAACTCAAAATCAAAATTTGTCCCGTTCCTTTGGAACCTTATAGCAAAAGGCCTTCTGTAGGAGGCTGGGCATCAGAAGACTACGAACCAAGTACCATCCCTTGGCAACTTTGGAGCAAAGGCAATGTTGGTATCATTCCAGGCCGAAGCAACCTTGTCATTTTTGATTGCGATTCAATGGAAACAGTTAGCTTTTTCGAATACCTTGCAAGAAGAGTAGGGTTAAGCACAGACACCCTAATTGTCCAGACACGAAAAGGCAGGCATTATTACTACTATTGTGAATTTTCCAAGGATTTGAGTAGAAAACAGTTCCATAATGACAAAATAAAGCTTGATGTTATCGCAGGCACCAGGTTCCAGGTAGTAGCCCCTTTTTCATTACTTAAGCTCAATGAAAACGGGGAAATTTTAAGCCCAAATACAAAAGAAGGTTATGTTCTTTTTGAATACACGCCAGTCAATACTCCCCCAGAACTTGCAACCCTCAGTAAAGAACAATACGAAATCTTGATACAAGAACTTACAAAAACTTACAAGCAAGAAGAACACACAAAGCAAGTCCCACAAAATTCTAAATCTTTCAAAAACGAAAGAACTTTCCAAGAAGAGAAAAACCTTACCAAGGAAGAAATTGCAAAAATTGCTGAACTACTCTTAAACTATTTTGTGGAAGGAAAACGGCAAAACATCGTTTTATATACCGCAGGCTTTTTAAGAAGAGAACTAAATGTTTCCATCGAAAGCATCTTCAAACTCTATCAACACCTCGAACCAATAGACGATCCAAATGATATCAAAGACCGCTGGCAAGCAATCGAAAGAACATTTAAAAAGAGTTCAAAAGAGATCAGCGGTTATAACGGACTTGTCAGAACATTAGGAGAAGAAAAAGCTGAAGAACTTTGCGAAAAAATTAGACAAATTCTAAACGCACCCCAACCTAAAAAAATACTCCACAAGGAAAGGTTTGACTTACCTACCACTGAAGAACCTGAAAAAGAAACTGAAACCGAAGAAGAAAACTTTATTTACATAGAACTTAGCCCCAAAAGCAAAAAATACGCCCGGTGCAATTACGATAAGCTATGCATCGAACTTGTCCAGAAAAAAAGAGATGAAAGAACAGAAAAAGAATACTACGAAGTGCATTATACCGTCCTTGACTGTGTTATAGATAAAATTTTCATCATTGAAAACCCACTTACGGAAGAAAAAAAATACGAAATACACCTCATTTCCAATAATCCGGCTGAAAAATACACTGCCCTTAAGGGAACATTGGCAGAAATTTGGGAAGAAATGAAAACTAAAACTTCTTATGTCTTGAATCCCAGTATAGCTCTAACTGTTTTAAACATAGTTTTCAGTTATTATTTACATCAAGGATGGTTCCAAACAAAACAAGAAGAACTGCCAAAAGGTTTCTATTTCATTGATGGAAATCTAATAGCCCAAGGCTACGAAGAAAAAACTTTTACCAAAGAAGACTTAAAAAATGCCGCCATCTTCCTAAATGACTACATCTACTCCCACCCTAACCCACTGTTAGTCTCGAGCATCCTCAAGGCCGGTCTCCTTTTACCCTTTTCCTTTGCACAAAAACAACTTGTAAACCAAGGGTTGCTCAGGAAAAAAATGAAATATCTATACTTTTTTGGAGAAAGCAAAAGCGGTAAAACCACAACCGCTATGCTTCTTTCTTCAATCTGGGGAACAGTCAATAGAATTAGCTATGCCGCCTTCAACAGCGAAGCAAGAGCAGGAAAACATCTAAGCAGCTCAACACATATCTTAATCATCGATGAAGTGTCGAAAGATCTCGAATTCAATCCAGTAAAAGAAATTTTAAAATTCTCCCAGGAAGACCTTATGGCAAGATCAATACTAAGTAAAAATCTAAAAATCATACATTATCCAGCATTGTCTGCGCTCATTATGATAAGTAATAATCATTTTCCAAACGATCCCGCACTTCTTGAAAGATTTCTCATCTTTCATTTTAGAAAAAAAGACAAACTCCCCTACGATAAAAGACAACGCTACGAAAAAGAAGACTTCCGAATCCTTCAACCTCTTGGCCAATTTGTTTGGCAATATGTTAAAAAGCACGGTTTGCAAGATGATTACATAGAATACGCTACAGAAATACTTAAAGCCTTCTATCAAGAAACAGAAACACACGCAGAATGGCTGGATTGGACTTTTATCCATGATACATCAGAAACAGAAGAAGAACAGGAATACCGAAAAGAAGCAGAATTCTTTAACGCTATCATCAGGTTCTTTAATCAAAACATTAAAACTCAACAGGAAACTGATTTTGTAAAAAGCATATATTATTCATTAAAATCTTTAAAATTTGGTAAATGGATCTGGATTGACGACAAAGATTACATCTATATTTCAAAAGACTTCCTTCTTGAATTAAAAAAACATTACCGTTGTGAAATCAGAGATCTAGAAGAACTAAGCATACTTACAGGTTGGGAAAAAAAGCAAAAACGTTATCAAAACACAAAAATCTATGTTGTTTTTACAACGGCAATGGAATTTTTTTATAAATTAAATTACATCCCAAGGCTACTAAATAGTAATGATTTTAAGGCTTGGCTTGATAAAAAGTTTGAAATCCAATCAGAGGACGAAGACGATATACCCTTCTAATAAAATGTCCCTGTAAATGTCCCTGTTGTTCCGAAAAATGTCACAGGGACAGTCCGGGAGCCCTTGATTTTCAAGGCTTAGAATATGTCCCTGTGTCCCTGTCATTTTAAATATATATACCCCCCCCCCCATATATATGGGAATATAGATATAGGGGGAAAAAATTTTAAATGCCCCCCCCATAGGGGGGGGGGGTATGTTTTTTTTCGCAGGGACAACAGGGACAACAGGGACAACCGCAAAGCAAGAAATGATGCGGGCTACAAAAAAAAAAAAAAAAAAAATTTTATGTAAAATAGGGACAACAGGGACAAACCCACAAGGTAGGTGTGTTGCTGGCTACATGATGGGAATTTTTTTCCCCTTTTTAAGAAAACAGGGACAATAAGACAACTCTCTCTCCTTGTGAGTGCTAGATCCTATTTAGCGTAGACTTTTGTGATTTCCAGGCGGTTATGCCCGAGCCATTGTGAGACCGTTTCTCTCTCAAAACCTTCAGCAATTGCGGCTTGCGCAAATGCGTGCCTCTCTCCATGATAGTGAAAGCTCTCATTATGCTCCCTGTTAAACTCCTTCATCACATCATAAGCAAAATTGTATTGCTCCTTCAGTCTTTCCGTAGGACATAACGAGAAAAGATTGTTTTCTTTCATAAAATCCAAAGTCTTCTCAAGTGCCTCCCTTTGTGATTCCCTCCAAATAGGGATCTCTCTTTCCCTGCCGTTCTTTGTTCCATCTTCCCTTGAGAGATGCAAAATTCCATCTGAAAGAGCTCGTTCAACAGTTTCAGCTTTGATAGCAAGACTTTCTCTTAAACGCAATCCAAACTCCCTTTGAAGTTCAACACTATATGAAAGAGCTTGAGCTCGAAGATCTCCTTTCTGAGAAAGAAAATCCTTAAACTTCTCGTGGACCTCTTGAGAAACTGCCCGGTCCACAAACTCAAAACTACCTCTTGAAAGACCAACTTCCTTTGGAGATATAAGCTCAAAACCCTTGTCTAATTTGGTATTAACATATTCAAGGACACGATTAAAAGCTGAAAGGTAGTTTTCCGCAGTTTTTTTTGTTATCTCTCCATTACTTACTCTGTCCTGGAGTGTAGAAATAAAAGCTTCTATCTTGTGCTCATCAATTTGTTTCAAGCTTTTGGTTCCTGTCCATTCCCTAAAATGATTAAGCACAGTCTCTATCCTGTTTTCAAGAGAAGTCCCCCGGTTGAAGTAAGAAGCTATATCCCTAGCTAAATAAGAAGATTGGTGCGGGTTCTTAAAACTCGTCTGGAATGGAGTCTTAGGCATAATACCACCCCTTGAAAGAAAAATTGAAAAAAGGAAGGGCCCCAAAAGGAGCCCGGAATCAAACCTAAAGAATTTTTAAAACTTCTTGGATTTTTTCATATGGCAAGCTTTGAATGTCTATCCCTAAAATGTCCAAAAGTTTTTTAAGCTTCTTTTCTTTTGTTCTTCTAACATTTCCAGAGGGATTGACTTGGATCGGCAAATGAGCCCTTTGGAAAAATTCCCTAAGAGCCAAAAGATACTTCCTTTTGGTTTCCGTTGATTTTGAGTTTAAGACTTCAGCAACAAAAAGCCTATAATGCTCTTCTTTTATGTCCTTTATTTTTTTGACCCCTAACCTTTCACAAAAACGCAAAAAGACTAAAACTTTCTGTTTTCTTCGGTTCTCAGAATCTTTTGAGTATTGATGCTTCCTTCTCAAATACAACCTCAAATACTTCAAATACTCCTCTGTTAGAGCTCCCACTTTTGCGCCCCCCTTTGAGTTTTGTTAAATGTCTCACCTGATTTTGAGCCTCTTAATCAAAAGAGAGGCTCAGGGCTCAGGCGGGCCCTTCATTTATGTAAACCGGTACCAGCCTTAAAGCGGGCACCGGATTGTTAGGGGGTGGCAATGCTATAAAATTCAATAAGTCCCCTTGGTCCTTTTTCTCTTTCCCCTGCCTACCTTGTGTTTTTTTTTGTCTTTTGTTTTTACTTGTGTCCCTTGTGTGTTTCTTGTATCCTTTTGCCTTTTTGCGGACTCCTTGTGTTTTTTTTTGTTCTTTTTTTGTGTTCTTG
>Ga0080004_1200753_pt1 | contig 15558 bp, 22 predicted proteins | sample WasSprMetagenome_FD_69207 | JGI IMG/M metagenome (GOLD analysis project Ga0080004, IMG submission 69207) | Sulfidic aquatic microbial communities from Washburn Spring, Yellowstone National Park, USA - WS (SPADES assembly) (version 2) | ecosystem: Environmental > Aquatic > Thermal springs > Hot... | reverse complement strand
CCCGGAACATCAGGTGCTTTCACAATATAAATTATATCTTATTAAAAATTAAAAGTCAAATAAGCTGAAGAGTTTTAATTATTTCATATTCGACAAATGGTTTTTTAAGATGAGATTCATAAAGATTTATTTCAGTAAATATTACATTCCAATTTAATTCTTTTTTAATATCTTTCAAATTTTTCCTATTTTTTAATCTAATCAAATTTATATGTGGTAAAAAATCCCTTTCCTCTCTTTGGAAATAAATTTTTCTATTTTCTAACTCTTCTTCAAAAATTTTTTTTATTTTCTCCAGATTTTCATTTTTCTCAACATATAACCAAATCATATTTTTCCTTCCAGGAGGACCATAATCTACTTTTTTAATTTTTAAATTTAACTTTTTAAAATAATCTTTATATTTTGTTTTAACTTCATCCATCATATTTACAATTTCTGGAATTTCATTTATATCTATATTTCCCAAAAATAAAATTGTCATGTGCAAATTTTTCAATGGAATCCAATTTAATCTTTTATCTATGCTTTCTTCTAAGCTTGAAATTTTTTGATACAAACCTTTTGTTATTGGTATCCCTATGAATAATCTTTTTTTCATTATCTAATTTTTATTATTTTTTCTGCCACAATATGTTCTCTATCCTTTAAATATGTTCCTATAACTTCTACAATAATTCCTTCTTCCCATATTATTGAGCTTTCTTTATAAATCTTTGGGAATATTACAACTTCAATATTTTGTGTATTATCTTCAATATCTAAATAAAGCATTATTTCATTATTTTTTGTTAATATTCTTTTAATTGAATTGATGATACCTAAAATTTTTACTTGAATATCGGATTTGCTATTTTTTACATTAAAAATCTTCATAAATCCGTTGGTTTTTAATAAGTTTAATGGATGGTTTGTGATATAAAATCCTAAAAGTTCTTTTTCCCATTTTAGTTTTTCAAATATAGATACAGTTTGATTTTTCTTAAAAACAATATTATCAGGAAGAGAAAATAATCTTGCACCATTAAAAACAAGGGATTTTTGTTTTTGTGCATATTCTAATAAATAGTCAATATTATGATACAAAACACCTCTATCTTCGAATTGATCAAAAACCCCTGCTCTTATTAAACTTTCTAAAGATTTTCTATTTAAATCTTTTGATTTCACCCTTCTTAAAAAATCAGCAATTGATAAATATGGTCCATTTTTATCTCTTTCATAAACAATATCTTCAACCAACTTGTATCCAACATTTTTTATAGATCCTAAACCAAATCTTATTTTATCCTCATCAACAATTGTAAATTCTATTCTACTTTCATTTATATCTGGTGGTAAAATTTTTATTCCCAATCTTTTTGCCTCTTCTGTTAATTCTTTAATCCTTTCTACATCATTTCCTTCGTGAATCAAAATAGCTGTTAAAAATTCTAATGGGAAATATTTTTTTAGATAGGCTGTTTGATATGAAATTAAAGCATAGCTTACTGCATGACTTAAATTAAAACCATATCTTACAAATGGCTCATACCATCTCCAAATTTTTTCTGCTGTTTCTTGGTCAATTCCATTATTTATCATTCCATTTATCATTTTATCCTTTTGCTGTTTTAACAATTCTGGTATTTTCTTACCTATTGCCTTTCTTAAAACATCTGCTTCTTGTAAGGTAAATCCTGCTAATTCTTGTGCTATCTTCATTAATTGCTCTTGATATATTGCTATACCATATGTTTTATTTAAAATCGGTTCAAGTTTTGGATGCAAATATTCTATTTTTTCTAACCCATGCTTTCTTTTTATATAATGAGGCAAAAGCTCAATTGGTCCTGGCCTATATAATGCTAAAATTGCTATTATATCATCAATTGATGTTGGTTTTAATTTTTTAAGATAAGATGTCATCCCTCTTCCCTCAACTTGAAAAACCCCTACAGTATTTCCTTCTTGATAAACTTTATAAACATTTTGATCATCTAGCTTCTCATAATCTAAACTAACATCTGTATTTCTTCTTTCTTTAACCAATTCAATTGTTGTTTCTATCTCAGATAATGTTCTTAATCCTAAAACATCAAGCTTTAATAATCCTAAATCTTCTATAGAGTACATATCATATTGAGTTATAATTCTTTCTTCTTGTGGAGCATATTGAAGTGGTAAATATTCAGTTAAATCTTCTGGTGTTATTACAATTCCAGATGCATGAACAGAAGCATGCCTAACGGTTCCTTCTAATTTTTTAGCAACATCAAATAATAACTTGGCATTTTCATCCTTCTCATAAATTTCTCTAATATCACTTATATTTAAAGCTTCTTCTATTGTTATCCCTGGATTTAATAATTTTGCAATCTTATCACAAAAGCTATATGGAAGATTTAATGCCCTACCAGCATCTCTTATTGCTGCTCGTGATGCCATTTTACCATATGTTATTATTTGAGCAACCCTATTTTTACCATATCTTTCAACTAAATAATTTATAACCTCATCTCTTCTTACATCTGATACATCAACATCTATATCTGGGAATGATATCCTTTCTGGTGTTAAAAATCTCTCAAAAATTAAGCCATATTTTAGTGGGTTAACTTCTGTAATATTTGTTAAATATGAGACAAGACTTCCTGCTGCTGAACCTCTTCCAGGCCCAACTTTTATATTATTTTTCTTTGCCCAGTTTACAAAATCTTGAACAATCAAAAAATATGGAGAAAATCCTGTTTGTTTAATAACAGATAATTCATATTCCAATCTTTTTTTAGCCTCATTTATATGTTTTTTATCAATTTTTTTCTCCAAATTCTCTTCACAAATTTTTCTTAAATATTCATCTGCTGTTAGGTTTTCTGTAAAATCAAATTTTAATGGTTTTGTTTTTCCTAATTCTATTTCTAAATTGCACTCATCAACAATTTTTAATGTATTCTCTAAAGCTTCTGGCACTTCTTTAAATTTTTCAAACATTTCATCTTCACTTGTTAAATGAAAATAATCTTGCTTCATTGTTAATCTATCTTTTTCTTCTATATCTTTGCCTGTTTGAACTGCTAAAAACACATCATGAATATCTCTTTCATCTTTATAAATATAGTGAACATCTTGTGTTGCTACTAATGGAACATTTGTTTTCTTAGAAAGTTCGATTAACATAGGGTAGATTTTTTTACTTTCAGCTATTCCTGGGTGATGTTGTATTTCTATATAAAAATTTTCTTTTCCAAAAATATCAAGATATTCATAAACAAGTTTTTTGGCTTCATCAATCCCTTTTTGCAAAATTGTTCTTGCTAATTCACTTGTTAAACATCCGGAAAGACAAATTAATCCTTTATTATATTCTTTTAATAAATTCTTATCAATCCTAGGTTTATAATAAAATCCTTCTAAATGTGATATTGTTACCAATTTTATTAAGTTTTTATAACCTTCATAATTTTTTGCCAATAATACTAAATGATAACTTTTTGAATCAATTTTTGGTGTTTTATCATATATTGTTCTTGGAGATAAATATGCTTCAACACCTATAATTGGTTTTATTCCTTCTTTTTTACATTTTTTATAAAATTCTATAGCACCATAAAGATTTCCATGATCAGTAATGGCTAAAGACTCATAACCAAACTCTTTTGCTCTTTGAATCAAATTATCAATCTTGCATAACCCATCTAACAAACTATAATGTGTATGAATATGCAAATGCGCAAATTTCATTTCATATAATATTATAATTTTCTTAAATGGAGAGCAAATTTTTCAAATGTGGATATAAAAAGATTTTAGCAATAGATGAGGTAGGAAGAGGAGCATTTGCCGGCCCTTTTTATATAGCTGGCGTTTTAATAAATGAAAAAATATATAAAAAGCTTTTAAAATTAAAAATAAAAGATTCGAAAAAAATAAAGCCTGAAAAAAGAAAAGAGATTTTTAAAATAGTAAAAAATTTTGTTAAATATAAAATAATAAAGTTTTCTAATAAAGATATTGATAAATTGGGGATAGGAAAATGTTTTAAAGAAGGAATAATAATGCTAAAAAATGCCTTAAAATCTGATATTATTTTAGTTGATGGAAAAAATATAAAATTAAAGAATGTCAAGAATATAAGATTTATAGTTGATGGTGATGAAAAATTAATATCTATAGGATTATCTTCTATTATTGCGAAAGTTTTAAGAGATGAATATATGAAAAGATTATCTAGGTTTTATCCTAATTATAAGTTTGAGAAAAATAAGGGATATGGGACGAAAGAGCATATAAAAAATATAAAAAAATATGGGATCACTAAATATCATAGAATAAGTTTTCTTAAAAATTTTTTGTAGTATCTTTAAATTTTTCAAGTTGTTTTTCTGCCCATATTTGTGTTTTTAAAGCTTCTGTTTTTATTCTTTGTAAAAATTTTTTATAAAGAGATGAAAAAATTTCTTTCAATTCCTCAATTAGAATTTTTAATTTCTTATCATAAAAGTTTTTTATAAATCTTACTTGAATTATCCTAAAATGCAAATGGTCGAATGGAGTAACTTTAACTTCTTTTGTTTTTTTATAAATATAATAGGCAATAAAAAATAGTAAAAATAAACTTATTATTGGAGATAAAAATATTAATTTAGTCATTTATACTTAATCTAACAAATCTTTTTAATTCAATTTTTTCACCAAATTTGTTTGCAAAATTATTAATCAAATCTTTAATCTTTAAATTTTCATCTTTTATATATTTTTGTTCTAATAAACAAACTTCTTCATACCATTTTTCTAATTTATTCTCAATTATTTTTTCTCTTATATCTTCTGGTTTATCTTCTAACCCAATAGAAAATTCTTTCTTTTTTTCTTCTAATTCTTTTTCATCTATATCTTCTTTTTTTAAATATTTTGGATTCATTGTTGCAACTTGCAATGCTAATTCGTGTGCTAATTTTTTAAATTCTTCACTTCTTGTTACAAAATCTGTTTCTGCCCTCATCTCAACTAATGCACCTACTCTTCCATTAAAATGAATATATCCTTCTATTATCCCAAATCCAGTTACTTTCTCTTTTTTCTTCTCTAATAATCCTTCTCCTTTTTTAATTAAATATTTTTTAGCTTCTTCAATATCCCAATTACAATTCTCTAAAGCTTCTTTACAAAGCCCTATTGGAGCTCCTGTTTCTTCTTTTAAATCTTTTAATTTTTTAATCTCTTCTTCTTTCATTGTAATTTTTCTTTAATCTTGTTTATTAAATAATCTATAAGAAAACTTATGCTTCTTGGTGCTTTATCGTTTGCAGGTATTACAATTTTAACTTTTTCTACATTATTATCGCTTCCACAAATTGCAACAATTGGAATTTCTTTTTTTAAAGCTTCCCTAACAGCTGTTCTATGGGATTTGAAATTTAAATCTACAATAAAAATTATATCGGGTAATTTTTCTAAATTTATTGCTCCACCATAAATTTTTTTCATTTTATCTAGCTCTCTTAAAATTCTTTGCTTATCTTGTGGGGGATAATTTTCTAATTCTCCTGATTTCTCTTTTTCTAATAATTCTTTAAAATATGTTAATCTTGTTTTTATTGTCTCAAAATTTGTTAAAAATCCACCAATCCATTTATAATTCATATATGGCATACTAAGCTCTTCACCTATTTTTTGAATTGGTTTTTCAGCAGCTGGTTTTGCTCCAACAAATAAAATTGTTTTCTTTTCTTTAATAGCATCGGATAAATAGTTTGCTGCTTCATTTAACTTTTCAATAGTTTTATTAATATCAAAAACTTCGATGTTTTTCTTATTGTTCTTAACTAAAAATATCCTCATTGATGGATGGGTAAATCTTTTTGCTCTTCCATAATGACAACCACTTGCTAAAAATTCTTTCATTATATCTTTATTATTTTTATTTTTTTCTTCCATTTGTTATAATTATTATACAAAATGAAAAAAAATATACATCCAAATTATGTGAAAGCAAAAGTTGTATGTGCTTGTGGAGAGGAATATGAGGTTTATTCAACTAAACCAAATATTATTGTTGAAATATGTAAAAAATGCTCTCCTATATTTACTGGCACAGAAGAAAGAAAGGCTGTAATAGGACAAATAGAAAAATTTAAGAGGAGATATAAAAAATAGAGAGCCTACTTAAATTTTAAATCATTTAAATAAAAAATGCAAGAGAGGATAAATTCAATTATCCTTGAAATAAGGCAAGGTGTAGGTGGTGAGGAGGCTGCTTTATTTGCAAGAGATTTATGGAGAATGTATTTGAAATACTTTGAAAAAAATGGTTATAAAGTTAAAATTTATGAAGAGCAAAAAACAGATTTAGGTGGTATAAAAAGTCTTACAGCTGTTGTTTCTGGAGAAGATATTTATAATAAGATGAAAAATGAGGCTGGTGTTCATAGGGTACAAAGAATTCCTATAACAGAAAAATCAGGAAGAATACACACATCAACTGCATCTGTTGCTATTTTACCAAAATTTGATTACACCCCTATACAAATAAAAGAAAGCGATTTGGAAATTGAATTTTTTAGGGCATCAGGCCCTGGTGGTCAAAATGTAAATAAGGTTGAAACAGGAGTAAGAATTTTACATAAGCCTACAGGGATTGTTGTAAGCTGTCAAATGGAAAGAACTCAGCAAAGAAATAAGGAGCTTGCATTACAACTTTTAAAATCAAAATTATGGCAATTAGAGCAAGAAAAATTAGAAAAAAATTTAACCGAAGAAAGAAGAAAGCAAATAGGATCTCAAGAAAGATCGGAAAAAATAAGAACATATAATTTTCCGCAAAACAGAGTAACAGATCATAGATTAAACAAAAGCTGGTATAATTTAGAAGATATTATGGAAGGAGAATTGGATCCGATAATTAAGGCTTTTAATAAATGAAAGGAGGAAGAGAAGCTGTTCTTTTAATAATTTTTTATATAATAATAGCAATTTTTTTATATATCTTTACTGATCCAGATACATGGAAATCAATATTAAAATTAATTTCTAAATAATGTATGATTCAATAATAATAGGAGCAGGACCAGCAGGAATTAGTTCTGCAATTTATTTAAAAAGAAGAGGTTTAAATTTTTTAATTATTAGTGAAAATATAGGAGGTGAGTTAAATTTTATATCTGATATAAAAAATTATCCTGGTTTTAAAGAAATAAAAGGGGTTGAGCTTTCAAAAAAATTTTATGAACATTTAAAAGATTATGATATTGAGCCAATCTTAGAAGATGTTTTAAAAATAGAAAAAAATGAAAAAAATTTTTTTGTTATAACTAAAAATAATAAATATCAAACTAAAACAATAATAATAGCATCTGGAGCAAAGCCTAAAAAATTAAATGTTCCAGGAGAAGAAGAATTTTTTAGAAAAGGAATAAGTTATTGCTATATCTGTGATCTCCCTTTATTTAAAAATAAAATAGTTGCAATAATTGGAGGAGGAAATTCAGGTGTTACTGCTAGTTTAGAGGCTTCTGATATTTGTAAAAAAGTTTATTTAATTACTAATAAAGATTTTTTAGATTGTGAAAAAATATTATCTGATGAATTAGAAAAGAAAAAGAATGTTGAAATAATTAAAAATGCTAATGTAAAAAATTTTTATGGCGATAAATTTTTAAAAGGGCTTATATATTTAGATAAAAATGGAAATGAAAAAAATCTAGAAGTTGATGGTGTTTTTATAAATATAGGATTAGTTCCAAGCTCTGATTTCGTGCCTGATGATTGGGGAATAAAAAATGAAAGAAAAGAAATTATTATAGATAAATATTGTAAAACAAAAATAGATGGGATTTTTGCAGCAGGAGATATAACAGATTTACCCTATAATCAAATTGGTATTGCTGTTGGTCAGGGAATAATTTCTGCTTTATCAGCTATAGATTATCTAAATAGATTAAAATAAATGATCTGCTATTTTACTTGCTGCATAAGCTTCTGGTTTAATTTTTACATCAAATCCATGTCCCCTTATTAAATTAACTAGTTCTTTTATAATACTTTTACTTTTACCATTTATTCCAAGATCTAAATGAACTTCAAATTGAAAACTTAATTTTTCTTTTATTAAAAATTTTAATAATTCTTTACTTATATCCAAACTAAATATTGCCTCTTTCCATAATCTTGAATATAAATCATCTTTTTTATTTATATAAAATCTTTTCCAAAAATATCTTGCACCATATCCAACTCTGTGAACTACAATAACAGAAATGAATTCAATTCCATTATCGCAATTTTCTGAATCTGTTCCAACAAGAACTTTATATTGATATCTATCATCCTTTAATATAAAATCTCTTATCTCACTTATTAATCTTTCTCTTGTTAAATTTTTCCCGCTTGCTGTTCTAAAACCCTCAATTTTCATTTTTAATTTTATAAAATTCTTTATAAATTTCCAAAGATATGACCGACAATGGAATTATTGTTAATATACCTATTATACCACCAATACTTCCTCCGACCAAAAAGCTTATTAATGTAATCAATGGATTTATTTCGAAAATAATTTTTGCTACAATTGGGATTAAAATATGATTTTCTATCTGCTGAATAATTGTAAATCCTATTATAACCCAAATAATTAGATCTGGATTAGATGTTAATGTTACTAAAGCAGCAAATGTACCACTAAATATAGGTCCTAATATAGGTATTATTTCTGTTAATCCTGCAATTGTTCCTATTAAACCTGGATATGGGATTTTTAATATTTTCATAAGCAAAAATGTAAATAGACCTACAAATAACATTAAAAATAATTGTGATGATAGCCATTGAACAAATTTCTTTTTTATTCTAAAATAAAATTTTATATAAGATTCTTCTTTTTCTTTCGCAAAGAATTTAATAAGGTTAGGAATTAAATTTACTTGCGTTGCTGTATAGAATGATATGACAACAACCAAAATTAATGATGAAATTGCTGTAACAATATTTTTAAAGAGAGAACTAATTTTGAGCCAGACTTCTTGTGATGGTTTTATAAAATTTGAAAAATATTTATAAAAAATACCAGCTTCTATATTTTGAAAATAATCTTGTAAACCAGGAATAGCCTCTTTAATCTCTAATAAAATAATTGGACCTAAAAAATATATAATCACTATCAAGGATGCTATTAAAAGAATATAAAAGAATGCTATATTAACAATAAACGGAGTTTTAATTTTTTTCTTTAAAATTAATGACCATTCTTGAACTGCTAAGCCAACAATAATCCCTAGGATTATAATAAAAAATAGATTTCTAATATACCATAAAAAATATAATAATGCTGGGATAAGCCAGAACAAAATTAAATCTTTTTTCTTTATATTCATTTAAAAATTATATTAGATATTTTAAAGACTTAGAAATATCAATTTTTTCTTTAGTAAATGGTGAAATAACAATACAATTTAAGTTTTTAATATTCAAAATTTTATTTGCAGCATCTTTTAAATCTTTTTCTTTTATTTTTTCTATTTTCTTTATATTTTCTTCTATAGATATGAATCTATTAAAATAAAAATATTCGAATCCATAAAATGATGCTAAATCCATTGATGTTTCAACAGTGCTCAATAAATTATTTTTTAATATAGTTTTTGATTTTTCAATTTCATCTTCATAAATTTTTTCTTGTTTAATCTTTTTTAATTCCTCCATTGTTTTTGATAAAGCAAAATTAATTTTATCTAAATCACAACCAAATTGAATATAAAAATAGCCTCTATCATAAAATAAAGTATCATCTATTTTTAGATAATATGTTAATCCAAGTTCCTGCCTTAATATTTTGAATAATCTTGAACTAAATCCATATCCTAAAAAACTTGTTAATAATTTTTCTTTAAACCTTTCTTCTTTTAAATCTTTTAACCCTCTTTTTCTAAATAAAATTAAAATATGGGCTTGTTTTATATCTTTTCTTTGAATTATTTTTAGTCTCAATCTATCTTGGTAATTTTTTGTTTTTGCCTTTTTATATGGGTTTGATTTTCTAAATTTTGAAAATACTTTTTCTAAAGTTTTTAAAATATTATTTTTATTAAAATTTCCAGCAATAATTATCATCATATTTTTATTTGTGTATTGTTTTAAAAAGTAATTTAAAATATCATCTCTATCTAAACTTTTAATAATATTCTCTTTTCCTAAAATAGGCCAGCCAGCAGGTTGATCTCCATAAAGAAGTTTCAACCCTTCATCAAAAATATAATATTGTGGTGTATCATGAACAAATTTTATTTCTTCTAAAATAACTCCTCTTTCTTTTTCTATTTCTTTTTCATCAAAAATTGGATTTGTAAGCATATCACCTAAAAGTTCTATTCCTTTTTCAGTAAATTCTGGCAATGTTTTAATATAGTATCCAGTATATTCATAAGATGTAAAAGCATTATAATCAGCCCCTATTTTGTCAAGCTCTACTGCTAAAATGTTTGGATCTGGATAATTTTTTGTTCCTTTAAAAAATAGATGTTCTATAAAATGAGATATTCCATTATTTTGTTTTTTCTCATAATCAGTGCCTGTTTTTACCAAAATTAAAATTGTTGATAACGGAAGAGATTTAGAAGGATATAATATAGTTTTTATTCCAGAAGAAAGTTTAAGAAGTTGTGGTAGTTTCATCTTCTTTTTTAATTTTAATCTTTATTTTTCTTTTCTTTCCTTTTATTATTCCCCTTTTAACTAATAAATTCCATAAAGAATCACTAACTTGTGCTCCATTTTCTATATAATATAAAATACTCTCTTTATCAAATTCTCCCTTCTTTAATCTTGGATCCCACCAACCTAAATATGTTATTGCTTTTCCTTTTAACTTGCTTCTTTTTTCTTGTAAAACTATCCTAAAAATTTTCTGATGTTTTTTACCAACGGGCTGAAATCTTAAAACTAACATTATACAAATTCTATAATACTTAATTCTGCTCCGTCCTTTTTTCTTTTTAATGGTAATTTAATAATTCTTGTATAACCTGAATTTCTATCTTTATATTTTGGTGCTATCTCATAAAACAATTTATATGCTGATTTTTTAGGTAATTTTGCCAGTAATCTTCTTAAACTATTTAAATCTTGCTTTTTTGCTCTTGTTATTAATTTCTCAATCTTACTTCTTAAATATTTTGCTCTTTCTGTTGTAGTTTTTATTTTTCCTTTCATAATCAAATTATGCATCATCGTCTTTAATAATGCCTTTCTTTGATCTCTTTTTCTATGAAATTTTTTCTCTTTTACTAAATGTTTCATTTTATTTCTCCAACTATCTTAAAATGATCAATTAATATTTCAACTGCTTTTTTTAATGCTTCTTCTGGTGATATTGTTCCATCTGTTTCTATTGTGATTTTTAACAAATTAAAATCTGTTCTTTCTTTATAAACTATATTTTCAACAGTATAGCCAACATTTACTATTGGAGAAAATATGGCATCTAAAAATATTGTACCTGGCTCAACCCTTTCTCTAACTCTTGATTCAGCAGGAGAATATCCATATCCTTTTTCAACTATCATTTTCATTTTTAATTCAGAATTTTTTGATGTTAATGTTGCTATTAATTGATTTTTATTAACTATCTCAACTCCTGCAGGGCATTTTATATCTTTTGCATAAACTTCTCCCATTCCTTTTTTATGTAGCTCTAATTCAACAGGCTCTATTCCATCATATTTAATTCTTACCTGCTTTAAATTTAACATTATATCCAAAACATCTTCTAAAACTCCAGGAATTGCAGAGAATTCATGTAAAACATTTTCTATGTGCAATGTTGTGATAGCAGAACCTGGTAAAGAAGATAATAAAACCCTTCTTAATGCATTTCCAATAGTAACACCATAACCAGGATACAATGGGGAGATTTCAAAAATGGCTTTATTTTTTTCTGATGACAGAAGTTTTGGTTTATTTGGGAAAACTAACTCGTTTATCATTTTTAAATATTTTTTTAATATCGACTAAAGAATTGTATTGCTAAATTTATATCAAATGGTAATGAAACTTCTTCTAATTCTGGATATCTTAAAAATTCTCCTTTTAATGTATTTAAATCAATTTTTAACCATTTTGGTGGAATATAACCTTTTAATCTTTTTTGCAAATCTTTAAATATTTCTAAATTTTTACTTTTTTCTCTTATCTCAATAATATCTCCTGGCTTTAAATAATAATTTGATGTTCTAATTTTTTTACCATTTACCAAAAAATGACCATGAGAAACAAGTTGCCTTGCTTGAAATTTTGATTTAGCATAACCTAGCCTCCAAATTACATTATCTATTTTGCTTTCTAAAATTTTAATTAATGCTGATGGTAATGGTTCTTTCATTTTTCTACATTTATCTATCAAATTTTTTAGTTGTTTATTTTTTAATAAATAAAAATATCTTAATTTTTGTTTTTCAATTAATAATTTACCATAATCGGATATGGCTTTTATTTTATGACCATGAACTCCTGGCCTTGTTCTTCTTCTGTCAAGAGCACATTTTGTCTCGCATCTTTCACTCATCAAAAGCTTTTGCCCAAATTTTCTACATAATTTTTCTTTTTTCTTAATTAACATTACATTCTTTTTGGCTTTGGTGGTGTTGGTCCACCAAATGGTATAGGGGTTCTATCCTCTATACCTATAATATTTAAATTTGAATTAAATAAAACCCTTAATGCCGACTCTCTTCCCGGCCCAATTCCTTTTACAATAACTTTTGCTTCTTTTATATCAAAATTTTTATTTACTTTTTCTAATAATGCTTCCATTGCTTTTGCACCTGCATATGGTGTAGCTTTTTTTGTATTTTTAAATCCAACATATCCACATGATGACCAAGCCAATACATTTCCATTTTTGTCTGTAAATGAAATAAGTGTGTTATTAAAATGCGAGTTAATATAAAATATTCCTAAATCAACAAAAATCTTTTTCTTTGCTTTTCTTTTTCTTTCCTCCTTTTTTTCTTCTTTCTTTTCCTCTACTTCTTCTCCTTGAACTAATTTTATTCTTGTCCTTCCCATTATTTCTTTGTTATTTTTCTTTTACCAGAACCAACTGTTTTTCTTGGCCCTTTTCTTGTTCTTGCATTTGTTCTTGTTCTTTGTCCTCTAACAGGCAATCCCTTTTTATGCCTTAATCCTCTATATGACTGAATATCTATCAATCTTCTAATATTTGCCTGAATTTCTCTTTTTAAATCACCTTCAATTTTTAAATTATCATTTATATATTTTTCTATTTTACCAATCTCTTCTTTTGTTAATTCTTCTGCTTTTTTCATAGGATCAATGTTCAATTCTTTACAAATCTTTTCTCCCAATGATATCCCTATCCCATAAATATATGCTAATGAAAACTTCAATCTTTTTTTATTTGGTATTTCTACTCCTGCTATTCTTACCATTTTTATCCTTGTCTTTGTTTATGTTTTGGATTTTCACAAATAACATAAATTCTTCCTTTCCTTCTAACAATCTTACATTTTTTACATCTTCTTTTAACTGATGCTCTTACTTTCATTTTGGTAAATTAAAAAATTAATAATCAATTAATTTTTATTTAATTAAATTATTTTCTTCTAACTATCCTTCCCTTTGTTTTATCATAAGGAGAAAGCTCTACTTCAACAATATCTCCAACAACTATCTTTATAAAATTAATTCTCATCTTTCCAGATAAATAAGCAAAAATCTCTCTTCCATCATCTAATCTTACTTTAAATGTTGTATCTGGCAATACTTCTGTAACAACCCCCTCTACCTTTTCTTTTTTCATTAGATATTTAAATTATAACACAAATTTAATTTCTAGAAACCCTAATTAATCCAGAGCAAGGTATTATTTCTATGCCATTTTTTTCCAATTTATCCAAAAATATATTCATTCCTAATGAATCTGAGCTTATATGGCCTGCTATAACAACATTTATATTAGCTGCTTCTGCCTCTTTTTTGTGCTCTTCAGAAATATGCATTCCTACAACTGTTCCTATTCCTGCTATAGCCATTTTTTCATAAAGCTTTGGTGAGCCTTCTGTACCTCCTGTTATTTCTGTTAAAGCAATTTTACCGCATCTTCTTTCAGGGCTACCAACATAAATTTTAGGCCCTGCTCCTATTTTCTCTGCTTCTTTATATTCTGGAATTTCTCTCAAAAATTTTAATAAATCGCCAAGCCTTTCAAAATCATTTTTCTCTATCTCATCTTTCAAAAATTTTGCAGCCAAATTATCACAAGCAGTATGTAAGCATATTAAGTTAAATCCTAAAATTTTTGCAGCATCAACTGTTCTTTGATGATTCCTAGCATTTACTCCTCTTGCAACTTCACCTATTCTTTCAAACATCAACCCTTCAGCAACATTTATAGGAACACCATAATAATTTAAAACATCACATTGTAACTCCATAACCTCATGCAAATTTGCTAAACCCCTTCCAATTGGGTGATGTGAAATAATTAAATCTATATTACCAATTTCTTTTGCTAACAAAATTTCAGCAGGCTCAATATCAATTCCAACCAAAACTCTTTTTACATCTTTCTCGTTTGCAACATTTAATATTCTTGAATCCGAAAATGGATTTTCTAACCTTTCCAAATCATAAAATTTTTTCTCCTCTTCACTTAATCTTTCATATTCTTGCCTTCTTCTTTCAAGCAATCTTTTTATTCCTTCTCTTCCTCTAAAATCAGCATCAATTCCCATCTCTATCCCCAATTTAAAAATATCATAAATATTCATAGAAATATTATAACACAAATAGAAGTGAGAAGTAGGAGGTGGGAGATGGGAGAATCCACGGATTAACACTGATTATAAACGGATGAACGCGCACCGCGGATGAACGCAGATTTTAACGCAGATTAACACGGATATCAAAATGGATGGACGCCGCGGATTATAATACACGAATTAATCACGAATATTTACCCGAATATTGACCGAATAATAATTACCCGAATAGAGACCGAATAACCTACCCGAATAAAAACCGAATAATAGATACAAAACATTCTAACATTCTGCAGAATGTTAGAATATCGTTTAGTATTAAAATTCGTGATAATTATTATGGTTTAGGGTTTAAAGGTTTAACTTTTAAAAAGGTAAAACTTTTGAATTTTGAGTTTTATTCGTGTTTAATTCGTGTAAAACATTCGGTCAAAATTCGGGTAATCTATTCGGTGGGTTATTCGGGTAATCTATATTATAGATTTGTTTGTTCTTGGCCTATTGTAACATTTGGTTCAATTGAGCTATATTTTCTTATAAAATAAATATCATTTAGAGTAGGAATTGAATATATGCCATTTGTTTTATCAAATCTTGCTCCTAAAGAAAAATTTGTAGTAACAGGAGTATTCCTCTGGCTCGTTGTACCATCTCCTAATTGACCATAAGCGTTATGTCCCCAACACCAGACTGTACCATCATTTAATAAAGCGCAAGTATGATAATATCCTGCAGATATAGCTACTGCATTTGTTATTCCTGATACTTGGACAGGAACAGAAGAATTATTTGTTGTACCATTTCC
>Ga0080004_1110479_pt1 | contig 15558 bp, 14 predicted proteins | sample WasSprMetagenome_FD_69207 | JGI IMG/M metagenome (GOLD analysis project Ga0080004, IMG submission 69207) | Sulfidic aquatic microbial communities from Washburn Spring, Yellowstone National Park, USA - WS (SPADES assembly) (version 2) | ecosystem: Environmental > Aquatic > Thermal springs > Hot... | reverse complement strand
TGATACAGCCAAACGCAAGAATATTGGCACGTGTTACAATGCCAGTTGGAACATTTATGCACGCCGGAGTAAATCCAAAAACAAGTGTTTTATTTTTGCAGAAACTTAATGAAAAAGAATTGAACAAATTAAAGAAAGAAAATTATCCAATTTTTATGGCAGTAGTTGAAAAGATTGGCTATGACCTAAATTCAAAAACACCAAAGGTTATGTTCAAAAAAGATGAGAAAGGAGAGATTATAAAAGATGAAAATGGAGAAAGGAAAAGGACATTTTCAGTTAAAAAATTAGGAGAAATTGCAAAAATATCCAAAGGTGTAGAAGTTGGTTCTGATGCCTATGTTGATGATGGCAAACTGTTTTTAAGAGTTTCCAATATAACCGAAAAAGAAATTGTAATTTCAGATAGCGCTGAGTTTATAAGGGAAAATTTATTTAATGAATTAAAGACAAAATATAAACCTATGCCAGGCGAGGTTATCTATACAAAAGATGCAACCGTTGGTATTGCTTTTCCAGTTGATAATGATTTTAATGATGCTATAATAAGTGGCGGAATTATAAGAATAAAACCACACAAAGATTTAGATCCATATTATTTATCGCTTGTTCTAAATTCTGTGTTATGTAGAAGTCAAGCAGAGAGGCATTCAATCGGTGCAGTTATTAAACATTATACTTATTCCAAGATTAAAGATTTACTTATCCCTATTGCCTCGGAACAAACTCAAAAACAGATTTCTGAACTTGTCAAACAATCATTTTTACTTCGCAAGGAATCTAAGGAACTAATAGAAAAAGCAAAAAAAGAAGTTGAGGAATATATTGAGGGAAATAATTAATATTCAAGGAGGAAAAATGATAGTAGTTAATGTAGATAAACCAACAACGACAATTACCATTCATAAAGAAGGTTGTTCGTTTTTAAATAGGAGCAAAAAACCTCAAGATGGATTCCATAAGGAATTTCAAAATGAAGAAGAGGCAATGAAATACATAAAAAAAAATTATCCAACATATAAGGTTAACAGATGCTCAAAATGTTTTAAAAAATAATCATTCCTAAATCCATCGAAAAAGATATGAGGAAGAGAAGGATTATAAGTATAACATAACAAAATTTTTCAATCTTTGGAAAATCTTAGACCTTTAATTTTTTAAAAAAATTTACAAAATAGAGACGATCGGTTTTTTTATGTAAATTTTCAAATCAGCCAGATAAGAAAAAGAAGAAAAATAATTATCCCAAGGGTAGTTTTAATTCCAAATAAGGGAATAAAAAAAACTGATGCAAATAAGATGCCAAAGACAGAGCCAAGAAGGTCAAAGGCATAAAGGAGATTTCCTTTTTGAAGGGGGATTTTTTTGGAAAATATATTAAAAGAAACTCCTAAAATAAAACCTACAAAAAATGTTAATAAAAAGAGTAAAATTTTATAACTAAACTTTAAGAAAAGAAAATAACCAAAAATACAAATAATGCTTAAAGGAAGTATCATATTGTGTATAAAATCATTTTTGTTTTTCAAAGAACTTCCAAAAGCAATTCCAGACATAACAAGTGTGATTATAATTGCAGTTCCTTCAACTGGTCTTCCAAAATTAATCTCAAAAAGATATATTGATATAATCTCAAGTGAAATTACTAAAAAACTTAAACCAGAGATCTTTAAAAAAATCCCTTCAAGTTTGTTTTTAAAAAGATAAATTGATCCCAACAAAACAAAAAGAAAAGAAATTCCAAAAACAAATTTATTATTCATCAAATAAAGATAAAAATTAGAAAAAGAAGGATAAAAAATTCTTATTTGATTTAAGATGTTATGAACATAAATCTCTGGTTTTAAAAAAGAATTGATATTTAAATCTTTTTCTGTCTCTATAAAACTTTTAAACTCATCAATTTTGTCATTTTTAAATCGATATTCTAAATAATTATAACTTAATGCTTTAAAATCAATTTTTAAATTCTTAAATTTCTCAAGATAAAAATCAAAAGGTTTACCTAATTTCTTATTAAATGAAATAAATATATTCTCCTCATCTGGGAAAAAAACAACATCATCAAAAACACTTTTTAATGTTTTATATAAAATAATATTTTCTTTTTTAACCTCCGGTGTTAGATATCCTGATGAGTATTTAAAAAAGTTTACAACTATAGAATTTTCATTAGTAATTCTTTTAAGTTTTTCAAAAAATTCAAATGAATAAAACTTGTTTACCTCAAGTGATGATGGAGGGGGAATATCAAGAATAATAACATCAAATTCATAATCGCATTTATTTATAAATTCATCTATATCCATTTTTATGAAACTTTTATAAACATTCTCTTTCAAATCATCGCTCAAAAATTCAGTTATATAACTTACAGAATACTCATCTATATCAAGATAAACTAATTTTTGTGGTTTATACTTATAAATCTCATTTAAAATCCCACTAAAAGGAGTTCCAATATAGAGAATTTTTTCAAGTTTTTTAGAAAAAAGAAATGGAAGATGAATTTTTAACTCATTTCTAAATGCCTCTTTATCTGATGATAAAAGAAAATTATTGTAATAAAAATTAAACTGATCAAAACGCTTTGTTATTGTAAGTTTTCCTTTTGGTGTATAAGAGTTAAAAATTATATCTTCATTCTTAAAATTACTTTTAAGAGTCATTTTTTCAAAATTTTTATCGCTAATTACAAAAACTAAAAACAAAATAAAACTTATAATAGAAAGAAATCTTTTTTTATAAAAAAGAAGACCTGATAATAAAAATAAAAATGAAGCAGATATTGAAAAGCCTTTTTTTATAAGAAAAAAATAAAACAAAAAACCGCCTATTATAAAACCAATATTTTCAGTCATATAAAAGTGTGAAAACTTGTAATTATATTTTTCAGCAAAAAATGGGAATATATATCCTATTAAAAAACACAATGGAAATACTTCAAAAAACATCAAAATAAATGAAAAAAACATATCAATACCTTCACCTGGCTTTTTAATAAAGCCAACAAAAAATCTGTTTAGAATAATTAACAAAACAAAATAAATGCCTAAATAAAAATAGATATCAAAATCAATCTTAATTTTTTCTTTTAATTTTTGATATAGAAAACTTCCAACTCCAGTTGAAAAAAGCCATAAAAAAAGAGTTATTGCAATAAAAAACTCATTTCCATAAAAAAGATTTATAAACTCTCTTACAAGGATAATTTGAATAACATAAGAAAAAATACCAAGATATAAAAACAAAACTTCCCCGTTCATTAAAATTATTATACTTAATAAGATTTGATTTAAAAAAATATAAATTTATTTTTAGGAGGATGGATGAAAGCAATAACATTGATTATCGTTCTTTTATGTGTCTATGCCCTTTTCTATAAATTTTACGCCTCTTTTATAATCTCAAAAATACTTGTTACGGACCAAAAAGACAAACATCTGCATTTAAACTTAGAAATGATTATGATTATAAACCAACAAATAAATGGGTTTTATTTGGACATCATTTTGTAGCAATAGCAGGAGCAGGACCACTTGTTGGACCAGTTCTTGCTGCACAATTTGGATATCTTCCTGGATTTTTATGGATACTTATTGGAGCGGTTCTTGCAGACGCTGTTCATGATATGGTTATACTTTTTATATCAGTAAGATATGATGGAAGTTCTCTTACAAAGATTGCAAAAAATGAAGCAGGAAAACTTGTTGGGACATCAACTGGAATTGCAGTTTTCTTTATAATAATAACTGCTCTTGCAGGGCTTGCAATGGGAGTAGTAAATGCCTTAAGCGAAAGCGCCTGGGGAACATTTACAATAGCAGCAACAATACCAATTGCGATGTTTGTTGGAATATATATGGAAAAAATAAGACCACAAAAAATTACAGAAGCATCAATAATAGGAGTTATTCTTGTCTTATTAGCGGTTATATATGGTGAAAAAATAGCAAAAAGCGATTTTGCGAAATATTTTATATACTCAAAAAATACAATATCAGTTTCACTTGCTTTATATGGAATGGTTGCATCTATTCTTCCGGTATGGTTGCTTCTTGCACCAAGGGATTACTTAAGTTCCTATCTAAAAATAGGAACGGTAGCACTTCTTGCAATTGGAATACTTTTTGTAAATCCAACAATAAATTTTCTTGCATTTACAGAATTTATAAACGGAGGTGGTCCAATAATACCAGGAAAGATTTGGCCCTATGTATGCATAACAATTGCCTGTGGAGCAATATCAGGATTTCATAGCTTAATAAGTTCTGGAACAACCCCAAAAATGATAATGAATGAAAAAGAAATAAGAACAATTGCTTATGGAGCAATGCTTACAGAAGGATTTGTCGCTTTAATGGCATTGATTGCAGCAACGGTTTTAAGTTATGGTGATTATTTTGCAATAAATACACCACCAGAAATTTTTAAAAAACTTGGAATTTCAGTAACAAATCTGCCACAACTTTCAGCAGAAATTGGTGAAAAACTTGAAGGAAGAACTGGTGGAGCGGTATCTCTTGCTGTTGGTATGGCACAGATATTTTCACAGATTCCATTTGTGAAAAATATTCTTTCATACTGTATCATTTTGCAATAATGTTTGAGGCACTTTTTATACTAACAACTATTGATGCAGGAACAAGGGTTGCAAGATATCTTACACAAGAAACACTTGGGAAAATATATAAACCACTTGGCGATATAAATAATTTTGGTGCTGTGATATTTACAAGTTTTTTGGTGAGTTTCTTATGGGGATGGATGCTTATTGCTGGAAATGTTAGAACTATTTGGCCTATGTTTGGAACTGCAAATCAACTACTCAGCGCAATTGCTCTTGCTATTGCAACAACTTATATAATTAAAAGGACAAAAAAGATATACTCGCTTGTAACGCTTATTCCATTTATATTTATGATTATAACAACCACAACAGCAGGAATATTAAACATCAAAGATAATTATTTACCGATGAGAAATGCAACGGGATATATAAATGTGTTTTTAACTGTAATAATTTTAATCCTTGCTTTTATAATAACAATCTCATCACTAAAAATATGGATTAAAGAAAGTATAAAAACAGATTAAAACCTCCTTATTTAAATTTTAAATCCCCTACATCCTCCGACGTAACGTCAGGGGAAAAATTCAAGGGGGATTTAGTAGTATTTTGAATAATTTAAATATTTTTAGGGAGATAATTTCGATCTATTAATATTTTGTTTAATTTCTGGTTATTAAGTGACAAAAGTTTTTATTCAATGCGAAAAAATATAAATCTAAAATTTTTTTGCTATAATATATTTACTATGCTACCAACATATAGACCAAATGTAAGAAGAAGAAAAAAGACCATCGGCTTTAGAGCAAGAATGAAAACTAAAGCCGGTAGAAAGGTTCTTAAAAACAGAAGAAAAAAAGGACGATGGAATCTTATACCGGATTAATTTGTGAAAAGGTTTGGTTTTTCAGACCTTAAATTAAAAAGCCGCGTCTTTTTTCTTCAAACATTGAGAAAAGGAAAAAGGTTTGAAACCTTTAATTTTTATATATATGTTCTTTCGAATAAGGATTTGAAATTTGCTGTAATTGTTCCACGAGAATGTGGAAAATCTATTAGGCGAAATAGAATAAAACGCCTGGTTAGAGAATTTTTTAGATTACATCGCAATATGATTAAAGAGGCAATATATATTTTCAAAGCTAAAACAAACTGTAGTGTTCAAAATTATATGGATGTGAAAAATGAATTTGAAGAATTTTTTAAAAGAGAAAATCTATTTAAAGGTACTTGATTTTTTATGGTATCTTTGGAAATCAGCAAGAATAATAATAGGACCTGCTAACTGCAGATATTATCCAAGTTGTTCTGAGTATACAAGAGATGCCTTTAAAAAATATAATCCATTAAAGGCATCATTATTATCCATTTCAAGAATAATTAGATGCAATCCATTTTCAAAAGGTGGATATGATCCACTTAAATAGACGGAGGTAAAATGCAAAGAAATATTATAATTGCAGTTGTTCTTTCATCGTTAATATATATAGTATGGTTTACTTGGATAGCACCTCCTCCAAAAAATACACCTAACAATTTACAAACACAAAACCAACAAACCACACAAACACAACCAATAAAAGAAGAAACTAAAGAAATATCTTTCACTAAACAAACAGAAAATAAAATAAAACCAGAATATATAATTGAAAATGAAAAAGCAAAATATATTCTTTCAGAAGATCTTTCTATAATTGATGTAATATATAGAGGGCCAGTTCAGGATATAAGTCTTATAATTGATAAATCAAAACCATTTTTATCAATTCTTTCTGATCTAACATGGAAAAAGGTATCTTTAGATAAATACTCAGTAACAGTAGCAACAAAAAAAGAAATAGAGATAACAAAAACTATAAAAATCTCAGAAAAAAATCATATGAATGAACTTATCCTTGAGTTTAAAAATCCAACAAAAAACCCAGTTAAGATTCCAAAACTTGAACTAACCCTTGGACCTGGACTTGGAACTGTTAAAAGTGAAGAAACGGAAAACCCAAAAGTATGGAGGGCAATGTACTCTTATAGAAAAGAGGGAAGAAAAAATCCTGTAATTGAAAACATAAAAAATGATTACTCATTTCCAGACTTTTTATGGGCAGCAATTGACAATAGATATTTTCTTTTTGCTGTAATGAATGAAAATAATTATTTTGATTCTATAAAATACCGCGAGGAGAAAGTAAACGATGAAAAAGCACCATTTATATCACCAACCACAAAGGAAATAACTATAAAGCCAGGTGAAACTATAAAGATGAATATAAAATTTTACTCTGGGCCTAAAGATTATGAACTTTTAAAGAGTTTTAAAAACGGGCTTCATTTAAGTATAGATTTTGGTTTTTTTGCACCACTTGCAAAGATTGCAAACTCACTTTTAAAAACGCTTTACAAATACACACACAATTATGGTTTTGCGATAATCTTGTTAAGTATAATAGTTCAAGTTGTAATGCTTCCACTTTCCTTAAAATCGTATAAAGCAATGGCAATAATGAAAGAGATGCAACCAAGAATGAAAGAAATACAAGAAAGATATAAAAAAGATCCTCAAAGAATGAATATAGAAATGATGAAACTTTATAAAGAGTATGGAGCAAATCCTTTTTCAGGATGCTGGCCAATGCTTTTACAAATTCCAATATTTTTTGCTTTATTTACAACGCTTAGAAACTCTTGGGATCTTCATGGTGCAAAATTTATATTCTGGATAAAAGATCTCTCTGCAAAAGATCCATATTATGTTCTTCCAATAATTATGGGGGCTTTAATGTATCTTCAAAATTACTTAACACCACAAACATCAACAGATCCATCACAAACAGTAATTATGAAATGGATGCCTTTGATATTTACATTTCTATTTTTAACATTCCCAAGTGGACTTGTTTTATACTGGATTGTAAATAGCGTGTTTTCAATACTCCAAAATTACTACCTAAAAAAGAATTCTCTAATAACGGGAGGATCGAAATGAAGGAATTAAAAGTTGAAGCAAAAACAGTAAAAGAAGCAATAGAAAAGGGACTTAGAGAATTAAATTTAACAAGAGAACAAGTTGAAGTTGAAGTAATTAGAGAAGAAAAAAAGGGAATTTTAGGAATAGGAAGTGAACCTGCTTGCGTCATAATAAGAGAAAAATCTTGGAACACAATCCAAGAGACAAAACCACAGATAAAATCATTTGAAATCAGTCTTGAAAATAATCAAATAAAATATGAAAACCCACTTGAAACAACTAAGAAAATATTTTCAGAAATACTTCAATTATCAAAGATTGATTTTAAAATATTAAATGAAGTATGGGATGAGGCATCATCGACTGTTTATATAAACTTTCAAAGCAAAGATGCTGGATTACTTTTATATAATAACGCAAAAGGACTTCTTGCATTGCAACATATTATAAGCGTTATAATAAATAGATTAAGTGACAAAAAGATAGTTGTAAAGATTGACACAGAAGAGTTTTGGGATAAAACAGAAAATAGATTAAAAAAAGATGTTGAGCATGCAATAGAATTTATAAACAGAACCAAAAAACCATATAAGATGAAGCCAATGCCAGCTGTGATGAGAAAAATAGTTCATGATATAGTTAAAAATCAATATCCTAATTATACAACTTTTTCAATTGGCCAAGGAAAGATGAGAAGAATAGTAATAAAGAAAAATCTAAACAATACTACTAATGAAGCAAACTCAACAACAAAAGAAAAACAAGAGGATCATAAAGATATAGAAGCTAAAAGCAAATCTGAGGAAACAAAACAGGATGTACAATCCTAATGACACAATAGTAGCTCCTGCAACAGGTCCTGATGGTGCAATTGGCATCATAAGGGCAAGTGGGAGTAATGTTTTTGAAATTTGTAAAAAAATATTTATTCCATTTAAGGCATTTGAAAATCCTACTCCAAACAATGCTTATTTTTTAAAAATAGTTGATGAAAACAATACAATAATAGATAAAGTTATTGTTTTACTATATCTTGCTCCAAAAAGTTTTACTGGTGAGAATATGGTTGAGATATTTGCTCATAACTCACCATTCATAATTAAAAAAACAATTCAACTTTTCTTAAAAAATGGGGCAAGAATTGCTACAAAAGGTGAGTTTTCTTTTAGAGCATACATAAATGGGAAAATTGATCTTGTTCAAGCAGAAGCAATAAATGAACTTATAAAAGCAGAAACAGAAAAACAACACCTAATAGCAATAAATCAACTTGAAGGGAAACTTTCTTCAAAACTAAATTCAATAAAACAAAAAATTATTGATATCCTTTCTGAGATAGAAGTAAGAATAGATGACTCATATGAAGAGATGGAAGAACTTGATGAAAAAAAATATATTGATAAAATTGATAACCTTATAAAAGAAATTGAAAAATTAAAAGATACTTATCACAATGCAAGATTTATTAAAAATGGAATAAATGTTTCAATAGTTGGCACTCCAAATAGTGGGAAATCATCACTTCTAAATTCTATTCTCGGATATGAAAGGGCAATAACATCTGAAATACCAGGCACAACAAGAGACACAATAGAGGAAAGCACAATTATTGATGGTATTAAATTCATCTTTATAGATACCGCTGGAATAAGAGAAAAAACAGGTGATAAACTTGAAGAAGAAGGTATAAAAAGAACAATAAACTCAATTAAAAAAGCAGATATAATTATATTTTTAAAAGATATCTCTATTAGTGAAAATCCAGATGAAGATTTGATATATAAAAAAATAATTGAAAACAAAAAAACTGATTCAAAACTTATAGAAGTTTATTCAAAATCAGATCTAAAACCAGCAAGAAAAATCGATGAAAAAACTCTAAAAATATCATCAAAGACAGGAGAAAATATAGATAAACTAATACAGATGCTTTCTAAAATAAAAGAGAAAATTTCTGATGATATCTATGATGAAATAATAGTATCTGAAAGACATTATAAATCCCTTGATGAATGCATAAAAGAACTAAGTGAAATAAAAAAACTAAATATAAATGAGTATGAAATAGTTGCAGAGTATTTAAGAGGAGCACTTCTTGCACTTGAAGAAATACTTGGCAAAACAACACCAGAAGATATTCTTAAAACAATATTTTCAAACTTCTGTGTTGGAAAATAATATGGAGGAAAATTTATGAAAATTTCATCTGCCATAAAAACTTTTCTTATAGATAATCAAAAATACTCAAAACTAATAATGGAAGAAAAACCATCATTTTTTATAAAACTACTTCTCTTTACTTTTACTATTAAAATCTTTTTTCTATATATCTCACCACACAACTTTCCAGAAGAATTATCATTTGAAAAAGCAGGAATAATATCACCATCATTATGGGAATACATTATAGCAGGAGTTTTTTCTATTTATCTTTATTTTTCTATACTGCTTACCATTTTAGCATTTAACATAAAAAAAGAATTATCATTTCTAAAAATTTTTATAACTAATACTTTTTTTGGTTTGATAATTCTTTTGCCATTTGTAGTAAAAATAAAGACCATTTCTATTCTTTTAATATTAAGTATTCCATTTTTATTTGTAATGTTTTCTCTAAAAAAGATTAAAGATGAATATCTATATCTCTTAAAAATGTCAATCTCACTTCACATAATAACTGCCATTTTTTCTCCATTACTATATATAGGAGAAATCTCTGAAAATGAAACGATATATATAATCATAAATCTGATATCAGCTGCCTTTTATTTTATCTATTACATAAAAATGATAAAATCAAGATTTGATTTATCAATTCCAAGAATTCTTATCTACTCATTATTTCCAAGCGTAATTTATTTTATAATCTCATTTCTATTTACAAAAATAGAATTCTTTTCATCAAATATTTCAAAGTTAATTATATATCAATAAAAATTTATGGCAGTATTTGAATATCCAGAAAAATTTGATGTGATAGTTGTGGGTGGGGGACATGCTGGAATTGAGGCATCAAGAATTTCTGCCATTATGGGGAAAAAAACACTTTTGATAACCCAATCATTAGATACAATAGGACAGATGAGTTGTAATCCTTCAATAGGTGGTGTTGGAAAAGGACAAATCGTAAGAGAGATTGATGCTCTTGGTGGAGCAATGGGAATAATTACTGATCAATCAGCGATTCATTATCATATGTTAAATACATCAAGAGGACCTGCAGTTCATTCTCCACGTGCACAATGCGATAAAAAATTATATCATATATATGCAAAAAAAATTCTTGAAGAAACTCAAAATCTTTATATAATCCAAGATGAAGCAAAAGAAATAATTACATCGGATAATTCTATTGAAGGTTTGATAAGCATAAGAAATATTTTCTATAAGTCAAAAATAATAATACTTACAACAGGAACCTTTTTAAATGGAGTAATACATATTGGAGAGTTTTCAAGGGAAGGTGGAAGATACAATGATCCACCTGCAAAATATCTTTCTGACTCACTTAGAAAACTTGGACTTAAAATAAAAAGACTTAAAACAGGAACCCCAATGCGATTAAATGGAAGATACATAAATTTTGAACTCTGCACAAAGCAACCATCAGATAACCATCCTTTTCCATTTTCAATTTTTAGCGACAGAAATGAATTATTAAAAAGAAAATACCTTGATTGCTGGATTACAAGAACCACAGAAAAAACGTTTGATATAATAAATTCAAATCTAAATAAAAGCGCACTTTATTCTGGAAGGATTAAAACCATAGGACCAAGATACTGCCCTTCAATAGAGGATAAAATCTACAAATTTCCGCATCACAAAACCCATCATATTTTTTTAGAGCCGGAGGGATTTAACACACTTGAGTATTATGTAAATGGACTTTCAACAAGTTTAAGAGAGGATGTTCAAATAGAAATAGTTAAGTCAATAGATTCAATAAAAAATGCCCCTATAATTAGACCTGGTTATGCTATAGAATATGATCTATCAGATCCACTTGATATAAGCTATACACTTGAATCAAAAATTGTTCCAGGACTTTTTCTTGCGGGTCAGATAAATGGAACTACTGGCTATGAGGAAGCAGCAGGTCAAGGACTTGTTGCCGGGATAAATGCAGCACTTAAACTTGATGGAAAAGAGCCTTTTATTTTAAAAAGAGAAGAGTCATATATTGGTGTTATGATTGATGACCTTATAACAAAAGGTGTTGATGAACCTTATAGAATATTTACTTCAAGAGCCGAGTTTAGAATACTTTTAAGATATGATAATGCAGATTTACGATTAACAGATTATGCATTTAAACTAAAAACACTTCCACAAGAACTTAAAGAAAAATTTGAAAGATACAAAGAAATATATAATGAATTACTTGAAAATCCAGATAAAGAAGTTAAAAATTACGATATATATCCATGGTCTATTGATATGGCAAGACAAAGTGCTAAAAATCAAAGATTTTATTCGGTATATATTGATAGATACAAAAAAGAAGCAGAAAAAATAAAAAAATTCGAAGAGATAAAAATTCCAGATGATATTGATTATAATCAAATAAACGAACTTTCAATTGAGGCAAGGCAAAAACTTTCAAGAGTAAAACCTAAAACTCTTGCACAAGCATATAGAATAAGCGGTATAACTATATCTGATGTACAGTTGATATGGATTTTAATTGAAAAAAGAAAATATGAAAGAAAAGTTGAAAACTCTGATAAATAAATACTCATTATCTATAACTGATGAGAAAATAGATAAACTTATTGATTTTGCTTGGGAAGTAATTGATAAAAATAAAAAAGTAAACCTAATATCATCTAAAGATGAAAATAGAATAATTGAAAGACATATAATTGATTCACTTATTTTTTTTAAACTTGATTTTATAAAAGGTAAAAATCAAACTCTTTTAGATATAGGAAGTGGAGGAGGATTTCCAGGAGTTATAATTGCTATTATAGATGAAAACCTTAAAATAACACTCTCTGAAAAGAGAATGAGAAAATATATGTTTCTTCTATGGATAAAAGAAAAATTAAAACTCAAAAATGTTGATATAATAGGAAAAGAGATAAATGGTAATGAAAATCTTTTTTTTGATATAATTACACAAAGAGCAAGCGGTAAAATAGATTACATACATCCACTTGCAATGAAATTATTAAAAGAAGATGGAAAATTCATCTCTTGGATGAGTGAAGATGATCTTAAAGGTTATCAAAACCAACCAAATTTTATATATAATTATTATTTGGAAGATGGAGTAAAAAGATCTCTTTGTATATGGAGGAAATAAGTGCATTTTTTTAATTATGTTTTTACACCTTTTGGAATAATACTTGTTTTATTTGCAGTTATATTTTCAAACCTTCCACAAAAAGACACCATAATAAGTATTATTACCCTATTTATCCAGTTCTTAATAAATTACTATTTTTTAAAAAACTTATATCATTTTAAAAACCCTACTAAAATAAGATTTCTTTTGATATTTTTCAATATTTTAACTACCTCAGTTGTATTTTATTTTATTACAGCATACTGGGCAAGTAGTTGGCTTCTCTTTACAATGCCAGCATTATTTGGAGCGACATTTCTTAATTTTAAAAAAACACTTCTTGTTTCTATTGTTTCATCATTTATGATGAGTTTTGTGTATTGGTTTAGAGCATATATAATACTTGATTCTGAACTTTCAATAAATTTTGTTGCAATAATTCTTACTCAAGCTCTTTTTATAATTGCAACAGCAGTATTTGTTAATAACATTTCACAAACAATGATAAAATTAAGAACAACAAAATAAATGGATATAATTTATAAGTTAAGAATACTTTTCTGGACGTTTGTTTTAATAATATGGGGAATATATCTTTATCAATATATATCTGAGGATATAGAAAAAGAAAAATCAACAAAGATAATTTTAAACCAATCAGAAAAAAGAAAAATAACAATAAAACTACAAAAAAAAAATCAGGAAGATTTTACTCAACAACAACCCAAAATAAAAGAAACAACTAATATAGAAGAATTAAAAACAAGAGTTTTAATCTCATCAGAAACTAAAATAAATGATGTATTTATTCCTGATGAACATTATAAATATGAAGAAAGTTTAAACAAAAATATTGAAGAAAAAATCGAAGAGAAAAAAAAGGAAAAAGAAACTGAGATTCCAAAAGGATTTAATTTTCTTGAAACAAAACACTTTTATATCTTTGTAGAAGAAGGAATAAACATAGAAGAAATTGCAAAAAAAATTGAAATATTACATGGTGAAATAATGCTTGATCTTATATCATTTTCTCCCTGGACAAGAGATGAAAAGGTTTCTGTTTATCTTGCAAAAACTGCATTAAGATATCAAGAAATTTCAAAAAGACCTATATGGTCAGGTGGTGCAGCAAATTTAAAAGAAAGAAAGATATATCTTTATGAAAGTGATGAGTGGTATTCAATACTTGCCCATGAACTTACGCATATTTATTTTGATAGTTTTTTTGGTGGATATGATAAAAGTCCTCTTTGGCTTAGCGAAGGAATGGCAGTATATATTCAAGTTAAAGCAGCCCAAAAATATCCAAACTGGCTTAAAGAATATATTGGAAAATTAAAAGAAGGATCATATTATCAATTAAGCGATTTAATGAAAATAAAAACTCTTGATGATGCTGATGAAAAAAGTGTAAAACTATGGTATGCTCAAAGTTTTTCAATAGTATATTTTCTTTTAAGTATTCAACGTGGTGATACATTTTATCAATTTTGTAAAAAAATAAAAGAAGGGCATACTGTCTCAAGAGCACTTCTTGAATCATATGGGAAACCATATACAAGCATTGCATCTCTTGAAAGTGCATGGAAGGTTGATATAAAGACAGGAAACATCACAGGAGATATATTTAAATTGGCCAATTAAAAAAGTGAAAGGTGAAAAGTGAGAAGTGAGAATCGTGAAAATGTAAGAGGCAAAAAGTAAGAACTGTGAGAAATGTTGGATTATGAATTAGGGATGGGGGATTAGGGATTGGGGACCGGGGTGGGGATTTTGGATTATAAAGGAAAGATTCTAATTTCCAAATTTTCCAAATCTGTAATTTTCAAAAATAAATATTTCTAAAAATTAACAAAATTTAGCCGATCGGCTTTTTTATGTAAATTTTTGGGCTGTAAACAATAAGTAAAAATAAATCCAAATAAACAAAAATAAAATAAGTTTTTTAAAAATGATGTAAAAATCTGGGAGAATTAAAAAATAAAATTCTAAATTTGGTAAAATTGTATTAAAGAAAGATATTTTAAAATGGAGTTTTAAAATGCAAAATTTATTTGAGGATCTAAAAAATCTACTTAAAAATGACAAAAGATTAGTTGATGATAAAGGAGAAATTTTAAAAAATAAGATTATTGAACTTTCATTAAAATTAGATAAGTATTTAATTAAACTTTTATTATCTAATGAAAAGATAAAGAAAACATTTTTTACTGAAGTTGATGGAGTAATTATTTTTGATAAGGACAAATTTGTAAGATTTGTTTCAAATAAACAATTTTTACCTGATTCTTATACCTCTTTTAAAAACAAAATTGGATTAATTGATGAAGAAGGGGAATTTATTAGCGAAAAAAAAGAAGTTGTTCTTTCCTGGCCTTATAAGGATTGTGTCCTTGAAGGTGGAATGACAAAAGAAGATCAAAAAAGAGATGAGATTTTTTGGAATGAAATCTTAGCGCCAGATGAAATTACTCGACTTTTTGAACCAAAAGTTTTTACTAACGCAAAAAGAATTGATAAAAATGGTGAGCATCCATTATTTCCCACTTTGAAAAAGGGGGAAATTAAAGGGGGATTTAAAATTGATGAAAAAGGAGATATAAAAGACAATCTTATTATAAAAGGAAACAATCTTTTAGTCCTTCATTCTCTCAAAAAAAGATTTGCCGGAAAAGTAAAACTGATTTATATTGACCCGCCGTATAATACAGGGAATGATAGTTTTAAATATAATGA
>Ga0080004_1149752_pt1 | contig 15560 bp, 13 predicted proteins | sample WasSprMetagenome_FD_69207 | JGI IMG/M metagenome (GOLD analysis project Ga0080004, IMG submission 69207) | Sulfidic aquatic microbial communities from Washburn Spring, Yellowstone National Park, USA - WS (SPADES assembly) (version 2) | ecosystem: Environmental > Aquatic > Thermal springs > Hot... | reverse complement strand
AATTTAAAACTAATCAACGAGAAATTGAATTATTACGGCTTATCTTCCAGTTTCCTAGATTTCATAAAAAGATTGAATGAAAGCGAAAAGGTGTGGAAGAGCGAGCTTGCCCAACTAGTAAGAACTGTACCTCCGTTTGAAAAAGTTGCAGAAAGAATATTGTCAGAATTTAAGGAACTTATCTCATAGAATGTAGGCTATCAAGCAAAAACTTCGTTTGTGACTACAACCTGATAACATTCTTCTTTCCTAAGATAATCCTTGACTTCTGGGAAGCCTTCCTGTCGTTTAACGTTATTCACAATGGTTTTGGTTTCTATTAAGACACATGCATAATAAAGGTCTATTCTATCCTTCTCATAGCCAATGAATTCCGGCTTGATTTTGAAAACATCTTCCATAAGTTTAGATTTCATGTAGGCCTGCCTATCCTTATATAAATCAATGAAAAACCATTTCAGCAGATAGAAACGGAAGGTTTAGAATATCAGCATTAGCGATAATTAGAAATATTTATCTTTAACCTCCTTCAGGAGAGAGCATTGTGTACTAGATGTCTTCGAGCAAAAAGAGGTAGAGAACAAATCAACTTTAAGCATTAATTGCCCAGCCCAAATATTATATTATCATTATTACGTTGCTTGTTGAGTCTTCGACTTTCGGTAATGACAAAAATTATATATATCAAAATATTGCAAACGAGTTATAATGGATATATGGGAAAGATTTTTTAAAGCAGCATATTTAGAGGAACCTGATGAAGTTCCTGTTTCATTAATTGTTGACAGCCCATCACTTCCAGGCTTCATAAAGACTACAACACTCAAATATTATCTTATTCAAGAAGATTGGTTGAAGGCGAACCTGTTTGTCCTTAACAGGTTTCCGGATGTAATATTTTTTCCAGGCTTCTGGATAGAATATGGTATGCTTGTTGAGCCTTCAGCTTTCGGTGGACGCCTTAAGTGGAAGAAGGATAGCTTACCATTTCCAGCACCTATCATTAAAAGATATGAGGATATTGACGAACTTGAGGACCCCGACCCTCAAACGGATGGGCTTATGCCCCTAGTTTTAGAATTATACGAGTATTTTCAAAAGGTTTTAGAGGAAAGGGGATACTCTATTAAGTTCGTGGCATCTAGGGGGCCTCTTGTAACAGCAGCCCATTTGAGAGGATTATCGAAGTTTATTGCTGACCTTAGGCTTAACCCAGCTTGGATGCATAAGCTTATCGATAAGACAACCCAACTGTGTATTAGGTGGCTTAGAGCGCAGCTCGATGTGATAAGAGAACCTGTCGGAGTTTTTGTATTAGATGACGTTCCAGGAATGCTTTCCCCAAAACTTTTTGAAGAATTCGGCTATCCTAGTTTAAAGAAAATTTTTAGCGAATTCAACGATAAAATAAGAGTATTCCATTGCGACTCGAACACCATGCACATACTTGAAAAATTGTGTGAAACAGGCTTTCAAGTCTTCAATTTCAGCCATCTAATGGATATCGCTGATGTAAAGAGGAGGGTTGGAAGGAGAGTCTGCCTTATGGGAAACATTCCACCATTAGATGTTTTAGCAAGAGGTAATCCTGAAACAGTTTTTCAGGCGTCAAAAGAATGTATTTTGAAGGCGAAGGATGGGGGAGGGTACATACTTTCAGCTGGAGGAGGTGTACCTTCAGCAGTACCTCTAGAAAACATAGATGCAATGGTTGAAGCTGCAAAAAAGTTTGGGAAATACGTTTAACCTAAATTTTTCTGTAAACTTTTTTTGCGTTTTCGTACAAGATTGCTTCTGCTATATCGTATGCTAGGTCTTTGTCGATATACTTTTCTGCAACCATTTCAGTCAGAACATGAGCGATCTGCCTTTTAGCTAGTACTGCTTTGCCGTAAACCCAGTCAGCAACATACGCGTCACTGAAGAAGCCTCCTAACTTATTGTACGGTAACATTTGCAACCTTACCCTAAGATAAGACCTTATGATTTCAGGATACATAGAGTACCACCAGTATCCGGTAAGGAAAACGTTAGGATAGTTTTTAGAGAACACTGTCAATGGATGGTTTAGAAGGCTGTCGGCTATGAAAATGTCAAAGTTTGTTTCAGGATATTTTGCGAACAATAGTGCTAGGTCGAGCAACTGCTGAGAATTAAATACAGTAATCGCGTAGTCTGGTGGCGATGCTCCTGGAACAGGCCTTTTCACTCCAAGCATGAGCTGGACTGTTAAACCATACTCTCCACATAATTTTAGCATGTGGTTGAAAAGGTAGGATGAGAGAGCCTGTCTACCTTGGGCGTCTATCACGCCAACGTTTTTCAGCTCAAAAAGGTACGGTTTAACCTCCTCTGGAGATGGATGCAGTTTGAAAAAGTAGTCGTCTGGCTGCACATTTACTGTGGCTGAAACGATGTGTGTTGAAAAACTTTTGAACATTTTTGAAAGAACTTCCTCCAAATCTTTTGGAGCATTAACTTCAACATCATATGCTTGCTCCAAGTATTTTATAGTCTCTTTAGTTAGGTTGGGGATTACTGGATCCATTCTAAGGCTTCCAGTGAAAAGCATACTATCATATTTTGGAACATCTTCTATCGGGCTTAAGGTGAGTATGGACCTCTTTACATGAGCATAATTTCTTATTATATCCTTAGCCCAAGCTTCATCTCCTCTCCTCTCTTCTAGAACTTTAACAAAGTTAGCTACGTTATCCTCATTTATTGTAGAAATGTCAAGGCCGTAGAGGTCGAGAAGAATTTTTTTAAGCGCCCAAAATGTTGAAGTGTTCCTCAAAAACTTCATATAAGGTAGAGCCGCCTTTAACCTTTCAAGCCCCTTCAAATCGTTCAAGAGCCTAGAAGGCATCCCTGAAGTCGCTAACTCGGTAACTATGTAGTGATAGAAGACAACGTCTTCAAAGCTTTTAATTGACAATGAAACAGGATTCAGGTGATTATGCACATCTACAACATTTAACTTTTCAATATTCGAGTATAGTTCATCAAAAATCCTTTCAAAACTCAAGCCCATCTCACCAATTTTAACTTTATATCTTTTTCGAGCTTACTTAAATTGTCTGAATTTAGCATTTGGTAAGACAAATGTGTATAGGAGAGGCTTTCCATTTCTTTTGAAAGACTGTCCTTGTATTCAGAAAGTTTTTCCAAAGTTTCGAGAACCGCGTTGACATCTTTTTTGTCCTTTGTCCTTAATGCTTTTTTTGTTAAAAAAATTGCGTAGGTACAGAGTTGAAAGCCTCTGACATACAGCACGTAGAGCTTAAGCAATATTTTTAGTTCGCTAACCATTTCCTGAGGTAAGCCCAACTCATCTACTGCTAATATTTTTGGAAGATACTCTACTTCTTTTAGAGCTAAATCTTTTTCTTCAAATATAGCTTTTAGGTTTTCCTCTGTTGGCTCAAGAAGATTTGAGAAACCAGGAACCCACCTACATTTTATATCTATGATCCCTGTTGCTTCATCGAGGCTCGATGGAAAAGTGCCGTTCGAAGTAAGGGGGGCACCCCTCACATATACAGTCTTTTCCATTACCCGCCATGAGGCTCTCATAAAGTCCTTTAGATTTTTTAGGGCTTTTGGCGAAGATGGGCGGATAGGTTCCCGCATTTCTGATTCATCGTGCAACGGTGAGAATAAGCCGTATTCTAACCATCTTTCATATATTCTATCTAAATTCATGTCTATATCTTGTGCGAGACATGCTCCACCAATAACGTTGAGCAAGTTAAAGCTATTGAACGTACTACTTTCTGCAACATATTCCAAGTCCGTGCGTAATACGATTCCAGTGACACCTTTTTCATAACAGTATTGCATCCTCTTTTGCATGTCTTCGACGACGCTGCACGGGAAAAATCCTAATCCATAGAATTGACCCCAAGCATCAAATTCAACCCATTGAGGATGTTCGCCAACATCACCAATTCGAGGATTATTGGGAAAAGTGTGGAAGTAATCTTGGGGTGCGAATTTTAAGCTAATAACTATGTCTTTAGGAGATTCCATAAGTGCGTCCATTAAAATATTATGGTCAGTGGGGGATTTAACGAAATCCCTTACGACTAGGGTCTTCCCCTTCTCGAATAGAGGTTTGTAAATAGTTTTGATCAGCATTCTATACCATTCCTGGGGGGTGGTATTTTGACAGCGTCTACACTGGCAGATGTTGTGGTGAATAGAAACTTGGGTTTCGTCCGTTGCAGGACTGACTATTAGTCCCGCAAGATCAGGCAGTACTTCAAGAAGTTCCCGTACTTTTGCATCGAGGTAACCCCACCAAAAAGGATTTGTTGCACAGATTGTGCCGTTTGGCTTGAGTAGTTCAGGGTACCATACTAGTAGGTCGGTAGGATAACAGATTTCTTTGACTTCGAGGTAGAATTCTATACCCGCCTTTTTTGCCTCACGTATGACTCTTTGAATATAAAGTCTGTTATTGAGAATAAGGCTTAAAGACCGAACACCATTAAAGAATAAGCGGCTTTTAGCTTGGCTTGTCACTGGTGGATAAAATTCGCTCGGGAAAACAAGATGGTTTAGGATGTCGTTCTGGTGAAAAATGAGGCCATTAAGTTTCAATGCTTTCATTAAATCAATTGCTCTTTTTACTGAACCCCATTGCCACATCCTACGATTATGAAATTCTAGGCCTCTAAATTTAAACCCTTTTTTGTCAGACATTATGCTCCCTCCAAAAATTAAGTGGACTCGTTTGACGTTTCTAGAGCTTTTAATTTAATTACGTAGTCTTCTCTCGGGGGTGCAAATATGTCGATGGCTTTGCACCCTTCTTCGGAAACTATTCCCCCATGCTGAAGACCGCTTTTGATAACGACCACGTCTCCCTTCTTTAACAAGACTTTCTTGTCGCCTAAAATTTCTGTTATACTTCCTTCGATGACTATCATGACCTGTTCACTTTCATGCTTGTGCAATGGGAAGAACATGTTTGGTTCCATTTCGATGAAACTTACTAGTATCTTTTCGCCGACAACAAGCCTACTTTTAGCGCCCTCGACTAGGTCGACATAGGGCACTTTGTCGAGCTTATAAAGCTTAAAAGCTTTCTCCTCAGCTGGTTCAGGCATCTTCCACCGAAACCTTATTAAATTTTTACTATTTAAAAATTTAATAATACCGTAGAAAGACCTCATTTTTGAGGGTGATTGGTTGGAGAAACGAAAGTATGGTAATACAAACGTATATCTTTCTGTTGTAGGGTTCGGTGGTGTAATTGTTATGAACAAACATGATGACGTTGTTTTTGCAAATGAGAGTCAGGAGGAAGCTAACCGTATAGTTGCTAAAGCAATTGAAAGAGGAATAAACTATTTTGATGTTGCACCAGCTTACGGTGACGCTGAGGAACGACTTGGAATTGCCCTAGAACCATATCGGGATTCAGTTTTCCTAGCATGTAAGACAACAAAGCGTAGTAAGAAGGAGGCTGAAGAGGAGCTGTATCAGTCACTAAAGCGTCTGCGTACAGACTATTTTGACTTATATCAATTGCATTCTGTAAACACGTTAGAGGATGTTAACAAAATATTTAGTGAAAATGGGGCGATCGAAGCCTTTATCGAGGCAAGAGAGAAGGGACTTGTTAAATATATTGGGTTTTCATCACATTCTGAGGATACCGCACTAGTACTTTTAGACCGCTTCAAGTTTGACAGTGTGCTATTTCCCATAAACTGGGTCTGCTGGTATCAAGGAAATTTCGGACCTAGGCTTGTAAAAAAAGCTGTGGAGAAAGGAGTCGCAATACTTGCAATGAAGAGTTTGGTGAAAAGGAGACTTAAAGAGGGAGAACGCAAAAAGTGGCCTAAATGCCCTTATGTTCCTGTTGAAAACTTCGACGAAGTTGTGATGGCCGTCAGATTTGCCCTTTCCTTACCTGTTACATCGGCAGTTGGCCCGGCTCATGCTGAGCTACTTTGGTTGATGTGCGATGCGGCCGATATCTTTCATCCCTTATCAGAGGCCGAGAAAAGGGAGATAGAGTATAAGAGCAAAGAATTGGAGCCTATGTTTCCTTTGCAAGGACCTATCAACTGGTGGTCTTTATAGGACAATGGTCTCCCCCTATTTTTTGCTTAAAGCATACAAGAGGTTAAGCTAGAGGAAGGCCCTTGTTATGTTATCATGTTGAATGACAAGGTAATTTGAGCAATACTTGCTGAAAATATTCAGTTACGCTATATTAAATAACTAGACCTGCTGTAACCATATCCTTCATGAATAAATATATGCTCATGTAGATGATCAAAAAAATTAGAAACCATCAACTTGAAGGGCGCCATGAATACTTCATTTTCTTTCCCACTCCTATTCTAAGTTTAGAATTCTTATAATGTTTTTTCCTAGAATATGCCTTTTTTCTTCTTTTGTTAGCCCAAAGCGTTTCTCCGCCTGCTCCAGTTTCTTTAGTGCCACCGCCTGATCAAAATAAAGAGCGTCTGAGCCAAAAACAATCCTATTGATGCCCAGTTCTCGAATAGGGTACACAAAAGTAGCATAAGGGTCATCTGGTGCAGCTGAAGTATCAAGTATTATATTCCTGTAAGGCCTAACGATTTCAGGCACCATAAGGCACATGGTAGGGTGCATTCCGTAGTGCGCCATTATTATGGTTGCATCTGGGTAAAGGCCTGCCAGACGTGCAATCTGATATGGACTACAAAATTGGCTGTAAAAATCTGAATGTACCACAATAGGTACACTTAACTCGATCGCTTTTTCAACAATCGGGTAAACGATCGGAGAATCTATTGGATATCCATGGAGAGGGTACAACTTTATCCCCTTTAGTCTCAACACCTTCACTGCCCTTTCCACTTCTTCTATTGCAGCCGAACCTATGAGTGGACATATGCTAGCAAATCCTATAAATCTACTTGGCCATTTCTCTACTACTTGATGAACATAATTGTTGTTTTCTCTGTTCTCTTCAGCGATTATTGAACCAGTATTTACTATTATCGCTTTGTCAAAACCGTTACTATCCATCTCTTTAATTAACATTTCGGGTGATGTATTAACAGGAAACTTACCATACAATTTCCTTTCATGAGAGTACACATGTACGTGTGAATCAACTGCTAATGTGCCATCAATCATAGTCCTAATAAGGGGTGTTACGTTATTTATTTATATGTTTATTGTACATCACGATGATGTCAAGTTGAATTTTTTTCTGTTTGTTAAGTTTTATGGTCTTGCTTTATTTTCAACTTGTCCTTGGACGGTTTTTGGTGATTGATAGGGTTAAGAATGTGTAGCGTCTTTAGGAGGGTTAGGAGGGTGCTTTCATAACTATCGCTTCGGCCATGTTGACGAACTTCTTTGTTATAAACATGCTTTAATAATTTTTTGTTCTAATTGGATATTTCCCTATTTTCTTTGCGTATTCTATGGCAAATTTTAGTTTATTTATGTCGACGTTTGCGAAAGTTTCACCACCTACGTCAAATGCGTAGCCCCCTCTTTCTGCGGCATTGTATATGCAGTATTCAATGCTCTTTCTTATTTCTTCCTCGTTTCCGCTAACTAGTAGTCTTGTATCTAGATTTCCGTTGAAGAAAACCTTATCCTTGAACGCTTTCTTAATTTTCGCTATGTCGGTGAATTGTGATGATCCTAAATCCATTTCATTTATTTTGTATTCTTCAACAATTATGTAAGCGATGTGGTCTGATTTGCTGTCCATATGTAACCTTCTTTTTTCCCGTCCATATCTTTCATAAAGTCTTTTATTGTAGGGTAGGACAAATTTTTTATACATGTCAACATTCAAGTATCCCGCATGGTCATCAGCGAGATTTAATGATCTAGATTCTCGCCCCCTTTGATCATCCTCATAATCCTTTAGCACACAATATGTTTTGTACAGTTTCTCTAGGAATTTATGCATTTCGTTAGGGTGTTTGTAAAGGAATGTGAAAAGTGTTTCTGCACCCATCAAGGATCCTGCTGCGGATAATGGGGGGTGGATTTTTGGAACCATGCCCCTTGGTAAGGGTATTTCTTTTCCATATGCTCTTCTTATATGCTCTCTTAATCTTTTTTCACATTCTTTTGGATCCGGTACTACAAGCTTGTCCAGGTCTTCAAGCGTTTTGAACTTGGGTATTATCCAAGGCGTGGTCCAAGGGCGTTCCTTTTCAGGTAAGACTATTTTGCATTCAAAAACTATTCCTTCACCGACTGAACCGACATCTGGTAGAGGGTATTCTTCAATTTTGTTTAACCATGCATCGTATGGTACGGGCGCTCTATCGTCACCAAGGTTTCTGAAAGCCCACTTGGGTCCCTCTATTTGGACGAGCCTACAAACATCCCAGTTTCTATAGTAGTCATAAAATGTATATCCTAACACCCATGTAAAGAAAGGATTGTGAACTCTTATTTGAACTGGCACCCTATCCGCTTCTTCAAAATTCTTTGCTTTACTTATTCTCCATTCAGCTAACCTGATTCTTTCCTTTTCATCTAGAGACAATTTTTCGTAGGTCATTTCCTTTTCCCCCTTATACGACAGGTATCTTTCTTAGTGGAGCGGATTTCTGTACTGCTATGTGTGTAGTCCATTCGTCTTTCTCGTTAGGAAAGTCGATTCTGAAATGTGTTCCCCTACTCTCAGTTCTAAATAATGCAGACTTTGCGATCATTTCCGAAACCCTTAGCATGTTTGTGAACTCGAAAACTTCATATCGCTGTATGCCGTCTTTTACCGAAGGAAGTTCTTTGATTTGTCTTTTAAAACTGTTGATTAATTCAATAGTTTTGTCTAGTTTTTCTTTTGACCTTACTGGACCTACATTTTTCCACATAATATCTAAGAATGCATCTTTTAACGTTTTCAAAGTTTGGTCCTCCCCTCTAATGTGATGCAAATCGACTCCAGTTAATTCTTCTTTTAATTGACCTTTGTTTATTACACCAAGTTTTCTGGATTTAGAAAACTTAGCAGCATAACGGCCTGCCCTCGCCCCGAAAACGATTGCTTCAGCCAGCGCATTGCCAGCCAAACGGTCGGCACCATGAACGCCTCCTACCACTTCACCTGCCGCATACAATCCTTCCACAGTAGTTTGGCATTTCTCATCTATTTTCACTCCACCTAAAGTGGAGTGGGCGAGGGGAAGTACCCCTAGTAATAATTTCTCTTTTACGTTTATCTTCTGAAATTGGATTATTTTTTGAAATGTACCATCGAAGGAATTAAGCTGGTTTTCGTCTGAAATTTCAAGAATAATTTTTCCATGGACATCCCTTCCTTCAAGAATTTCAGCCATCATTATTCTTGAAACAACATCTCTAGTCATCTGTCTAACATCGATTAAGTTATACTTTTTGAATATATCTTCGCCCAGAGCGTTTCTGAAAGCTGCACCCCTTACTACTAAAGAGTGGTAGGCTATATCCTGTTTCGGTAAGGGGGGGTGTATAAGGCCAGGGTGAAATTGTACAAATTCCATGTCTATTAATTCTGCGCCAGCTTCATAAGCAAGTACATATCCATCCCCTGTCATAGACGCTGGATTATCGGTGTATTTATAAATACCTCCCGCTCCTCCGGTAGCTAAAACTATGGCCTTACTTGTGATAAGAACAGGCTCTCCTGTTTTCATGTTTATACCGATGGCGCCATTTACACCTTCATCTATTAAGTCTGTTATGAGTTTGGTTATCATGGTATTCGGTAAAAATTTTACACCTAATCTAAAGGCTTCATTCTTAAGGGGTCTTGTAATTTCCAGACCCATTCTTGTGGTACATCTGCATCCTCGAGGGTACGTATGACCTGGCGCCCAGCCGGCATTTATCTTATCCCCTATCATGTCAAATCTAACACCCAATTCCTTCAGCACCAATATTTCTTGGGGGATCTCATATGCGAGGAGGCGTGCTAAATTACGTTCACATATGAACCTTCCTTTTCTCACAATATCTTCATAATGTACTTCCGGGGAATCCTTGGTTTCCAGATGAACGAGGGAACTGCTTATGACGGCTGCTGAGACAGCCGTACTGTTATTGGATCCTATACCACTTTTTGAAACCAATATCACATCGACTTTATGCTTCGCAGCTTCAATAGCAGCCCTTAATCCTGCCGCCCCACTCCCAATTACAAGCACATCACAGGTACTCGAGTGGACCAATTACGCTTCTCACCCTGTTCTTCACATACCATGTGAGAGGTAATCGAATTTTCCGCCATCAACAACTATCACTTGTCCTGTTACATAGCTAGATTCATCAGAGGCAAGGAATAGCACAACATTAGCTATCTCATGCGGCTCGGCGATTCTCCTTAAAGCTCTGCTTTGGGAAATTCTTTGTACATCATCAGGAGTGAACCCTACTGAAGACACGCTTTCGGTTCTCGTCATACCCGGTGCCACGCAATTAACATTTATATTATATTGCCCTAACTCATATGCGAATCTTTTTGTTAAAAGGATGACCCCCGCTTTAACTGCCTCATAGGCCACGCTGCTGGCAGTTCTACTACCAAGGCCTGCTGTGGAAGAAATGTTAATTATTTTTCCGTACCTTTGACTTATCATTACAGGGGCGACGGCTTGTATGCAGAAATATGTGCCAACAAGGTCTACTTTGAAGAAATTTTCCCATTCTTCAAGTGTGCAATTCAGTGGTTCAGTTGTCTTTCCTAGGTAGGCCGCGTTATTTACTAAGATGTCTATTTTTCCAAAATTCTTTATTACCTCGTCAACCATCTTGAACACCTCCTCCTTATTAGAAACGTCCGCCTTCACAACTAGTGCTCTCCTTCCCAACGCCTCTATCTCTTTTGCAACATTCTCTGCATCATTCTTACGGGTAAGGTAGTTTACGATAATGTCTGCGCCTTCTCTCGCAAGTGTTAATGCGATTGCTTTTCCAATTCCCCTTGAAGAGCCTGTAACGAGAGCAACTTTATCCTTTAATCGCATAGCATGTGTAGTGAAGTGAAAGGTATTTATAATTTTTTTGCTTATCAAGATGGCGGTTAAATGAGAATACTTAAATAATTCAAACATATTTTTGAAAATTTTTCAATCGTCAATTTTTTTCTTTTGACAAAAAGCTTAAATATCTTTAATAGGAGAGAAATGCTTATGTCTTCAGAGAAAAACCCGCTTAATTTTGAAACATTCTGGAACTTTAATCTTCAAGCCTCCTCCATCTCTCTGGAGGAAGAGAAGGACGTGATTGAAAAGGGATATAAGCCTCTGATCATGCTTTATGACAAACACCCATCAATTAAGGCGGACGTAGCTTTTACCGGATATACTAGCATTAGGATAGCAGAGCACGCTCCAGAATTTGTTGACGTGATAAAATCTGGTGTTAAGAGAAGGCAGTTCAATCTCATGTTCTCGGCAGGCTATGCTCATGCTATGGTTTCGCTTCTGCCTTATGAAGATGTTCGGTTGCAGCTAGAAAGGGGATTAGATATCCATCGAAGGATATGGGGCTCGAACCCTGAAGGCTATCATTGTCCGGAAGGCCAATTCGATTTCACGCTTCCCAAACTCTTGACTGAAGTTGGAGTAAAATGGGCTGAAACCGGTGACATAATTTATAAGGAAAGCCCCTTTGAAGAGTATGTGTCTGAGGAAGATCTTTACAGAGCCGTCTATGCGACTGGCATCGAGGGTTCAAAGATTCCAATCGTATTCTCTTCGAGAAGTAGGTTCAAACCTGTTTTTCTTAGGATCTTAAGACATGAGAACGTTACAGCTAACATAAAAGAATTCATTCGGATGATGGATGAACTTCAAAAATTGAATGAGAACGGCGATTTGATTATAAGTATAGGAATGGATCCTGAGCTTATACATTACATGGATCCGGATAAAGGTTTTGCTCTAGACAGATTCATGACGGCGCTTGAAAAAGTGAGCTATCTGAAATTTGTCACATTCGACGAGTACCTGAGAACACACAAACCTTCGAAAACCGTAAGTTTAAAAACCACACCATCAAGCGGTGCAGGAATGGCCTTCGATGTTTGGTTGAAGGGCTCCGAAAAATTAGATACCCTGTGCAATAGGGCAAGAGAGCAAATACATATTGCAGAATCAATCATAATGTTAGCGGAAAAGTTGGGTTTTAACGTGTCAAAGGCGAAGACTTTACTGGATCAAGCATGGGATCACTTATTGCTGTCTGAGGACAGTGATGCACGAAGCGCTGCTTCGGTATTCAGAAGGGAGTTTTTCATGTTCAACATGGGAACATTCTATAAGGGCGCTACTTCAAGAAGTATGGCAGCCTACGAAAATGCATTGAAGGCTCTGGAGTTGTCAAAAGAAGCAATAGCAGCCATCGAGGGCAAACAAGAATGCGATTGAAAACGCGCTTTCTAATACCGTATTTTTTTATTGCGCCTGCTTTTCTGTGGATCATAGTTATGCTTATAGTACCTTTGTCTCAAAGCTTGTGGTATAGCTTTACAAACTATAACCTTATTAGTGGAGAAAGCTCTTTTGTCGGGCTAAAGAATTACCAACGGATACTTACGGACCCAACCATGCTAAAGGCTATATGGAACACTTTGGTTTTCACTCTATCTGCTGTCACACTAGAGATGCTATTCGGACTAGGGATAGCACTCATCCTTAACAGAGAACTGAGAGGAAAAAGGCTCATCACCACTATTTTTATGTTACCTATGCTTATTACACCATCTATAATTGCACTAGTCTGGCAGACACTTTTCTGGAATATGAGCTACGGTTTGATTAACTATGGCCTGAGTTTGCTAGGTTTACCTCAGCAACCTTGGCTTAGTGATGAGACACTAGCTTGGATTGCAGTGATTCTCACTGAAACGTGGGAACAAACTCCATTTGTAGGCCTCATAATCCTTTCCGGTCTACAGGCATTACCTATTGCACCCTTTGAGGCAGCAACTATAGATGGTGCCAGTCGATGGCAAAAGATCCGTCATATCACCTTACCCCTTTTGAAACCCGTTATCATGGTCGCTTTACTCTTCCGAACCATCTTTACCCTTCGAGTATTTGATTTAATATTTATACTAACCACTGGTGGACCGGGCACAGCAACATATGTGATGAGCATAGCTATACAACAAGAGTTCTTCAGTTTTTTTAATGTTGGCGTTGCGTCAGCGATGTCTTGGATACTACTTGCTATTTCGGCTTTGATTAGTTTGGTGTATATGAAGATTCTTTACACAGAAATGGGTGAGTTCTGATTTGCGCTTACTGGACACTATTGAAAATATTGTCGTGAAAGGTATCATAGTCCTCATCATATTTGTCTCTGCATTCCCTATCATATGGACCATCATCACCTCAATAAAACCAGAAAGGATTGCCATCAATATTCCCCCAGTCCTCTTCTTCATGCCAACACTTGAAAATTATGCATACCTAATGTTTAATCCAATGTTCGTGGATTTCTTTAAATACCTTATAAACAGCGCAGTTGTATCCACCTTCTCAACCGGTCTGACTATTTTGTTGTCAACATTTGCAGCTTACGGTTGCTCGAGGTTTCGTTTCCCCGGTGCTAAACTCTACCTTTTTACAATCTTATTCTTTAGATTATTACCACCTGTAGCAGTAATAGTGCCACTATACGTCATGATGCGTAACCTACATCTACTTGACACACAGTTAGCTCTTATTCTAACATACACAGCACTTAACATACCATTTGCCGTTTGGATGATGAGAGGCTTTCTTATAGAAGTGCCTATGGAAATAGAGGAGGCGGCCTTGGTTGATGGGTGCAATCGATTCTCGGCTTTTTCTAGAGTGGTTGTTCCTCTTGCATTACCTGGCTTTGTTGCAACATCTATTTACTCATTCCTTCTGTCTTGGAATGACTTTCTTCTGGCCTTCTTCCTTACGTCTAGGAATGCACCAACTTTACCTATATTAGCCCAGTTATTCAAGGGCGAAACGGCTGGTATTAAGTGGGGACTGACAACTGCCGCTGCCACTCTAACAATCATGCCGCCAATAGTATTTGCATTTTTCATACAAAAGTATCTTATAAAAGGGCTAACACTTGGAGCTATTAAAGGTTAAGAACCTTTTGTTCTCCAAATCGAATCAAAAAAAAGAACGGATGATTAGAGACCTAATCTTTCTTTTATAGACTTCGCACCGTCATCTAAAGCCTCTTTTGGAGTCTTCTTCTGTAGTAAAGCGTTATTTAGCTCCACCCTCAAGATATCCCTAATTTCTTCAACCTTTGGGTGAAGAGGCATTGTAAGCGTTCTTATAATTTCGGCGTTCTTCAAGATTTCTGGTGCACTTGGATTCTTCTTGAGATAATCTGCATTAGTAAACACACTAGAAAGGGTGGGTTCGCCGCCGGTCGCATATTCTAAACCTAGCCTGAGCTGAATTTCAGGCTTAACAAAATATTTGACAAGTTCCCATCCATTGTCTTTATTTTTGCTGGCTTTATTCAGCGCCAAAGACCATCCACTCATCCAAGACCTCGGATGATCTGGTTTCACATAATCAGGATGATAAGGAAATCTTGCGAGTCTCCATGCACCTGGAACCTTTGATACTGTAGGATCGTTAGCAGCATTTATCCATCCACTATAAAATGTTCCCATTGCTATCTTTCCTTGTTGAGCATGAACTAGGATTTCGGCATATGCATCCTGGGGTGCACTAGCTTGTACGACATTGTACTTATTCCTTAGATCTGTCCAAAATTGTAAGGCTCTAATACCCGGGTCTTCATTGACAGTAACCCTCCACTTTCCACCTTCCTGAACAAGTAGTTCTCCGCCAAAAGCCCATAAGAAGTGAACCCATTCTGATACAGTATATACGGTAGTTCCACCCTGCAGACCATAACCTGCTATGCCTTCCTTGTTCAGTTTTTGTGCGACATCTAGGAATTCTGGGATAGTCTCAGGAATCTTTATTCCTTCGCTTTGAAATAAGTCATATCTGTAGGCTAACATTCTCTGTCCTATCGCGAAAGGAATAGCATAGAGTGGGTTTCCCTGCTTATATGTTCCAAAAAATGGCGGCGAAAATAATCCAAGCATGGATGGATTAAAGAGGCTCAGGTCGAGTTTGTCCCTAACAGCATATGGGTACAAATCCTCCAGATAAGCGCTCCAGTCTGGTGTCCAAGTTGCCTCACAAGTATAGACGTCAAAGGTCGGACTACCTGCTGATAATTCTACCAGTCCCTTCGCTTTCATTTCTTGGTGAGGAACCGGTGCAACTTCGACGGGAATTCCTGTTTTCGTCATGAAATCTGATATAATTGGGCCATACATTTGAGCTAGGGCTGACTGCGCCATAACGTTAATCTTAGCTGGTGCGACGGTTGTTGTTGCAGTGGTTGTAGCGGTGGTTGTCGATACTGAAGTTGTTGTTACTACTGATGTTGTTGGTACCGTTGTTGAGGTTGTTACTGTCTGTGTTGCTACTGGTGGGTTCATTGCAACATATGCTGCAGCACCTATAGCGATTAATGCAACTGCACCAAGGCCTGCGTAGATAAATTTCCTT
>Ga0080004_1227089_pt1 | contig 15567 bp, 28 predicted proteins | sample WasSprMetagenome_FD_69207 | JGI IMG/M metagenome (GOLD analysis project Ga0080004, IMG submission 69207) | Sulfidic aquatic microbial communities from Washburn Spring, Yellowstone National Park, USA - WS (SPADES assembly) (version 2) | ecosystem: Environmental > Aquatic > Thermal springs > Hot... | reverse complement strand
TTCAAGTGAAACTCGCTTCTACCAGTATACCGAACCCTGTTTATTAACCACCAGTTCCATGGTTTGCTCATTTCAACGAGGTGGTAGTATTCCTCGCGATAGATGCCCAGAGTGGGTACTGCATAGTTCGGCGAGTACGGCCAAATACTCAGGAGATACTCCTTAATGTACAGGAACTCACCCCAATTCTCGGAACGCTCCATTTCGGTATGCGTGTATTCCCACTTACTCCCTACATACACCTCCATATTGGCGACAAGCACCATCAAAGAACAACAAACAAGAAAATAAAAACTAGCTAGACTAAGGAGGATATAGGCAGTGGTGTGGGCATGACTGTTTTGGTAATACTCTCGGTGTAATACAATGAGATGTCGGCTCTACAGAACATACCATAACTAAGGTGTGGAAATCCCAGTTCCCCGAGATCTACGACGTAGTCCCCTCTGGTCACTTTGAAACATTTGATTTCCAAATCCGCATTCGTGAGGTAGAAATAGTGGTAGAAATGGCCCTTAAAAAACATGTCTAGCAACAGCGTTGCGGGGGCGTAGTTCGGCGCGAACAGGTAGAAATAGAACGATGTGAGGGTTGTAGTGTCCTCGGTTCCAAAAGCTAGGGAAACACTATGGTTACGGGAACCCCTCGCCGCAATGCTTGCGACTTTACGCCACCGTCCATACACCACCGTCACATCAACAAAAAACAACATCAATTAAACAGGAAACAACTAATAAAAACTAGAGCAGGAGCGAGATGGGCGCCAGTATGGATCGTCTACCACAACAGTGGTAATTGGACAACTCAGCTTTTTTCTTCTTCGGGGAGAGTTTTACTTCATAGTCAAAACAATAACCGTACTGATGCCCGAGACCTACTCTGTAGTATGAGTTCGATGCAGATATATAGCCGAAACTTTCGTTTCTTAAAAACTTACTTCTCAAAATGACCTCAAGGTCAAGTATAAGCCTAAACTCGTTCTCGATAGACGCGACTGGCATTGGTATTACGGTGACGTAGTTCGGCGCAAACAGATCAATATCGAATGAATAATCTAATTGGAACGTGAGACCTGCGGCACCATAAGCCTTAAAATGCAGGTAATTACCAAAATTCTCGGAATACCACGCCCTAACACCACTGATTCTACGCCTCCTACTCCCTACAAACCAAACCCCAATAAAAAACAACATCAATGAGAAATAAATGAACAGTTAAAAAGAAACTAAACTAAGAGCGATATGGGCGCCAGCTCGAATGCAAAGAATTCGACGTAGACGTTGTCTAGCTCGATGTTCCTCACCAGGATATATACCCCATACCCAATGTGTATATTGGGCGGGATACCGAGCACCACATCGTAGTAGTTAAGAGCTAATTTGCCAGTGCCTTTGCTCGTCAAATATATATGATATTTCGAATCACGCCTCATCTTAAGTCTCATCATGAATTTACCCTCAATAGTTACACCAGGTAGCGGCAACACGGGAGAGTAATTCGGCGCGAACAGATCAATATCAAACGTGCATGCGGGTGCACCCAATTCGATATACATGGATCTACCCCAATTCCCGAAATAGTCCATGTAAATATGCTTGATTTTAGGTTGCTCCTCCCCCTCATAAAGCATCCCAACACCAAACACCATCAAGAAAAAACAATGCATTAAATAAAAAGCTGGTTAGAACATGGACTTGTTGTTAAAGCAGAGACGAGAAAGGCGGCACGAATAACGGGGTTCGGACAATGAAGTTGCGGTAATCTAACGAGGTGTGTTCCGTTCTGGCATATACCTCGCAAACAATGATTGTAACGCCTTGTTGCCCAAGATTTACGTTGTAGTACGGCGCAACTGCGCCAAAGACTTTATTCAACAAATACGCACTCTCAAGCTCAAAATAACTCTTCTTAATAGCCACGCTGGGCGACACGGGAGCGTAATTCGGCATGAACAAGTCAAAATAGAGCTCGTATATGGGGATCCCTCGGTGCGAAAAACCAACAACTCTGAAAGACAGCAATCTACTTAGATCTTCGAACTGCTCCACCACAGCACCCCTGATTCTACGCTGACCATCACCTTCAATCTTCACATTAGCGCCAAACACCATTGATGAGAAACAACACAGTAAATAAAAACTAAAGCAAGGAGGATATAGGTGTCCATATTAATGGTTGTTTGAAGGAGTAGAAATATTTTACCGCAAGGTCGTACAGTTCCTCGTCGTCTGTGTACTCCTTACTCCTAATTTCAAATTCAAGCCATGCCAAGTACTCGTCCCGTCGCCGAAGAGTATACGACGTGTTGTAGTAATCGGACATCCCGTTTCCATAGTACTCCGGGCCACCTTTCAGGCTGAACATTACTTCTCGGATGACGCCAGATAACGGCGTTACAATGGAATAGTTAGGGGATTCCGCCACAAGTTGGTATACGTATTCTTCGCGCTCTCTATCTTCGTAAATAGTTAAACCATCGATTCCGTTTTCCAGCAAATCGCCATAATTCACAGTATGCGACCATATCAAGCTCGAAATCACGTGTTCCTTAACCCATCCATTAAGCTCTCCATCAATGCTCAGTACCATTGAGCATTTTTCTACGCAACCATTAATAAACCCATCCCCACAACACAGCGCCTAGGGACAAAGCTAGAGCAGTAACGCCATAGGCACCGCCGGTGACAATAATTGATTTAAGAGGTCAAAACAGGAAAACTGCTGATAAAGCACGGTATTGTTTTCATAAACTACAACGACGCAATAAAAATATGGATCTACAATATTTTCCAATTTAAAGTTGCACTCTATTTTTTCTTCCTTCTTGTACCCCTTGTATGCCAAATACCATCTCTCCCCATAGTTGAAGATATACCTTGAACCTCGCATGACAACCGGTGCAACAACTGCGTGGTTGGGCAAAGCCAAGACTATAGTGAATTCGCACATGGTATATGTGGGTTGAGTAAGCACTAGATCGCCGAAATTCTCGAAATACCACGCAAAACCACCCCTAACTTCAATCCACTCAATTCGGCAGTTTTGGATACCCCTCACCCTTACACCAAGCACCATCAATTTTCTCCCACGCACTTCAAAATAAAAAGCTGGCTAAAACACATGCCCGTTATTAAAACAGGAACGAGGAAGGCGGCGGCATTGCTGAGCGGTTGTTGTTTCCTCTGTAGGAGATGTATTGCCTCATCATGATATTCGTTATTATTAATGCGACTTCGAAGATGAGGTAACCAGTGTCGCCTTGCTGAAGGACGAATTCAGCGCCTACAGACAGTAGATACACCAGGAACCACATCATCCCATATCCAATGGCGTATTCCGCAACTGGTATGAGGTGTAACGGAACAAGCGCGTAGTTTGGCGCTAATAAGCTGGCCTTGAATCTGCATATCCCCAAACCTATGTCAATGGACAAATTGTTGCAGAGATCTGCGAAGTACTCTCCATTGGCGTATTCAACCTGTTCGCATTGCTCCTCAAGCCACCCACCACGCACCCTCTTTGCGCCAAACACCATTGATGAGAAATGAACAAATAATTAAAAAGAGGAACTAAAGCAAGGAGGATATAGTCGCTAACGTGAGCAATCTGGCAATGGGTAATCTGGCAATGCTATTGTAATGGCTTAACGATACGCCTTTGTCCGAGACATTTACCTCATAAATAAGCCATGAAGCCGTTCGTCCAAGAGTTACGGTGTAATACAATGCAAATACGGAGCCAAAACCTCTGTTTAGCAGAAACGTCGTTTCAAGCCTAAAACTGTTGTTAACAGTCGCGCTCGGCATCGGTGTCGTGAGAGTGTAATTCGGCACGGACAACACGATAGAGAACGTACGTGGCGAAACCCCCTGGGGTGAGAGACCTTCGATGCCCACTGCACCAAGATTACTCATACTCATGAAATCCACCGCCACAATACCCGCAAATTCACGCCGCCTACCTCCTTTATGCAACCGCAACCCAACACCAAACACCATCAAGAAAAAACAAACAAGCAAATAAAAAACTAAAGCAAAGGTGATAAACCGCGGCAAACCTCATCCTGCAGGGCTGGAAAGAGTATTGGTTAGGTCTATGACCCCCTCCCCGCCTCGAAGGGCGGAGTTCACCTTGGGGGTCTCGGTTGTTACCCCGCCTATTGCGGGGTACTAAATACCTCAGTAAAACTGGGTTTGATTCAGAACATACTATAAACCTATCTCTGTAGACCCCACGTAGTGGGACAACCCCGCCCTAAAGGGCGAGACTTGCCCCTGGGTCAGGGCGTTTCTGCATTTCTCGTCTTTGCACAGGTAATCCTCTATGGTCTTATCTATGTTGCTAAAGTCTATTTTCTCTGTTGTTTCCGTGGGCACTGGTATTGTGAGATAGTCCTCCTCCAGGAACCTGGTCCATTTATCGGAAATCTTTCTACTAAATACTTTAAGAATGAGCCTGAACAATGAGGAATTGTACCATGCAACAATTAGGGGGTTATTGACCTTAATGATATAGAAGTCCTTAGTGGCACATAATGGCTTTTTACTGTAATGTGCTAGAATCCTGTGTCTTTCTGGATCTATTTTATCACGAATAAATATGTGTCCGTAAGGTCTCTTATTTTTTAGTTGTGTCCAGATATGTCTATACCAGTTATCGCCAAATTTCAACGCTGGAACGCCCATTTTTTCGCCCCACTCAATATACTTCTTTAGGTCTCCCTCTGGTTCATCGTTTATTGCGAGGGCATAGAATCCCGCATTTGAAATATCAATCTGATTATAATATTCGGGTTTCCTTAAACACTCAACTAAATATTTCGAGGGAATACTTAGCCTTGTACCTTCATTGTTTTTAATAATGGCATATTTTTCGTTTTTATCAATAATTTTCCAGTACCTGTTGGGTAGGAAGAAGAAGTCTGGTCCGTACATTTCAACCCCCCTTAATATCTCATCTCTCCTTAAATAACGTAGTAACCCCCTTTCTAGATAATCCTCGATTATTTCAATTAATTTATTAGCAATATCTATGTTAAATAACGATAACCAATTTCTATCAGCAAACTTAGGGAGGGAATGCAGGTCTATGCTTCCGATACTATTCAACCCCCCATCCCACTGGTAAATAAGCGTTTTAGCATGATTATCATAAAAGGAAAAAGGCGAGTTTCTCTTCCTCAGGAACACTATCAGCTCCTTGAAACCACTTCCATCACTGAAGGACTGCTGTCTCTTATTCTCAACAATCGCCAGGATGTCGTATTTGGTTTTCAATAATGACTTCATGCCCTCGCCTTGGTTGGTGTAAAACGCTGAGGCTGGCATCACGGTTATTATATAACCGCCATCCCTCAGTATATAGTCCATCAAGAAGAATGAGAGTATATGGAGACCTGGGTCTTTCCTTGAAATGAACCTACCGTAACCCCTCTTCTCCATTATGTCCAGCAATTCCTCCCTATATTCCCTATCAAGTAGACTCCACCTCACAAATGGTGGGTTTGTGATTATTAAGTCCGCTCTATACCCCCAAGCCACCTTAAACGCATCCCCACAGACGACCTCAACATTACCATATAGTCTCGAAAGTATTCTCCGTCCAAGCTCACATGGCTCCCTATTCAACTCAATACCCACGACCTTACTTGGTCTCACCAAGTCATTGACCGAGGACAACGTGACCCCAGAACCCATGAATGGATCCATTAGGACTACGCCATCCTTACGCTCTATGCTTTTCACGAATTCCCTAATTACGGCTATACCATCCTTATTAGTGTAGTATGAGGATGTTGCCTTCCTATCCACCAAGTCCTGTACGGCGTATTGCTCATCGCTCAGGAACAGTGACACCACCCCTGCTGTATCTGATAGGCTGAAATCTCTTATAAGTTTTTCTTTCATGCTCAAAATGTTCCTTATGAAAGCATTACTATCCGTGGTAATATCTAGAAAGGTTTATTAAACTGAAAGTTCTACCCCTAATTGATGGGAACTAGGAAACTGCTTGAGAAGGCAATGGACTTGATACTTAAGGCTAGGGCTAGTAGGGATATTAGGGCTAAGGATGAGGCGCTGGACGGTTTATGGGAAATAATAATAAACATTGATTTTGATTTGAAAAATAGGAGTTGGGTTAGCCCAAACTAGTTCCTTCATAATAAGCCCTTATTTTGCCCAGGCAAAACCTTAATTGCTTGAGCCAGTAGTTGTATATACCTGGCTGGTGCCTTGTCCCTCAGTGGTCTCAGGAGACGTAGAATTATAGGGATATTTCTCGGTGGCGCGCGCTCTATTGCAAGAGATGCAATATATAGTGCCTTATCAGCCGCATCCTCGCTAACATCTTTGCCTAACTCGACGGCTGACGCAATAGTGATTACCAGCCCAAGCCCATACGCTATCTCAGCATCATGGGCAAACCCCCTGTTTTTGATGGCGTTGTAAACCCTCTCCAGCTCCTCAATGATCTCCTCAACCCTATCCACGAGCATTGTCACAAAGAAACTTTGTGTTTTAGGGTTTTATAAGTCTTTCCTTAATAAGTATTAGTGCAAATTAAGGCTCGTGGGTAGTTTTTCGGTTGTGTTCCCCGTAAACTATGGTTACGGTGTTCGTTGCTACGATTCGTGAAGTACGGAGCAAGGGTTTAAGTATGTCGCCGGTTTGCACTATTGCGATGACACGGAGAACCATGGAGGGGTATAGGGTAATACAGGTCGTTGAGAGACATAAGGATGGGATTGAGCACCTGGCTAGGGCGCTGTATATTCTTTCCGAGACCACCCGCGGCAAAATTGGATACAAAATAATGCCACTTGATGAGTTGGGTATTCGGTGGTTCATGACACTGTACGACTCTGTTGGTTTTGAAGTGGTATTTGCATGCATGGACAAGGAAGGTAGACTACTATGGGCAGAAAGCGCTGAAGTCATCGAGGAACCACAGGCGATGGAGAAGTGCAAACAACTCTGAATGTAGCCCACCTAAAGGCTTGGTTTAAATCTTATTGCATCTTATTTTGACAACAAATGCTCGTCTATCTTATGTTGGCAATAAGCCAGCATGTAGCCACGTGGCTTCTCCTCAAGGGTAATTATCCCCTTCTCTGTCACTAAGACCTTCTCGACACCGCTCATGCACACAATGAAATAACGCTTACCGACGTCTACCTCGTATACCTCGATATCATATGCTTCTCTGCGCAATGGTAACACGAGCTCACAGTCCTCAGTAAAGACTTGACAGCCCAAGAGATGTAACTCGGTCTTGGCACCCATACGTTATAGTCTGTAACTCAGAGGTTTATAAAGTTTTTCCTTATGAAAATCAAGGAAAAACTATGGTTTTAAAATAGGGATTGAATTAAGTCTCAATTACCACTTCAACAGAACTGCTAGGACTGCTAGGGTCATTATAGCCGTTATCACTATGCCTAAGCCTAGATATACCCAAAAAGCGACGAATGTGAGCCATGTGCTGTGTATGTGCGCTAGATGAAAGACGAATGGTCTTATTGCGAAGGTCATCACCAACCACTGAACAAACGCGCCAGCGAACGGTATTAGGGAGAGCAAGGTAGCGAGGGCATATAGTATCGTGAGTATGAGCATTGCTAGGGCGCCACCTACCCCGTGGTATACGAAGTAGCCTAGGGCGCTAAACAACAGTATTAGGAGGATGTCTATTCCTATCCCACCGTACGCATATTCTCTGTATTTCTCACTCATATTATCACCAAATAACCTCGTGCTTAAGGGATTTTTAAATTTTTCCCTTAATGAGTGTTAGACGCATAACCAGGTTAATTCATGCGGTATTTACAGACCGCGTTCGTCTTTCAATTCATGACTGCAGTGCAGGTTCCGTGAAGCCAACAATTCATGCGTCCACGTCAGTCCACGCGTAATAAACAATTCATGCATCTTCTACAGATTTACGTGAGGACAACAATTCATGCGGCATCTTCAGTGCACGCAAAACACTCAATTCATGTATTTCTTATAGGCTACGTATAATTGCCAATTCATGCGTTTTAAGCAGGTTTGCGAGCTGTGCAATTCATGGACTAACTTAGGGAGCGCAACAAGACAATTCATGATTGATCCACAAAGCGAGAGTTGCGTACAATTCATGCACTTCACCAAGAGCACGTAGTAAATTCAATTCATGCGTTAAGCGCAGCCCGTGACACTCGTACAATTCATGTGCAACCATCAGGGCGCGGAAGTCATGCAATTCATGCATAAAGAGCAGGTTGTGCACGTAACCCAATTCATGAAACTCCACCAGCTAGCGCACGCAGAGCAATTCATATACGAGCTCCAGCCTGCGACGTAATTCCAATTCATGCACTCCCTGCAGTGTGCGCATTGAGAACAATTCATGCTTTCGGTGCAGAGAGCGCAAGGTGAACAATTCATGCACCCCTTTCAGAGTGTGCAAGCCGAACAATTCATGTTCAATTGGTAGGGCGTGAATTGATAACAATTCATGCGTAGTCGGTAGGGCGTGTGCGATCACCAATTCATGTATTGTGAATAGAGCGTGAGTAGAATACAATTCATGCGTTGCCAATAGGGCGCGGGAAAAATACAATTCATGTTCTTGGGTTAATCGAGCCCACCTTCCAATTCATGCATTCTGGTTAGGGCGCGCACCAGCACCAATTCATGCGCGTTCGCCAACTACGTGTGGCGTGACCAATTCATGAATTTCGTCCATAGTGTGAAGTAGCGACAATTCATGATAGAGGTACAGGGCGTGTGCTTAACTCAATTCATGTAGTTTCTACAGACGCGAAAGCATTACAATTCATGGTTTAAGGATAGGGCGCGCATTCATAACAATTCATGACACTCCTCCAGGGCGCGTCGCGAGTGCAATTCATGCGGATAGAGCAGGGCGCATGACTTCGCCAATTCATGTTCAATTGGTAGGGCGTGAATTGATAACAATTCATGTTTGTTTTCCAGGGCGTGAATCCAACACAATTCATGCTCCTCAGTCCTGCCCATGAGACTTCTACAGCTCCGTTTTTTGTCCAATTCATGCTTGCTGATTCAATTCAATTGGCTAGTGGGGTGTAGCGCACCTGTTAATAAGCCTTTTGCTCCGTGCAGGCGTTAAACAACCACGGAGGTTGGCTGGATGAGCCCCCATGTTTTGTGTTTCCTCGCATTATACATGGCGCCTTCCCAGTGGGTTTCCTCCGTCATTACCACTGCCTTGGCTTTGATGGTGTGCTCAATCTCGATAAAGTCGTCATATATGCTTGAGTATATTTCCTCGGGTTCGTACTCCGCCTCCAAGAGTGGGCTAATGAGCCAGCGGCTTGATAGGTCGTAGTTGGTGGTTCCTGGGATTATTGATGCTATGGCTGAGGCGAACCGCATGAGCTCTAGGCTGCATGCGGTACCGTATATGTACCCCATCGCCTCGCGCTTGTGCCAAAGCATTAACCAAAGCGCTAGGGTTGCCCAGTTCCTCCTCTTCGAGTACGCCCACTCCCTCCAAACCCAGCCCACCCACAAACTCACGCCGTACACGGCGTAGAACTCCCTCTCAATACCCTCCAACTCGTCCTGGGGCGTCCTAATCGCGAAGACCATGCTTGAGTGAACCGCGGGCAGGCAATTAAAAGTAATTAAACCACCACCGAGGCTGGGTTTAGTTTCAGCCAGTTGGCGGCTCCCAACACGGCTCCTCGCTCGGTGTACCTGCCCATTTCCACGTTTTTCTCGATGAAGCCGTACCACACATTCATGATTGGGTAGTTTACGTTGAAGCCCACTATTGGGAATACCTCAAGTTCGTACTCAACCTCAACAGCAACGACGTCCTCAGTGCTCACCCTAACGGTGCCGCGTGTTTCGCTTGGCATGATCGGTGGGTTTGGTGGTGCGTCGGCGTACTGAATGCATTCTGTGTACGCGTACACTTCGTCCACGTAATTCCCCTTTGTGTACCTCAGTATGAGTTCTGTAATGCTGAGCCCGGGCAGGTAGATCCCTGGGTGGAGACCTGTGGAGCACTCCCTAAGGTCGATGCCCCGCATCCTACGTGTCTTTATCCCAGATACTTTGAAGTCGACGTCGACCTCAAACCCCATGCAGTGAAACAGTTGGTGTGCTATTAAAACTAAAATGTGTAGCCCGGCTAGACAATTACGGCTGGTGTGGTGGGCATTGCTCGGTTTCTGAATTCCCATGCGACCTTCTCCCTCACGATTGCTTCCCCGTAGTTGGTGAGCGCGTACCTCGTGATGACGTCTATCGTGTTGATTTCAAAGCCTGCGGTGCTTCCCCACGGCTTGTACTCAAACAACGCCTCCGACTCCGACCTGCCCCGTGCAACCTTGCCGTGTGACTCGCCCTGGGTCATTGGTGGGTTCACCGCGGCGTTTGCGTACTGCGTGAGGGCTAGGTGGAGGAATTCCCTGAGCACGTACTCCTCTTCATCGACGTAGTGCAGGGTCCACATGCTGATGAGGACCTCGCTCTTCCCTATGCGCGTGGTTGGGGGTATCAATGCGCCGGACTCGCTTAGGTACGTGGAGAGCACCGCGGGTATGCTCACAACCTCCTCGGCATCGCGCTCGGGCATTACAGCCGCAATGACCATGCGGTGAACAGTTGGTTTGTGATTAAAAGTTAGGGTGTTGTTGTTAGTATCCTCATTACTTGTTTCTTGACGTCCTCCATGGGCGTCTCCCACTCAAGGGCTGTTTTTACGTACCTAGCCGCCTGCATTACCTTCCTGATGGACACATCCCTCTGGGACAGGGCTGCGGCGACTGCGCTCAGTACCTCCCTAGGCGCCCCGCCTGACTCCTCCGTGAATAGGGCTAGTAACTCGTCCTTGCTTGGCCTCGGTACCTCTATCGTTACTGCCCTGTCGAGGAGTGGGGCCCACACGTTCAACGCCTTGCGCTTCAGTGCTGTTGTGTTCAGCCCAAGGACTACCTTTGCGTTGGTCCTGACCTCGCCACCGTTCGACTTCAGTATCTTTACTACACCGTACTCATCAAGGAGCTGGAGGAGTACCTGGGCCTCCCTGCTAAGTGCCTTGTCTAGCTCGTCTATTAAAACCAGGGCTAGGGATTGGTTCATCAGGAGGGCGTTCTCAAGCGCCGCCTTGGTCATTGAGGTCGCGTTTATGTACAGTGCACTAAGCCCCAGCGCCTTCATTGCCTCCTCCAGTGACTGCATAATGAACGTCTTCCCACTGCCCGGTGGACCGACTAGGGCTACGTTGTTCCCAGCGTCTAGGTTAACCACAACCTCCCTAAGTATTGGAACCAGGCTTGGTATTGGGGATACCTTCCTGGACGCTAACTCGTACACACCCCTCCAATCAACAACCACATAATCAAGCACAAACCCACCCCTAGCAAGCTCAAGTGCCTTGTTGAGGATGGACTCAGCATCAACACCCTGCGGCATGCATATGAACGTCTCACCCCTAGCCTTAACAACACTTGAGTCGGGGACTAAGGACTTAACAGCACCGAGAAACCTGGAGTAGGCGGAGGCACCGAGGGCGTGGTAGCAACCCCTAACACCAACACAGACCGAATCCCCAAACCCAAACACACGCCCCCAACACATCAAGAGGGATGCAGAGAGCAGACTTAAAAAACTTACCCCCCACAACTAAAACAAAACCGAAACAGGCGTAGACATGAGCGATGCAAAATCTTTGAGGCAGTTAAGCGCCTGGTTTATTGAGATGTAACCGTTAATGACGATGGAGAATTCATACTTGGACTCGACATACCTGCTGGACCAGCCTAACCAAAACGCGACTTCGTTGGGCCATGAGATGTTTCCTAGCGAAATGTACCGTGCGACCCTTTCAACGTCCTTTTCAACGAGGTGGTAGTCTTCCTTGCGATAAATGCCCAGTGTGGGTACTGCGTAGTTCGGCGCGAACAACGAAATACGCAGGGGATCCTCCTCAATGTACAGGGTCATACCCCCATTCCTGGAACGCTCCATTTGGATATACATGAATTGCCGCCGACTCTCCACGGGGACGATATGGTAGCGTTCCCCCGCCCAAACACCAAGCACCATCAAGGAAAAACAAACAAACAAGAAAAAACTAGAACAAGAGCGATATAGACATGGGCAATATAGATCGGTTGTTGTAGTTGCGTGCCTGGATTACGAAGATGTCCGCGCGGATTCGGATTGAGGCTTTGTACTCGGGTGCAATGTACCCGTTTAAGCCAAACTCGATTTCACCATGCGAAAAATTGTTCGCCAACCACGAGTTCCGTGGTATGCTCATTTCAATGAGGTAGTATTCCTCGCGATAGATGCCCAGAGTGGGTACTGCATAGTTCGGCGAGTACACGTACCTATCGGAGGAAAATGCACCACTGCGTGTGGAATAGGGGGTGGAGACGCGCAAAGAGTCGCAGTAATTCGTGGAATCATGCATCCAAAAACCCACAACCTTCCTACGCCTTCCGTAATACGCCTCAATACTGTACAGCCCATAAAACTCCCCTACACCAAACACCATCAAGGAACAACAAACAAGCAAATAAAAACTAGAGCAGGAGTGAGGTAGGCGTCAATAGGGGCCATCGTCTAATGGTGATTTCATGAGTCAGCGAGGGGAAGCCTCTCTTTGAGAAATATATCCCGTAAATAATGTAAGGATAGAAGAATCCTTTCCCAAGACTTACCTCGTATTTGTAGTATTTAAATCCAACCCCAGTGTTTTCCAAATACTTACTATTAAGGGTGAACCCGCTCTCAATGGTCGCGTTAGGCAACGGAGTTACGGGGGCGTGGTTCGGCATGAACAGGTCAATATAGGACATATGTGAGGGCCCAACTACAAAAACCGTGAAAGACAGGGAATCACCCTTATTCTTGGAACCCACCGCCTCAACACCCACAACTTCATACCACCTATGTGATTCCTCCTCAACTCCAACACTGAACACCATCAATTAACCAACAACGCACTAAATAAAAACTAGGACAAAACCGAGACAGGCGCGAGCGCGAGCAGTGAGACACTCGGGTTGGAGTGCCGTAGCCAGGTGGTTCCGCCCACCCCCACCTCGTAGTAAAGGGATAGGCCGGCCCATTGTTCGAGCTTTATTTCGTAGTACGAAGGCGCCCAAGACGCCCTAGATATGATGCCGCGTCCTTCGTTATATACCCTCCTCCAGGACAGAAGATTACTCAAGATATAACCAACAACGACGAAGTAACTAACAACTGACGCGCTTGGTAATGGCGCCACGGGGGCGTAATTCGGCGCGAGCAAATCAGCGGTGGATGGGAGTGACAGTAATTTCTCGTGCATTGGGCCTACCTCAACCCTGGCGTTAAGGCGCGCGGAGCCGCCCTTATTCTCGGAGCTCTCCGCGCAGGCACGCACGACCTCCTCACCCCACTCCTCGCCCACCAGGTACAGCACCACATTAACACCAAGCACCATCAACAAAACAAGAAACAACTAATAAAAACTAAAACACAACCGACGTGGGCGTGGGGGATGCGCATTTGTCGTTGTTGTTATTGTAGTTCAAACTTTGGGACACCCGCCCGGGCATTGCCTCAAGGGCAAGATATGGGAAATTGCCCTCCCACTGGAGGGCGAAGTCCAATGTCTCCGTCCATTGGTAACCCCCCAAACTCCACCAATTACTAAACCTAAGCCCCGTGATTTCACTGATTACTTTCCGTAGAGGCTTTGGGAATTGCAGAGGCATTGGGAATGCATAGTTGGAGGTAGCAAGCCTGATGATGATGAATGGGTAGTCAAGCCCTCGCCTCGTCCTGTACATGTAATTAATAATGGCGGCTAAGTAAGGGGCAAAAACCTCGAAAGGGCCTGAGTAAGCACGCTCAACAACACCAACAGTCCTCCTAAACCACGAAGTAGGCGTCCCAACACGCTCCCTACCGACAGCGAACACCACAAACAAAAACAAACAATTAATAAAAACTAAAACAAGGATGAAACAGGCGCCAGCACGAACAACTGTTCAAGAAAGTTGCGGTGGTTCAACGAGACGTTTTCGCCCGAGATCTTTACCTCGTAAAGAAAGGATGTGGCGAATTGTCGACCGAGCATTACGGCGTAGTTCGAATGTGAAACAATAACTTTAAAGTTGCTTTCGTTCACCAAATATGTAACCCCCAAAAAGAGTGTAAGCTCGAATTTGTTCTTAATAGCCGCGCTGGGCAGTAGCGACACGGGGGCGTAATTCGGCATGAACAAGTAAAAAGAAGAGGATAACAAGTAAGAAGAGGGCGTGTATGGATAGGTTACTTGGGACATGGGGCTTACGGCTTCAAAAGCAATAAGTTTACACAAGTTCTCGAAATGCCCCCTCACAGCGATTATAAGTTTGTGCTGTCTGCTCCACCTACGCAACTTTGTCCAAGCACCAAGCACCACAAATAAGAAATAAACAATTAATAAAAAACTAAAGCAATAGTGAGGTAATCGCCAGCAATGGGATGGGTGGTAAGTCCCGATCCCAGTTCATTTCTGTATAGCTGGACGCAACGCCTTGGAAGCCTAACCGCCTCCTCTTCCGCTGCTCAAAGGTTGTTTCAGCACTGAATGAAAGCTCATACGTATTTTCCAAATACAGCCCACCTCCGAGGTTAGCCGTCTCCCTAATAACGTTATATATGAAGTTCACCACGGCAATTGCATACCCGAACGAAGTCGTGCGGAGATCAAACATACAATTACTACTGCAATATGTGTACGTAGTCGCGTAGCTACGGTCATCCGCGAAGTCCTCGTCAAAGGCATGCGCAAAAACCCTCCCAACTTTCTTCTTTTCATACAATCCAATGTACAACCTATCTATGCCGAGCACCATCATTAACTAACCACACAATTAATAAAAAGGAACTAAACCAAAGACGAGACTGTTGCCAACATGGGCAATTGGACAATAGCGTTGTAGTTGTCCAACAAGACATAATTGAGCCAGATTCTTACCTCATAGCTGAGGGATAAGCTAAGGGATGAACCGCTCCACTGCCCAAACTTTATGACGTAGTACGGATAGTACGGATATGAACCGGGTGTGTTGCCTTCGCCCGTTAAGTACATACTCATCCAATTAAGCTCAAGCGCGAAATCATTCATAATAGACGCGCTCGGTAGCGGCGTCACGAGGGCGTAATACGCTATAAGCAGGTCAAGGCCAACACCGCCCCCATATGGGAATCCCCCGGGCTCTAGGCTTATGTCGCTCCTGATTTTGAAACGCAGGAAATCGCCAAAATTCTCGGAAAACCACGCCCTAACACCCACTACTTCACTCTGCCCCCGACCCGCCATAGACAGTCCACCAACAGCAGCAAACACCATCAAGGAAAAACAAACAATTAATAAAAAACTAGAACATGAGCAATATGGGCACCCATATTAACGGTTGTTTGAAGGAGTATTAATAAACCCATCCCCACAACACAGCGCCTAGGGACAAAGCTAGAGCAGTAACGCCATAGGCACCGCCGGTGACAATAATTGATCCCTATTGTCAAAGTAGGAAAAGCGCTGATAAAGCGT
>Ga0080004_1111115_pt1 | contig 15572 bp, 30 predicted proteins | sample WasSprMetagenome_FD_69207 | JGI IMG/M metagenome (GOLD analysis project Ga0080004, IMG submission 69207) | Sulfidic aquatic microbial communities from Washburn Spring, Yellowstone National Park, USA - WS (SPADES assembly) (version 2) | ecosystem: Environmental > Aquatic > Thermal springs > Hot... | reverse complement strand
AAGTGCGCCGCAAATATATGACGCAACATAGGACTTCCCGAAGGTACGCTACAACGTATCATATAACATCTCCGACAACATCGAAATTGAACAAATTTTTCCCCAAAACTCGGCCACTTTTTCGGGCTTTTGCAGATTTGAACTGGCTTTTCGCGCTGCGTTTTGAGGCCCTTTTTAGTGAGCTATATAGGGGACGGGAGAGGTTAGTAGTTGGTGAAAACCGTTGCTCCTCCAGCGGGTCGGACAATTCTGCGCGGTTTAGGGGGAGGTGCTGAGGAAATTAGAGTTGCGTCTTGGCTCTTCGTTGTACCTGTGGAAACTGTATCACTATAGCTAGGTTGCAGTATGATTAACTTAGCAGTTGTTATATTGTATGCCCTAACTTCTATGTTAGTAAAACTTTGATATGACATGACAGGGGTACTTGCAGTTAAAGATAATTTGCATCTTATAGCGGGATTTAAGGGTAAGTTAGATATGATAGTTTCGATAACTGTGTAGTTATTTGGATCAATAATATTTCCGATGGTAAGTTCATGGTAACCTTGAACATAAAATAGAATACTACCAGGTTCAGTAGATGATACATATCCACTTCTAACTTTAAATTTAATATAAACTGATCCACCTTGACAGCCTGGTAAGTATACTTCAAAAAGGTCTAAGGTAGCGGGAGAATTAGAATAAGCAGCGTAAATACCGTTATCAGAAGCAATAATGGGGGCATTACTTGCGCCTTCAGCATAAAGCTTCTTGGGCTGAGACCAAACAATTGGCCCCTTGAGCCAGTTTAAACTTTCCGTATAAGCTGGAAGATAAATCGCCATTATTCGCTTTCAGTTGCGTAGTTTAAAGTCTGGTTAGCGGCGCCGGCAATGAACCATAGCCGGTTAAGGTTATCTACCTCAATCATCGCTCCCCCACCGGGTTCAATAATTAAGCCATTGGAAAGAGTTACAGTATTATCTCCACCAACGGCGATATTTGCGGTATTGGATGTGGGGGAAGTAAGGACTACGGATCTTCCTGCAGCAATGACAACGTTAGGGCCTTGAACTGCAGTGGTTCCAACGGTGATTGAACCTGTTTTAAAACTCTTCGGTTGATAAGGTTTAATTCCCGGTATATATTGAGCCATTCCTTACCCCTCCTAGAATTTGATACCTGCGAAGAATCCTGGTGCAAACCCTAACTCTGGCACCAACGAAGCCGTTACGCCTGCCACAAATTGCGGTCCTTGGTAAGAGAAACAAATCTCTCCACATGGATATGGGGTAAAAGTTATCTTGGCCACTTCCCATTCATGAGCATAGACGCTAACGAGCATAGAAATTCCCCAGCCAAAATCCACATGAAAATCGGTGATCGAGAAAAGCGGCATTTTGTACATAGCCCAAAGGTTGGTGTGCATTTCCTTGGGGAAAGGAAGGGCTTCTGGCTGGGTAGGAGGCTGTTCTGTGGGCGAGGTTGTATAAGCATAGAAGAGCAAGGCGAGATTATCGGAGTCAAACCTCACATAAGGAAAAGCCATCCAAGCTTTCCAATTTGGCACAGGACTTTCCATTGAGCCTACGAAAGTTCCCAGCGAAATGCTATTGGCCGCCAAAGCGGGCAAGCCCAAAAGCGCTAATGCTAGGCCTAGCCATTTCATCCCTATCACCTCCAAGAAATTATACCTTCCACCCCCGGTTCCGGGCAATCTGAAGCAAGGTATTATACAGTAATTGGGCTTCCTCAACGGTGAAAGGAGAGAGTGTATATTTTGAGCCAAACAAAGCGCTTTGTTTTACCGTTGTTAAACGCGCTGTAAAGAGGGCTAAGGTAATCATCCATTTCTTTTCTAACGTAATGGGAGGGCTTTTTAACCCTTCCCCAATAGCTTGGCTACGTTCGGTAAGTTCATCTGCCTCATCTTGAGATAGACCATAGAGGTTAAGAAGAACGTCTTTTGCGATATCAAAAATCCCTTGGGAAGTAGCGGGTTTCTTATGGCCTATTTCGTAGCCAATGACTCCACCCGCTACGCTCCCAAGAAGGAAGCCGGGGACAAAGCTCTTTTCCTTCATGGTGACGGCGGCTTAGGAACCTCGCCAGTTTTGGCCTGGCCGGCGCCTACTCCCTTAAACATAAACCAAACCACTGCCGCACCAAGAACAAATCCTAATAACCCCCAAACCCAATTGCTTTTCATGTTTTTACCTCCTTATTAGCTTCCCGCAAATATACCATGCTCATCCCCACACTTACTGCCGCACTCATTATTAGCGGATACCATGATTCGATTAAAAGCGATGAAACTAAGCCTATGCTTAAACTAAAGATAGACGCATAAATACACCCTCTTGTGATATCCTGTATTGTTTGTTGATCACGGAAGCGATTAATCGTAAACAAAGAGGGATTGAATGCGCTGAAAGCATGCGCTGATTCTACACCTACAAAGACACCAATAAGAAGCTTTTCTGTCGTCATTTAGCTTGCGTATTATTCCGGGACTTGGTCAGCGGATACCAAGCGCTGGCTGTACCAAAAATGGTGGACCAGGCTGCGGTGATAGCCTGCAAACAAGCCAAGGGGTCTGCGGTATTAAACTGGAGGCCAGCGAAGCCGCCCGCAAAGACGTTGTATAGGGTAGCGGCAATTAAGCTAGCCCCCATACATCCCCAAGCGGCTGCGGTATCCTTAAGCCCTAGCTTGATCTTGATCACATCGTAAATCCACCGCAAAGCCGTCCCGATTGCCACACCAAGCCCTATATCCATTCTGATCACCTCCGTTTAGTTTTTCGTCCGATTATACCCTTCTTCCTTTTTGTGGCTAAAGCCTTTTCCACGCTCTTCCGCCAAAGCTTTGGGTGCTTTCTCTTATAGTGCCGCCGGAGTTTGGCCATTCTTTCCGGGAAATCATAGCCAGTGATCGGTGCCCCACATATCCGGCAATGCACAGTCTTCTTCGGCACTTTCCTCACCTCCGATCCAAAAGAAGAATGACCAAAATCGCTGGAACCAGGATCGGCATGAGTTTGGAAAGCACATCCGCGGTCGTAACCATTCCTTGGCCTAAAAGCCTTACCGAATATACCACTGGCTTAGAAAGCTCAATGCCAAGGAAAATAGCCGCGGCTATGCCCGCCAGTAAGGCAATGATTTGAGCCACAAGCCACACCGTAACTGCAGCATTGTTAGTTTGTTGGACCTCAAAGATCAAGTTAAGCTTTCCATGAGCTTTGCTATCGCCTGAAGGGATATCATCAACAACAATTTCGGCATAATCAAACTTCCACCATAAGGGAGTCGTTGGATCTTTCTTTTGCATCTCATCAAGGATGCGGTTAGCGAATTTTTCTATTTGCTGTTTAGCCCAATCGGGATTCTTGAGGGTAGCTTCAGGGCCAGAGATATCGGCGGTGATTAAGTATGCACCGGGAGCCAGAGGGTCAGTATCTGATAGTTGCTGAGCGATCTCTATTTTCGGTGCTTTGCCTACACTAGCTACTAACATTCTACCTCCGCAAGAGCAAGATTAAGATGATCAAGATAAGAGCAATCGCGATTACCATTTTGTTTGGATCTTTCATAATATCCTCAAACCACGTTTGTATTTGCTTTTGTTCTTGCGGTTGTTGGGGCAAAGGTTGAGTTGGAATTTGGCCTGAAGTTACTGGATTTGTTGTCACGGATGTTCGATACACAACGGGAGGATCTTGGGTGAAATTCACAGTTGTGATATAGCCTCGGATATAGAACTGATCTTGGACGAGTTTTGCTAACCTTTCACAAAACTTTCCAATCTTGCCAAGGGTAAGGCCTTCGGCCATCGATGGCGGGCTGTAGTAAGCAAAGCCTACCGCCCACAAGTCAAGGTTTCCTACTTTTCCTTCATGGTATAGTTTGATTTCATTCATCAAGCCGCTAAACTCCGCGGTCATTGTGCGGCAAATGCTAGTTAATTCGAAATCCCCCATTAATCCACCGTTCTCAGGACAAGTTGAGCGCAGTCGGACAAGGCCTATATACCAAATGTTTCCGGTGAAATCATCACTGAGCGATACTTGGGTAAGCGTTGGGCTAGCCTTAATCAAGGCATCTGTGGTAAAGCCTGGCCTCTCTACATGAGAAGTTTTGAGATATTTAGAATCAGTAGTTGTAAGCAGAAATATGTTGTGATCATCTGTCTTGGTAGGCGCTGAAACTGGAGCTGCAGCGGAAGTTATGGCATAAATTTCTGTTGGGAGATCAGATCGCCGTGATATAAGAATTGGCATAGCATTATAGAAATAGCCAAATAGATCATCCACAAACTTGTTTCCTGTAACAGGAGTTGTCGCTTGATAGGCAAATGCTAGCACATAATGATCTCCTTCAGCGATTATCCGTAAGTCGTAAATAATGCCATAATTAGTTCCCATGGAAGTAAAAACTTTTTGCAGGACTGACTGCAATTGAGATTGAGAAGGCAAAGTTGTGGCAGCGGTCCACCGTATCATCCCAATATACCACTGGCCAACATTGAATGGATCTTTATTGGATATAACTGAAGCCTCTTGATCAGTCCATTGTGCAATTGCGTCAATTGAATACTTAGGATCCTCAATTAAGGCAGCAATAACTTTGCTTGGATCAGTTAGAATTGGCGGCAAATTTTTCATTCCTATCACCCCCTTAGCTCATTAAGCTATACAAAATTATCCCTGCCCCAACCCCTAAAGCAAGAACCAAATAAGGATTGTCTGTAGGCAATTTCAAGGGAATTTCCTCTTCTTTCGTTATTCGGGCAGCCACTTCTTGGGTGACATGCTCAATTGAAGTTATGTAGGTTTTTGCCGTCTCAAGAAGGCTCCCTTCCTCCGTTGAAAACGTAGCTCTAAGCAAGCCTACAACGGAGGGGGGATTCAAGGTGATAAATGGAGATCCACTTTGGCCCTTAACACTAGGCATATACACCCAATAATCATCCCCTTTTGCTGAAAGTTGCCCCCCTGTCGTTATTGGCCCTTGCCACCAGCCCACACTCCACAACCCCCAGTAAGGGAGTCGGAGCTCTTTTTCATAAACAGTCTTGCCTTGCATAGCCCCGACTAATGGAGATTCCACCGATTCCATGTAGGCCCAGGAATAAATCAAAGAATCCTTAGGGATACTAAGAGGATATGGATGGGGAAGGATATAGCTTCCCTCCTCTTCCACCTCGATCAAAACATTATCGCCAGTAGGCATTATTTTGAAATCTTTAATTGTTAACCGTTTGCCATCAATATTCACAATATGCAAATTGTTCAAGTTCAAAACATTTTCCTTCGGTACGCTATCCCCTGTGGATGTAAAAGGATGCAAAACAGTCGCGATTAAGTGCGGTGCAATATAAACCCCAGTCCAAATCTTAGTTTGCCCATCCATAGGGTAAAGAAAAACTACACACGCCGAAGAAAGCGTCTGTAAAAGCTCCTTTCCAGTCATGCACCCCTCTTTGCCAACGCACTAGCTAACACCGCCCGCAATTGAGCCTTCTTTTCTGGAGGAAGCTGCTGGATCTTCTGAACTATTGCTTGGATCAATATTTTCCTCTTCTCCTCTTGCTGAGGCTTTTCATACCAAGCATATTGCAACAACCGCCCCATTTGAGGATTTATACTTGATACAGTTTGTGTTAACTGCGGTATATATGGCGAGGATTTCAACATATCTTGTTCGGTTAATCCCGCCTCTTTTAACATTGCAAGATAAATTGCTCGATTAAGCTTACGAAATACCTCATCACTGTTTGGAAACTCATTGGAGTATATAGCCGCTTGTGATCGTAGCTTTTGATAATACTGATACCGGTCCGGAGGAAGCTTTTGCATCAAAAGTAGTTCCTGACGCTGCCCTTCTTGTAACATAAGGTTATAGACTTCCCGAAGTCCTGGAGGGGCCGCAGATAGCATCGCTTGAGCAAACTGGTCTATTAAATCGTTACCAGTTCTTGCTATATCCCCCGCAGTAGCAGGAGTAGTAGTTAAAGGCTGCGGAGCTACCCCTACAGGAACGTACTCCCGGGAAGGCTGCGGCAATTTAGATGCTTGCTCTAATGCTGTAGCTCGGGTAGTAGGTGTTGATCGTTGACTGCTAGGATTTAATCCGAATTGTTGGGCATAGTATTGAGAACACGTTGGGTGGTAAGTCTTTAGATAATCCGCTACATCTGCTCTCTTTCGAAAAATATCGTTTACATCATGATAAAGCATATGTAGTCTTCCTGCAGCATCCTTGAATCCTACAGCATTCGGCGTAAACCATACCCAATTTTCTGCCGGAACTGTGGCAATAAAATAGTCGCACGCATTAGCGAAGTACCTCTGGGTATTGCCGGAAACCGAATATTGGGTAACAAACCCCCTGATATTCCCATTGGGATCCCTCATCCCCACGAGGTTCCCGGCATCATCGAAATAGAAAGTCACCGGGCGCTTCACATACTTCCCGTCCGGAGTTTTTTCCACCCAGTAGCCTGTACGGGTCATGCCCATGGCACCCTCCACGAGGGATATCCGGGTGTAGTAGGAGGTTTAGGCAAGTTAAATCCAGCCTCTAACGCCTGGAAGGCGGGTCATCTCCACTCCGCTCATGTTTTTGGTCTTAACAGCTTGGCTTGGAGGGGGAGTCATGGTTACTTGCGCAGTCTTAGCTGGAGGAGTTCCTCCATAGGGATATGGAGCTTTCCCTGACTTGATTAACTCTTCCTGAGCCTTAGCTCTTGCTAATTGTTGTTGAATCCATTGCGAATATGGAACTCCTGTAGGGACTGTTAGCCCGGTGTAAGGATACCGGCCACCACCGCTAGCAGCCTGAATAGCGGCTTCCAATGCTTGTGCTCTAGCTAATTGCTTTTGCTGCCAAGTAGTATAGGCCTGAGTTGCAGCTGGTGGGTGAATACCTTGCCCCCCAGGTGTGGTAGTCGTAGTAGTTGTTGGAGGGGGTGTAGTCGTAGTAGTTGTTGGAGGGGGAGTAGTCGTAGTAGTTGTTGGAGGGGGTTGTGATAAAGCTTCAAGAATAGCCTTAAGAGCCTCGTCAGTAGTTTCTGTTGTAGTAGGCACCTGAGGAAGGATACTGCTAGGAACTCCCGGTATTGTCCATGTTAGGCCTGCCGAAGGAGCCCCTCCCTGTTTTTGCTGTTCAGTTGTTGTTTTCTTTTCGGTGGATTTCTTGTATAGATAATATCCCCCACCGATAAGCAAAGCTCCGCCTAAAACCCATAATAACGTCTTATCACTCTTTTTAGCCATTTACATCACCTCACTTTGCTCCTAACTTCTTTTCCAATTCATATGCTCGTTGCAATTGCTTTTGCACATATTGAGGAGCTGTTAATACATTGTACGTTGGCGCTACCTCCCCAGTTACGGGTGTATATGGATACCCAGTAGGTTTTCCAAATGTGCTATATGGAATTAGTGTTAATTGCCCAGTCGGAGCCGCACTAGAAGACTTCCATTTTAAAGCGTCTTGAGCCATTTTGTATTTTTTGTACAATTTATAAATTAAATACCCGCCGCCAATTGCAGCAGCCCCAATGACAATTCCCGGCAAATATGATACCTTCTTAGCTCTAGCCACTAAAATCACCTCCGTCTACGCCGAATATGCCCGCGAACACGGGCTCTTCCCATAATTCGCACCTTCCCTGATTTTAACCTTTTTGCCCGATACCATGTACCGGTGCGAGGATTGTAAAAAGTGAAAACTGTTCCAGTCACCCTTCTTCTCCTTGCCATTTCTTCTCACCTCCGCTTAAACTTCTTAACCGTCCCTCCCCTCTTAGCACCTTTCCGCCGTTTTACCCACCGCGAACGGTACCGCCGGAGGGGATAATATCGACCATATTTACTTAGGGATTTTCTCTTGATCCTCTTTGCCATTAGGATCCCCCAAAAGGGCTATTATCTTTCCCTCTAGCCTAGAAATCCGGCTTTCCAGTCGAATTAGGTAGGCAATAATAGCAAAAAACCCCGAAGCCATCACCCCTACTATCGCTACAAATTCGCTCATCCGCGAACCTCCGCTAGATAATAGGCCTTCTGGTCGGCAGCATCCGCAACAAGCTCAATATCCGCCAAGTCTGCTACCTGAACCATAGCTGATTCTCCTGGGCTTAAAGGAAAACCGTTGATATAAATAACCGCAGTATTAGCCGCATCAGTCCGCACAACCACGTCCCTCCCCTCCATAACCTTTGCCGAAGGAAGACGGATTGCCGTCGTTCCCACGGTGACTTGTCCAGCTTTAATCATACCGCCCTCTGGGACTTTCGTTGTAGGTGTTGGAATTGCGTAAGGTTCAGTGATAACCTCAAGCACAAGCTTTCCCGTTCCTTGGGTAGGATTCACAACCCTAATCTCTTCAGTGTCTTCCGGAGCCTTAAAAGCGGATAACTTGTACAACAACTCTTCTAGCCCCCGCGGTTGCCGAAGCGTTGTGTAACGAATAAAGGGGACAGTCGAGTCACAGCGGGTTACATAAAGGGTGCAGGATTTGGAATAAGGCAAGCGGAAGTCAAATGTCTTTGAAAGATCAAATTCAAAGGTCATAGCGCAAGTGTCCGCATCAACTCACCCTTTATGGCCTCTTGCTTGCCCGCAGCCGGTTGCACATCCACTGGGAGGAAAATCCGATGCTGAATCTCAACATTAGATGTATCTGTCCATTTCAATGGCAAAGAGCAACGTACGTAGATCTTCAAAAGCCAGTCCTCAGGAATTGGGTAAGCAGTTGGCAACGTCAACACAGATTTCGATTTCCAATAATCGCGTTCAGCGTCAGCGGAAATATCCGCAACGTAGATTTCCCGCTCAATTTTTGCACCGGTTTCAATGTTCGCGATTCGGAACGAAACAAGAAGCGGAATCCGCGGGATGCAATAGACGTCCACCGTGGTACCAGTATCTACAGTCTCGCTGAACGTCACCGTGCCAGCCGATTCATTTACAGCCGTTATCGTCAGCTGCCTCCGCGCGGCACTCACCGTACCGAAAGCTTGCACGTAATTCAGCGGGTTTCCTGTCTGGGGAATAACGATACCATTAGGAAGCGTAACTGTACTTTCTGACGGCGTTAAACCAGCCTGCAAAGCATACAAAAGAAAAATTGCGGGTCGAGTAGGATCGAATTGGTAAAGCGTTTCGCGCCGGCCTTGAAAAATTGCAAACTCTTTCCATATGTTGCTTCCATCATAATCATATTTATAGTCAAACGAGGATCTGTCAAGATAAGTCTTCACGTTTTATCACCCCCTCACACCCGCAAGATACTAGCCCGGTACGTAAGTTCCTCTCCGATCTCAATGCTAGCCCTCTCCCAATAGGGGATGTAGAACCGTACCTTACTCGTTGAGATCTGGTCCGGGGATTGCAGCATAATAATCAGCTGTTCATCCTCGGTAAGGGGAAGAATATCCATGGCAAGATCAATCTTAATAGCGTCACGATAGTCTGCATCAAACTGCTTGTCCAAAGACAACTCTGCCCAAGGATAATAAAGAACACGGAAACCTACCGGCCATATCCGATCCGGTTCGCTAGGTACTTTGATCCCTACATAAAGCTTAGACTCCGGGCTAATCTCGGTCCCATCAGCCTTCTGAAGCTTCAAAACCAATGGGAAATTTCCGGGAATAACCCAGCCCAAGCCTCTAGGCACTGTCGCGGTGATAATCGGGCTTAAAACGTTCGCCGTGTTCTGAGAAAGGGTTACCTGAGGATCCGCATGGGTTAATAACTTAAGAACTTTAGCCATCCCTAGTCACCTCCGCTTACAACTCAACCTTTATGACCTGGCCAACATAGGCCATATCCAACAATCCTTCGGCAATACAAACGCCGCCAATTACTTTAAGAATCTCACTTTTACCAAAGAACGATAAAAGAAGGCCGGTAACCAATTCAACTCCTGCAGCGATATAGTTCGCATTCCGCATAGCCTTTTCTGCCTCTGCGGGGGACTTTCCGGCCAGACTTTCGGGGGTAGGACTAAACATCTTCTGCGACCCAGTATAAAGAGCATGAGCCGCGATAACCCCCAACAACGCTCCGCTGCTATACGTCAGCGTATCTTTGAACACCTATATCACCTCCGAACGTATATATACTCCCCGGTATTCAACCGGTCAAGTGCAACATTATATATACCTGGCTCGTTTGTCAAGACCTCGATATCCCGCCAACTCGTGGTCCGGAAGATAAAAAGATGCTTAACCACGGCCCTAATATGGGGATGAATATCAACCCATCTTTGGGTAGCTATATAGACCTTAAGTCGGAAGTGTCTTGAGCCTCTTATGTATCGCACTATTTGCGCCGTTGGTCGTGTCAGGAAAAGATGTGCTTCATCTATTGCAACTACGCCCCCACCCTGGTCAACCACTCCCTTCATTAGGGCTTGCAAGCTCACCTGAGCTTCCGCTGGAGTTAGCGGGGTTAGGTCCACCGCCACCCTCTCCGCTGGATCCAGCCATACCTTGCTTAGGGGAGAGGTTATCACTTGCCACTTCCATTCTGGCCTTTTTAAGAATTTCCTCAAGCTCTTGTCCGCCGCTAGCCCCACTAGCACTTGGGGCAGGTTCGGGTCCTCTTTGAGCATTTGTGCCAAGAGGTAGCTCTTTCCGCTTCCCGCTGTCCCCACTAACGCCACTACGGCCATAAGTCCTCCACGCTAAAAATACCCCCAAGCCTAGAATCCCAAAACCTAGCATGACTCTAACCTTGGGATTAAGAACTCCTGCACCACCTACCTGCTCTAAAGCTTCATCAAAACCTACTAGCTGTGTCGCTTGAGCATATGGCACAAGAGCATCATCTGGAAGCTTGAGCAATTTTGTCAGAATCTGAGATATGATCATTGCATATGGAGCGCTAGGTTGCTTAGGAACGGCTTGGAGAGTTTCCTGAAGTTCCGCTTCCGGTTCCATTTCTATTGGCTGAGTCTCAAACTCCATATTCTGACCTCCAGGACTTCGGTCCCTGTGGACCCTGCGGGGGTTGCGGAGGCTGAGGAGGATTTTCCTGACCAAAAGCTTTGTCGATCAACCGCTTGCCCCGCTCAAGCCTAGCCTCTTCCCGCTTCCGCCACATGAGGTACACCGCCGCAGCAATCGCCACAGCAGCTACTATCCAAATCCATTTGTTGTCCCTAGGAATACTTATCCCTTCTTCCGTTTTTTGGGAGGCTTCCCGCGGCTTGGGCTTTACCCGCTCTCTAGCTACTTCTTTCGCTGCTTCCCGCTTAGGCTCAGGCTTTTCCTTGGGCTTTTCAGCTTTCTTTGCTGCCTTATAACGCTTAGTCGCTGCTATTTTCACCGCACGGTTGTACTCGTCCTTTTTCTCCGGGGGAATAATATCCCCCAACCTCCCAACTCCATATTCTTCCGCTATCTTCTTAGGACTTTCACCTCCCTTTATTCGTTCAATTACTGTGTCAACTTCATTAGCGCTTAAATATTCCTTCTCCTCCGGCTGGACTTTTTCCTCTTCCTTCACTTCTTCCACCTTCGCCTCAAGCTTCTCGTCTGTCATCCTTCACCTCCAGCCTTCAACATCTCCTGAATTATCGCCACCAACTCCCGAAGGAGAACCTTCTGTTCAGTGGTCATACTACGCTGCAGCCGGTGAAGTACATCCGAAAGCCTCAGCAAATCCACTATACCTATCGGCATATTTCACCTCCACCTCCATTATATAAGAAAACCGCCGGGAGGAAAACCCGGCGGCTTTCCGGAGGGTGAAGCGGGCCCTGCTCCCTAAAAAGGAGCATTTCCTGCGGGGAAAAATCCAGATGGGCGAGCCCACCCCTTCGCATCCCGGTAGACCGAGATTCCTATGGTTTTTCCTTCCAGTGCTCTCCTTACGTCTACTTTTTCGCCTGGGCTAAGCACCACTCCTGCCACAGCCATCAACTGCCCTAGCCGCGATTTTTTAGAAAGCCGGAGCGATACTACAAATCCCCACGACCCGTTCCAGTCCGGTGACCTTACCCAAATACGAAGGGCATCACCTATGCGGGTCGCGATCTTCTCAATTTTTTCAATTTTTACAACGTAACTCCCTGGGTCTGGTTGAAACCCAGGCCCTCCCGTCCCAACAGTTAACACGATCTCTTCAGACATCTGTCACCTCCTCTACTAACTTGTCTCTACCCCTTAGCTCCGTGGGGAAGCTAAGACTAAACTTCCTCAAATCGAACGTTGCTATAACATAGCCTTTCTCATCATAAAAATCCACGAAATCCTGGTCGATTCGAGCTTTTCTAGCCCGCAAGCAAAAACCATCCCCCTCTATCCAAAGACCATCCACTTCTCTCACTTTGAGCACACACATACCTCCTCCTTTTCCGATCCCAAAACTTCATTAACATGGAGAGCAGTAGTAAGACGTCCCCAACAATACAGCTCAACGAGATATCTTCCTTCCCCTGTTTTCTTGACAATATAGTCATCACAAAACAAAACGATGTGATCCCACCATCCATCCACCTCAAACGTATAAGTTACAGCATACCTCTCCCCGCTATAACCTAAGTCTACCTTCTGGATCTTTACCTGTCGCTTCATTTTCCCTCCCTCCTTTCACCCTAAATATACACCATCATCCGCCCGATGTCAAGTCCTTCGCTTTCCATTGTTTTACGACCTCTCGTTCGACGTCAGCACCAACCTTATAAAGGGCTGATGAAAGCGCCTGGATACGCAGCACGTTCTGCCAAAACAATTGATGATCAGGCCCTAGAATCTGTAGCAAAATCTCTGGCTTCATTTTCAGCCTTTCCACCACCCGCTCCAAATCAAACCGCACCCTAAGCACCTCCGCTAACGGCCACGGCACATCCGGCATCATAACTCCACCTCCTCGTCTCCTTTGGTTAGAACGCTTTCCTCCACTTCCTTCGTCCACACCAAAACCGGATAAGTTTCTATCCTTCCTTCCAAGAGCCTTTTCGCCGTTACTCTTTCTCTAACCCACCGCTTTTGAAGTTTGGAAAAATTTAGTTCCAAATCCTCATGCACAAACCGATTACACTTTTCTAGCTCCACTTCCTTCCATGTTGCCATTCTTTTTCGACTTAGCTTTACGCTCAATACATCCCCACAACGCTCCAAAAACTCAAACCAATCCTTCACCTCCCCATATCCACGCTGGGCTACCTTCTCACCCAATTGATATAGCCCTTCTCGAATCCCCAGATATCTCCCTTCCGCGCTTAGCTTCCACTTTCCAAGCTCATCACCAAGTGGTAGATCCAATGGCCGATCCGAAATCACTGAATCCGTGTGGACCGCAAGGATTCCTCCTTGATTTTGCAGTTCTGAAACCCAACACCGCACCCTAGCCGTTATCACCCCAGCATAAATAGGATGCCATGCCATTCCCGGTATTAAATTGCCGTTTTCATCCTCTACCGTCTGCACCATCTTACCATAGAAGCTATTCAGAATGATCTTTGCTAGTTTCCGTACATGCTCGTTAGGATGCTCACGTCGAATTTTGTACAGCTCCTCAACCGCATCCCGATAAACAGCTCGCTTAGTCGTATAAATCCAATACGCATCTATGATTTCCACATTCACTCCATAGCGCATAAGAAAATCAAACTCATCTTTTGTAATCACCGCTAAAAAGCGTCCCGCCGGGAAAATAAGGATCCCATTTTTATGAACACCCACAGGATGATATATGTAGCTTTGCGGAGGAATTTCGATAACACAAGCTATTAGCGCATAATCCGCTTCAGGATGGATCAGCTTCGACCGAACAATCTTGGCTCCATGCAAAGAGTAAAGATCATGAATCACTGCAGGATATGCGGAGTTAATATCATACATCCACGCCCGCTCCACATATCCAAGTACCGTCATCTCAAACTTTCCACCGCGGTATGCATCCCACGCGAACTCCACTACTCTTTTCCCCTCCTCCCCCAAAACCCATACAGGCTTTATGTTCTCCACCCCACATCGCGAAGCAAAAAAATCCACCGCCCACGCCGCCGGGGAATAATGAGATCTAGGCATAAACCCCAGCTCCTTAGCCAATTCTCGGAGTTTTTTCATCAACTCCACCGTAAGCCAAGCATCTTGTCGGCAATACTCCACTAGCGTATCCCAAATTTTTTCAACCCCATCACTCATCCAGGAAAAATCAAATTCCTTCTTCCCTATGCCCAAAAATTCCTTGGCCGCCTTATCCAACCCACAACCAAAAAAGTTAAACGCATCGTAAAAGTTAATAACGCGCCCGCGATAGCGAACTCCCATATATCGCGCGGGAAACACCCGAACTTCCACGCGCGGCTTTTTACTTACTATAATCCAGCTTGAGTCTTTGCTACGGAGTTTTTGCCATGCTTCCTTTGTACATTTGATAGCTCTTAAAAAGGCTCCTATTTCATATGTGATATTCCACACAAAAACGTCTCCACGTATATGGCTAAGAACTTCCAGGGGATTGCTCGAATAATGCCATTCACCATCCTCGCTTACTGCCACGAAAAGAACTGGCTCCCCCTCTCGCTCCCCACTCGGATATGCCTCGCTATCCCATCCCCACCACTTCCTTTTTTTCGCTTCCTTGCTCACTTTTAAAATGCTCTTCACCGGAACAGCCCACTTCACCCGTTTCCAAGAATCCCGGAGCATCGTTACACCTCCAGCGCTTTCTCATATTCATCCCGGAATTGGTCCCAAAAATCGCTCTCCTCATACTCCATCATCCAACTTAAAAATTGCCCCGTTGCTGTTATAGGCTCTACAGCCCGATACCAAGCGAAAGCTCCTACCATACGTTCTGGGTGCTTATAGCCTTGCTTTTCCCCAGCCTTGGTCAACACATCATAAATATTTACTTTCTCTAGTCGCTCCAACGTCTTTTCGCTTGCCGTCCCTTTTAAAATATTTTGGAGGGTAGTCCGAGGAATTCCTGTAGCTTTCGCAAGGAACCTCTGAGAAAGGCCATGGAGATAGAAGATCCGAAGCTCATCCGCTGTCACCAGAACCTCCTTTCACTCTCTAAAGTACACCAAAAAACCGCGCTTGACAATAGGAAAATCGTCACCTTATAATAGTTCAGGGGGATAGGGAGAGGATCTCGCCCCTCCTCAAGCTCTCACCTCCTTTCACCTCTCCCGTCCCCTATATAGCTCACTAAAAAGGGCCTCGAAACGCAGCGCGAAAAGCCTGTTCTAATCTGCAAAAGCCCGAAAAAGTGGCCAAGTTTTGGGGAAAAATTTGTTCAATTTCGATGTTGTCGGAGATGTTATATGATACGTTGTAGCGTACCTTCGGGAAGTCCTATGTTGCGTCATATGTTGGCAGAGACCTTTGGTATTTTTATGTGGTATTCCTCGAGAATTTTGGACAAATGTCACTTTTCCATTATAGAACACTGGAAGTAAGACAAGTGGGGAGAAAATGCGTAAGAACCTGGATAATTTTAATGGTAGGTCATAGGTTACCTCACTGGAGCCAATGCGCAATTGGGGTTTAGAGCGCGGTGAAATTAGCTTAGAATGCGGTGCGAGGACTATAGGGACAGCTGTCCGCGGGCGGGGTGG
>Ga0080004_1116741_pt1 | contig 15573 bp, 17 predicted proteins | sample WasSprMetagenome_FD_69207 | JGI IMG/M metagenome (GOLD analysis project Ga0080004, IMG submission 69207) | Sulfidic aquatic microbial communities from Washburn Spring, Yellowstone National Park, USA - WS (SPADES assembly) (version 2) | ecosystem: Environmental > Aquatic > Thermal springs > Hot... | reverse complement strand
ATAGAAGATGTTGTAGTAGATAGTTTCTCCCCCTATACAGGTGATATTAAGAAGTTACCTGAGATTGCTAAGAAGTTTAGTGATAGAGATCTCATAATTCTTGATTGTATAGGTTATAGCATAGAGGTTAAAAGAATCTTTATGGAGATCACGAAAAAGCCTGTGGTTCTACCTAGAACTATTTTAGCTAGGATTCTTAGAGAGCTTACAGAGGTGGTATAACTTGGTAGTATTGAGAGAGGATATGCTTAGAGTTTCCGAGCTTGTGCTTAGAAAGTGTATGGGTGTAAAGAACCAGGAAATAGTGCTTATACTAACCGATGAACTTGCAAGAACTATAGGTTTTCATTTATGGGTTAAAGCTAGGGAGCTAGCTGGAGAGGCTATATATATTGAGTATACTCCTAGGAAGAGGCATGGGGAGGAACCTCCAAAGCCTGTTGCTGAAGCTATGAAATATGCTGACGTTGTATTAGCACCAACATCGAAGTCAATAACACATACATTGGCTAGAAAAGAGGCTACCGAGAAAGGTGTTAGGGTTGGTACTATGCCTAGTATAACTGAGGAGATATTCTTAAGAGCTTTCAATATAGACTTTGATATGCTTATAAGAATTACAGAGATTTTCGGTAAAATACTTGATGAAGGAAATATGGTTAGAGTTGTTACAGAGAAAGGTACAGATATAGAGTTCTCTATAGAAGGTAGGAAAGCTAGGAGAAGTACAGGTATACTAACTGAACCTGGGAGCTGGGGTAATATACCTAGCGGTGAAGCCTATATAGCTCCTGTTGAAGGTTCCGAGAACGGTATCATAGTTGTTGATGGTTCTATAGCTGGTATAGGTCTTATCGAAACACCTATAATACTTACTGTTAGAAATGGTATTATTATTGATATTAAAGGTGATAAAGAAGCTGAAAAACTAAAGAAGATGCTATCCGAACTAAGTATAGAAGCTAAAATGATAGGAGAATTCGGGATAGGTACAAATCCTGGTGCAAAAGTTAGTGGTACTATGCTAGAGGATGAGAAAGCTTTCGGAACCATACACTTTGCTCTAGGTAGCAACTTCGACTTTGGAGGAACTATAAAAGCCCCTATACACATAGACATGGTTATACTGAAACCAACAGTTTATATTGATAATAAACTGGTTATTCACAAAGGTCAACCTCTAGTCGAGTTCTAGCTAAGATACGATCTAAAGTAGGAAGGGATTTAAGATAAAAATCCGTTAAATTCTTTGATAAATGAGAGGTTTTTAATATATGTTAATTGCTTACCTTTCTTCACTCTCAGCTAGAATTACATCGATTATCTTTTTAGTCTCTTTAAGTGTTTCTAATATTGTTTTCAGATATTCTATACTTTCGTCTCCGACCTCCTCCCCACTCTGAAGGATGAGAGTTCTCTTTAGGGATCATTCGGTTCCCCTCATCTATTTATGTTTACACCTGTCATCTGAGGAGCGGTTGGGAGGGCAGAGCTTCCACACAACATCTGCTTATGTGATTGTCAATCCCATATCCAGATGCTTAGAGGCAACTACAATTCTAATCTTACTCATTATCAAAAACAATTAAAACAAAGAAATTTATAAACTTTCTATTCATCCCCATCCTGAAGGGTGAAGCTTTCAGTTGTAACATGTTTTCGAAGTACTTCTCTTGTAATGCTTGTGGTGGTAGTGATGTTTCGTAAACCACATATCCATTCTCAACAAAGAGTTTAAAAATTGAGATGTTCATATTTGGTGTATTTTGTAAAATATAGTTAAAGTAATTGTCTAGTCTATAGATGGAGCTCTCTGGTCGAAGAACAAATATAGTATTGTCTATAGTAGTAGTTGCAACAGCGTGTTTAGGGCTGTCGAAAGTTATTATGTAGATAGGCGATATGTTTATAGAGAGAAGTGCTGAAGTTATTAAGATTGCATAGTCTATATAAATTTCTCTCTTATTAACTAGAATGTTTAAGGATTTTGAGCAGTGTAGCATATAAAATTTTTGCAAAACTTAATTTCGTTGACTGTTGATACCTTGCTGTAGATGATATTCTCTGAAACCTACTCTAAGGTGTTCCAAATAGCTTCTGCAGTATCTCTAAGTATAGCTGAATCGTATATACTTTTTCTCACGGTATCAAGTACAGTTGTATTGAAAAACTTCTTGTTTTGAGGTGTATATATGTAATTAGTTAGAGGGATTGTGATAGTGTATCTTGAGCTACTTGATGTTGAAGATGATGTACTAGAGTTGTTATAGCTAAGATAGCAGGAGATATGGTGATTATGAGTGAAAGACTTAGAGACATAGAAATGTTAATCACTTTTAATGAAAAAGTTAGAAGAGAATCTATTGAAGACCTTGTCTGGGTATTCATATATAACTTAACCCTCGTTTCAATAGCTATGGGAAACCTCTACCACGAAGGAATAATCTTAAGACCTGAAATGGCTGTTATAATAATGATTACAAGCGAAAAGAATTATATCGTTAAAAAGCATATATTAGAAATAGCTTTCAAGCTTTAACCAGAGTTTTGGAGTAGCTCTGTTCTTGGTCTGGAATTGAGTAGAGCTTTGGCACGTTGCAATGGCTGGTAACGTACATGGTATCATTTTAAAGCCAAATCTCTTGAGCTTCACTTCTCCTCAACACGTTTTCATCTCTAAATCTCCAGATACCTTCACCAGGCTTTTCAATAACTATCATAAGTTCATCAGTTAGCCTATCGCTTATCAGTACCTCTACCTCTGTATGAGAAATAACAGCATCTGCAATAACAGAAATCCCCTTCTCCGGTATTTCAACTCTTACAGCATTTCTAACCCTATACACTCTCACAGGCCCCCCAGCAGTATCATAGATTTCTACAAGGGCATCTCTAGGAAGGTCTGGCCAGAGATCCAGTTTTTCAGCTGCTTTTACAGGTAGAAGTATCTGAGGATTTGGAGTCTCAAAACCTGTGTTCACAAGTGCAGTTGTTTCTAACACTTTATCTCTATACATTATTTTGACTCTTACTCTAACACCCAAACTCCCTACCTTAAAACCCCTGCTAAGTCTCTAGGCTTTACATGGCCAATCCTAGGCCTAAGCACAGGTCTTATATAACCAATTCTAGGTCTTTTAACCTCAGTACTCACTAAGCTATCACCACAGAGGTTCTATGCTTATGAAGTTTAAAAATCCTTGACTAGAACTATGAAATTCTCATAGCAACTAGTAATTGTATATGATCAGGACTATGAGTATTACCCTAAGTGTTAGGGTTTCTAAAGAGGTTAAAAAGGTTTTGGAGAAAGGTGGTGTTGATGTAGTTGAAGAATTTTTCTAACTGCTTCTCTATGAAGAGGTGTTTGTCATGCTACATTTCTACATATACCTATTTTAAGGTTTTTCTCTGAATATGGTTCATCTATCCATAGCTCAGGATCTCTATATCCCTGAGGAAGTAAATTATTAGATTCCTAGATATTAGCTCATTAACAAGTTCTTCTGATGCTTCTGGAGACCAAAGGTTATCTGAATCTTCAACAGCTAGCTCAAGCCATTTTCTCTACTAAAGATAAAGCTTAGTATATTTTCATCTATGAGTATTGATACAACTCCATCAATTCACCAATCAATTTTATAAAGCTGTGCAAACATATATGGATTTCCACCAGTATATCTCCAAATCTCTTCAAAACTAAGCTTATAACCCGGGATTCTCTTGTAGAGTTCTTCAAAACCTTTTCTAGACATATTCCACATAGGCATTACCCATGCCCACCTATGTCTACTAATCCTCTACCTAGACAAACCCTCGCTTGTAGCAACAACAACTACAATGTTTTCGTAGCTCTTCGAAGGATACTCTATAAAATTTAGAAGCATCTTCTTATATACTTCAGCTTTATCTAATCCAATACCTTGGAAAACCTCATCAACAAGCAAAGCGATTCTCTTCTTCCCTCGTTTCTTTAACAACTGATTAGCTAAGAGGATAACTAGATCGGTAAGCTTAATAGGTGTATAACCAGTTATAGTAAAACTCTATAGGGCTTTAGAGCTAAGAAATAAAGCAAGATATAATCCAGAGTACATACCTATATAAACTGATGCAAATGAGATTCTCCAAATATGTAGAGAACTTAGAGAAATAGCTAATAGAATAATTGAGAAGAAATCTAACAACTAATAGTTATTTATACCTATCTTCTACTGTATTACAAATTATCTCCCTATATAAAGTTTTAAAGAGATGTAGACTTCTATTAAAGTGTTATAGAATCACCCTAGGTATTTACATACTTCTATGAGATATGACTTTGAATTGCTCTAAGGTTCTATATAATCTCTATTAGTAGAAGTTCACCATCGGAGTATATATCTATCCTGTATAGAGATTATGAATATGAAAAAGTAAAAAGTTTTAGGTATATACATAGTCTTTCTGAAGCTTGGGTTAGGGGTGGTTTGAAGTGGATCTTGATGTTGTTGAAGGTTTTGTTGAGGTTGACGGTATCTATCCTATACTTATAACAGCTACTCATGGTTTTGGTGCAGATTCTTTTAAATATATTGTAAAAGCTTTAAGACGTTATGTTAAGAGCTATGGTTTGATTAAGACTGTTGATAGTGTTGATGAAGTTCTTAGGCTTTTAAGCTATTATTCATCTGTTGATCTATATACATGGGAGATTGTTTATAAAGTTGCTGTTGCTGAGAATATTTATGCTGTTCTTCCAACTCTTAGTAAAATAGATCGAGTTCCTAAACTTTCTATACCTGACTACAACTTAAACAAAGATTATGCTAAAATTACACCTTTTTGGAGAAGAGTTGAAGAACTTGTTAAGAGTAAAGAGATAAGGATTGTGATAGATATACATGGGATGTCTAGTAGGAGTAAGTGGCCAGATATATGTATTTCGACAAGAGGATTCTCAACAACTTCAAAAGAACTAATTACTAAAGTTGCTTCATACTTAACTTCACAGAGAATTAGAGTAGCGATAGACTATCCATTCACTGGAGGTGCATTCATAGCGTATTTCGGTAACCCTCCACTTATTGAAGCATTTGCTATAGAGATTAAGAAGAACTTAAGATTCTTTGGATCAGAAATACCGAGAATTATTAGAGGTGTTGTAAAAAATATTAAAGATTATCTAGGGTTGAAGATATAAACTGAGAAACTAGTATTTGTTGTACTTGATAAGATTTAATCTTTAAATAACTAAGAGTTGCTGAGATTACCTAGATGTAGTTTTAGGTGGGTTTCTATGGAGGTAGTTGATAAAATTGTTATAGGGAAGTATATTATAACTCTTGATAGTTTTAACAGGGTTATCTTTAGAGGTGCTATAGCTATTAAAAATGGGTTTATAGTTGATGTAGATGAATACGATGATATTAAGAAACGTTATAAAGCTGATGAAGTTGTTGAAAAATTGAATCACGTAGTTATACCAGGTTTAGTTGATTGTCATACACATACACAGCAGTTCTTGCTAAGATCAGCTATATCTGATGAGATGCTCCAACTACCTCCTGTATGGTCAAAAGTTCTAGTACCTTTCGAAAATATGATGAGTTCTCAGCTTGCTAGAATCTCAACTCAGGCAAGTATAGTTAATATGTTGAGGAATGGTGTAACGTATTTTATAGAAGCTGGAGCTCCTTATCCTGAGATTCTTGCTGAAGAAGTATCTAGGTTAGGTATGAAAGGTGTTATTACATTAGCTACATATAATATTCTAGAGGATAGATCTTGGGGTATTGAAGAGGTTCTAAGAAGAGCTGAAACACTATATAGAGATTGGAATGGTAGAAATGGTGTACGTATATGGATGAGTATTAGGCAAGTAATGATGGTTTCAGAAGAGTTGTTAGAGAAAGTTATTGAATTCGCAAAAAAGTTTAACACAGGTTTAACACTTCACTTAGCTGAATACCAAGGAGAGGTAGATTATACACTCACTAAGTATGGTAAAAGACCTTTGGAATACATGTTAGAGAAAGGGCTTGGAGATATTAAACCTGTTGTCTTAGCCCATGGAGTATTCTTATCACCAAGAGAAATCGATATCGTTAAGAAGTTTAAGCTAGGGATCTGTTGGTGTCCAACTGTAGATTCGTGGTTGATGGGGATTCACTGGGCATGTCTAGAAAATGTAAACGATGTTATAATAGGTATCGGTAGCGATGGAGGTGCTTGGAACCGCCTCGATCTACTACATGAAGTTAAAATTGCAAAATCTTTAGCAAAAGCCTTAGGCAATGCTATGATGTACTATAAAGCTGGGTTTAATTCACAAATACTTTTAAATATGGCGACAGGGTTTAGAGGTTTTATAACAGGAGAACGTGTTGGGAGATTAGAAAAAGGATATTCAGCAGATCTTGTAGTACTAGACCTAAGAAACATTAAGAACGTTCCCCTGCATAATCCTGTAGATCTAGTGGTAAACTATGTTGAAGGAGATAGTGTAAGTGATGTTATTATAGATGGTAAGTTTGTTTTAAGAGAAGGAGAGATTCTTACAGTAGATGAAGAAAAAATTGTCGAAGAAGTTGTAGATCGAGAGGATGAAGTTAAAGAGATTCTTAAAGAGTTGATGAAGAATATTAGATTTTGTTGAAATAATTTACATAATTGTTTTAAATTTATATACTTATTTAAAGAAGTGTTTATATAACCTTTTTACATTAGTTATTTAATGAAGTAGGTGGATCTTGATGGTTGAAGCTGGTTATGAAAGAGATAGAGAATATCCTTTATCACCTGTGCCTATTACAGCTAGGTTATCGCTTATAGCAACTATAATGCTTTGGGCTGGTTTAACATTAGATCCTTCAGCACCTTATTTAGCTTCGTGGTGGGGAAGTGTATATCCATTTGCTACACTTGTTCTAGGTACAATAATTGCGACAATAGTTTTAAGTATATTTTCTTCGCTATCTGCTTATATAGCATCTAAAGAAGGTCTTACGTATGCACTTACAGCTGAAAGAGTGTATGGTTTACAAGGTGTTGCAGTACCTTCCCTATGGGCAGGCGCTGTTTGTATTGGGTGGTTAGCGTTCTCTATAGGTGTTGTTGCTGAAGGTATTATCCAGCTACTGAAATTACCGAGCTATATGTATTACGCAGTAGTGGTATTGCTGACGCTAATCTTCTCTTCAACAGCATATCTAGGTGTAAAACATATAGTTAAACTCTCCTACATCGGAGTACCTCTACTTGTAGTACTAATTATATTGGGAATAGCGTTAGCTATTTCTAAATGGGGTTTACCTGATTTAGGATACCTAGAAGTAGGATCTATACCTACAGTTTTCGGGTTAGTTCTGGGAACCTTTGTCAATGGCTCTATAGTACTCTCATTTGATTATCAGAGGTTCTGTAAAACATCTAGAGACGCTATTACTACTGCATTCGTAAATTTCTTAGGGTTCTGGAGCTTTATAATCATACTTTCAGCAATACCTGCTGTACTAGCTAGTTTGAATCTTTACGATACCTATACATCTCTAGGTCTTTTACCATTAGCAGTACTAACTCTTTTCCTATTAGCATGGACTTCTGCTGATAACCAGTTATACTCAGCATCACTTTCATGGACTTTAAGTATGAAGGTCTTCGGGAAAATAGTTGACAGAAGAAAAATCGTTATCGCTGGAACTATGTTAACTATAGTTTTAGCAATAGTTAAGCTACATACATTCGCTTTACAATGGTTAAGTATGTTAACAGCTATATCGTTACCAGCAGGAGTTGTTATATGGACAGAATATTATATCATGTCTAAGCTAAAACCTAGAGAAAAATCGTATAAATGGAATGTAGCTGCATTTACATCTTGGGCTCTAGGGAGTATCATTATATACTATCTCTATGTACTGAAAAACCTATGGTACGGAATTCCTATAGGCTTTCTCACAACATTCTCATCATACCTTATACTACGTAGTTTAACGAAATAACAATTTTTTCAAAAACCAATTACTTAAAATTCTAAAATCTTCATTGCTATAATCTTAACTGAAAAACAATCATTAAGGCAAATAGCTATTGCTATAGGGTTTATATAATACATTTAAATGATAATTATTCTCACTACATCATCAACTCTTAGCTTAGTACACAGCTAAACATTAGCATAACTCAATCTAATTTTGTAAAAACTTTATTACAGAATTCTCTAAGCAGTATTTATGATTCTTAAAGATAAAAAACTTTTCATCTACTGGTAGCACTGCCAGTTTCTGGTAGTGCTACCAGCGTTATTTGATTAGCTCCTAAAAGGTTTAGAAAAGATCTTTATGATTTTGAGTATGAAATTGAACAGCTATATAGATTTTATTTAGGTAGTAGAGTTGCAGCTATTTTAAGTTCTATGAGAATTGGTAAAACTAGTTTAATATTAACTTTTCTGAATGAGTGGAAAGTTCCTCATGTTTTATTAATTGTAGAAGGATGGCGTTTTCTAATTATGGTTAAGAAATTTCGAAGAGATAATAGATATAGCTGCTAAACAAGAAGCTGAAGAAATAAAGAGATTTCTAGCTAAATTAAGAAATGAGAAAAGGTATAGAGAGATACTTAAAACAGTTGCTGAAGGTAAAATAGATGGAGCGAGATAAAAAGAGGAGTAGAATTTATCGAAGGGATAGAGATAGATGATAAAAATTTCAATGAGTTACTAAAGAAACTCATTAAACAGGATTCGTATAGAAAACAGATGAAAAATATAGAATACCAAACCCAATTACAACAAGGGCTATTTTAAAATATCTATAGCAAGTTAATCTAAACCATCTCTATACGATAACTTAAGCCATAACTAATAGAAAACAATCTCGAGATCAACAAACTTAAGCATCTTGATCAAAAATGTAGAATACCATTGGAATTATAGAAATAGAATTATCATAAGAATTTTCTAATTCCAATTTCATCGTTGGTTTAACATCTGGTTTAATTTTTCTTTGAATTTCTCCGGGTTTTGTATGAATAGTGATGTTAGTTCTTCTTCAACATCGAGTTTATCTAATTTGATTAGTATTGGTCTAAGGAATAGGTATTTTATAATGAAGTAAACTGTATGTATATCGTTACTAAGTTTATCAACTAAAATATACCTAAGTTTGTCGGGTTCATCAACAAAAAGATCAGCACAACCCCTACCCAAAAGTTTTTTACAGATAATATCCAAGTACTCAAGATAACCGGGAGCCCTAGATCTTATATAATTTTCAATAGCGATTATTAATCTAGATCTAGCCGAAACCTCTACCTCTCCATGTACTGCAGGTGTGGGATAAGATCCATGCTTTATCATGGATCTTATCCCACACTAAAAATATAGTTATGATAGATAGCTTATAAATTTTACTAAGGTTAGATATCTGTTTTGTATTTTAAGAGTTTTTCAACTGTTTTCTAAACAGATCTTCGTCTATTTAATAATGTATTTTCTTCTAGTTGTTAAACTAAATACTTCTCTATGTATATTGAGTATCTTTGATATACAGTCTATATCTTCAATGCATTCTCTGGGATTTATATAGTAGAAATTCTTAATCTGTGCATCTATAAAAAGAAGTATTTTCTCAAAAAGATTAGGATCCTCAACATAACTGATACACACAACATTTAGTTCTCTATAAATAGTATTTGCCAATACCTTCAATTTCTCAATTGTTGTTTTATTTAGCTTAAAACTTATGTACTCAACTCAATTAAAATATATTGTATATCTCTAAGAATTTGTGATGGAGAATTCAAAACTCTTGTACATCATTAAAGTCCAATATATGGAATTGAAAGTATTACTCGTATCTCAATGCCTTGACTGGATCCATTTTAGCAGCTCTCCAAGCAGGGTAAATGCTTGAGAGTATGCTTACAATAACTGCTAGTGTGAAGGATATTAGTAGAATAGATGGATTTATAGAGGGTGAGTATGAAACAGTTCGAAACATTATTTGTGCAGTTCTACCAATACCTCCCATACCTGGCGTGGGCATACCGATAAATCTGTTTGTAATGATATTTGGTAGCATGTATGCTATTACAACCCCTAATAATATACCTATCACTCCTCCGGACACCCCTATTAAAAGCCCTTCGAAAATTATTTGAGTTAGTATGTGCTTATTTTTAAAACCTAGAGCTTTCATAGTCCCTATCTCTTTAGTTCTTTCAACAACTGTTACTAACATCATATTGAATATACCTAAAGCAGTAGCGATTAGTGATATATCTCTTTATCTCGATAAACAAGCCTTAAACTTATGATTATGTATATATTGTTTATGAATACCTAGTGTTAAGTAATTAGTAAATTATTTACTAGTTAAGGAAAATTTTAATCGATGTATGTAATTCATATTTAGGTGTGATGGTGAAGAGAAAAATCTTTTGTTTTAAGGTATTCTCTTAGCTATAGTTTAACTTGATGTTATTTCTATGGATATATTTCCACTTGATGTTACTAAGGTTGCTTTTGTAGGTAGTGTGATGCTGATGTATGTAGGTATCTCTAATCTAATAACAATGGTTCTTTCTTCACCTGGTTTTATCATTATACCTATAGCTCTTTGTATCCCTCCAGCTGTTTCAAAGGTTATACCATAGATAGTTATCTCGGTGCTTAATTCGTTCTTTATCGTTAGCATTAACGTGTATATACATAGAGTTCCGATACATCTCTCTTTCTTAAGTACAGCTTCTTTAACTATGAGTTTTGGTAGCTGTGTAGGAGATGTTGTTTGTATTGTTCGAGGTGTTGTTAGTGGTGTTTCTTTTCTTAACTCTCTCTCCACAGTGTTGTAAAGTGGTTCTAGCCAAGTTTTTACCATCTGTAGATATGCGTAGACCCTGTTTGCTAGTAGTAGAGCTTCAACCTTCTTACCCTGGTTATAGAGTTCTTTTGCTTTAGCTATAGATGTCTCTGCTTCAGTAACTGTTTTTTCAGCTATATCTATCCTAACTTCCAAAATAGCTTTGCATACTGGTGGAGGTGGGTATAGGGCTATGCAGTAGACAGTCTTCGACTCCTTGATCTTGTTGAGCATCTGCTTAACTTCGTCTAGAAGTTTCTCTACTTTCGTTAGAATGTCGTTGAATGCTTTATCTATACCTTTAGTAGGTATCCATTTAGGCATAGACACAGTTATCGTTTTATTTACCTTGTTGTTGATAGTTTTTACCCAGCTCTTTATCTCCCCTAGATCAGGTAGCCATCTAGGTATATCCTCGATAGATGCGTTGAGAATCCTGTTCTTTAATTCTTCAACTCTGCTAAGAATACTATCGATAAACTGCGATAGATTAGCATTAGCTACAACATCTCTAAGGTTTATAAGTTCTTGCTCAAGAGTCTCTATCTCCATCAACACCTCAGCTGTTCTATTTTCAATAACAGATTTCAGTGAGTCCTTGATATCCTTAGCATAGCTTTTAGCAATTTTTGTAGCGTTAACAACTACCTCTTCTGCGTAGCTAACTTTTTCTAAAGCAATTTGAAGGGCTTCAAGAGTATCTTCAGATATATTAAGTTTCTTCAGCCGTTCTATAGTTCTGTTTAAAACTTTCTCTACTACTACTAGATGTTTATAAGTTATCTCAGCTACACTAACATTCTTCAAAGCTTGTTTTAACGCATTAATAAGCGATACGTTAGCGAATTTCTGTACTTTCATAGCTTCAACAACTTTCTCATAATCTTTCAACATCTTGTTGAGCTCATTAATATCTCTAGCTTTAGTGATGTTTACAGGTATAGATATGTTCAACTTCTTAAATCTCTCATCTAAAGCTTTTCCAAGCCCATTTAAATACCTCTCTAACACAATTCCAACAGCATAAGCTCTTCCACCAACTCTAACCTCCTCATTAACTTTAGCTAGAAGCCTAGATGCGTTGATAAACCACTCCCTCAGCTCATCGATAGCTAGAGCAGATATATTAACAGCTAACGTGCTCTGGATCTCGTTCTTTAGATCTGTAGAGATGTTGAGAACTAAACATCTATTGAGCATTTCATACAAAGTTCTTGCTTTAGCAAGTAGTACAACATATTCCTGAGATTTGCTATTACGATTTTCGCTAATTACAGGTAGAGCTGAAGTTATTGCTGATATCAGTAGTAGGGGTATCAAAGTCAATCCAAAGCTCTTTAGCTTGACCATTGATTTCACCCCAACTAATAGTATTTAGTACACTAGTTTTTTAGGGACTCTATGAAACACTTGTTTCAGCTACTATGGAAAAAGCAGATAAAGAATTGAATATACTTACCCACTACACAAAAACTACTAGATAAGCTTATATATCTCTATTGTCTCCGGTTCTTCGGGTACCTTGATATGCGTAGAGGTGTAGTTGTAGCCTTAATTACGCTGATCTTGGTTATACCCTCTCTAGCTCTTATCTATACGCAGAGAGTATCTCAACCAATAGATGCGGAAATAGATGAGAACGGTATCGCTATGGTTAAGATTGTTATAGAAGTTGATGAAGGTGTATCAGGGGTGGTACTACCTATAGAACCTATCCCGCTAACTATAGAGATAACACCTAGTGTTCCTGGTGTTGAGTGGCTCTACGAAAACAATACTCTATACATAGTATCGCCAAAGAAAACAACATTTACAGTTACATACATAGCTAACACAACTATTGAAAACGGTGTAATATCTATAAAAGTAGAAACAAATAACACAGTGAAGCTAGTTTTAGCACCAAATATACTCCTATTAACACTACCAGAGAACATTATCAACATATCAACGCTACCCGGAAACAAGTTGGAGATAATATTTACAGGACCTACAATAATATCCTACACAATAACACAGATAACCCCAACAGCAACACCAACAACTACTCCTATATCTACTCTTATAACATCTCCAACACCAACTCCGAAATCAACAACACCAATTGTAATCATATCAACACCATCACCAACCCAAACCACATCAACACAAACACCGAGAACTCCAACACCCGCAACCCCAAGTATAATCACATCTACACCACCAATACAGAGCCTAACAACCCCAGTAACCATAGCAACAACAATAAGCACTCCGACTACACCTACAACACCAACCACAACACTATCTCAGGCCCTATCAACACCAAAAGTAACAGCAATACCTATAGACATAGTTGTAATAGCTATGGTGATCATAATAATAATCATAGCTATAATTCTTGCACTAAGGAGAAGATAAATAATTTTCGAAACTCTTGAAAAGATCTGCTTAAGTATAATCCAAGCTATATCAACTCTAAGAAATATAGTATAGTATGTATCGTGAAATCCGCAAAAGAGTTGTGTTTAACATTCTTATGAATATAAATCTTCACAGTATTATTCGTTGAAAACCTTCACATAATTTTTAACATTTGTATTTTCGTATACCTAGTTGAAAGTCATCTGATAGTGTACTTATCATGCAATTTGCGAGTTCCTTAAATCATCTTGAGAAAGTTAAATACTGAAAAGAAAGGTTTGATTGTTAAGTAATCGCTTACAGAGTAGATGCTGAAAATATAGCGTATTTAACTCTAAACATAGAAATTCTACGTATTGGAAATATGTTTCTCAAGTAGTGATAAACATTATTGGTATCGAGATGATCTATATAGGTACCGTTTAAGGATTACTATGGTGATGATTATAGATATAGCTATTACAACGAATATCGTTACTAAGTTAGGTATTACTGTGATCTTTAAATCTCTTTCTTCTCTAGCAGTAGCTTTATCGAGGTTAAGCGCTATAGCTGTTAAACAAGCTGTTTCTAGGTTTAGATCTCCTACACCAACCATATCTGCTCTATACAAAGTTGTAAACGGTTTTATTCTATACAATGTATTGATATACTTCTTAATCTCTATATCGTTGTTCACGAATTTGAATACTATAGCTGCTAACACTAGTTTATAGGTTTCGTAAAAATCTTGGAAAGCTTTATCTCTAAAACCAACACCATCGAATAGCCTATCTAGTTTCTTAAGCTCTTCCCAAGCCTCTTCCTTCTCATCTCTTAGAGCATGATGTATAGCTTTTATAGCTACAAGATTAGCATACTCATCGTAATCATGCATAACGTTGTTCAAGATCTTTACATGCTTAATAACTACACCACTTACACTACTAATAACAATATGTGTAGTCGCATTGAAAGGCAACTTTATTGGTAGATCTATAAGTACTTGGTAATAATCGTAGAAATCAGCTCTACAGATATCTAGAAACTTCTCGATCTTTTCAGCAAGAGAACTATTATTACATATCCTACGGAGAACGTAAACAGCAAGCTTATTAGTACTAGTATAACATGTAGTAGCTTCAGCAACAGGGCTTTCAACAAGACATCCATAACCAGAACCAAGATCTCTATATAGATTATCTAGAAACACACAGATACTGGTTATATCAAGAGAATAGATATACTCAGCACTACCAATGCTATACACATTAATAACATAAAGCATTGCTAAAAAGTAGAACACAATCATCAAGATAATAGCTATAGATATGAAAACTCTACCACATGTAAACATCGTTAACACCATCAAATTTCTCTACATCCCTATATACAGGTACAGCTAATGAGTATATATACCTTGAGAATATCAGTGATAGCTTTGCGTATAGAGTTTTGTAGAAGAGTTAGAAAATACTTAGATCATGTTTAAGAATTCATTGAGATTCAAACTATTAAGAATGTGATCGGGATTAGGGTTCAGGTATAGGTATATCTAACCTAGGTTAGGTATGGTGCTCCGGAGAAGTTTTAGATATTTTAAGTAACTTTCTTCACTATTAAGAGACCTAAAGATGTTGGAATTACATGGTGTACAAGTTTATCCTGGTTCTCTAGAAATTCTACAAATTCTTTAGCAAGACCTGGTACCAATGCGTTGTGGAAAACTGCTATACCTATTCTACTTAGTTTTGTAGGTAGAATTCTTAGGATATCTATATACCTCTTCTTCTCTATATCTACGAAAACCATATCTATCTCCAGATCTTCTTCCCCAAGGAAATCTACAGCATCTCTATTCAACACATTTACTTCTACAGCAGATTCCTTACTTAGCAGAATATTCTTCAACTTCTCCACGTTCTCTTCTAGGTATCTATACCTAGCAGGGTCTCTCTCGATAGCATATAGATAGATTTTACCGTTAGCAGAAGCTTTAGATAACCCGTACATTATCCACGATGTGGAGTAACCAATACCTGCACCAGTATCTATAAACACCTTACCACCTAAGATAGCTATGTAATAGGATAGAGATGCTAAAACATATCCATCTTCACGATCTATATGTGGAACCCAGAACCTTCTAGACTCCTCCTCAAGGATGTCTACAATCTCTAGAAACCTACTTGTTAAACTATCTCCAGATATCTTCTGCTTCAAGTTATAGCCGTAGCTGGGTCTGTATCAGCTGTGAATATTTGTGAATAGCTGTAGATATATTGGTCTAGCTATACAATACTTTCACCAACTTCTAAAAAATATACCCATGCTAAACCCTAAATAC
>Ga0080004_1110491_pt1 | contig 15573 bp, 16 predicted proteins | sample WasSprMetagenome_FD_69207 | JGI IMG/M metagenome (GOLD analysis project Ga0080004, IMG submission 69207) | Sulfidic aquatic microbial communities from Washburn Spring, Yellowstone National Park, USA - WS (SPADES assembly) (version 2) | ecosystem: Environmental > Aquatic > Thermal springs > Hot... | reverse complement strand
ATCACCATCAAAGCTCCAAGTTTGCCAGCTTATCCGCATACCTCTTGATGAGGGTAAGATAGGTCTCCACATCTATCTTTCCATCGCAGAAGGCAATGGCAATTTTTTCCAGCTTGTTGAGATAGAGCTGCCTTTTATATGCCTTTATCAGCTTGCTTAGCTCCGGATCTACCTCCTTTATTCTCCTCTCCAGCTCCAAGGATAGCCTTTTTACATCCTCCTCGCCGAGCTGGCGGCCTGCTGCCTCCATGGCGGATCTTACAACATCCTCCGCATCGAAGTTCTCATCAGGCCGGAGATCTATGCTTGGCGGAACGAAAACGATGTTGGGCGGAACTTCCTCTACCTTTGCCTTGGCCTCGCGGCCGAAGTACAGGCCGCCAACAAAGGCGAGAAGCTGAAGCCATCCCTTAGCCATCCTCTGATTACACCTCCCTAATATTTATCTTTTGCGGAAGTAGTATAGGGAACAAATTATCAATTACGGATTGATGTTGCTATTGATCCCTCTTTTCAGATTTTAAGCTCTCTTATAAAATTCCTCACCTTCTCAATCTCCTCATCTATCCAGTCTATTTTCTCTCCTCTTTCATCTTTCCTCTGCTCCACAAGTCTGACTAATGTGAATCTTGGCTCGCTCTTAAGCCCGTACTTTCTCAAAGAATCAGCCCCTCACCACCGCATGCAGGGCAAACACCTGTGCCATTGCACAAATCGCAGGAAACTTTTCCAGATCCTCTTTTAATTTTTATATTTATCTCCGAAAGATCTTCTGGCCATGAGCTAGAGAAAATATGAAGAGAACCAGTTCCTCCACAGACTGGGCATCCATACACATGTCCGTAGTGTTCTGTCATCAAGGATGGGGACATGCAGTATCCATTTCCTTTGCATTCTGGGCAAGTCATAAGCCCTGTTCCCTTACACTTGGGGCACAGGCCTGTTCCATTGCATTCCTTACACTTCTTCTTCTCGTACTCATCTTCCCTCAGGACAAGAACTGCCCCTTTCTTCGTCACATGCACATAGCGCTTGGGGTGTGGCAGCTCGGGCATACCACTCTATGAGTTATCCCCGGCTTGAACGGAAGGGTGAAGACACTTTTCCCGCAGATCGGACAGGGAAAATCAAATGTTTCTATTGCCATCCAGCAAGCTAAGGGCATTAATTATTTAAGCTTATCTATTAAAGCGTTAGACAAGGGGTCATCTCAGTGTTAGTAAACTCGCTTAAATTGCTAAAAGCTTATATTTTCTCGCTATGATCTTTTCCAGATGGATAGGATCTTTGTTATGGGCTCCTCAGCGGATGATGAACCCTTCATCCTGACTGATGAGGATGTTTCAGTTCATGGCGTGGTTTTTGGGGCATCAGGCTCTGGAAAGACCGGTTTTCTCACAGTATTGATGGAGGAGGCTTTGCTCAACGGCATCAATGTGGTGGCCTTGGATGTTAAGGGAGACCTCTCCAACCTAGGGCTTGACATCACTGATACGATACCGGACAGCTCCCGCTTGGAATCCTTCAGGAAGAACGCAAAGATATCAATATATACCCCTGGAAGCTTAAAAGGAAGACCTGTATCCATTCTCAGCTGTCTAAAACCACCAGATGCTCAGGAAGATCTGTGGAGTGCGGCATCTTCTGTTGCAAACTCCCTTTTCCCGCTTGCAGGGATGAGCGGGGAAAAACTGCAAAGTGAGGCAAGGCTGCTAACAGAACTTTTCGTACATGCTTGGAAGAACAGAATTGAGGTTTTGCCGGAGGATCTCCCGAGAATGTTCTTGGATCCGCCATTTGATGCTATTGGAGGAGTTGATGTGGAGCTCCTCGTGCCAAAAAAGAGGAGACAGGAGATTGCAATAACGCTGAGCACGGTGTTTAATTCCCCAAACTTCAAGAGATGGATTAATGGAACTCCTTTGGACTTCGACCATCTTCTTGAGGAGGCCAATGCCTCAATCTTCTATCTGGCTCACCTCGATAGCAATGAGAGGATGATGTTCATCGCCCTTCTCCTGAGAACTCTGCATTCCTGGATGCTGAGGAAGGGAGGATCTGATAAGCTCAAGCTTCTTCTAGTGTTCGATGAGGTTTATGGGTACCTTCCGCCATATCCCAGGGATCCTCCAAGCAAGGCTCCATTGCTCTCGCTCATAAAGCAGGGGAGATCCTTCGGAATCTCAGTCTTTTTATCCACGCAGAACCCGTTTGACATAGATTACAGGGCTCTGGGCAACGCAAGGCTCTGGGTCATTGGACGTCTTCAGACGGCAAACGACAGGAGGAGAGCCTTAGAGGGAATTGTTGAGGCTGGAATTTCCATAGGAGAGAGGAAAGAGCTAAACAGGGAAATATCATCACTGAAGCCGAGGGAATTCATTGTATACAATGCCAGAAATGATGTTATGAGGAAAATGCACACGAGACAGAGTTTTTCAAGCTTAAGAGGTCCCCTATCCCTGGATCAGATAGCTGAGATTTCAGGCTTCCAGCCGATAACAGGGAAAATATCGGGTGATCAGAGCCTTTTGGATATTCCGCCCTCTTTACCGGAGAGAGTGGAGAGCTGCTATCTTCCTGCTGTATATGATTCCGCAATTCTCAGGGGGTTCAATGTAGTGGGGAACATCAGCCTATATTATGAGCCATTTCTCCTTTTGGAGGTTAAGGCAAGGCTAGAAAAGCCCGCTAATGGGGAAATAAAGTTCTTAAGGCTGATGCCCGCCAGCTCGATGCAGAGGGATCTAGTTTTCTCTGAGAAGATGGAGCCGGGGATCAGGAGTGAACAGCTAAAGGACTGCCCCTTGGGGGAAAAACCAAGTCTGGGATTCAAATTTCGTCCGATTAACAGGGCACTAAGAACACGTGCCGGGATAAAAAGGGTGCTGGATGGTCTCAGGAACAATGTTGCTGAGATAAACGTCAGAGTTTATAAGTGTGAGGAGACAGGAGAATGCTCTTTTCCCGGGGAGGATTTGATCAGCTTCAAGGAAAGGCAGCAAATGAAGCTCATGGAGAGGCAGAAGAAGGAGATTGAGGAGCTCAACAGAAAATTGATGAAGATCTCCATCGCACTGAGTAAGGAAGTTGGAGAGCTGAGGGAGCTGGAGAGACGCCTGGAGGAGCTGAAAACCTCTATTTTCGTGGGCAATCTGATAAAGCTCATGAAAGGAAGTGTGAAGCAAACTTTTAGGGGAGTTGGAGGCAGTTACAAAAAGATTAAGGAGATTGAGAGGAGGATTTCCCTTAAAAAACAGAGAATTGCCCAAATTGAGCTTGAAAAAGCGAATTTGGAGGAGCTTATCAGGAGGGCCAGAGCTCCTCCGACGATACTTGAGCTCACTTTAAGGCCAAAGGAGGTGCATGTTTCATCTGTCATGCTTGTATGGGTTCCAGTTGCTGAGGCAAGGGCGCTTGTTGGAAACAGGATGGTGTTGGTGAAAGCAAACTGCTTTAATGGTGTTGTCAGTACATTCCAATGAGGGCTTTCAATAAGTAAATCTTATCCAATAAGATGGTGCAAGGGCCACGGTCTATATCATAGCTGACAATTTTCCTCAGGTTTACAGGCTCCATTTCAACCAAGACCTATAGAGATCCAATTTTCGATGAAGTGATTGATTATCGAGATTTATAGTTAATTATATTGATTATTGGCACACTTAAGATAACAGAGTAAAATAATTATTAGTATATTAATATCAATCTTAATAAGCATAGAAATTCTCAACTAGCTAGAGACAAGGCAAAAATTAAATAAAACTGATTGGTTGTTTTATTTTCTAGTTGGAAGAAATGGGTCCCCTAGATCTGGATCTTTATTATGCAGTTTTTGGTGGAGATCTAAAGGAAGTTAGGAAGCTCCTCGATAAGGGTGCAGATGTAAACGCAAAAGACGATGTTATTGGATCTACTCCACTCCACTGGGCTGTTATTAAAGGTAATCTGGATATCGTTAAGCTTCTAGTAGAAAGAGGTGCAGATTTGAATGCAAGGGATAGATACGGGAAAACACCTCTCGATATAGCTAAGGAGGAGAAACACTGGGATATAGCTGATTTCCTTGAAAATTATAGAGAAAGTACAGTAGTTGAGATAGCTGATATAAGGTATAGTCCTCTTAGTGAGGGCTTGTGGGGAAGGATCTTTGTCCTAATGAGGGGAAGTGGAAATGTAAATATAAATCTTGAGGGAGATGTTGAGTGGATTAATCCAGGGGAGATCAGCATAAACGGGGAAGATACAGTGGAGATCCCAGTGAAGCCGAAGGTACATGGTGAAGTCCCTGTGAAGATAACTGTTAAAGGAGGTGAGAAACCAACCTCGAAGATAGTCTGGCTGAATGTCAAGCACCCCAATATCTCAGGGCGGATTAAGGCAAGACCAACAGATTCCGTGTTATGGGTTGAAGAGGAGATTGAGAGGATAAAAGAATTTTTGATGGAGATTGAGGAAAGCTAGGAGTCTATTCGGGATAATAATCATTCTTTTCACATCACAGTTGAGCTAAGAAAGGTCAGTTATCTAGCCTTTTGTGCAGCTTATTAGGGAGATCTGAAGAAAGCGCTCTTTCAAGAATTAGCAGATCGGGGAACTTCTTCTTTAGTCGAGAGTTAAATGCTATCTTGTCCTTCAGCTTTCACTCCCAATCGGCTTGTCTTTTGAAATTCCTCACTAAGAATACTTTCCCATCTTCTCTTCATCTTCTTCGCTTCCTTCAGTATATCTGAAAGCTCTAGCGTCTAGCTGATATTGCTCCCCCTATTATACCTCCGAACAATCCTATCAAGGCACCCTTAATCGTGAGTGCAATAGCTAATATAGCAGCTCCTGCCTGAATATATCCCAGGAATGGGGCTATAAATGGGAACAGTTTTGATAATGGAATGAGAAGAAGGGGCAGAATTATGGCAAGGATTATTCCCCCCAGAGCTCCTGCCAGAAAACCAGCAAGAGCACCCCTTCCCATGCCTTTCGCTATGTATCCAGCGACAAATCCTGCTATAAGATCTCCAATAACAGGAATTGTTCCTCCTAGCAGCAGGTGAACCACGAATCCTGCTATAATCCCAAGAAGCATGCTTCCTCCTTTCTGCTCGGGCATATAGGATAATTCGATGGTATTATAAAAATCTTTTGAAGGAAGAATTTTCTGAGAAGTTCTGGATCTTCCTAGTTTTCGATTCCTGCCGTGATCCTTATCTTGTTAGCATCCGGTAATCTAGCCAATAAAGGTTTCCTCTTCCGTAAAATTTATAGAGAAGCTGGAATCAGAAAATCGTATGTCGAGTAGGGAGATGGATTATCTAACTTTTATGAAATACTACTTTCATTTAACTGGGTGCTTTAGGTTCGCAATTGAATTGCAAAAAGAACTTCTGAAGGAAACAACTAAAGTTGGTGAAATACTCGGATGTTTTAGTGGAATGAACGTCCATATTGAAAAATTACCACCATTATCCCGGAAAGAGATCAATGAGCTGGAAAAGAAAGTTAAGGATTGTATAGAACATTATAAAGAATACGGAGACCCAAGGTATCCATTGGAGCCGAAGGATAAGGGAATGCTTCAAATTACTGTAATAGAACTTATGGAAATTCTTCATTCACTACAAGTAATAGGAGTAAAGTCGATACAAGATCCTTCTGAACTAATAGTTCCTGCCAAAAAATTTCCTAACAAGATAGTGGTTAAGATGGGCGAAATGAAGAGGGATATGGACGAAACCTTTGTGATAGGCAGAGTATCTGAAGGGGACAAGGACTATATAGCAATAAGAAAGTTTCCATATGAGATGTCGTTTAAGGAGCTAATGGGCTTAGTGGAATCTGAAGACAAGTTTAAAGTTCGTTATAAATCTGATATCAAGCTCAAAGGACGGTTTGATGAGCATCTACGTGCCTCTAGGATCCATCTTGTAATATGGCATGATGGTTCTTGTTATCGCATGGCGGACGTCAGCAGAACCTATACCATAGTTGAGATTGATGGAGATAGACGCAGAATCACTGGATATAGAGCCTATATAAACCAACCTTTATTAACACAGCCATTAGGAAAACAAAACAAAATTTGGATCTGCGGCACTCCTGATGAGACTCCTGTAGAAATATTTACCCAGATCTAGTCGATCTGCGCATTTCCTTTAAATCTTCCAGATCACTTCTTATCTCATTAATGAGAGGATTTAACTTTGACAAGCTCTCCTTGTGCCATATGTCTATCAGCTCGTCAAACTTTGAGCTAATACTCCTTAACATATTCTCTTGGGGCACAGGTATGGGTCTTTCTCTGTAGCGTCTTTTATAATCTTCCAGAATATCAAGCCATTCTTCACAAATCTCCTTGATAGATCCCTTAATTACTTCCTTGATGTTCATGTTCTCTATAGTCTTGATAAATTCATCCACTGTCATCCTATTTTCTTTTCTTTCTGTCGATTTTTCGATCAACTCCTTAAATTCTCTTAATTCATCTATTTCATCCACGGTTCCTTTCTCTTTAAGTAGCTCTATTGCTCTTTTACCTCCAATTAGCTCGGCTAGTATAATGCCAAGTGCGTATACATCAAATTTTTCGGAGGGTTTTCCTTCCGGAGGTTTATAATCCATATGAATCATTATTGGATGAATCGATATCTCGGGAATCCATGCTCCATCAAAATCTCCCAGCTTTACCGTTTTTATCTCACCCCTTTCATCAACATCGATGTATATATTCTCGGGACAAACATCAGTATGCGCAATGATAGGGTGTCTGCTGCTTTTAGTGCTCTCATAAATAAACTTCAGACCGGTAGCCACATCAAGAACAATGCGGAGTGCTTGATGAGGATCGATCCTCCCTTTGCTGCTCATATATTCCCTCAGATTATATCGGATATACTCCGTTACCACATAAGGAGCATCTATATCTCCAACCTCCTCTATATACTTGATATTGTTCCATCCCCTCTCGCCTTTTCTCTCCTCCAAAATTTCCTTTATCCTTTTGTTATTTTCCAGCATCTCCTCAAGTATTTGAAGAGCGAGTGCTTCTTTATTTACACCTAATCTTCTGGCCTCGCTATCACTTATGCTATTCTTTATTTTATTTATATCAAAAATTTTTATTACATATAACTTTCTATCTTTTATCCCTTCAGCCTTGTATGCTACACCAACTCCACCCTCGCCCAGCTTTTCCTCCTTGGTATACCTTTCCACCAATCTCTCAAGGGGCATTCCCATCACCTCCCTCAACTGAAATCCTCTCAATATATATATTTTCCTTCTCCAACACCGCTACCGCAGGGGTGCAGGGGCCATAGTATCTGCATGTGAAGATGGAGAGGAGAAGCCCTGGATACCTTTCCTTGGTAAATATCCTTCTAATTCGGCGAATGATTCCATATTTGCCCTTATTCTGATGGGTAAAAAAATATTTTGCGCCCTCCAGTATATGCTCATGCGAGCGGATGATCAGGGATATTCCATTCTTCCTCATGAATCTCTCCAAGGGCCTCCTTCCAAACTGCATGATATTTTCTCCCCTCGGGCTTGGGGCAAATTCACGGACATCCTCACTAGGATCGTTCCAGAGGAGCTGAATAGCTATGTCACCTGCTGGATCTGTCTCACCCTTCTTGATTTCATCTATCTGCTTTAGCTTAGTGAGCTTTGAGGGCAGTCCCCCGTGAACAGCCAATATTCTTCCGTTCACGAGACACCCATAGGGCATGTATGAGAAAGCCTCATTAAACTTGTTCCAGATTAAATAAGCATCTTTTTTATCGTAGAGCTCGAGCAGCTCCTCAAGGAACCCATAGACCCTGTTTAACTCCTGAATTTCATGGTTTCCACGCAGAAGAATTATTCTACTTGGGGATTCTGCCTTCTTCTCCAGTAGAAACGAGATATTCCTGAGCTGCTGGGGGCCTCTATCTACATAATCTCCCAGGAACACGAGAACATGTCCCTTAGGGTAAAACTTGTCGAAAACATATTTTGTTGACTCGAAATCCCCATGCGTATCTCCAATGAACACAACCTTCTTGGTCTTTATCCTCAGAAGCGATGGCTCTTCCCTTAGAATTGGCTTGATTCTCTCCAGAAGGTTGAGAATTTCATCCTTATTGGGGGCCTCCTGCGGCATTATCCTATCTCTTCAGTTCTTCTATATTAAGCTTGCCTTTTCTTTAAAAAAAAGATAAACACAATTATAGGTGAATATATAAAAACTAAAATATCCAACTTAGTAACCAAAGATATTTATAAGGCTTCTGTGAAAAATTAAATAAAACTTGTCGACTATATGCGAGCTCGTGGGAGAAAATGGATCCCTCGGATAATGAGGATATTATCTTCCCGGAGGATGGGGATCTTATCGATGCCGTTTATGAGGGAGATTTAGAAAAAGTGAAAAAGCTTCTCGATGAGGGAGAAGATATAAATGCAAGAGATGATTACGGCAGAACTCCGCTTCACTATGCTTCAATTAACGGTGATCTAGATATCATAAAGTTTCTAGTGGAAAAAGGTGCAAATGTAAATGCAAGAGATGATTACGGCAGAACTCCGCTTCACTATGCTTCAATTTATGGCATTGTAGATGTTGTCAAGTTTCTAGTGAAGGAAGGTGCAAATGTAAATGCAAGGGATGAATATGGCTCTACTCCGCTTCATTATGCAGCTCCAAAGGGTTATCTTGATGTTGTCAAGTTTCTAGTGGAAAAAGGTGCAAATGTAAATGCAAAAAATAAAGATGGAAAAACACCCCTCGATCTAGTTATGGACATAGTTGACTTCCTTGAAATGGTGGGAAAAGTTACAGCTGAGATCATTGATGTGAAGCACAGTCCCCTTTATGAGGGCTTTTGGGGAAGAATCTCTGTCTTAATAAGGGAAAGAGGAAAGGTGAAGATAGATCTTGAGGGAGATGTAGATTGGATTGATCCTGGGGAGATCATCATAAACGGGGAAGATACAGTGGAGATACCTGTTAAGCCTAAGGTACATGGTGAAGTCCCTGTGAAGATAACTGTTAAAGGAGGTGGAAGACCTACCTCGAAGATAGTCTGGCTGAATGTCGCCAATATTCAAAAGAAATCTGAAGTGGCATCAATAGAGAAATGGGTTGAAGGAGAAATAGAGAGGGTAAAGGGATTTTTGAGGGAGATTGAGGAGAGTTAAGCCTATTTTCTTATCCCAAACTTCCGGAGAATATTTTCTACCTGTTGAGTAGGGCACTCTTCCTAGAAACTGATGAAATACTAATTTTCGCTCCCCGTAATTCATTTTCTCTTAGCAATCGCGTGTGTATGCCCCAAATAAAATTATTGTGTCTGATTCATGCATCTATTAGACTAAGTGCCTTTAGGTTGTTTTTAGTTTTAATATCAAATCTTACTATATTTATCTTAATTTTCTCTCCATCTTTTAGATTATACAGCTTAGCAATGAGGTGCCCAACTCACTCTGAGCGCAAAAATAAAAAAGAGAGAGGTCATATCAGCTGTTTCTGAGATCCATCCTCCTTTATCTCATATATGTGAATTATATTCACAGGACAGGCCTGCGCAGCATCCATGTTGCATCCCAGGTCATCCAGCTCCGTCTTGACTGGAGAGGCAAGACCATCATCAGCTATGTACCAGTTATCGGGGCAAAGGGATGCACAAACACCATCAGCTATGCAGCTCTCCCTATCGTGAACTATCTTATACTTGGCCATCTTGTACTTTGCCCCCTCTTCTAATATAGAACTTGCTTCCATTGCAAATTCATAATCAGCGTTACTGAGTTCGATGATGTAATGCCAGACGGCTTTGGGATCCACCCCCAGTCTCCTGATGTATTCCTCTGGTAATCTCCCCTTATTTGAGTTCATTAATCCATAAGCCGCAATTATTGGAAAAAGCTCTCTTGGATCCCTGCCTTCCTTTCTTCCAATCTCCAGCGCCTCCTTGAGGATCTCCTGGTCGTATTCCATCAATTCCATCACCATCTTCGCGTCTTTCTTGTAATCTCCTGTCCTTCTATATTTCTCCAAAATATATCTTCTCCAAAATACTACGTAGGGAAGAATGTTTCTGAATCCATTAGTAGTATTGCCCGAGATAACCTTTACTATCCTTTTCTTGCCCATCGATACCCAGTACTCCACCTCTGCGCCTGAGGAGATTTTTCCTGCTATCTCCTCTGGAATTGGGACCTCAAACACCTCGAACGTCTCTAGATCCATCACCTGAACAGTGTTGCCTGAGACTGAGACCACCTGTCCGGTTCTCTTATCGACTGCTCGCATCTCCACAGCTTTATCAACAGTTTGATGTATTAATTCTTGGGGCTCAAGGAGCTTGATAAATCCTTTCGCTCTTCTGATTCCCCTTTCGATCAGGAGCTTTGTGAAAAAGGCTTCAAGCTGATTTAAAATAAACTGTTTGACAGCAAGCAGGGTTTCCCTCCCTGTATCACCAAAGGCATAGCCCACAAGCCTTCCATCAAACTCCCTGAATCCAAACACAGTTCCCTTCAATTCGCCAAAGTATTGGGCTGACAGAGAGTTGGCAGGAGGTCCTCCGATTAGGAAGAGGGGTCTGTCAGCATACCTATCTCCAGTGGTTGCCAGATAGGCATCTGTCAGCACAATAGCATTAATGCCTCTTTTCTCAAGCTCCCTCTGTAGCTCGTAGGCACCAACCCTATCGATGAGCTCGCTTCCCTCCCAAGCTCCAACTGCAATTATGAGATCAAGATTATCCTCAAGTATGGAGAGATACTGTGTCTCATTGCCGAGAAGAAGGCTCCCAAGCCTTGAGAGATCGAACTCCTTCACATGTCCCATAGAAGGATCTCAGATTTAAATGTTTTAGTATAATCATATACAAATGAGTCTGCTGAGATTTAATGAGGTCTTTTTAAACAAGCGACCTTTTTCTATGCATGGATAGGGAAGGCAGTGTAACAACGTAAAAGTAAGAGGTTGGGATCTTATACTTAGTTTAGAAAAACTTATAAATAACCTCATTTTATATGTCTTTGTGCATGCTGAGATCTCGGAGAGTTTGGAGAAATCAATAGATCAATTTTACAGAAAAGCATCCAAGCTAGATGAAAATCTCTCTATTGTTGCTATATTTTCTCCTATTTTCATCGTAGGCTTTGTGATATTAAAAGCAATCTTAGATTTCGGGGGGTTATCGTCTGGCTTTTCATCCATAATTTTAGCTTTGATTTTCGGTGGCTTATTTGGTCTTTTTATTGCATTCTTTTCCTTTTATTTCTTTATTTTTCTATTTGATGAAATACAATTATCATGGAAATATAGTGAAAAGTTCTTAACTCTTACAGATGTTAATATAAATTATATTAAGGCTGCTAGCCATGTACTCCAAACATTCGAAAAGCATTTGGAGAAGTTTCCAGAGGCCATTCTTACTCACAGAGACCTAAACGGAAATAAACTAGAAGTAGAGATAGATCTAAAATCTCGTGAAGTTTATGGAGAGCTCTTAATCGATGCCGAATTCTGCTCGCCAGAGGATCTTACCCGTGGAATGCTTGTTAAAGCAACCTACACAGGGAATACGAAGCTTTCCTCCTATAAGGATGCAGCCAGTTCCTACAAAAAACTGTGTACTGAGTTTCGAGCCTGTGTTGAGGAGATAGCACACAAAGCCCAAAGAGAGGAGATAGGAAAGTTAAAAGAGTGGATCGAGTCCGAGATTAATAAAGTGAGGGCGTTTCTAAGGGAACTTGGGAGCCCAGTTAGGATTTTCATCTGACAAAATAGCAGATTGCCTTTTTTGCTATACCAAGAAGAAATGCGCGCGCATAGATAATAGGTTCACTTTCATCCCTCGATAGAGAATAAAGCCAATTCTGCATCTTCTTTCCCTCTATTTAGCAGATCTATGAGTGTTTCTCTTTGTCAAAGTCCTCTAGCTCTTTTATGAAATCCTCGATCTTCTGAATCTCCTCATATATCCATGCGTTCTGTAACTCTTTGATGAGCTTCCTTCCCCTACCTTCTCTTCTCCTCATCACAACAATTATGGGGAACGCCACAAATAGCATCACAATCAAAGGCAGCAGAAAGTCGATCTGAATTGAAGGAAGCTGGATTTCTGGGGTTTTGCTTGGTGGCGTTTGAGGTGCTTGGGAAATAGGTGATTGCTGTGGAGAAGGTGCTTGCTGTTGAGGTTTCTCCTCCGGTGGAACAATGCTAAGTACAACGTTTGTCTTACGGGAGATGCCATTGCTTGTCCCAGTTATGGTTAAAGTATAGTCCCCAGCATTTGCCATCTTGTCAACTGAAACTCTTAGGGTGGAAACAACAGAGCTGCCCATTGAAGGTGTGACATCTCTAGGATCAATAGTTGCTGCAACTCCCGGTGGCACGCCGGAGACATCTAATCTAACGGGGGAGTTAAATCCCCCGATCGATGACACCGTTATCGTTATGCTGGATGAGCTCCCTCCCTGAATTGTTAGATGAGATGGAGCGGATATTGAGAAGTCTCCCGAAATTTTAATGGAGATATCATCAAAGTAAATTCTCGCTCCGTAATATCCTCCCTGATAGAAGGAGAGGGATATAAGGAGAGTGATCTTTTGTCCGGAGTACTTTGTTAAATCATAAGAAAAGTTGCAAATGCATACTCCCACATTATCTATATTATCGTAAGCTCTAGTCCCACCTCTGAGGTTCACTGTTCCGCTCACATCATACCGATTTCCGCCTAGAAGCACAGAAACTCTCATCTGGGGATCCTGCAGCAATCCTGAGAATCCTCCGCAGGAGAAGGGTCCGATCACAGTGAACCTCAGAGTTGCTTTTGGTGAAGGAGGTATGAAGACCGTCTGAGCTACTGTTCCGTTGTAGGATCCGGGCTTCTCATCAGCTTTGAATATCAGAGCGGCATCGTTTTTAACCTGTCCATCTACGAAAGGGCCCAATAAGGCTCGTATATCCACAGGAGATACAGAAAAGTACATGGAAGGGGAGACATCCCAGTAAAGGATTCCCTGTGAGAAATCTCCATTTCTTATCAGCTCGGTCTCCCAAGGTTGAGCATTCACCGGAAGAAGGATTAATCCCAGAATCAGAGGTATCAACAATTCATTCCTCTTGGCAGAGCGATTCAACTGCTCCCCATTAAAAACTCTGCTGTGATCTATTTAAATTTTATTGGGCTCATCCGGCTTATGTCCTATTCGACCCAGTTTAATCCCTTTCCCGCAAAAATCTTCCCTCATAAACCGAGATGTAAGATGAGATCTATTCTGAATCCTTGAGGAAGCTATTTCATGAATTATTGCATAAGAGATCAGATCCCGTAGCTCGGTTAAGAATAAACTGAAGCTAAAACTTATTAAATTTTACCCTCTTCATGCCTCTGGGTAGCTGAGATGGTAGGAAGCTCGGAGAAATCGGTGTACGCATTTGTGTCTGTTGTAGTAATCATAGTATATGCGTATCTTATGTTTTTTACTGAGTTTAGTGTTCTTCTCCTTAAGATAGCTATTTTCGTAGGTGCGATCTGCGGTGTGCGCATATGGATGGATATGAACACTCTGGAGAAGAGGATTGCTGGGATTGAGAGCATTCTCGAGCAGATGGACAAAAGATTAAATCATCTTGAAAGCGAGGATACAGAGAAGTCAAAAGAGTGGACTGAGTCAGAGATCAACAAAGTTAAGGCTTTTCTATTGGAACTTGAGAGTCCAGCTTGATTTTCATATCAGGAAAAGCTTAAATTACTCCCCTATAGTATAGTGATTGTTGGTATTTAATCTTCGTGTAAAATGGAGTGAGATGCATGAACCCAGGCATTGTAAATAGAAGTGCCCTAGTAGTTTTGCTAGCTGTCTTGTTATTTCCAATACCGATACTATCCTCTGCGGTCCCAACTGGGGTCATATATAATGCCGGAGACTGGTTTATCCACAGATATGCTGTCAAAGCTGGCGAGGGGATCTCTGAGGGAACCATTGATGCATGGCTGAACCCCTGGCAGTACAGAAGGTCAATAATAATAGATAATACACAGAATAACAATGACCTTAAGGATTATCAGGTGAAGATAACAGTAGACACACGGTCTCTGATCTCACCTTTTCCTCTCTTCTCAGCAGAGAAGATGAAATCAGATTGCTCTGACATAAGGTTCACGGATTCTGATGGTGTAACACTCCTTTCATACTGGATAGAATCCGGAATAAACACTCCAAACACGATAATATGGGTGAAGGTTCCTTCTATACCTGCTGGCTCAAAGAAGACGATCTACATGTACTATGGAAACCCAAATGCGACAAGCTTAAGCGATCCAAAAGCGACGATGTTCATATATGAAGACTTTACAGCCTCTCCGTCTGGGAATCTTGCCGGAGATGCGACTTATGACTCAACGAACAAATGGGCTCAGTTGACTCCAAAGGAGGGGGAGAAATGGGGATATCTCTACTACGATAAAGTTCCAGTCAATCCGACTGGATTTTACGCAAAATTCTACTTCTGGACAGGAGGAGGAAATGGAGCGGATGCCGTATGGCTTGGAGCGTACGATTCAGATTACTCTAGGACCGAGGAAGATATAGTAAAGGGAGGCTATCATTTCACCTATGATGAATGGCAGGATAGGATATGCTTCACAAAGAGCACTACTGGTAATGGAGAAGGGATCTCCTGTGCATGGCGCTCAGGAACAGAGATAGCTAACTCAAAATGGCATCTAGCTGAAGTTTACTTCTGGTATACTGATAAAGCTTATGCACGAGTATATTATGATGGAGCCTTGGAAGTGAACGCTTCTGATCCTTCAGTTCAACCAAATGTAATAAAAGGAGTTGGAAAAATAATTTTTGGAGGAAGAACTGGTTGGTTTTATAATTATCATAGAATTGGAAATGGATTATTATATATTGCTAAGTACATTTATCCAGAGCCGGAAACATTGATAGGTCCTGAGGAACTTACACCTTCAGCTTCTTCACCAACTCCTCTAATAATACCTTTCATAGTTATTGCTTGTGCGGCTATCTTAGCACTGATTGGAGTTGTTTACCTCCGTAGAAGAAGGTCAAAAGAGATGGAGGAAGAGGGGATGTTGAGAATACTGTTAAGTGAGTAGATAGAAGCTCCTACAATTTTTTGCTTGTTATTGGTGCTTGGCGATGAGGCTTATAAAAGGCTTAAGGCTGAGTATGAGGGGAAACTGAGGAAGATAAAGGGAGAAGCTGAGACAGAAACATTGGAAGAGGAAGGGACAAGGGTTAAGAAAGATTTATTCTCCCTTAAGGAATATCGCTGAGAAGAAAGCTAGAAAATCCATCTAGCTCTATCTTGCTTCTCTTGTCCCCCCTTGATTATACCATAGATTTGCTAAGCTAGGTGCAGACTGTTTGTTAGGATAATCGAACTTCATTATCACGGCGGAAAAATAATAAGCTGCTTGATTATATATGAGCTTGTGGGAGAAAATGACCCTGAATGAGGATCTCATCGAGGCAGCTCGTTGGGGAGATCTGGAAAAGGTGAAGAAACTTCTCGATAGAGGTGCAGATGTAAATGCAAGGGATAAAGAT
>Ga0080004_1110496_pt1 | contig 15585 bp, 19 predicted proteins | sample WasSprMetagenome_FD_69207 | JGI IMG/M metagenome (GOLD analysis project Ga0080004, IMG submission 69207) | Sulfidic aquatic microbial communities from Washburn Spring, Yellowstone National Park, USA - WS (SPADES assembly) (version 2) | ecosystem: Environmental > Aquatic > Thermal springs > Hot... | reverse complement strand
TAGTCTGAGACACGGGCTGCCTGCTGCATATTATGGGTAACCAGCACAACCGTATAGTCTTCCTTCAGCCTAACCATAAGCTGCTCTATCTTAGCGGTAGCTATAGGGTCTAGGGCTGAGCAGGGCTCATCCATAAGAATAACCTCTGGTTTGACTGCCAGTGCTCGTGCTATGCATAGCCTCTGCTGCTGACCGCCTGATAGCTCTGCGCCCGATTTGTTGAGGTCATCCTTCACTTCATCCCAGAGCCAAGCTGCTTCTAGGCTCTCCCTAACGATCTTATCAAGTATCTGCCTGTTCCTCACACCAGCAAGCTTGAGCCCAGCTGCTACGTTATCGTAGATCGACATCGTTGGAAATGGATTTGGCTTCTGGAAGACCATCCCTATCCTCCTTCTCACCAAAACAGGGTCTACGTCTGGTGCGTAGATGTCTCTCCCATCAAGGTAGACTTTACCCGAAACCCTTGCGTTAGGTACCAGCTCGTGCATCCTGTTAAGGCATCTGATGAATGTCGATTTGCCGCAGCCAGAAGGCCCGATGACAGCGGTTATGGTATTTGGCTTGATCTTAAGTTCGATATCTTTAAGCACGTGATTATCACCAAACCAAGCGTTTAAACCAACAACCTCGATTTTATACACCGGTTTAGGCGTTGGTATCGGCTTTTCTTCCTTCTTTTCCACCATCAATCTTAGCGTCAAATCTTCACCCTCCTACCAAAACTTATCTTAGTCAAAGTTTTAGCAACCACATTTAGGGTTAATACGATCGCTATTAAAACTAGTGCTGCACCCCAACCCTGCTGATGCGCATATTCATAAGGTAGTAGAGCAAGCCTCCATATCCGTAGCGGCAGCGCATCTATAGGTTCAAATAGGTTTGTGAAGAACCATTGGCTGCCTAGCACGGTCATTATAAGTGGCGCTGTTTCCCCAGCTATCCTCCCTACAGCCAGCATCACTCCGGTAACTACTCCGCTTTTCGCCGCTGGAACTACGATGCTTAGGATCACACGCCACCTCCTCAAACCTAGTGCAAGCGCCCCTTCGCGTAGAAGATTGGGGACAAGCCTTACAGATTCCTCAGTCGTCTTTATCACTATAGGAAGCATTATTATGGATAGGGCTATCGCGCCAGCAATAGGTGAAAACCTACCTAACGCGAGCACAACCAGCACATATACGAATATACCTATTACAATAGAGGGCATCTGCATCAAAACGTCGCTTAAGAATCGAACCACTCTACCAAGAGGGTTATTGCCGAACTCAGCGAGATATATGCCAGCTAGAACCCCTATCGGCACCCCAATGAGGGATGAAAGACCTATGAGGATGAAGGTTCCTTGGATTGCGTTGGCTATTCCCCCACCTGGCTGCCCTATGATGCCCGGTGGCGAGGTTAGGAACTCAATCGAGATCGCTGGTAGTCCTCGTATTACGACTTCGATCAATATGCTCAGAAGAGGTATGATCGCGAGTATTACCGCAACTACGGTTAGAGCAAGTATTAGGCGCTCCTTGAACTTCCTTATCTTATAGTTGGTTTCACTCCACAACGCCCTTCGCCCTCACGCGGTAGATAAGCAGCTGAGCAGCCACGTTAATTATGAGCGCTGAAATTAGGAGTATGAAGCCCACGCCTATTAGGGCTGAGGGGTGTAGCGAAACAGGGTCTGCTTCGTTGAACTCGTTCGCTATTAGGGAAGCCATCGTCTGACCAGCCTTCAGAAGCGAGGTGGGTAGTGCAGCAGGTCCTACAGCGTTACCTATAACCATAGTTACAGCCATGGTCTCTCCGACCGCTCTCCCTAATCCTAGGATTATTGCTCCTACGATGCCAGCACGAGCGTAGCTCAGCACCCCTATCCTTATAGCTTCCCATCTTGTCGCCCCTAGGCTATACGCTGCCTCTCTCTGTGTGTTAGGCACTGCTAACAGAACTTCTCTGCAGACGGCAGAGACTGTTGGTATGATCATGATGGCTAGTATGAGCCCGCCGGTTAAGACGCTAAGACCGTATGGTGTGCCTGAGAATATCGGTATGAAGCCTAGATAGGTTGATAGAGGCACTTCTATCAGATCCCTAACCCAGAATCTAAACACGAACACACCCCATAGTCCGTAGATTACGCTTGGAACCGCAGCCAAGAGCTCGATGACGTATGATAAGGGTGCTCGGATGCTGCTCGGAGCAATCTCCGCTAAAAAGATGGCAACCCCAAGGCTTATCGGCACACCAACTATGAGCGCTATCGCTGATGTTGTGAGTGTGCCTAGGAGATATGGTAGTGCTCCATAAGCCTCCATACCTTCTACTGGGTTCCACTCTAGGCTCGTTAGGAAGCTGAATCCAAAGCGGTTGAATACTGGGGCTGCACCCTCATAGATCTTAATTATCAGCAGAGCCACTATGACGATTATACTAGTTGCTGCTGCTATGGTCAGAGCTAAGAAGAGTGTGTCGCCTTTGAGGCTTATAGAGGGGGGATGGAGAAGACGTGTTGCACCAACTTCTGGAAGGTTTGTGCGCCCCTCTTTATCGCCTTTTTTCATGACCTAAAGTGGACTCGTCTGTGTTGTATATATGGTAGAGGCAAGTAAAACATATATCAAATATATTCCCCATATATTGGCGAGAAGATATATGGGTAAGGAGAGAGGCGATGCGGAGGCAGCGAACCATTGGACTCGACGCATCCAATTTTCAGGTAAATCATCCTACATAATAGCTCTCCCTAAGCGTTGGGTCGAAAATATGAAGCTCAACGCAGGAAGCGAGGTGACCATAACACGCTACGGGCCTTCATCGCTTATAATTACACCTAAAGAGCAGGCTCCTCAACCGCTTAGGAGTGATGCGGTAATCGAGGCCTCAGCCAAAGATCACCCCCATTCATTAATTAGACGTATAATATCTGCCTACTTACTAGGGTACACCATAATATATGTGAAGGCGAAAGAGGGGAAGTTTGACCTACAGCACAAAGAGATGGTCAAAGAGACCGTGCGCAAGAGCCTTATCGGCGCTGAAGTAATCGAAGAATCAAGTGGACACATAACCATACAGATATTTCTAACCCTGCCTGAGCTGAGCGTAGAAAACGCTCTAAGAAGGATGTTTCTGATAGCAGCGTCTATGCATAGAGACGCCATAAACGCGCTAAGCGACCTAGATCACGATGTGGCGGCCGGTGTCATCAAAGTGGATGATGAGGTTGATAGATTCAGCCTATATACGATTCGGCAACTTAAACTAGGGGTTTCAGACAGCAGAATCCTTGAGAAGATCGGTTTAGAGGCGCCCAAGGACTGCCTCGGTTACCGCGTCATAGTGAAGAGCGTAGAACGAGTGGCTGATCACGCAGCAAGCATAGCGCAGAACACCCTTCTACTGAGGAATAAGCTGTCTGAAGAGATGCTTAGCGGCATAAGAAAGTTGAGCGAGCTCGCCGTAGGCTTCTTCGAGAGATCAAGCCAAGCGCTCTTCAAAAGAGATTACGAAGCCGCTGAAAAGCTCATTCTTGATGCAAATGTTGTCGATGAAGTGGTTAAGGATCTTCAAAGGATCATTGACGCTGAAAGCTCGAGGGAGCAAGGTTATGTCGCAAGGTTGGTAGTGGAGGATATCAAACGCACCGCAGAATATGCAACAGACATAGCGGAGATAGTGCTTAACCTCACAGCAGATAAGATACTCCTCCCTAGACCCACACCATAGGTGTTTAAACGTGGTTGTAGCACCTAGAGACCCTGAAGAGGAGCTGAAACGCCTCGAGGGGCTCAAGCTGGGCAGCTACACAATAACCCTACCCACGATAACTAGACCAAAAGGGCGTGAAAAGGAGTGCAGATACTTCCAAATGAAGGTGCTGAAAAACGGCTTACTCTCCACAAACACTGTAGTTGAAGGCTTCTTCAGCGTGGGTAGAACGTCAATAAACCTACCGTCTTACTTCGACATCGACTACAACTACATCATAAACTTCCCGGATGGTAGCGTGGTCGATCTAGTTGCCGAAAACCTAGACTTAGATATCTTCAAGATGCTATCCATGCTCGTTGATAGAGGCGGTAAGATCATCGTCTCACTCACACCACACACCAGACTTCCTCTCATAGAGGAGACGTATAGACAACTCGACAAGGGCATCCAACCAGAAGAGACCTACGTAGGCAAACTTCTTCGAAGCTGCGGCTGCGGATACGCATACAAACTCTGGTTGATAAGAGAAGGCGGCGCTGAAGGCCCAGCTGCACTACAAGGTGAAAAAGCCCCCTGAGGAAATGTACTAACATATCATCAAATCTTGGCTAGAAATACTTTATACACCGCCTTTCTCTCGCTTTACCGTACTATTTATAATATTTTTAGTATATACGATACATCTATTTAACGCTAGATAAATAGGCGAGTATGACCGAAAATGGTTGGTGAGGTTGCTGTTAGCCGATGGGCGAACAGATTCATCTGGGCGGCGGTCGTTCAAGGAGCCTGCGCGCTAGTGTGGACAATTCTAATAATAGCGCCGTTCGTGCAACCACCTATCTCGAGAATCATAGCTGGCGGCAGCGCTGGAACTTGGTTCTTTGTAGGCTACATATCCTATATCGTTGTAGGTGTAATTGGTGTAGCTGTGACAAGCCTCTTCTATCAACATATCGAAGTGACCCTAAAGAAGCCCTTTAAAGGCATAGGAAACGTGCTAGCAAGCATACACTTCATATTAATGAATGTCGGCGTAGCTGGCGCAACTTGGCTCCTCATGATAGCTGGCTACACAGGAGGCAAAGCTCTTCAACCAACACAACTCGGAGGCTTAGGCTACACAAACCCGGGTCAAGTGCATCCTCTTATTGCTGGATATGTGGAACCTATAGGGTACTTCATAATAGCTTTAGGTATAGGTGTCCTCGCAGGCGGATTAGGGTACGTGATAACCTACCTTAGAAGACAATAGCCGACCCAAGCCCCCCTCTTCTTTTTATTAACATCATTACTAACATAGCTGTAACCGCTAATGTCAATGCATAAATTAGAGCAACGTAGAGTGATGTAGCAGAGGGCTCCCAACTCACAACAGGGCTGTAAACCCATTTCCATTCACTTGAGCTACTGGTAACTGCGATAAAGCTAGGTGGGCTTCCGCCACCCACTAGGAAAAGGGGTTTATGCAAGGGATCCCAGCCTCCGAGCACATACCCTTCTCCTTCAACCCTCAATCCATCTATGTAAACGTCCTCAAGTACGGCTTCACCCATCTCCTTGAACACAGCGGGGTTTGACGTATATGACTCAAAGGCAAAGACTTCCTGCTCCCCGCTTCTTAGCTGCACATTACTTGCTGGGAATATGCCCATAGACCTATCGCCTGTGATGAGGTTCAACACAGCGTAGCCCCACCCTTCATCGTAAATCCTGTATAGCGTAAGACATATTCTATCATTAGGAAACATCTGTGGTAGTGATCTGTTTGCAACCCAGATGTAAGTCTGAGGGTACTCAGCTATATTTCTTATGTAGAATGCGTATAGCATCCACGTCTGCACATCGGGGTTAAGACCAGCTGCGACTTGAAGAACCTCACCTTCACTATTCATGGCTGAAAGGATAAGATAGATGGTGTTATCTGTCCAACTTATATTGGGCAGCCTGATGACCAAAGTTATATTAGATACTGCGCTCCAATCTAATCTGAAACCTCTTTCTAAAGGTGTACCATCGGGGAAAACCAGGCCGAGTGCCCAAGGCAACTTCACCTCTACCCACTGGTTACCCCCATTTTCACTTAAGGCAGCGGTGAGCGCTCCTGAATAGCTTGCAAATAGGATTAGTGCGACAAACGTGAGGGATATCTGCTTTCGAAGGCAAAACACGTTTATTCGCCTTTGGGAATCTGCTTCGATCTAATGATGGTCACAACGTTGAACAAAACACCTAATACGGCAATAATCGTGAAGGCTGTTATGACGTCTACAAACGGCTCCAGTATGGCTTGAACTTGCTGTGTAGGTAGGTGCTGTACACTCCTAGCATACCCTCCTATCGCACCTCCAACTCCAAGAAGCATTGTAGCCAGCGTTGCGCCTATAAATAGCGTAAATAAACCAATAGAGGCCAACCTTCCGTCTACTACACGCCCTTCCTCTTCGAGCTGCTTATACAGTGTTGAGAAGCCTATGAATCCACAGAAACCGATCATAATAAATAGGATGTATCCAAGTATAAGCCACGTTCCCGGACCCCCTTCAGCCATAATGGGGAGAAGGTAGGAGAGAGGTTTAATACGTGCTATAAGTATTAGTGTCCAAGCCGCAGCTATAACTGCGTTCACCAGCGCCAATCTTCGGTATATTCCGCTCCAACCATCTTTAATCATATATGCTAATAGTGCAAGGGTCATTATCTGAACCTTTCGGTCAGAATTTCAATTACAAATACAGGAGGCAAGAAAATAGCCCTGAGAGATAAAGCATGAAAGGGACTTATCCGGCTAAATCTTCGCTACCACCTTTGAGAGATACTTTCTCCACACTATTGATGCAATATACCCACCAACCAACCCGCTTGCTGTACCGGACACCAGAATAACCACCTCCACCATCAGGTTCCTCGGTAGAAGTGTGAAGATGTAGACGGTGGTGTAGTATGAGAGTAAGCCGATCAAGGCTGTGCTTACACACATAGATATCGTTAACTTGAGCGTGCTGAGTTGAGACGCCTGAACCTTAAGTAGTGTGCAGAGGCCGTCGGTGAGAAGGCCGTAGATGAGAGCGAAGAGTAGCGTGAATGGTGAAAGCGCTGGTCTAAGGACAGCTGTTAGCAGCCCACCTACCACCGCCACATATGTTGCACCAAACCTCCCCATCACCAAATAGCCTAGGGGTAGTAGGAGCGCTTGAACAATCACAGCAGCCTTATCAAGAGGTGTCACAAGCGGCATCTTCGATGCGAATATCACCACCCCGAAGAGTGTTGCCAAAGCCAACCTCTTACTCTTAACCATTAGTCAACTCTCCTTAAGCCAGCAGCCTGGGTCTGCTGCAAGGGGGTCTCCTGTTTCCACGTAAGCCCTCCCTCTGCAGCCTGCGCATACCTCTCTATACCTACACCTTCCACATTCGCCTTTCAAAAGGCTTCTTGAGCGAAGGTTAACGAGGAACGGGTGTTCCCATATTTTACGCAGATGTTCTCTGCGAATATTCCCCAGCCTGTATTGGAGTAGCATGCAGGGGATTACATCGCCGTTAAATAGTATGGTGATGTAGCCGTTGGACATACCAGCTGCGCACCCTCTATCATAGTACGGAATTCGACGCAGTAAATCATTTGAAACCATTTTCGGTTGAATACCCTTATATTTGAGGGATAAAGGATACATGGGACAGGCTGGGACACGAATTATCAAGGGGTATTCGCGCTGCACATCAGCGAGCCACTCCATTATTATCCTCCTCTCCTCTACACTAAGAGGTTCGTCTGGGCACTCCTCTTTAACCCTCTTTACCTGCACAAGGTCGAAGAACTCTACGGCAGACGCTCCATAGTCTACAGCCATCTTAAGAATATCCGGTATCTCCTTTAGAATATGCCTCCTTATTACCGTGTTGAACTGGAATGGTAAGCCGACCCTCTTACAGGACTCAACACCCCTCATCGCTTTTTCGAAAGCACCTTTCTCCCCACGAAACTTATCGTGAGTTTCAGCACTTGCACCATCAATAGATATCGCTACAGCTTGAACACCAGCTTTACGCATCTTCGCAGCGACCTCCTCGCTAATCAGTGTACCGTTACTCCCCACAACCACCCTCAACCCTTTTGTCGAAGCGTAGCGTGCTAGATCGAAGAAGTCTTCTCTGCAAAGTGGCTCACCACCATCAAGTATAAGCATCCTAACCCCCCAATTTGCTAGCTCGTCAAGCAGATTCTTCGCATCCTCAGTCGATAGTTCGTCTGAAGAAGGGTTTTCTTTAGCATCGCTATAGCAGTGTTTACATTTCAGATTGCAAGCTTGGGTTATAGCATACGAAGCTAAGAAGGGTGATTGCGTCTCCATCGATTACGCTTGCTTCGCTCTCCTATTTACGCTTTACTCTATCAGCAATCAATTCGAGGAAAAGTTGTTGGTTCAGTAAATTGGGAGAGACGGATCGATCTTTATGAGCTCCGTTATAACCCATACCACAACATCCTTCACACCTTCCAACATCTTCACCCGCTGCTTAAACCCATTCAACGCCTTCATGTCACGCACGTGAATCACAGAGATTATATCATATTCCCCTGTGGTCTGGAAGACGTGCTGAACTTCCTCAAAAGAAGCCACCCCCCTAAGTGCTGCATTTACATAATTAGGATCAACCTTCACCATAACAACCGCAGAAACATCAAACCCAACCTTCCTCGGATCCACAAGAGCCATCACCTTCCTAATAACCTTAGCATCGACTAGACGCTTAACCCTATACCTCACGGTCGACTCAGGGACGTTGAGTCGCTTAGCAATCTCAGCGTAAGAAATTCTCGCATCAGCCTGCATCATCCTTAAGATCTCTTTATCTACTTCGTCAAAACCCGCCTGCAAACTAAAGATAAATGATGAAGAGGGGGTTTAAAATTGTTATCATAGGTATAGGATCTTTAGAATGCAAGGGAGGTTGCCCTTAAATCTCTCAGATACATCCACCAGATACTCCCAGAAGCTGCTTACGGGAGGGTTCTGCGCCGCTCCTCCCTTTCTCACACATATAGAGTAATATTCGTCTCTCGCATCCTTTATGTATACTACTCCTACCAGACCAGCCCGCTCCGCCTTTTTTGCTATGATCTCTGGACAGAGGCTCACGCCTAAGCCCTCTGATACCGCCGCTATTACACCTGAAGGTTCTGGCATAAGCATCTTAACTTCTAGATCCCCGCTATCCACATCATCCAGCTTAAAGTACTCCTGCACCAAACTATTTACCTCGCAGCCAGCCTCATATAGGACAAAGGGCATCCGCTTCACCCATTCTAGGCTTACACTTCTTCTACCCGCAAGCCTATGTTTCGGAGGAACTATCACAACTAACCTATCCTTTGCTATCTCAATCTCCCCTTCCCGGAGACCACGGCTGGAAGGTTTAGAGTAGGAGGCGAGGTCTATCTCCTCGCTTTCAAGCCTCCTCTCTAGCTCAAGAAGACCCAAAACCTCAAGATTGAACTCTACCAAGGGATTACTTCGCTTGAAGTTGCTTAGGAGACAAGGCATAACGTGCTCACCTGCGATTCTCGATGCGCCTATCCTTATCACACCACCCTGAGAAGGGCTAACGCGAACAAGAGGCTTAGAAATCAAGCTAATAACTGCCTTAGCGATCTCTACGATCTCTTCCCCGTCTTCGGTGAGAAACACTCCCCTATTAGTCCTCTCGAAGATCTTGGTCTGAAAGTATGCTTCGAGCTTATTTATCCTGTTCAGCAGCGCTACAGGGCTGGTCTTGAGGTTCTTTGCCGCCTGATTCAGGCTGTTGGTCCTGGCAACTTCCAGAAGCGCCAGAAAATCAGATACACGCGGCTCCACCATTCTTCCTATTAAGGAAACTTTAAAGCAACATTAATATTTTGCGAAAAGAGGACCTAACGAAGGTGAGTATGAGTAAAAAGGACCTTGACGAAATAGTCAAGCTGCTTAGCATCAAAAACTCATCGTCCGAATTTCAAGAGTTAATGACTAAAGCGAAGGAAACGACGATTAGTCGTTTGGGTCGACGTGGCCATTTGTGGTGTGCCATTGGCGTCGATTACAAACCTTGTCCTATGGAGTGTAAATTCTGTAGCTTTTCGGAGAAGTGGAATATCGTAAAGGAGAGCCGAGAGTTAAAAACAGAGGATGTTATTGAGTGGGCGAGATACTTCATTAGAGAGGGGGCTAGTTACCTCGTTATAAGAACTAGCGAAGCATATTCTGTTGCTAATCTTGCTAATCTAGGCAGAGCTATTAGAGAAATAGCGCCAGATGGCGTTAAGCTCGTGGCAAATACACGAGATTTAACAATCGAGCAAGCACGTATACTTAGTTCAGCCGGTTTTGACGGAATATATAAAGCTATTAGATTAAAGGAGGGTATAGATACAAACTTCAATATAGAAAAGCGCCGTCGATCGATTGAGAATGCCAAGAAAGTAGGTCTTGAAGTCTATTCTCTTGTTGAGCCAATAGGTCCTGAGCATACCTACGAAGAAATCGCAGAGAGAATCATAGAATTAAGGCAATTCATCAGACCAGCAGTTACTGGGGCTATGGCTAGAATTCCGGTTGAGGGCACCCCTCTATCACGGTTCGGTAAAATATCTCAGGACGAGCTCGTCAAGATTACAGCTGTAATTGTCCTATCTACGCTGCCTGTGCTGGATAATGTTAGGGCTGTTTGTAGTCACCCTCCTTATGAGAGGCTTGCTGAAGCTGGCGCTAATGCGTTGGTCGTCGAGGTCGGTGCGATTCCGAGGGACAAATATTTTTCATTCAAGGAGTGGCAGAACTTTACTGTGGACGACGCTAAGAAGTTTTTGGCAAAAGCTGGTTATGTGGTTTAAGCCAAGGGTGCTGGCTCGATGGAGAAGAAAGTTGAGTCTCTCACTGAGGGTCTCGTAACTTTTGCCTTTTGCTTGTGGTGTCTTTTCTGGATGATTCAGCCCGCTATCTATTATCCGGATATCGTGAGGTGGAGGTGGCTTGGCTTCCCCGCGCATTATGCGTTCTGGCTTGTAGGTATGGTAATAGTAGTACCAGCCAGTTGTTTTGCTTACACAATATGGGCAAATAGCAGGGAGAAGCGAAGTCGAAGGTGTAGTAACTGATGGGACCATCGAGCTACTTAGCAGGGGTATACTTTATGATTATGGTCGTACTATTCTTGCTAACCTCATACTTCGGAATACGAAGGGGGAGAGGATTTGAAGAATATTCAATCGCAGGGCGTAGCATAGGCGGCTTTGTTAACGGCATGGCAGGAATGGCAAGTTATCTATCTGCCTTTTTGTACATGGGAATGACCGGAGCGGTCGTAGCTACTGGCTTCCCATACATGGGGACCTTAGTACCATTTGCCTTAAGTATCGCTATATTTATGGCTCTGATCGGCCCCTATGCCAGGAACACTGGAGCGCGTACGCTCATAGAGTTTGTAGAACTCAGATATGGTAGGACAGTGGCATATCTGGCACTAGCAGTAAACTTTGTGTTCATAGGGATGTTTATGATAGGGCAGATGAAGGCTGTGGGAATCTGCATAGAATATATCTTCAAGATACCATACGCCACTGCTATATTTATTGGCGGAATAATTCTAACCACTTATTGTGTAGTTGGTGGCATGTTTGGCATCACGTGGAACCAATTTATCCAAGGATTACTAATGCTGATTGGAATAGCGGTGCCTTTAGCTTTGGTATTAAAAGCAGTGGGCGTAGCAAGCTGGTATAATCCATTTCTAGGCTATGGCGACCTCTCTCCTATAATGGAAAGCGCGGGTTTCTTCAACCTCGTGAAGACACCCCAATATTACCTGAGCCTTGCTCTAGTTGGATTAGGTGGAGCCGCTGCCGCCCCGCAGGTATTTGTGATTTCTGCGAGGGCTAGGGATGCCGCATCAGTAAGGTGGGCTCTGTCGTGGATGGTTCTCTTTATCGGGCTTGTTTACGCCTGCGCCATGGGTTTTGCCTTCGCCGCTACCTACTGGATTAAGACAAGCGAAATCGTTATTGAGCAAGATAAGGCAGACTATGTACTTTTCATGCTTTGCGATGTGATGGTACCAAGTTACATCAGTGCACTCGTAGTAGCCGCCGCTCTTGCCGCAGCATTCTCCACACTAGCATCTTTACTAGCCTTCTGTGGAATAGTCGCAGTTACCCATATTTATGAACCACTTAAGAAACTTGTAAAGAAGAGTAACGTGATCTTTGAAGGGGAGAAAACAACTATAATGGTTATTGCTACTGCTGTGGCTGGAACCGTTTGTACCCTTCTTGCCTGGTCACCGCCCTCTCTACTAGTGGTGCCTATAATGTGGGGATGGGAGCTTTTAACCTCTACCTTACTCATTCCGTGCGTCTTTGCCTTATGGTGGAAGAGAGCCACAAAATGGGGTAGTGTAGCCTCGATTATAGTAGGAGCTATGGTTGTATTTACACAAGGATGGACCGGCCCACTTCTTAAAATGCCATTTTATGGTTGTCTTGTATTTCTACCACTATCTGCACTAGTTCACATAATAATATCTTACCTAACTCCCCCAGATTCTACTAGAACGTTGTTGGATATTTGGCACGGGTTTGCCGACTATTCCGAAAGGCGGTATTCAAGCAAGTTGTTACCACTAACATTTGGCATAGTAAGCATTTTGATGCTGTGGTTTGCATCGACGGGATTATTAAGATAGGCTTAATTCCGTAAGTTGTAGAATGTTATGAACACGTCAAAAGAGCTTGAAAAGAAAGAAGCCAACGTAAAACAGACCAAGTGAAAATAAGAGCCGCTATCTCGACATTTATATCACTATGTAAAGATAACTTCCTAAGTTCGCCTCAAAAGTATTCATCTTACGTATACTTAAACCACCTCTTTCAGAACCCATCTCCCCCTCTTCTTCGTCGCTAGAATAGGTTTGGCTTCGAAGTGTTTAGCCCACCTCAAGAGCTCCTCCCTCTCCCCTTTCGTGAAACCGCCCTTAACCTTCACCTGCACAGCCAACCTAACACCATCCCGAGCAGCCAAAAGATCTATGGGTGTGTGGGAGGCAGCACTCCTAATCACCAAATAGCCCTGATCCTCAAGCAAACCCTTAACCCAATACTCACCACTCCTACCACGCACATACGCAGACCCCAAACACACCACAACAAACACCTATCCATCAACCACTTATTATTATCTATTCTCTGTGATAGTTATGGTCGCGCTAGTAGGCTTAACCTATATTTGTATAACATCAGCCTTTAAAGACTTATATACTTTGAAAGATAGCTAATTGGTGAGTCTCATGACTGAGATCGAAGAGTCAACCAAGAAGAAAGTCGAGGGTCTAATAGCTATAGGGCTTTACCAGGCGAAGGCTAATAGGGTTAGGGAGTATGAGATGGCGCTTTACAGGGAGTATGAGAAGTATCTAAAGCCTCTGAAAGATGTTAGGGAAATCTTAGCCAGAGAGGTTGGGGGAAGAAGTTTAAGCGAAGAAGTCGTCGAGCTCAGGAGAAAGGAGATACATTGAATGGTGACCCTTTACTTCGACACCTCAGCTATAGTAAAAAGGTACCATAAAGAGATAGGTTCAGATACCCTAGACAAGATATTCGAGTTCTAGGGGCAAATCTATAGAGAAGCTGAACAGATTGAGAAATCCGGCTTTAAATCACAAAAGGTGGATGGAACGAGATGTTAGAAGAAGAAAACAGTTGGTGCACATTGATAAATTACGGTCTCTACCTTCTCTTTGATAGAAAGAGATAAGAATGCTTAATACGTGAGTCTAGCGGATATGGAGAAGAGGAGGGAAATCTACCGCTCTAGGGTAAATGTGCTGTTGAGGGCACTCGGTCTAATCTTCCTCGTCTTAGGGCTTTTGACAGCCTACCTCACAGCCACAACACCACTTTATCCACCCGTGGCGGCGACATTTTACCTTATTTCAACTCTACTTGCTGTTTCAGGTCTAGTAGCGCTGGTCGCCCGGATAGAGTAAATCCTCTTTAGGCTAGAAGTCTGTCATCACCCTAAACTGATCCACTTCCTCTACGCCCATCTTCTGGAGGAAGGCTCTTGCCGCACCCGTGACGTCTTTGGCCGCTGTGATCGCTCTACCAACCACTATTATGTCAGCACCAGCTTTAAGAGCAGCTTCAACGTTGTTGAGTCTTATTCCACCTGCAACCGCTATCAGCACCTTCCCGCAGACCTCCCTTATCTCCCTTATATTGCCCCAAGCGTACGCCTCGTCCTCAACATCTATCGCTCTATGAATCTCAACTATATCCGGCTTCACCTTCAGCTTCCTAAGCACGTCCACTGGGTTCTGCACGTTTATAGTATCCATAAGCGAAAGAGCACCTATCTTCTTACACTCCTCTATGAACTTCTCAATCGTCTTAATCGGGGCAAGCCCAGAGAACCCTATTACATCGGCTGTGGCGTCGCCAGCCATCCTAGCCTCCACATTCCCAACGTCAAGCGTCTTCATATCAGCAATAACCACAGACTCAGGCCTAAGGCTGTGAATCTTCTGAATAACCTCAACACCATACCTCTTGATCAGAGGCGTCCCAGCCTCAAGTATGATCGCATCACTCCTTGGTAGAGCCTTAATTATCGCTTCAACGCGCCTCCAATCTGGGATATCTAACGCGACCTCTAAGTAAGGTGGCTTCTTAAGGTTGTTTATCCTAAACCCAACCATGCCGTGTATCGCTTTATCCTTCTCCTCTAAAACCTTATCTATGCTCGGGAAGCCCGATAGCGCACGCTGCAACGCTAGCTTGGTAGCAGCATAGTTATAGCGGTAGATCCGCTGATAATCCCTACCCTTTGGGTGAATGAAGACAGAGACGAGAACCACATAATCCTCAGCCTCCTCCTTCGGTATGATCCCCTCCTCAACAGCATCAGCAACAGCTTTAGCCACAGCGCTCTGCGCCGGTCCAAAGACCTTCTCAGCATCCTCAAGATCCCTTATCGTAACCTTAGGCACTATCAGAGTAGGTGGTTTAGCTGGTAGATTCGGTCTGATTACTGCGAGTATAGGTGTGTGCCCTGCTGTTGGCTGCACCAGCGCGTTCGCAAAAGCTAAACCAGCTGGTCCGTTCTTCCTGCCTATGATGAGATCTATGTGCGCTACTTCAGGTTCCTCGCCGATCAGCGCTTCCCCGACTAAGAGGTCAGTCATATTGATCTATCCTATACTCGTAGTTCATCGACCTAACAAACTCGACCAGCTCGTTCCTCTCGTTCCATATCCTTATGTGGATGTAGCCGTTTCTCTCATCCAACCCCATCACCTCCCTGCAGAAGGCTGGGAAGTCTGGCGGTAGAGGTCTACTGTTTCTAAGTAGGAATTCGAGGTACTCTTTTAGAAAGACGATCCTACCCTCCTTACCCTTATCCTTCAACTTTACTTTAAGCTTCTTGTGGAAGACGCTCTCCTCTACTTCCTCTTCACTCATATGCTTGTGGCAATGTAAATCAGCTATTAAACCTTAAGCCTGTCGGTTTTGATCTTCTTCTAGAATACCACATGAATAAGATAAGTATGATTGCAACCAAGATCAGCCACGAATAGACATTCCAGTAAACCAGAGATGTAAAGAGGAGTAAAATAATCGATATCGAAGTTAATATATCCTCATCCCTTCTATTCATAAGAATCAGGACACAGTTAACGCTCATATATGATTTGTGGTAGGTGGTCCTGTCGCCAGTTGTGGGAGTAGGATTAGTATGGCTCTCTGGACTCTGTCTATGTTTCTTGTGTTTCTTAGGTGTTGGTGGTGTGAGCAGTATAGGTGTGTGCTCCTTGGATATGCCTCTGTATGTATCTAACCATGTTC
>Ga0080004_1116991_pt1 | contig 15586 bp, 16 predicted proteins | sample WasSprMetagenome_FD_69207 | JGI IMG/M metagenome (GOLD analysis project Ga0080004, IMG submission 69207) | Sulfidic aquatic microbial communities from Washburn Spring, Yellowstone National Park, USA - WS (SPADES assembly) (version 2) | ecosystem: Environmental > Aquatic > Thermal springs > Hot... | reverse complement strand
GGTTGCGAGCTCAGCCGATCTGGATGGATTAGATTCACAGTCGTAGTATGTTAGCTGTATCTTGTGGTATGCCCCTGTTTCTTTGACGTAGACCCCTCCTTTGTCGTTAACTTCTTTAGCCATCGCGTCCCAAATCGCTTTCGCACGAACACCCATACCAGCTACAGCCCCAGAAAGGTTTGTGAGCACCGCTATCTTTATCGGCTCCTCAGATATCTTTGGTGTCCCTGTTACTGTTACGGTCTCCGTCTTCGTAACGGTAGTTGGTGGCTGCGTCACAGTTACCGTGGTCGTTATAGGTGCTCCTGGTGCTAGCGTGGTCGTTGACGTAACGGTCTCAGTAACCTCCTTAACTGGAGCTGATAAGACCCCAGCATAATAGGCTCCCACACCAGCAACAACACCAGCAACAATAGCTGAAACAGCAACCGTCAGAAACCCCCTCCTAGTAACACCACGACGCCCAACAGACATAACAACCACACCAAACCATAAAAAAAGAAAACATATAAACCTTACTAAAAGGGCTTGGATCAAGAAAATCGTTAAAAATGTTGTAAACTATCTCGCTCTTAAATAAGAATGTTGTTGGTAAGGTTTTTCTTCTTTGCTCTCTTTGATGTTGGTATGTTTACCCCGGTGGTTCTTAGGTTTCTCTCAAGTGAGGGTGAGTGTGTAGCCTTACTTCGTAGGGTTCGTTGGCCTAATGGTGTTACTTGCTCTGTATGTGGCTCAAGGGATGTGATTCGTTGGTGTAGGTATCGTGACTACCAGAGGTATATGTGTAAGGTCTGCTGTAGAACATTCAATGATGGGACTGGGACGATATTCCACTACTCTAGGCTTGGTCTTAGAGCCTGGCTCATCCTAATAATCCTCCTCGTCCTAATTCATACATCCATGAATTCCATAAGCTGGCTTCTATACACATCGTATATGACGGTGTTTAGAGCTTCTAGACGCCTCCTCCTCAGGCTTAATCAGCCTATAGCTGAGCTTCAAGGCGAGGTTGAGGTAGATGAAGTCTACCAGACAGCTGGATTGAAGGGGAGGAATAACAGCATCCTCATCAAGCTGCTGAGTAGGAAGCCTAGGAGGAGGGGTTTGAAGCGTGGTAGGGGGACATACAGGGAGGATAAGGTTCCAGTCTTCGCTTTTATTGAGCGTGGTGGTAGGAGGCTCTTCACAACAGCTAGGGATGTTACGGAGGAAACCATCCTAGCCCTAGCTAAGCCCTGCATAAAGCCTAGAAGCATAGTCTATACAGACAACTTCACCTCCTACAATGTTCTTAACGACCTCTATAGGCACGAAACCGTAAACCACTCGACAGGGGAGTATGCTCGTGGAGAAGCTCACGTAAACACCTGTGAAGGCGAGTTCTCCATATTCAGACCATTCATCTCCATTCATAGAGGTGTAGCTAAGTATAACATGCCACTATACACTTCACTCTACCAGCTCCATAAAGAAAACCGCGGAATGAAAGCCATCCAAGCCCTAGAGCATACAATCAAAACAACCCTATCCCTACTCCTCCAGAAAATACTAGTTAAAGCCCTCATCACACACCAACAACATTCATATTTAAGAGCGAACTATCTTTCAATTTTTCTCTATTTTTCTATCCCTCGCTGTAAACTAGTTGAATAAGCTAGGAAGAACACAGGATGAGAGGTCGTAGAGCTTATGAAAGATTCGAGAGGGAAGTATAAAGAAAGGCCATATCTTCGTGCCTCGGTAATTAAATATTTCGTTTCCAGCGTGGTCGGCGCATCTTCTCCTTTTCATTCCACGGCACCGTGCAGTCGAAAACAGCTTTGGTTGTACGTATGTGTTCGGCTAAGCCGGGCCAAGCATTAGCTCGATTTATCACTACAAGACCGTCGGTTGGCTTAAACCTTGTTGTGAAAGCCCACCATAAGTCCATTGGGTCGTGTATGTCTACGTCATCATCTACTACCATTATGTGTCGCATCTCAAGCCTTGTTGCAAGCGCGAGCATGGCAAGATTCATAACTTCGAGGTCATCATTAGCGTCTCTCTTCTTTACCTGAAGAATGCCAAATAGTTTTCCTCCACCAGCTGAGGAAGAATACACGTCTTTGAGTAGATCTTTGTAACCTGCCTTCCAGGCAGCATTTATTATTTCAGCTTCTGCTGGGATACCTTGGATAACGTTAATTTCCTCCCCAGGAGTAATCAAGGTTTGGTAGATTGGGTTTGTTCTATATGTTATCGCTTTCACTTTAATAATCTGTGCAACGTTTGCCTTCCCCACATATCCAGCCATTTCCGGCATAGACCAACCTTTTCTAGCCGACGCCGCATCCTCCATCATTGTTTCATTTGGCTGTATTTCACCCTCAAGTACTATCTCAGCGTTAGCAAGAGCTTCGCCTTCAATAGTCTTGCATTTCACCAATTCCATAGGAGAGCCTTTCAAAGCCCCTGCGACGGCTAACTCATCCAAATATGTGCCGGTCGGTGAAGATATGCCGGCGGCGATAGTAGTGAAAGGGTCTATGCCGATGTTTATCGAAACGGGGAACGGTTCGCCTCTCGCTTCTGCTTTCAGCTGCATCTGTTTTATGTGCCTCATAGGCCCCATAAGGGCTGTGAGTTTATCACGACCCACAACAAACATTCTGTGGAAAGTCACGTCACCTTGCCCTATCTCTGGATCAACCCCACGTATTAAACCCATCGTTATCGTAGGACCAGCACAATCGTATGACATCGTCGGAATCGGCAGCTGTTCAGTTAAGTTAATGTCCTTATCAATCACAACTTCTTGGCAAGGCGCACTTCTAACGTACCTTGGAGGTATAGGGTTACGCAAGGCTTCAAGTAACCTCAGAGCAAGTTTCTCTTTAGGCACGCCAAAGTAGCACGCAGCCCTCTCTCGGCTTCCTAGGATGCCAGCAACAACAGGTATTCCATAGGGAAATGTCTGAGTCCCGTCTGTCCGCACTACCTTTTCAAAAAATACCGCAGGGCCGATTTTTGTTGGCGGAGGAACGGGAGTACCACCAGAGTATTTGAGATACTCACCTACAAGTTCAAATTTGACATCCACGGGTTCTTTTATCCGAATAAGCTCTCCAAGTTTCTCTGCTGCGGCGATCGCGCTTCTCAAGTCAGAAATCCTATCTTTTCCAAGCTCTTTTTCAAACAAGTGTAAACCCCCTTCCCTCTCACTGCTTTTGATATATAAGAATTTTCCTTTTCAACTTGATCTCTATTTTCCTGAAATTAGTATACCTCGCTACTTGCCAGAAAAACTCTTGCATAGAGAAAAGGAGAGAGTTCAACTTCTCAGCGACATAAGAAATTCCATCAGTGTTACAGCCTTCTTATTCTCTCAGTTATCCAAATGGCCATTTCAACGAGATCATTGGAAAAACCTACTTGGCGTGCTATAACCTCAGTAGCTCTTCCCTTCTCTACCCCTGCCGATTTTTCGGCAAGGGTTCCACCTAGCATTCTTTCTCTCGCCTGCTCCTTCGCCAACTTGAAAAATCGGAGTGAAGGGGTTAGAGCCAATCTCCTTAGCAAAAAGCTCCAAAGCTTCACCCTCCCCAAATTTTTGGGTAGGGTCTCCTTGTAGCATTCTCTGTTTAGCGAGCTCCTTCTCAATCTCCAGAAGCGGCTTCGCCAACTCAATCCATGCAAGTTTTGTTAGCCCTACCCAAACCTTATCAAGCTTAAGATTCGATAGAGCTTACATAGGTTGCTCGGCTTGTTGGTATGGTGCTATACATAACCTACCACAACGTTGTTGTAGGTGTGTTCCAGAGCGAACCTATCACTTAAAATGTGTCGCAAACTCTTAGTCGATCTTAAAGAACCTACGGTAATGTTACGGTAGGCGTGTCTTCTACGCTGCCCTTTGCCGCTCGATGCTATGGTAGAACCTGTTTTACGGCTACTACTTTATCGTATGGTGCTTTCAACTCCTTGACGATCTTCTCGACTGTAGCTGCATCGGGAGCCTCCCAATCACATACTCCTACGCCGCTATCGTCTACGAATGTTCCCTTAAATTGAACGTTCGGATACTTCTTCAAAACCTCTTGGGCTCTGCTTAGGAGCTCGCCCTTAGCCTTCTCATCGAGCTTCGGCATCTTCTTCTTCAGGTGTATGACGAGAACCCTAACCAAGCTAACACCTCTATTCGTTAAAGTCGAACTTACCAATAAAGCTTACGGTGAAGCGTTTCACAATATCAGCGGAGAGTTTAGGTATACAAATAGGACTCCTTGGTCTATAGCACCCTCAGCCATGCTATTCAGCTTCCCCACCCACTTCCTCAGCTACTTCCATCTACCACTTCCACAGCACTTCCAAGCCTATATCTACCTTAACTCTTTTAACACTTGGGGGTTCAGTCGGCGGGAGAAGCCTTGGAAGTGGCTTAGAAATCCAGTCGTGCATAAGTCGTGGAAGTGGATGTGGAAGTATATCCACCTACTTCCATATCTACTTCCAGCTTATGTGGAAGTATCTTCGTTAACCTCCACCTTACTTCCAGCTGATGTGGAAGTATCTCAGCCTGTCTCCACATACTTCCACCCACTTCCACCGTATCCCCCCTCTTTACGAGTTGCTTGAGGTAATCTTTTGAAGGTTTAGGCATAGAAATATGGTGTTTAATGTTTAACCAACCATCGTGTTCTAAGCAACTTACTGCGCCGCTTTTGTAGCAATATGCTGTATTTGCAGTGTTTACTTGCTTGAGTTTTTGCGTTGAATATGGGTGGTTCTCATCCGCCTAAGCGTGCGTGTTCTTCCCAGCCTTTCCCAGAAGCGAAGGCTCAAAGACCTATGCTCGGCTGATATGTAAAAAGTAAATATCATTTAACAGCGTTTAAGTTCAAATAGGGGCTCAAACCTACAAATAACTGCAGATCAGATACATGTAAAAAGCATCTAGGTGCATATACGGATGGGTAGACTCACGAAAGAAGTTGTTGAGAAGATCAGGCGGAGGTATGAGGAGGTTGGAAGCTACTCTGAGGTGGCGAAAGAGTTAGGTTTAGATCCGCGGACTGTGAAGAAGCACGTGTTGGAGGAAAGTGAAGAACCTGAGGTCGAACCAACTCCTAAAGCATATCGGCTCTTCAGCGAAGGTAAAAACCCCGTTCAAGTGGCGATCACGCTCGGGTTGAACGCTGACGAAGTTGAGGAGATGTATGAGGATTATTGGCGGTTAAAGGGCATCTACGAGCTATACGATCTTTACTCAAAGATTCGAGGTGTAGTCTGGTCCTACCTAGCTCTCTATAACAGAATGAGGGATGAAGGAATGAATCCTGATGAGTTTGTTTCAGCGCTTAAAGACATCCAAGAGCTGAAGAAGGTTAGAAGCGAGGTAGAGGATGCCAAGAGCGAATATGTTAAGATCTTAAGCGAGATAGAAGCTGCTAAGCGGGAGAAGGAGAAGATATTGGTGGAGCTACGGTTCACGAAAGATTTTGTTGAAGCTTGGTTTGGGAAAGGTTTAGATGGAAGTGAAGCAATCAATCGAGTTGTAAACGCTCTACTCGCTCGCAAGGTTAGCCCAGAGGCGATCAACGAGGTGTTAAGCGCCATCGGCTTAGCAACCTAAAGATACAAACATAAGCCACTGAAAACAATCCAGTTAAGCGCGTTTCTAAGGAGCTGCTCTGTGGGCGCAATGCTGTGTTTACTGTCTTCTCTGGAAGAGAATGTATCACGCCACAATGGGAATAGTGGGGGTTGCTATGACTTAGAAGCTAGCATAGCTAATGAGCACCCCCCATCATGTAATGTGAGAGTATGGCTAACCTACACTTCGGGCATAGAGTTTGGGCTAGGACCGCTGATAGGCTGTTCCAAGCTTCTTCATACTGTTTCGCCCTCTTCTTCCACTCTTCAGCCAACCTGTAGGCTATTATCATCTCAGCCTCTGTTCGAAGAAGCTGCTTAGCCGTATCCTCATCGATGTATGCCACTACGCTGAGAAGCTTGCTTACCGCCCTCCTGTAGTCGGCTCGATCCTCGTCTGTCAGCTGAACCCTCCTCACAGCCTCGTGGTAAACGGCTTCACCTAGGCTCTCCCTCACGTTGTGGTACCAGGCTTCTCTTTCGATCTCGAAGACGGTCGCTGGCTTAAACTCCTTATCCACCCTAGGTGGAGGCGTTTGAATCGCGAGAAGGTTGGCTGCTCTCTGCTCCGGGCTCGGGACCGTTATGGGTTTGCTATCCATCTTTATCTCAGATCCTTCTAGCTTCGGTGCTTCTTCGTCTCGCTTATCTTCTTTCACCTGAAGCGTTTTAGGTGGTTTGCCGTGCCTAAGAATATACCACTTGAGCATAAGGGGGTCGTATTTGTGGTCGATGAGCTCCCTACTCACTTCTTTGCCAACCTTCTTAACAAGATACCAACGCTTAGTTTTAGCGAAGTATGAAGGCCCATACCCTTCTTCGGCCAAGAACTTCAGCTCTTCAGGTAGCTGCGCTATAAGCTCCTGCTCGCTCTTAGGCTCAGTAGACATACCGCTATGAACACGCTATGAACCTGCTTATGAACCTTTATGAACCTCTATGAACCACGCTATGAACTACGCTCCGGTTCATAAGCGGTTCATAAGGTTCATAGGCTATGAACCTTAGGCGACGCCCCTTCATGCTCGATGTTCCCGCTTCAGTTACTCAAGCGGGCTCGATGATATTAACCCACCATTTATGAACATTATGAACCCTATAGATCGATTTTGGGGTGTTTAACCCTACTACGAACTCGCACTGTACAACCTTAAGATCGATCTAACCCCGCTTCATTAGAAGTTCATACCTTTGGCTGAAGCAATCTCTCCACCCGCTCACGCCGCTTTCTGACAAGTTTTCTGCATGATGTAAATCTATTTAATAGTCCAAGGGTAGAAGGCGTGTTGGAGAGCTTCCCAACAGGGCCCCATCAATTCTAACACACCGATGTTTTGATCTATAGCGTTTTTCAGGTCCTCGGGAGTTATGGGAGAAGATTTTACCAGATGTCTTGCGAAAGTCACAAGTATACTTGTGGAAAGGTCACCTAACTCTTTAGAAATTATAGTCGAGCTACCCTCCCCTCTTTTCTTCAGCTCTATTACCCAATTCCCGTCACTCCACTGGAAATCGAAATCGAGTTCATCGCCTGCTTTCCAACCCGCTAGCCTCCTGAACCATTTTGGGAGGAGTATTCTTCCGTCGCCCTCAATCTTTAAAGGCTTGAACGGTTCTGGCTTTTTCAACGGGATGCCGATGGCGACACACTCCTGTAGCTTATGGGTTGCTACTGTCTGTGAGAAAGCGGTTTGAGACTGCTTTGTGAGTAGTGGTTCAAGGTCTAATCCGTGAAGCTTTGAATGTATCGCGGTGAACCCTAAGCCGAATGGTATACCGTAGAATAGCGCTTCGAGGAGTTCTTCACTTGGCTCTTCTTTTTCAACAGCAGCTGCCATTGTAAAATGGGCGAAGAAGCCCATAACAGAGAAAATATGTTTTGGCTTCCCAAGCTCCGCTACATCCTTTAGCTTCGCACCCCCCAGATATTTCTGCCGCATACAGGGGAACTCATAGTATGAGTCTCTTAGGTAGAAGTAGACCACGTTACTCTTCTCCACGCTGTAAAGAGATCTGACCATATCCCCTCTCCGTAATGACAACCGGATTTGTCACAATTGGTTGTCACTCAAACACTATAGATGTGTAGCATATATAGGTTGTGGGTGTTGGAGGGGAGAAAGAATGGGGGAAATAAGGGTAGTAAAGGTCACGAGTAACGATTCGACCGAGCTAATCTACCTCCCCAAGACCATAAGAGAGAAGTTGAACCTTAGGAAAGGAACCTACGTGAAGTTGATGGTCGATGGTAAGAGGCTGATCATAGAGCCGCTCCAGCTCTGAGGTGAAATGAAGTGACTGAACAAACGACCCAACCCACACCAAACTTTGATCTACAGCTACAAGTTGATGGGAAGAAGCTCGTCGCGGTTTGGGGGGTGGAGAAGCGCTACTCCACGTTCTTCCCCCGAGACCCTGAGAGAACGTTACGTAGTTTCCTAACAGTGTGGAAAGACCGTGTAAACGGGCATCCAGCGACCTACTCCTCTGTCGCAACAAAGATTGCTACGCTCTATGAATCTATAACTACACAACAGTCAGACGTAGCTGATAGGGGGCTCGTGGGTAAAGAGAGGGTTCTATCGCTTCTACGTGACCCCGGCTTCCTCTTCAAGGTCAAGCAAGCGTTAGAAGAGGGGTTTTGCGTGAACGGTCGTTACCGCTTCGTGTTAGGTGAAGACCAAAAGAAACTGCTTCTCTACCTCATCAATATCTCGGCGAAGACGAAGTGGCCGCAGAGCGCTTGGATCACCGGGGACTCTGGTGTAGGGAAGTCGAACCTGGCTTATACGGTTACAGCACTAATGCCTGAAGGATACGTGAAGATGAGATCTTATTTGACAGGCGGCGGTATGAGATACGGCGATCAGCACTATAAAGTGCTCTTTATTGTTGAGTGGCGTCGCGACTCTGAACAAGATCTGCGGCTCATCATGAAGGAGGACAATAAATACGCTTTCGAAGTTGCCGTAAAGGACCCAGCAACAGGCGAGTGGAAGACGAAAATCGAGGAAATCCCCGCCAAGACAATCGTCACAACGTCTGCGGGTAGGCTACCTATGCCTGAAACCCTCAGAAGGTGCTGGCTGCTGAGTGTGGACGAAGACAAGGAGCTCACGAAAAGCATCAACCAACGTAAGGTTGAATTTGCCGCTGGAAAGATCAAGCCAGTTGACGAAGAGGAGCTAAAAGTCCTTCGCGCAGCCGTAAATCTACTCGAAGACTACGATGTAGTGATTCCGTATGCTGAAGAGCTGCTACCTTTAGCCCCTTGGGACCGCTCGAAACTAGACTTTCTTCTTGAACTCATTAAGGTGGTAACCTATTTACACCAATACCAGCGCACCAAGCGCGACAAAACGATCTGTGCGGCGGCGGCAGACCTCTACACAGCGCTGAGGGTTGGTTGGGGTGCTTTGGTATCGTCGCTCTACCAGCTGCCAGGGCGGCTTCATCGTTGCTTTGATATTCTCCCGAAATATGGAGGGGGAGGGCTAACAAGCGAGGAGGTCGCTGCAAAACTGTGTGTAGCACAGTCGACAGCTCGCCAATACCTTGCTGACCTCATTAACCTAGGGTACGCGTACGAGTTTAAACAAGAGGGCTCGAGGAGAAAACTCTATTGCCGAAGCGTACGAAGCGCTGAACCGCTGAATTCTGCTGAAGGGGTGGTTCAGCGCATAGATTGGGCAAAGGTTTTTGAGCATGAGAAGAGGTGGAAAGCAGTTGAGCCTAACGGATATGCTGAACAAAGCAACCCTGCATTAGATAGCTGGAGGTTCGTAGTAGACCCTATCGATGGTAAGTTAATCGATCTCACTAAGCTCAATAACAATAGTGGTTCGGGGAGTTGTTCAGCAGAGCTTACCAATCGGCTAGAATCGAGCCCAAATAAACCAAAAGAGGGAGATTCACGCTCATCTTCTGCTGAAGTAGGTGGTTCAGCAGAAATCAGCGGTTCAGCAGAATGTTCAAGATGCGGATCCAAAGATGGTGTGTCGGGCTATTGGCATCCGAAGCTTAAGCGGATAGAGTATTTGTGTAGAGCTTGTGCGGAGACGTCTGAGTTTGATCTCGTAGAAGCGTGCTGTGGCAGCTGTATTCACTACTCGTCCGCATCCTGCCTCAAGCACCCAGAGTGGGCCGCTGTAATGCCGACCGCCCGCTTCGCGGAGACCTGTAAAGACTTCTCTCCAAGGGTGTAGGCGGTATGAACTCGGCTGAAATAACAGACTACGTTCTCCAACTACTACCCGAAGCCTTCAGACTCCCCAGAGATGGTATGTTCGGCCTAGGGGGCTACGTCACATTGGGTAACGAGATTAGGTTCGGTAGGTTCACGGTATCGTCTAGGGAGGAGCTTATCGAATGTCTGGATAGCGCTACGCTGCACAACTGCTACTTATGCACACATAGTGAGGGGGAGCAGCAACGAGGCATCATAAGCACAGTCTTCATAGACATAGATCTCGAATCTGATTTAGATCTTGCAAAAAAGTATGCTCTTAGGTCAGCTAGGCTCATCAAGAGGCTGCTTGATGTAAAACCGCTTATACAGTTCTCCGGCGGCAAGGGCTTCCACATCCTACTACCCTGTGAGTTTAGAGATCTGCCTGGAGGCGCAGGTGAAGCTAAAGAGTATTTGAGGTGGCTTCAGGAGCGCCTATCATACGGGCTCTGCGACAAGCAGATCCTAGGCGACTTAAACAGACTCTTCCGGATACCCTGGACCCTAAACTCTAAGATCGTAGAAGGTGGCCTTGTTTCTCGAAGAGTAGAGGTTATTCAAGATTGGAGTGGCAACAGAGCCGACCTGACCCTACTCTTCGGCGACTTCAAAATTTCGAGGGTTAGCAGAGCTATCGAAGCTAGAAGAATACCGCTAAAGGTGGAGAGGGTTAGGGGGTACGAGTGGGTTGAGAAGCTACTAAACACACCTATCGCAGACGGCAGGAAGATATGCATAGGGCTAGCGATAGCACCATACCTCGTTAAGGTGAAAGATCTTGAGCCCGAGGAAGCGACGAAGATAATCGAAGACTGGCTTGACAGATGTGATAAGCTTAGGAGGGTGGATCAGAGAGCGAGATACCTAGCAAAATACCAGCCACGCTACATAGAGAGGAAGCTGATACGTGGGGAGGATGTGCCGATAATTTCATTCGAGAAGCTTTCAGAGGCGCTGAGTCAAGTAGGCGTGAACCTGAAGGAGGCGCTAACAGTTGGTTGAATGGGGGAGTGTCGTAAACAGAGCCTGTAGCCTCATAAGAGCATACAACAGCCAGGGCATAAGACCCACACTCAGACAGGTCCATTACAGGCTCGCATCTGAACAAGTCGGCGGCTACCAGAACACGCAAACCTGCTACAAGACACTCAGCGACAGGCTCGTTAAAACCAGGATGGGTGGGCTTATTCCTTGGGGCTCCCTAGCTGATCACGTAAGGTACAGGTGGTGGTTCAAACCGAGTGGGCAAATAGTTAACGTAGATGAGTTGGTTGAGAGGGCTACAGAGGGCTTAGGTGAAGACCCGTGGGAAGCTATGGGCAAAAGGGTTTTAGTGTGGCTTGAAAAGGACGCGTTAGCCGAGTTAATATACGATGCTGTAGGCGGCTTCTACCTACCACTAGCCGTATCGAGAGGATACTCTTCGTGGACCTTCATCTACGACAACCTAGACATACTCCATAGTGGATGCGAGGCGATGGTCCTATACCTCGGAGACCACGATCCAAGCGGGATAGATATCGAAAGATTCACGGGGGAGGCGGTGGAATACTTCGGCGTAGACTTCACGCTTAAGAGAGTCGCCCTAACCTATGGACAAGTCCTAAGCTACAGCCTGCTCCCGAACCCAACGAAGAAGGCTGACCCGAGAGCCAAGGAATACATAGCGAGATACGGCGATCAATGCTGGGAACTCGACGCACTAGAGCCAACTGAGCTCCAGAGGATCGTGAGAGAGGCTGTTGAAGCCGAAATAGACCCCAAAATCTGGAGAGAAGTAATCGAAAGAAACAGAGAAACCCAGAGGAAGGCTAGAGAGGAGCTGAAGAGAAAGCTGGGAGCAGCGTAACCGATGGCTCAAACCCTCAAGAAGAACCGTCTAAACGCTGATCACAACATTGCTTCCACTACACGGCATAATGGTAGAATGGCCGTAGATGTGCAGAGCGCCTTAGATAGGAAGCTTGAGAGGATGAAGAGGGTTACAGGCTTCAGCCAAGATCTTAAAGTGGTATGGGCGCCTAGCTCTGATCCAAAGGAGCATGGGGAGGTGAAGGGTAACGTGATCCTCATCTACGACGAGGAAAAGAAGACCGCATTGGAAACATTGAAGCACGAATTCCTCCACTACGGCATACATAAGGAGGTGGTCGAACCGCTGATAAAGTACATAAACTTAGAAAAGGCGCTGATCGAGGATCTGATCTACAGGAGGGTCGAGGATCTGGTGGATAGGTTATCAAAGCTCCTTTGAAACGGTGAGAAGAACGTCCAACCCCAAACATATTATGAAGGTGAACATAAGTGAGATCAGATTCGTTAACGAATACTACCCTCGAGACGGGTTTGACAACGAAACAGTAAACTCGTATATGCTGAACCTCAGTAAGCTGCCGCCGATAGTTGTAACGAAGGATAAGGTTTTGGTCGACGGCTACCATCGGCTTCTAGCCCACCGATTAGCTGGCGCGAGTGAAATAGAAGCTGAGGTCATCGATATTCCCCCAGACCGAATTCTGCTTGAGGCGGCTAAGCGCAACTCTCTCCACGGGAAACAGCTGACCAGAAGTGAAAAGCAGAGGTTAGCGCGACAACTCTACAGAAGCAACCACGTGACTCTGGGCGAAATCTCCAATGTTCTAGCGGTCTCCGAAGCCACGCTCTCCAACTGGCTCAAAGACCTAATAATACAAGAGAAAGAAGAGCTGAGGAAACAGATCATAGACCTATACCTACAATGCTACACACAGGAAGAAATCGCTAATAAAACAGGCGTTTCTCAGGGAAGAGTATCACAAATCATTAGTAAGTTCAAGGCTGAAAAAAATTAATAACCCGCCTGTTCCAGAGTCGCTTCAGCTTTTCAATGTGTGGTATTTTCCTAAAAGAGACACACGCTTCGGCTTGGAGATGGAGGGTGCTATCCCAGGACAGATCATAGAGAACATACTATACTACTACACTGAACCATTCGATAAGGTTGTTGACCCTATGGCTGGAGGCGGAACCACAGTTGACGTCTGCAAAGCAATGTACCGTAGATACCTAGCCTACGACATCAACCCAAAGAGAGACGACGTCAAAAGACACGACATCAGAGAAGGGTATCCGCCTGAAGCGAAGAGCTGCGACCTAATCTTCCTCGACCCACCATACTACAACATGGTCTTCAACCTATTCAGCAGCATAGGCGAATTCTACAGCTTCATCAAGAAACTCGCGAGAGACTCCTACGCCACAGTGAAAGACCAAGGTGTCGTTGCGCTTCTAATGGCTGACTGGACTGAAGGGGAACGGTACTGCCTAAGCGGAGAATGCTACAGAATCTTCACAGAAGCGAAGTTCACCTTCGTAGACCACGTCAGCTGCCCACAATCAACCGAGCAAGCCGCCCCGCAGCAAATCGAATACGCCAAAAGAGAGAGGAAACTTCTAGGTAGAAACCGCGACCTATACGTATTCAAAAAGGTGTGAATATGGTTAAACCTGAGCGAACAACAAATAGACTGGTTTACCGCAACAGCGTAAGCTCCCCAAGTTTGCCACACTTTTCTTAACATTTAGGGGTTTAAGATGAAGGTTAGTAAGCAGATGGTGAAGATCCTTCAAGCCCTTCGAGATTCAGTTAAGCTTACACCCTGGGGAAGGTATGAGTATAGGCCGCTAAGGCTGATAGATATCATCCGTAGGTGTGAAGGTCTGCCTGAAAAATATTATTATATCCCAAGAGTTGGTCGAAGCGTCGTCTGGCTGCTGAAGTGCCCCAACCTTGAAACCTCCTTTGCATCATACCAACCAGACTTTCAAGGGCAAAGTGTAGGCTGGCCTTTTTCCACACCCTGGGATAAAGAAGTCAGGAAGCTCTACGTCAGCTACCATAGATCAGTAAGGCGACTGTGTGAACACGGTCTGATCTTGGACTGGTGGGAAACGGGTAGACCCAGATACACGATCACAGAAGAGGGCATCAAGCTCCTAAATGTTAAGAAAAGTGTAAAACTGCCTGACGAGAAGCCTCCACAGCTCAAAGTGCTCTGCTCGAATTGCTTCAGCCGTAAGAGTGAAGTGGTCTACCTAAAACCCTGTGACACGCCCAGAGGGTGGAGGTGTCCAAGGTGCGGCTTCACCCTTCCCCTTGAAGAACCCCACGCCATCAAACCTGCTTTCTAATGAGTATTCTTCCTGATGGCAGGACTGTTTGCACATCCCATCCTTCAGCCAAATGACGCTCCAATTCATCTTCACCGATAATCTTCTTAGGATCGCTATTTTCTTTGGGCTTAAATGCCTCTATCTTCATAGGCTCTATACCCAGCTCTTCACATATGATCTTTGTGTGCGCTGACTCTTCATCTAACCCTGATTCCTTCACCTTAGCAACCCTAACCTCCATATCCCTTATGCCTAGCTTCTGAATCAGGTATTGCCTCACATTGGGTTTGGATAGATCTAGCACGCCGCTTTCGACTAAAGTTCTCAATGTAGTAAGCTCAGCTGCCTGCTTCTCTTCACGAAAGACTAAAGTCGAGTAAGCCTTCCTCAACTCTTCCACCTTCGTCTTATCGAAATAGGCGTCTTGGGAGCCTGGTAGCACGTGACCCATAAGGAACTCCTGTGTCTTCACGTCTAAAGGTATGCCTGTGTTCGTATTTCCTCTGAAGAAGGACTCTGACGCCTTCCTTATACAGTGTGGGTAAATGTCTCTCCAGTTCTCTATTCCAGCAATCCTTGCGGCTTTCTTTATAATCTTTGTAAGCGAATCTTTTGTGAGAAACGTCATATTCCTCAATTCCCTCGGTATCTTGGTGTCTTCGCTGTGGAATAGCGGGGCTTCGTCGGGGATATCACCGTAGATTCTTCTGCGCTCCGCTAGATACTTCTTCAGCGCTTTAACGGCTTCCGCTGGAAAGAACGTGAAGTATGGTATATTCCCTTTGCAAGCGCCGGGGACGACCTCCTTCATCTCCGGGTAAACTGGAGCCTTAACTATCTCCAAGCCATCCTCAAGCTCCTTCTTAACATCTTTATACCGAAGGGCCCTTAAAGTCGAGTTTCTAAGCCCGGAACCATAAATACAAAGTATTATTGCCTTATCCCTTAACCCACTTAGAGAGGATCCGCAGGAGTCGGCCATAGCAAAGATCTCCTCCTTCGTCGGTATGTACTCGGGCTTCTTCCTATAGCGGGCTGGCTGGAAGTATCTTTCAACCTCAACCTCCCTCTCTTTCTTAAAGCCATTGACCTTAAAGAAGAGCTTTAGATCAGCGATCAACGTGTTTATGTAGCGAATACTACACCCCTTCTCTGCCAAAGCGTCTACAAAATCCTGGAGAAGCCCTTCAACCTCCTCCTTCGACCTTCTAACTAGATCATCAGGATTGGCAACCTTAGCGTGTTTAAGGAAGCGGTGTAGCTCCTGAAGATACTTCGCCCTTGAGGTTTCGCTCCTCGTCTTCCTCTTCAAGTAATCAAGGAGCTTTTGAACAGACGCATATTCGCTCCTCCAACCATCGACCTTAAGAGCCACCTCAAAGTCCTTACGCGCCTTTTTACACCACATGCTACCACTAGGGTTCAAACCTCTATCTTATAAATTCTCTGTTATGGCGGAACCAAAGAATCGCAACACTGAGCTACGGCGGCACCTAAGCAGAGGCTTTTGCGGTAGAGTCTAATAAACTGTTTGTCAAACGCTGTGTTCGGTTAATGTGATTTCCAGTCTCTCCT
>Ga0080004_1164244_pt1 | contig 15591 bp, 10 predicted proteins | sample WasSprMetagenome_FD_69207 | JGI IMG/M metagenome (GOLD analysis project Ga0080004, IMG submission 69207) | Sulfidic aquatic microbial communities from Washburn Spring, Yellowstone National Park, USA - WS (SPADES assembly) (version 2) | ecosystem: Environmental > Aquatic > Thermal springs > Hot... | reverse complement strand
CCTGCAGAAACACTCCAAAACCCAACTAGCTGCCCTTAAAATCCACAACAAGATGAATGCGCGGCGGGCGGGATTTGAACCCGCGCGGCCCAACCGGGCCACAGGCTTAGCAGGCCTGCCCCCTACCACGCTAGGGCACCGCCGCAGTTTGCTCGTTGTTTTATAATTTGGGTGCTGGTTTATAAGAATTGTCTGGTTTGGGCGAGTTCAATTGAGTAGAATTATATTGGTTTGTTTTGTGGTGGGCATAGTCTATGGATTTGTTGAGGCATTTAAGAAAATAGGATCGATCTTCTTTAAGTATGACCTATGGTTGAAGATAATTGGATTGGGAGCTATGGAAGTGCCTCGGTTGAATGAGTTATTAGTTTCGAGGTTTAGGATCAAACCGCCTCTTGTGAAGCCTTCCAAACTAGCTTCAAGGGATGTAGGAGGTGTGGGGAAGGGTTTAAGCGATGGTTGGGCCGTGAATTTCGTTATAGGTTGTTATTTTGCTTGTCCTTTTTGTTACATTGATTCTATATGGAAAAGATATGGGAGGAGCAGATTTAGTCCTGCAGTTAAATTGAGGTGGGGGGAGCTATCTTCTTTTACCCCCCATAGGTCTTCCTTTATCAGAAATGAAGATCGCGATGCAGCGGGCCAACGTGAGCTTAAACTCTTAATTACGTCCCACATCATAATATGTGTTACGAGGCGGGGGGCATGGCGGGGTGAGGCGCGCAAGGACCTCCGTTTTCACATATGCCCCACCAATGAAGCATGATATTCTCCGAGCACCTAAAACCGCCTCCTAACCTCCATGATAAGCGCTAAGGCTAGAGGCGCGTGTTCCCCCGCTAATTAATTGTCTGTTTTTATCATGTATGCATGTGTTTTTGCGGCTTCTGGAGATCAAGCCTTAAAAACTTTCTATAAAGAAAGATTTATGGAAATCTATGATTCATTGTTTTAAGAAGTGCTCAGTTATGGCCCCAGAAAAATGTGGAGTTGAATTCGAAGTCCCTGTTTAGCCTGCTCTAAAATTACATCCAAAATTGGATACCCACTAAGACCACTAAATCCAGCAGATCTTCTTTTCATATTCTTCAAGATCTTCAAGTGGCAGCTCTAATTCTTCTTCCTCATAAAAACTCAAATTTCTTTAATTTTTAATTGTAATCGAAATATCTCATACTGATTGAGGGACCTTAGAAATAAGTTAAGAATCTTTTTCTTTCAGTATAGAAATTAGCGACAACTCCACTCTCACTACTTTAGTAGAAGTAAAACCTCTTAAACCGGTATCTTGAGTAACATTTTGAGAATCTTTCTTCTGTTTTTAATTTCATTGTCATTTAAAAGAGGATTTCTGTTTTCTTTTTCAATCCAATAGCGGTTTAACCAGTCAATAAAGTATTCTATTCCTTTTTCTTCTAATTGAGAAGGTTTAAAACATTTCATCCTAAGTTCTTTCTCGTCTAAAATTTTAGCAGCAAGATAAAAGATGGGTAATCTAAAACTGCTAATTATCTCCCCCATCGTATTAGCATAATTTTCGATGATGTTCTCTTCTATTTCAGGAGAAAATATATGCCAAAGGCTTAACCCATCAAAACCAAAAATCGAGAAAGCTAAAGCTTGTTGCAAACCTTCATAAAAATTCTTCTTGACTATATCTTTAATTGAGAAGTACTCAATTTCCACGCATCCTATTAACGCCTTGTCTAACACTTCTATTGGATCTTCGAAGATAAGTATTATGTCAACTTCTGTTTTAGGAGGCAGTTTTCCCTTCCACCATTCTGACCAAATATTTTGAAACTCCTCAGTGGAAAGATTCTTGTTTTTATGAACTTGCCTTAACCATCCATGTTTACCCATTTCTTTTTCCCTAAGAATTAATTCGTACAACTTTTTGGTGAATTCACGTTCTGACAAAATTTACCACCTTAAAATTGAATTATTCAGTTTTCTCTTCAATTATTTTTGCTCCAATTTGACGCAAAGTTTCTCTTACTTTTGAATCAAGAGTATCTTTACTTATTCCCTTTTCTGACGTTGCTTCAATTTTCATTTTTAGTGAGATCTTTGCCCCTTCACGATTTAAAGGCATAAATACTCCACGTATTAAATCGGAAAGCTTATCCCATGGGATTTCAGCTTCAATTGTTATTCTTTGTAAGGCTTCTTTACCGACTTGTGAAGGAACTTTAATTTCCTCTGGTTTTGTTAGAGTTATTTCTCTTTCGATCCTCTCTCCTTTTACTTCTTCTCTCATTTTGGCTGCTATTTCCTTTCTAACTAGAATTACATCATCGCTTATTTCTGGAGGCAAGACACTTTCTTCATACCAAACTTTATCACCGATTAAAAGACCGAATACCCCGTCCTGAACACCTTTGGCAACTGCATTCTTAAGAACGCTTTCACTTTCCAATAGCGGAAGTTCATAATATTTTAAGAAGGCTTCCCATATCTCGACTAAGCTTTTTCGCTCATCTTTTTCCGAAAATGTTTTTTCCAAAAGGACTTTAGGCGATAGCTTATCTAATAGAACTTCCTGATCCTTTAGATAGTGTTTTACCCTCATTGTGAGGCTTGGTTTTTCACCAACAGTAGGTAGCCCTAAGTCAAATTCTTTAAGTCCATCTTTTGAACCTTTAATTAAATACCTATAAGTTGAGATTATTTTGAACCAAGCCTCCGAATCCTTGTCCCTAAACCATTGGTTTGCTCTATCCTTGTCGGCCTCTGTTAAAGTTTTCCAAATATCTTTATCCGAAGTTATTGTTTTTAAGGCTAAATAGCGACGTACGCATTCCTTCAAACCATAGTATTCATTACGATCTGGAGCGAGAAACATAAGTGTATTTTTATAGGCTCTATAACCAGTTGAGTAATTTGTGAGTATATCTTGGATGAACTTATATGTATTAGGATCGCCCGCCATTAACTCTAATGGCAAGATGACTAACTTTAGCTTCTTATTATCTGGAATATCAGCATTAGATGTAGGCCAAACATAAACTTCGAAATCTTTTCCAGCGATCTTTTCGATTCTCCTTTTAATCTCCTCTTTGATTTCTTCTTCCTTTATCGCTTCTTCCTTATCTAAAATTATTCTGTTCAGTCCCACTTGGCTGCTGAAATAATAGAGACCTTTCTCGAAATGAAGATAAAGTGGGCCATCTATATCCTCAAGCTTTTTAAGAGCGTCTCCGACAATTGCTGGAGGTATACCATTTCTTAAAAACGCGATCCTAAGTCTTTGAATACTAACCCCTCTGTGTTCGGTGGCAGGGAAAGAATAAAGGAAGATGCAAGTGGCTAAACCGGTTGCAACCTTAAATCTTGCATACTCGCTACCCATTTGTCTATCGATCTTAACAGTTCTTGCATCATCGCCTACAATGTCTGAGCCTAGAACGGATTCAAACACCTCACCTATATGCTCTATGAACATTCTTCTTATCCGAGGATTAGAAAGATTGATATTCACCGGTTGTATGAGCGGCGATGGATCCTGCCGAACAAAATTGTCGTGAACTATTTCTGCCAATAATCTCAGCACACCTCTGGTTCTTTGAAAAGTTGGTATTGTTCCCCATCTTTCAAAAAGAATATCTATTGTCTCAGGATGAAACGGATAAGCTTTCTTGATCTTATCTTTATACCGAATTTCACGAAACTCGGGCGGAACTTCTTCTCCAAGCCTTTGGTAAAGATCAAAGTATTCAGAAGCTACTATTTCATGTTCTTTAGGATCACCAAGATCTTCAAACAAGCGCTTCCTTATAATTTCGTATATTTCTTCTCCTTCAACAGGGGTATATATTACTTGCATTCTTCCAAAAATTCTCTGAAGCTGGTTCAGGACTTTCTCTCCTCTTTCTCCGTAAGGAGCACTAGAAGGTAGTGTACAGACAAGTACGCATTGGGTTAAGGATTTTGACACAGCCTCGGTTAACTCTTGCGAGAAAGCAAAAACTTGGTCTTCAAACTCCTTTGCTTTTACAATATACTCTGTCAATTCATCGATCAAAAGTAAAACTGGCTTGTTATCATTAAGGATCTTTTCGATAATCTCTCTTCCCGGACTTAGTCTTTTTTCATCATGTTCTTTAACTAGGTCATAAGCACCCAATTGTTCAGCGATCTCTCCCCAAGGTGTCTTACCTTTTAAAGGGTCTTGCGCTGTACCGACGAAAACGGCAACATTAACTTTTGGTACACTTTTCAAGCCAATTTTACCTAAAACCTTCTCTATCTCGGCAATGTGTTTGAATCTTTCACCGTTCTTGAAAAGATGGTAAAGATAAACTAATGTATGTGTTTTTCCACCGCCAAAAGGCGTTTGGATTTGAATAACTTTTCCTTTCTCACCTTCTCTAGACAGCGTAACAAGAACATCGCTTACTATATTTTCAAGCCCTTTCGTAAGATGAGTTCTTCTAAAGAAGATTTCCGGGTCAATATATTCTATTGAGGCTTCACCCTTTACAATGCTTCTTAAATCAGCTGCAAAATCACCTATTCTTCCCTCTCTAATATCCCGATGGGGAACAGCTACTTGCCACCAAGGCCTCATGATTCACCACCTATAAAATCTAACAATGTTCCTTTCTCATGCCCCTTAATATAATCTCCCCTCCCGTAAAGAAGGCCTTGGATTAACTGTTTCTCTTTATCACCTTCAGGCAATATTTCTGATAAGGCTTGGGCTGTTTGCCAAAACAGCTCATTTCGCGCATAACCAGTTTCGTTTAGGACTTGCTTTATCTTTTCCCTCTCTCCTCTCTCCCATAGGATCAAGACATAATGTAAAACATCGATCATGGACGTGAACTTTGTTTTCTTTAAAAAAGCCTCATCTTTAGCTCTCTCCATCGGATTAAGAACTCTGATAAAAACTTTGGTAGATTCTTTTTCCTTTCTCACTAATCCCCCTTTATCCCATAACTCAGTTAACTCAACCCCTAAAGATCTTGAAAGCTTTATTGCCTCATCGAAGGGGACTTTAGCATTTCCAAAGGTCCATCTCCATAAAAGGTAAAATCTTGTTTGAGCATCAATTCCTCCTAAATCAGCTTTTTTCAACACCCTTTCTAACGCGAATTCGCTTACAACTTTTCTAACATATTCCAAGAGCTCTTTAGTGGAAACCTCTTCTCCAGATAGCTTTTCTACTTTGGAATATTGGCCGAAGACTTCAACTGCGGGACCTATAGCGCTGACAAAGAAATCTGCGCCACTTATCCCCTGCTCCCAGAACTGTTCAAGTTTTTCTCTAACTTTCTGCTTGATTTTCTCCTTTATCTCATTAAAGTAGGCAGCTTCTTCTTTGGTTCGCTTTCTGCAAACCATGTAAATGGAAGATGCTAAAGCTGCGCTTTCTTGGGCTCTTAATCTTTCCTTCATCTCCGTATGAACAGGCCAGGAGGCGGTGAGAACTAGTCCAGATTTAAGGAGACTATTGATGATGGTTTCCCACGCTTCAGTTGTCTTATATGCAAAGACAATGTAGGCAATGCCTTCCGGTTTCAAGACACGATAGATTTCTTGAAAAGCTTTAGTAATCATTTTTTCAAATAATCTTTTTCCCTCCTCAAATCCTCCTTTCCCATAAGAATAAGCAACTATTTCTTCAGATTTCGGGGTTAATGGTGTAGCAAAAAGATCTGGGTATAAATCGCCAATAGTTCTTTTTAGCCATACGTAAAAGAAATCAGAAAGATAAGAATAGGGTACATTATCATAATAAGGCGGATCTGTTATGATCGCATCGAAATAATTGTCAGGATAGGGTAAAGAGATAGCAGAAGATTGAATAACTATGGCAGGGCTTGAATTGGCTCTAGAGCAATGTTCTATAACTTTTAGTAGCAATGTTAAAATATTATACCAATCTCCACGTGATTTACCGAAAGGATTTACTTCGCCATAATCCCACACCATCTCTATAGCTTGTCTATCAAAAGATCTTTCAATAGATTGGGTATCCCCTCTATATCTTGCTAATGATGTAAGATAAGTAGCAAAGGTATCAAAATTCACAGCTAAATAACTAACTATAACTTTTGCATAATCCTCCTCATATCCTTCCTTAATCATCTTTTTATAAGCGAGCTTCACCTTTTCAGTAAAAGTAATCAGCGCAAGCTTATGGCGGGAGTTGAAAAGATCACCCCATTTTAGCATTCCATATCTTTGCACACGAAAACCAAGGGTTTCTTTAGGTGGCATAGGCTCATCTGGCACAGGATCCATTCCCCATTCTTCCATTAGCTTAGCTCTTTTTTCTTCAAGATACTTTTCCGCCTCTTTGAACACCTCTAAGTCCTTATCTGTTGCAATTCTATATATTTTCCTAGATCTATTTCTAAGGTTAGGATTATACAGAACTACAGCAATCATTCTCTGGCCTGCTTTCCCTTCTTGGAATGATTTTCTTACCTCTTTATCCGAGATACCGGCTCCGCAAACCGGGCATAGAACTTTTGCTTTTCTTATAGTACCTTTAGATGGATCAAAATCTATTTCTTCATTTTTTACAATTTTAAAATCTATTTTCTTCTCTTCTTTATTGATGATCGGCTTCAAGGCTATTTTTCTAACTTTCTTCCTCGCAAGCCAGAATTGCCTCATTAATGGTATTTCTGCTCCACAAGAAGGGTTTTTACACTTAATCGTCCTTGCCCATATATAGCCAATTGGAATGCTTCCATCAGGATCTAGTGGATAAAATTTGCCTATTTCTTTTTTAGCCTCCTCATAAACCCAATTTCCCCATCTTTGAACATCATACACAAGTTTTGGTACCTCTTCTACTACTTTTTTGACCTCACCGCAAAGTGTTTCTTGAGTAGCTTTTTCAATTTTTATCTTAAGGTTTGCATACTTTTGCGGATACTCTAAAACAGCTTTCAAAATCAAGACCGCAACTGGATTATATTCTAATGCATAGGTTTCACAGCCAAGCCTTAAGGCCTCTAATGGTATAGAGCCCCCGCCAGCGAAACAATCTAAGACTCTAGGCGCTCTACCCCCAAAGAAATCCCTTATATCTTTTCTAGCTCTCTCAATCAACTCTTCATTTAAAGAATTCTCCCATTTTGAAAGTTCAATGATAAACCTAAGCTTCTCCCTTAATTCTTCTTCATTTTTAGGTGCTGGAATTAAAGTAGCATAAGTGGTTGCTCGTGATGCTGCTAGCGGGCGTCTGGCCCACCAAATATGAAGCGTGGAAATATGACCATGCCTAATATTCTTCTCTCTAACAGATTCTTCACTCACCTCTTTAAGCGGGAAATCAATTTCAATAAGCCTCTTATCACTCTCAAACATCCTGCGTCACCTCACCCATAACTCCTTTTTTGCGGCATTTTTCCAATCATCCTTATCAACTATGTAACGAACAATCTCAACTTCCTCACTTGGCTTAAGCTTAGATGCCGGGTTTTGGATAGTATAAAGTTCTGGTTTAGTCGCTATGTTAACAACTACATAAAGCCAATACTCGTTACCTAACCTATGAGCCATCAACCATTCATTCGGTGTTAGAACTATTTTACCTTCTCTTGCTCTCGCTTTAACCTCAATGTATCTATAGCTCCCATCTGGGGATCTTGACCTTATATCAAATCCAAGATTTTGAGATGAAACATCCTCGGGATCTCTTCCATGGTGGATTTCAAAGTTCATGGCTATTTGCATTCCTATCTTCTCAATCTCTAAATCCTCTTTCAGCTCATCTTCCACTGGCGGTTGAGGAACGACCCTGGCCACACCAATGATTTTTGGAGGTGAAAGTAGGAGGTTTGTTTCAGCCTGTATCCTTTTTTCAAGCTCAGCTTTTTTCTTCTCTAAATCCTCTCTCTTTCTTCTTTCCATCTGTATAACGGCCTCTGGAATTTCTATACCCTTAGCTCTCTTAGTCTCGTATTCGATTAGCTTCTCTTCGGAACGCAGTATGAGTTCTTGAAGAGATCTTAGGCCGTATTTCCTCTTTATCTCAGCATCATGCTCCCTTTGTCTTTTTATTTCATCAAGATACTTTATTAATACATTTTCTACAGCAAACGCGACTACAGCATCTTCACTGACTACAGGGACATTAACGACTTTGAGTGAAGTAGGATTAGCTGGTTTTAGATCCCATAGTATTGACGGTGATACTTGTTTAATATTGTTTTGAGCATCTTGGTACAGTGCAAATATTCTTTTTCCTGCAACTTGACCGCTTCCATCATTTATTTGCCCTTCCAAAAACCAAATAAACCCGTCCATAATCCCAGAGGGATCGACAAATGTAGCTCCTCTCTCAATTTCTCCACCATATTTCTCAAAGATTTTTTCTATAACTGCCTCTAGAAGGGGATGCCCTGGGGCCACAAACTCAGCCTGCCCCTTAAAAGCCTTCTCTTTATCGAATGAGAACTTCTCATATTCTTTAAAGACGATTCCATATCTGATCTTAAAATCATAAGATAAATTCCTGAGGTCGTACGGTATGTTTGCTATTCTCCAAAAACCATCTTTTCTCATTTCAACTTTAACTCCAAGTTTTTCAGCGGCTTTCAAAAAGAATTTTTCTATATACTCTGGCACTAATCGATTTTCCTTGGCGATTCTCATCTCGCCCAAAATACGACTGAAGTCTATGTATCTTGTTGCTAGGCCTTCCAGAGCTGCTTCTCTAGCCCTCTTTATAGCTTCTTCATCAGGCACCCTCTCAAAGTCTTGCAATATTTCGTCAAGAGATCTTTTATTTGTAATGGCCTCAATTATGAGGTCTTGAAGGGTCTTTCCAGCAGGTAAATAAGCAGAGATTACGTCACCGATAACGTCAAAAACTTTACCCATCTGCTCCCCTATAATTTCAAGCTTAGTTAAGAGCTTCTCAAGAATTCTGCCTTCTTTCGTATCTACGGCTACTAGGTTGTAAATATGCACCTCATATTGTTGCCCATATCTATGTATTCTGCCCATTCTTTGTTCAAGCCTATTTGGATTCCAAGGAATATCATAGTTAACCATCAGCCAACAGAATTGAAGATTAATACCTTCTCCGCCAGCTTCGGTAGAAACCATTATTTGCGCTTTTTCCCTAAATTCGTGTTCTGCCTGTATCCTTTTATCAAGATTCATCCCACCGTGGATGTAAGTTACGCTGAACCCCCATTCACGAATCTTTTCAACAAGATAATCGAGGGTATCCTTAGACTCAGTAAATATTATCAGTTTTTCCCCTTTTTCTTTAAGCTTTTCAATTTCCATAACATTTCTTAACTCATTAAGCTTCGTCTCTATCTCCTTTTTCTCAACCTCCTTAGCTAAGCGTATAAGCTCTTCAAGCTTATCTATTTCCTCCTTTAATTCTTCAAGTGTTCTCGAAGAAGTTAGCTTTCCTAAAAGCTCTTCTTCTTTTTCCCATCGTTCCACTTCTGGCATGTCTTCAAGAACCTCTTCACTTACATAGCCAACTTCTTGTATAAGTTCACCTCGCTTTAATAATTCTTCAAGTTTGCTTTTTCTTCTCTCTAAAGATTTTCTAACTGCTCTAACACTTGAAGCTAAACGTCTCTGAAGGATTAACAAAGCAAAAGCAATGTTTCTTCTCCTTCTTTCCTCTTTGATTTCTAAAGCCTTGTTATAGTATTTTTCTACATATTCGGTTACGGCGTTATACAACCTTTTTTCATCAGGGTTCAGCCGGTATTTTATTGTTTTAACTTTCCTTGGAGGAAATATTGGTGTACCATCAAATGTTTTTAAGTCTTCTTTTAATCTTCTCAAAAATAGTGGGTTCTCTCTATTTTTTATTGCTTCTGCAAGTATTTCATTTGTTGCAAAGAGGCCTGGTTCAAGTAAGTCTAAAAAGAGCCGGAAGTTGTTTGGATCGCCTCTATGAGGGGTTGCTGTAAGGAATAAAAGAAAGTTTGAGTTTTTAGATAAAAGCTCCCCAAGCTTATATCTTTGCGTCTTCGTTATCTTCCCCGCCCCATATTCATAGGCTGCAAGTTTATGAGCTTCATCAACTATAACTAAATCCCAAGTAGCTTCAGTTAAGCTTAACATTACGTCTTCCTGCTTGGCAAAGTCCATGGAGGTTATGGCTTGGTTTTCTTCAAGCCACACATTCCTGCCCCAAGATGCTTCCATTACAGCTCTGTCTATAACTTTAAAAGTCTCACCAAATTTTTCTTTCATCTCTCTAACCCATTGATCCTTTAGATGGCCTGGAACAACTATTAGAACTCTGTTAACAAGTCCTCTTTGCTTTAATTCCTTGAGCAAGAGACCAGCCATGATTGTTTTACCAGCACCTGGATCATCGGCTAAAAGAAACCTGATCCTTGGACGTCTCAAGATATGGAAATATACAGCATCTATTTGATGAGGTAATGGATCTATTTGAGAAACATTAACTGCGTAGAGAGGATCAAACTGATGAGCTAGACGAATTCTTCTTCCTTCAATTACTAAAAAGAAGGATTCAGCATCACCTGAAAAATCTCTCTCCCTTAACTCAACACATCTTATCTTTTCAAGGTCAGCCTCCGTTAACATGCGAGGATAAAAACGCCCCGAATCTAGGCCAACACCATAAATTTCAAGCGAAGTGCCAACCTTTCTACAAGAGATAACCCTAATTCGCTCAGGCCAGAATGGCCCCTCTATGATGTTTCCTTCTTTTAAGTTTTTGTCTTCCATCCACATCACCTTAAATTAATACACTTTAGCAGACCTACCTTTTTTGACTTAACATAACCTTGACCCTCCAAATCTTCAGGAAATCCTGCAAGATTTTTAACAGCTTGTCCAAGACCGCTCTCTAGCAATTTAATTATTTTAATGATTAAGTCTTTATATTCCATCATCAATCGTCTATTTTGTTAATATAGAGACTAGACTTATAAACTTTCATTAGCATTAGCTTTCGTGTTTGCACAAAAGTGAGCGCGCAATCCTAAACTTTTAATTTTAAAAACCATTACAAGACCATTTAAGCTTACTTCTCTAAACTCTCTGTGTAAGGGATTTCGTGAGCTTGGTGACGGCGGGTGGGAGCTTATAAACCCATTACTGCTCCCTAAGGCTAGGGCCTCGTTATTTTTCCTGTCATTCCAAGTATAAGGTCACGTCGTCTCATTTCTCAACTACCTTCTCCTTTTCCTTCTCCTGTTTGGAAGCTCGACATTCACGTCCGCGCTAATCTGATCCTCGTCACCCGCCTTCTTCTCGGCCTTGGCCTTCGCGGCCTCCTCGATTATGTCATCATCCTCAAGTGCCACCTTATAGAAGACAGCTTCAATGGCCCTGTTAGTCCAAGAGCGTTCATACTCATCGTCAATATAGACTGCGACGCCGAATTTTCCCGGCTGGAACGTGAACTCACGCCACTTGACGGCCTTTCGCTCTATCCATGCTCGGATGAGATTCTTGGCGTAAGCTTTACCCTGAGACAGGATTTCTCTCGCTTCTTGGATCACCTTCTTGAGTGTCTCGTGCGTGCCCAGCTCCATCAGCAAAGCAGCCATGCTTTTCCTCACCATGCTTCCCCTAGGCATCAAGACTGAAAATGGTATGGATTGATAGATGATCCGCAGCGGCCAAGTCATCTATTTTTATCTGCCGCGTGATTCTAGCATCATGATGGCCCTGCCGAGGCCGTCGAAGCCGCCGAAACATGACAAGCCCGCAAAACATGAGAAGCATGATAACGATCCCTATGCCCGCCTACTCAACACAAAAGTTGAGGCCCTGCTCTCAAATGGATCAAAGCTTTCAGGCGTTTTGATCGAAGTTTTACCCTTACGCAATTATGCTTGAAAACGTTGACGCACCTTTGTCATAAACAAGGCGTATTTGGTTTCGGTGGCGCGTTTAAGATGACCGGGCCGCTTGACGTTAACGTGGTGCTTGAGAGGTTCCGTGCTTTCTCGAGGAGAGGAAGAATCTTGGGAAGCCGCTTGGGCCGCGTGGCCCGGTCATCACCTCGGAGTCGAGCCTGTCCAAGTATTATCAGGTTGCGCGGCGCTTTCTCGTGAACATGGCCCCCGAGTATCGCAGCCTCGATTATCTCCCCGATGACGCGGCGCGGAAGCATCTCTCCATCCTGCGGCGGCGCTGCAGGCCGCGGACAGTCTTGGTCGCATACTTGGCCCTGAAGAACCTGTATGCATGCATGGGCTGGCCTTGGAGCATCGAGCTCCGCCAAATATTACCCGAGGGGATCGAGAAGCTCTCCGACGCCGCCTTCCTCAAAAGAGAGGAAATTGAGAAAGTGTTGCAGTATGTAGAAGAAAAGGCGAAGACCGGGGACTTCATAGACCTCAGGAACGTGGTCATCGCGTATCTGATATTTTACGGGCTGAGGCCGGCGGATGTCACCCGGCTCAGGGTCGAAAATGTTTCGTTTAGGAAGGTGCGGGAGGGGGAGACTGGGGAGGAGTATGAGGCCTGCGTCATCCAATACATGCCATGCAAGAAGGGCAGACCGACCACGAAGGTCTTGAGCAGGCGGGCTAGCATCTGGCTCCAGCGCTGGCTCGGATTCCTAGAGAGTATCTTCAACAAAGATGAGCTGCCATTCGCCCCGCTTATACCGAGCTTCAGGGCCGCGGCGCCGCCGAATGTAAAGAGCTGGAGAAGCGTTTGAAAGTCCGCATGTTCAAGCCCCTTAGTTACAGGCAACTGCATAATATTATGCGGGAGCTGATAATCGGGGCGCTCGGCAATCAGGGATATGGGCGGGCCGCGCCATACTGCATACGACGCGGCATCGTCTCATATTTGCTGGAGAGCAGGAGGGACTCCACCGAGGATCTCTGCAAGTGGTTCGGTTGGCGCTCGCGCTCAATGCCCCTGATTTATGATAAGCGGCGGGCCGAGGAGATCGCCGAGCGGTTCATAAACATCTAAGTGAGCAGCCGCTGCCCCCTCACCCCAGCCCTTTCCAACCCGCGCAACATACTACCCCACCTTGCCATGTTACATTTCTTGCGCCCGGGGTCTCGGCGTGGAGGGGGAAATGTAACACGAGAGGGTGGGATAACCTATAGCCGGCGAGAAATGTAACATTGAAGGGTGGGGTATAATATATCATGATGAGGGCCTCGTGGCCAAGATATCTGGGGAAGATTCTCGATGCTTTCTCGAAAGAAAAAATGGGGGAGAGTGTTTAACGTCTGAATCTAGAGCTGCGGTAAGTCACAATAATTCAAGAGTAGAAAATAAATAAGTAAACCATCTCTAGCAACTCTTTCCAATTAAACGCTTTTTTCCACTCTTAACCTTTACTCAGAAAACACTGAACATTCAGTCAAGGCAATCAATTCTAACCTTCTCTCTTTCAGCCTCATCTCATAAACGACCTTTATAATCTTATCATAAAACTACGATGCCTTATTTCCATTTTAATCATTCAAATACGATTGTCAAGACCCTTAGCTGTGGATAACTAGAAGTTCTAGTATCCGCGCAGCTAAGATAAATTTCTCAAGAAAGAGGGTACAATCGCACGCATAAGAATAAAAATATGGTGCCTGCAAATAATGGGAAGTGTGACACCGCGAACATTGCTAAGAGGAGGGAAAATTATTTAGTCGTTGTAAAACTTTTACATGCTTAATAGTAAAATTCTGGCAACAAGAAGATTCAAGAAATTATTCTGATTCGAATATTTAAAATTAATGATTCAAAACATTTTACAGATTATAATTTTTGTGCACTCTTTTGAATCACCATTTTCCACCAGGTCGTTTGCTTCTTTCTCTGCATTCCTTTCTTATGAATGGCTATTCGATGTGGGGCAACTCTTATAACGATAGGAGTAGTAGTATTTCTCGCCGGATTGAAATAAGACTTAGAGAGGTCACAAAATTTTTAAACTAGCCTAAAGTAGAATAAATACATGCCTTATCTCTTTGTAAATGAAATAAGATTTGAAAATGGAAAGTATATCATTTATAATCTTAGCGACTTAATGAACAACTTTCCGTTTTTGTTAGATAGAGTTATTATCGGCAAAATAATCTCAATGTACAGAGATGGTAGAACAGTAAGGATAAATAGAGATTTTAAATTTAAGATTATTCAGAGAGAGGTTGATTTTATCGGAGAAATTTTGGAACCTAATCCCTTGGAAGAACTTGGCTTGCCTCTTCCTTCTTATTTTCTTATCAGTGCTTCTAAATTTGAAAAAGAAAGTGAACAAGGAGTAGTAACATTCCCAATAGCTCAAAATATCCTGTTGAGGAGTAGCTATATCCCCTATTTTGAAGATGAAGTTAGAAGAATTTTGAAAGAGGAAGAAGCTGGATTAATCCTTGAAGGAACGATTTTTCACCCCGAATTAGAGAAATATTCCTTGAGTCTAAAGGAGGCTATCTCCTCATTTGAGGAGGAAAGTTTTGCATATACTAAGACCTCTTGTCGAAAGATACTCGAGGGAATTAAAGGAATAGTTGGTAAATGGAAAACTGTAGATGGAAGTGAAAGTCTTTGCGAGAAACTGAAATCAGTCGTTAACTCTCTTTATTCTTTTGCTTCAATAGGGGGGCCACATGAAGGAGTTACTACAAAAGAGGAAACCGAACTTATCTTAAAGAATACGGCTTCTTTGCTGTTTTATATAAATTCTCTCTTAAAGAATCAAAGGGTAGCATAGGATCTTTCTTAACTCTCAGGTGTAAGGGTTTGATTCCCTTCTTTTTCATTGATTAACTTTAGCGATTACAATTGCTCTTGACATTCATGTTTGCCAGATATAGACTGGAATAAGAAAATCATAGTTTTATGGTAGATTATGTGGACGCTAAAGAGGATTTTTAACAAAATAAGAAGTGAGAATCCATACTAGTCTGATTATACCTGCTTTGCTGAAGCTGTGCGCGGAAGGAAATTCTCCAGAAAGACTATAAGCGTTATTGTGAAGAAAAAAGTTTTCAAGATGGGGCCTAAAAGGGATCTTAAGCCCATATTCGACGAGCTCTCTAGAATACTTAAGCCCAATAGGGTTACATATTTATCTCCAGACCAGTCGGATGAAGCCGGAATACTGAGAGCATATACTGAGAGGAGGGGGATAGTAGCAGCCGAATATGTTGTTAGGGAAGAGTATGGCGTTAACGCCTGCGATGTATTCTATGAGTTTAAGGGATATGACATAGAGGCTGGGGAAAATAAGATTGAGGTAAAAGCCTTCAGAAATGGAATGCATAAGACCATAGAATTAACCGAGAATGAGCACGAGAAAATGCGCGAAATAGAGGGCTATAAGATATTCGTTGTTGAAGATGCCTGGGATGACAACCCAAGGGTAAACGTCATAGAAGATCCTAGAAGCCTTATTCTAAACAAAAGAGGGCGAGATAAACCACAATTAACAATCGAAACCGAAACATATTACGAATGTGAAGAGGCCCGGTGGAGGGAAAAGTGGATAAAACAAAAGTTGGAAAGATGTAATAATTTTCCATTCTTGGGTTGTTTGTAACAAAAGCGTCGATAAATAAACTATATCTATTGATTGTATAGACTTCCTCGTAAATGGCTTTGAGGATTGTTCAGATCATGTCGGCCTAGCTGCCCACTTTCTGCTCTTCA
>Ga0080004_1114211_pt1 | contig 15591 bp, 19 predicted proteins | sample WasSprMetagenome_FD_69207 | JGI IMG/M metagenome (GOLD analysis project Ga0080004, IMG submission 69207) | Sulfidic aquatic microbial communities from Washburn Spring, Yellowstone National Park, USA - WS (SPADES assembly) (version 2) | ecosystem: Environmental > Aquatic > Thermal springs > Hot... | reverse complement strand
TTTTTATCCCCCCTATCCAGGATGCCCTCGGCAATGACCAATCCTATCACATCCTCCATGGAATGTCAAGAAACCTACCCCCTCGCCTTTCACCTATTCTGTTCCACTTACGAAGTGGAAAACACTACGTCACTCTCCCCTCGAAACCCCCTTTCCCTTTGGCTTCTCAAATCAAACCCATCTTGCGCAGCACATCCAGCACCTGTGGGAGAGGATCCTGCCATAGCCACCCCACCTTAATCCAAAAGCCAGAAAGAACCTCGGAGCGATAGATCCCCTCACCATCCGGTTCCACCCTCCTGTATCTCCCCCTCTCATCAAGGAGGTAGAAGTCCGCCTCCTTTCGCTCTGGGTCGATGAGCCAGTACTCCTTCACCCCTCCCATCTCGTACTCGGCAAACTTCTCACCCCGGTCCCTGAGGCGGCTCTCCGGAGAGACGATCTCCACCACTAAATCGGCCGGGCCATCGAGATAATTCCTCTTGAGCCGTGCCAGGTTCTCCTTGGCAATAAAGAGGATGTCAGGCTCCCGCCCCGGAAGCTCGGGACCCGTCTTCATCTGGAAAGGAGCTCCCAATACCCTCCCAAGCCCTCTTTGCTCGACGTAGATGCTTATCACCGCTTCCAGAAAGCCCCTCAGAGCCTGATGTCGCTCCGAGGCCGGTGTAAGCACGATAACCTCCCCGTTTGCCCACTCGGCCCAGGTGTCCTCATCGCACCATTCTAAAAACTCCTCGTATGTAAGCTTCTTGGTCGGAACCTCGATCTTTCCCATCTCCTATCCCACCTCCAGTTCAAAGGCCGTTGATGAGCTTCCTCAGGATGAGAAAGTGAGAGGTGAAAAGTGAGAAGTAAGAAGTGAGAGGTGAAAAGAAGGAAATCAGGGGTTGAGGGAGTGGATGAGCCCATCGACCAAGCGATCCAAAGGACATTTCGGAATTCGGATTTCGGATTGCGGAATTGAAAAGCATAGGATAGCTCCGTGCAGAGGATAGCAGCAACATGGATCTGGATCACCAGCTCCACTTTTTCCACGCATCCAGCCTCTACCCCTCCCTTCCGCCCCTTACTATCCTACACCGAGTGGCACTTCCTTCGCCTCGGAACGCAGCGTCGCTTTGATCACCTGGGAAAGGAACTCGCTGGCATCGAGTATCTCCAGCAATACCAGACGGCCGGTTTCCGTAAAGTGGACGATGAACGGCCCTGCTTGCTCGGCGTGATCGATAGCTGCCTCCGGGAGGACCTCAATCATCAAGATATCCTCTTCCCGATCATAACTCAGCTTCATAGCGTTCCCTCCTTCTAGGGTAGAACGTGATCACCACCAGATCCTCACCCTCCTGTCGGTAGATGATACGCAATACATGAGGTTCGCTGATGCGCCTCTGAGCGATCATCCTTCCTTTCGCTTGAGGGATCACCATATCAGGCGCAGCAAGTGTTTCTTCCACCTGCTTTCGGGTGACCTCAAAGCCGTGCCGTTTAAGCACTTCGAACTTCTCTTCGGCATGGCGGGTGTAAACTACTCCAGCCAAATCTTACCTCATCGGCGCAGGCATCGCGCAGGGTGTCCAACAACTTGAACGATCCTCCTCTACCCACCCCGAATCCAAAACCAGACCAAGTCACCTTCGTGTTCCACAGCAAGCGCCCGGTAGCGCAGGCCCACCCAAACCGACCAGAAGCGACCCACCTTCTTCAAGTGCAATGACGGATGCTGTGCATCCTGGCGCAAGAGGGCATAACACTTGTCTGCCAACCGCTGTATCTCTTCCGGTAGTTGGCGATAGCAGCGCCAGAAGCGTGGGGTGGCTCGGTGTCTCACAGATCACTACAGCGCCCTTCACGCAAATCCCGCAGCGCCTCCTCCCCAAGTCGATCTAACCGGCCCGCAGCTACATCTTCCTCGATCTGCCGGTCCCAAACGCTCGCATCGAACTCAAAGAACCAGGCACGAAAGGCCGCTAAGTCCTCGGGTGAGAGCTGGCGCACCGCCTCCTTGATCTCCTCCACATCGACGACTTCCTTGACCAGAACCAAGGCCTCCAACCACGTTTCGCCTTCGTGGCCACGACCTGGCACCGGCCTATAAATCGGTGTCTCAATCTTCCACCCTGCCCTTCCGAGATCGTTGAGCGCCTCCTCAAGCGAATCCCACGATCTATCCACAGTCCTTACAACACACTCCAAAGGGGCTTTTCTATGGGATTCGAGACGTAATATCTTATATATCCTCATAAGGATCAGGGGTTGAGGGAGCGGATGAGCCTGTTGAGCAAGCGATCCAAAGGACATTTCGGAATTGAAAAGGTGGGGTAGCTTCATGCTGAGGATACCCGAGAGGACAAACGAAATCATTTTTCGCAATTTCTTATTTCCATCAAGGGATGGTTACGATCCGCCTTCCGAATGCAGCTCATTTCAGCTTCAGCGTGGGGAGATAAGGTGATTCAGGCCTAGGAACAAGCTTTCCCTCTTTTGAATCCACCAAGAGATCGAGCTCCTCTAAGATAATCTGCCCTAAGAGCGGCTCGCTACCCGGTGGGCCAACAACACAACGAGTCTCCATCGATCTCCCCGCCACACGCACCGTAATTACACCAGCAGTATCTCGCTCCTCCTTCCTTTCGTCAGCGTAGATCGCCACAACCTTCCCCTGACGCTCGAGTCCTAAGGCATCAACGAGATCCTCTGGTAAGACAAGCATCGTAGAGCCAGTATCCGCTAATACCTTGACCTTCTGCGCTCTTACTGCTTCTTGGTCAAGATAACCTTTCTTCGCCAAAACCCGATCGGCATAGTTCTCAAGCTCAAGTTCTACATATACATTTCCCATTTCCTTCTTACCCTCCATCTTGCAAGCCAATATAGGTGTTTTGTTGAATAACTTTCTAACTTCTCCTTTCGGCTTTATTGATAATTATACCACACTTACCCTTGCCTTTCAACCTCCCGCAGTGAAGATGCCTTCAAAAGTGAAAAGTGAGAGGTGGAAAGAAGGAGACCAGGGGTTGAGGGAGCGGATGAGCCTGTTGAGCAAGCGATCCAAAGGACATTTCGGATTTCGGATTGGGGATAGCAGCAACATGGATCTGGATCACCAACTCCACTTTTTCCACACATCTAACCTCTTATGCGGCTTTCCTCGCTTCACCTCTTACCCCTCACTTACTCCGTTCCACTTACGAAGTGGAAATAAGGGCCGGAAGTCTGGATCCTCATAAGCTCTTAACCTCGAACTTTGAACCTTGAACCCCTCACCTCTTACTTCTCACCTTTCACCCTTTACCTCTACCCCTTGCCCCTGGCTGTCCGTTCCACTTCGTAAGTGGAAAAACATGAGGCGGGAACACTATCCTAAGATCGCTTCGACGGCAAGGGAGAGATCCGGAAGGAGGAGGGGGGTTACGACCTCCCCACCTCGGAGGATCCTGAGATCCTGGTATCCCTGGGGGGATGGATTCCGGAAGGCCTCAAGCCTCTCCCCGGCCAGGTCCACAAGCCACACCTCCGGCACTCCGAACCTAGCATAGAGGGGCACCTTCACCTCCAGGTCAGGGGCCGCCGACGTTTCTGAAACCTCGACGATCAGCAGCGTATCCTCCGGGCCGGGGTGGGAAGAGGCGTAGAAGTCCGCACGGGGCCGAAGCAACGCCAGATCGGGCTGGGGCTCCGAGTGCTCGCCCAAGCGGATGGGATTCTGGACACGGACGATGGCACGCCTCCCAACTTGCACAACCAACTGTTGCGTCAGTCGGCCCACGCACGCCGCATGCCGGCTCCCAATCGGGCTCATCCTCACGATTTCACCTTCGATAAGCTCCACACGATCATCTTCTGAGAGGATCCCAGCCTCGGCCATCCGGTGGTACTCCTCCACAGTGAACAACCGCTTGAGCAGTTGCACGACCATCCCTTTCCTCGAAACCTCCTTCCCCCTTTTACTTCCTCCTTACTTTTCACCTCTTACCCCTCACCTTTCACTTCTCACCCCTCACTTACTCCGTTCCACTTACGAAGTGGAAATACGCCGTTGTTGAGGGTCTCCACCACCCACTCATTGATATCCACCCCCACCACCTGAAAGCCATGGGTGGCGAACATGCTGGCCGTGGGAAGGCCGATGTAGCCCAAGCCGAGAACGCAGATTTTGTGCAAGGGAGAGCTCCTCAGGGAATGTGTTTGGACCGGGGACGGGAGACCGGGGACCGGGGACTTCCTCCTTCCTCTTCGGTCTCCTGTCCAACGAGCCGATTCCGAAAAGCCTGCAACTTTACGAACAGGCGATGCCCCAATTCCCGAACGGGCCTCAGATTATCAGGTGATAGGTAACCGCGTCGCTCTATCAAATCAAGGCACGCCACCGTTTCTATATAGGACCGTAGTGCCAACCCCAAAAACCGATGTTGCTCCGCATCGCTCTGGCTTGTAGATCCTTCTGCAATGTTCAGCACGATAGACGTGGCCGCCCGCTCCAACTGGGACCGGAGATTGAATCGTTCTGATTCAGGCAACTGACGGCCTACGGCATAGACAGCGTCTACGTAGTCCAAAGCCAATTGGTACACCTGCAATTGCTGGAACTTGTATGTTTTTGGACCGGAGACGGGGGACGGGGGACCGGAGATAGGGGCCATGCTCACCGGTCCTCCGTCCTCGGTCTCCCGTCTTCTGCCCGGTCCTCCGTCCTTGGTCTCCTGTCGCACTGGGAAATGCGGAAACGGTCACCAACCCTGTATACCGGGCAATGGCCCTGGATGTCCACAACCTCAACTATGAGAGTATATGCCTGCTCTGACATCGGTATTCCGTCAAAACGTTTGAACGTTGAAACGTTAGAACGTTCGAACGTTGGAACGTTTAACGCTATATATGGTGGCTATCATGGGCGATCTGCAGTACTCCCCTCTTTGTCAAGCAATTCATCCAGCCCTCGGGTGTGCTCATGAAGGTGGAGGATCGCCGCACTCAACTCCCCTATAAGGTCCTCCACCTGCTCCTCCCGAAGACCGGGCAACTCCAATTGAGCAAGCAGCTTTAAGATAGCTTGACACTCCTCTTCCAGCTCCTTCAGAAGGGTTGCCGTCTGCGGACTGAGATACCTCCTCAGCAGTCTGACCTCTGTTGTCTTCATCTTTCCCCTCCTAATCTCCTCTTGGCTCTTGGAACGTTCAAACGTTTGAACGTTGCACGTTCTAACGTTTAAACGTGGAACGTTCTAACACTATTCCAGCATCCTCTTCTGCTTCTTTTCCTTTGTTGCCTCAAGCTATTGAACGTTGGAACGTTAGAACGTTTGAACGTTCGAACGTTTAAACGTGGAACGTCTTTGCGTTGGTCGGTTGTGATTCCAGATAGATCATGAAGCGGGAGATCTGGCGGCTACACTTGTCGGCCAAGTCATAGGCTTCGTCAAATTGCGCCATCTTTGCGTTGAAACGTTAGAACGTTCGAACGTTGAAACGTGGAACGTTCTAACGCTACTCCAGCATCCTCTTCTGCCTCTTTTCCTTTGTGGCCTCAAGTTGTGGGGTTTGGCCAAAACCATGGTATCTCAGGGATTCCCTTACCCTCCTTATCAACTCACCCCTCGTAACATCCCCATTCGCATCCCTTATCCTCCTGCATAGGAAGTATGTGAATGCACCGTTGTAGCTCCCACCTATGTATGCATCGGCAGATGTCTGGTTGTCCCTGCACGCAGCATAAAGAACATGCTTCATAACATGTCCCCTCTCCCCAGACCCATCCCTCAACAGCTTCCTTACCGGGAGATCGTCCTCAACCCTGCACTCTATGTCAACGGGTGGCCTCAAGAACCTCGGAACCATCCTCTCCTCCCCGAACATCACCTCCTCCCTCGTCCCCGTCCCGGAATGGCAGCAGTCGAGAACCACGTCCAGTATGACGCCATCGGGCAATCCATCGAAAAGACTCTTAAGCTCGTCGTCCGAAATAAACGTCCCATCCCAATCCATGTCGTGTGGGCATAGGATCTCGTCCATGTGGTCCTTAAGCTCATCCCCTTCCCTATCCCTTATCTGCGACCCATGGCCTGAGAAATGGAAAAGGAGGATGTCCCCTGCCTTCGCACCCTCCACGAGCCATCTTAGCCTATCCATTATGTTCCTCTTCGTAGCCCTCTCATCCACGATAACCCTTATCTCCGGAACGCTGAACCCGAAGTATTTAAGAAGGACGTCCCTCATGTTGGTCACATCGTTGACGCACCCCTTCAGATCAGCCCCGGGGATCCTGTATTTGTTGATCCCGACAAGAAGGGCTTTTCTCATCGTTTACACCCCCCTTCTTTTATTTCGGATTTCGGAATTATCTTCGCTCTTTGGAGGTCTTGCCAATACTGGTGAAGATGGCAAGTAGCTCACCAGCCTCCCGCAAAAGCCATCGACGTTCCTCAGGATCGCCCATCTCGGCTTCGTCGAAGAGCTCCAGCCAATATCCCGACTCGGCACATCCCTTCTCCACAATGCCTATCTTAAGCCATCCGTCGCCCATCTGCATGTCTCATCCGCACGTGGCATCCTTTCTGCCGAATAACCTGAAAGCCAGCTTTCTCCAAAGCCTGGATGACTTCCTGGGCACTCAAAGTCGGTAACCGGGCCATCAAAGCGTCACTTTCTGCAAACCAACGAACTCCGGCAGCGTCTCTTCGCTTCCCTCTTCCAAACACAATTCGATGACTTCCCGGATGTTCGCCATCAGCTCATCAAGCGTTCTGCCCTGGCTATAACAACCCCGCAATTGAGGAACCTCTCCCACATAGTACCCATCCTCATCTCGTTCGATGATTACATAGAACTCACGCCCGATGGCACTCATAGTAGCACCTCCTCTCTGAGCCCCTGCTCAACGCAGGTGCCCGCCGGCACCCAAACAAGCGCCGTTGGCAAATCAGAACGTCTAACGTGCATGGGTTTGGACTTGGACCGGAGACGGGGGACGGGAGACCGGAGATGGGATCCATGCTCACCGGTCCCTCGTCTTCTGCCCGGTCCTCCGTCCTTGGTCTCCCGCCGCACTGGGAAATGCGGAAACGGTCGCCAACCCTGTTTCACCTACTCTGTTCCACTTACGAAGTGGAAATATTCGGGCCAGAGGCCCTGGATTTCCAGCATCTAAACTGGCCCGTGTTTTACACCCACGAGGTGTAAAGGTATCCAGGCCACAGTCACGAAGTGAACGCCTACGAGGTGTATCAAAACCGTCGTTAACACTCATGAGGCGCTGTGGTGGGGGGCTGCTGATTTCTGATGGGCCAGGAGTTTGGATTTTCGGAAAAGATCAAGCCGTCTTCTTCCTGTCCCATCTTCCGAGAAGGGTATTCAATACAGACACGAAAAGGATTCTAAGGTCCAGAAGAGGGTTCATCTTTTCCATGTATTCGAGATCGCACTTTAAGGCAAAGTTTGGTTCTCCAGAGGGGTCCCTTATCTGTGCAAGGCCTGTTAAGCCCGGTCTCAGTTTGAGCCTTTGAGACCAGCCAGCAACAGAAGCAGAGAATGCGTCATGCTCATTTACTGGCTTGGCTCTTGGTCCAACAAAGCTCATATCTCCCTTGAAGATGAGGATCACCTGAGGGAGCTCGTCGAGCCCAGTTCTTCTTAAGATACAGCCAACCCTTGTTACTCTGGGATCGTTCCCATCTGCCTTCCACGGGGAGGTCCATCTCGTTCCAAGCCTTTCAGCGTCAAGGACCATCGTTCTGAACTTGACCACCTCAATGATCTTTCCGTCTTTGCCTACTCTCTTCTGCCTGTAGAAGACCGGACCACCATCCTTGAGCTTTATAAAGACTGGAATGAAAACCCAAAGGAAGACCCACAAAGGAAGGAGAAGGATGTGCGCAAGGACGAGAATTGTAAGGTCGAACGGGCGCTTATAGAGCTCCGTCCAGATCTTCTGAATGACACCTTTACGCCTCAATTCCTGCTCTCCTGCCAACTGCTCGTTCGTTTCCATATGGAGGATGGAGAATGGAAGGATAGACTTTACCTGAGGCTCTCCCATCTGGTCATTAAGGCCCACAGCATCGCCCCGACTTGCTCATACCCGGCGGTGAGCCTCCTGTGGTCGTCGGCCTGGATGTAGCCGCAGTCAAGGGAGAAATCGAGCCAGAGCTTGGTTTCTTCAGACTCGCCAAGGGAGTCATTCATTCTCCCCTTTCCCTCCTCCATCTTCCATCCTCCAACCTCCATCCTCCATTTTCCCTTTTCCATCCTCCGGGCTCTCAGTTCTCGTTTCTCAATGCTTTGCCACCACTTCTCGGACGGCTGAGGATACGCCGGGGCCGAAGTGGGCCGAGGCCTCGATCTTGTCCCAGTTGTCGCGAAACCACTGCACGGTGTTGGCCAGGCCAACCTCAAAGGGGGTGTTAGGTTCATAGCCGATAAGGGCGCGGGCCCGTTCAATGGATGCCAGCAGCCGGTCCTTGGTGTCCCACTTGCGCCGCTGGACAAAGCGAATGCCGGCAGTGTTGCCGGTGGCTTCGTTAATCATGTGGGCCAGGTCTATGATGCGGGTCTCTTTGCCCGAGGCCAGGTTGAACTCCTGGCCAACAGCACTTTCCATGACCCCTGCCCGCAGGAGGCCATCCACAATGTCACCCACGTAGGTGAAGTCGCGGGTCTCCTCGCCGGTGCCGGTGATGGGCAGGGGCAGGCCCTTTATGGCCCAGTAGATGAAATTGGGGATGACATTGCGGTACTGGCCGGGCACCTCCCCTGGGCCATAGGAGTTGAAGAAGCGCGGCTTGACCACCTTGAGACCGTAGTGGTTGTAGAAGAAGTTACAGTAGAGCTCGCCCAGCATCTTGGTGATCTGGTAGGGGGTGGAGAGGTGCATGGACATGAACTCCTCCCGCAAGGGGAGCGGGGCATTGCTCCCATAGATGGAGCAGCCGGAGGAGGCGTAGACGAAGCGCTCCACGCCGGTGAAGACCGAGTACTCCAGCAAGCGCAGTGTGCCCAGGCCGTTGACCATCAGGTCCCGTTCGGGGTGGTCTACCGAGTTCTGGTTGGCGAAGAAGGCGGCCAGGTGGAAGACGATCTGGGGTCGCTCGAAGAAGACGCGCTTGAGTTTCACCTCGTCCAGGATGTCCCCTTCCACGAAGAGGATGCCGGGCAAAGACGGGACGTTCCAGCGCACGCCGGAAGAGAGGTCATCCAGGATAATGACCTGGGCCCCTAGTTCAGCCAGGCGGCGGCAGAGATTGGAACCAATGGCGCCTGCGCCGCCGGTTACCAGGATGGTCTTGCCATCGTATGCATTCAAATAGTCCATATATTTCCCTCCTTAAAGGTTTCACCGCCGAGATCGCAGAGAGCGCCGAGATCTCCTTAGAGCTCCGCGTCCTCTGCGAGCTCTGCGGTGAGACGACTAAAAGCGGTTTCGCGGTTAAGCCTTGCACTTCACCACCTGCTGCAGCAACGCTTCATACCGCGCCACACAACTATCCAGCGAAAGGTGCTCTTCGGCATAGCGCCGGCCGTTGCGACCCAGTTCCTGGCGGAGGGATGGATCGTGATAGAGTTTAAGCACCGCCTGGGCCAGGGCCTGGGGGTCCTCAGGCGGCACGCAAAGCCCGCACTGGGCCTCGGCGATGAGGCGCGGCCCGTCCCCATCCAGGTTCATAGCCGCTACGACCGGCCGGCCAGCGGCCATGATGCTCAGGATCTTGGAGGGTACGACAGGGGTCCTCACTTCCGTATGGAGCGTGACCAGCCCTATGTCCGAGGCATGGAGCACAGCCGGATATTTTTCCCTGGGCTGCATGGGGAGAAAACGGACGTTGTCCAGACCCATTTGTTGGGCCTTAGCCTCCAGGCGGGCCTTCTCTACCCCGTCGCCGACGATGAGGAAAAGGATTTCGGAATTCGGATTGCCGATTGCGGATTGCCAATCTCCGTCTTCCGCCTTCCAACTTCCGTCCTCCATTTTCCATCTTCCGCCATTCAGGATGCGGGCGGCCTCCAAAACAACGTCCAGGTCTTGGGAGTAGCCCAGGACGCCGGCGAAAGAGACGACGAAAGCATCGCCCAGACCCTGCTCCTCCCGAAAGCCGTTCATCCGCTCCCCTGGCCGGATGAAGTCCGTGTCCACCCAGTTGGGAATAACCTTTACCTTCTCCCCCTTCCCCTTTTCTCGCTCTCCACTTTTCACCTTTCCTGCAACATGCTGCCGATTGCCTTCGGAGTGCACCGTAATCGCATCTGCCCGGGCATAGACAAACCGCTCCATGCCCTCGAAGAAGCGAATGAGCCAGCGGTTCTTCAGCAGCCCCAGGTCAATAATGCTCTGGGGGAAGAGGTCCTGGACATTTAGAATAAAAGGTATGCCCCGAAGTTTCTTCAACCCCCAGGCAGTGAGCCCAAGGGGCAACGGCGGCGAATAAACTATAGCCACGTCATGGCTGAGCAGAGCCAGTCCAGCTAAAAAGAACGCCAATGCCCCGCCGAACTGCCACAGCGCCCGGCCAACCAAGAGGTGGCGCGGCAGTTGAGGTGTGGCCACCCGCACTACTTCCATCCCCTCCATATCTTCCTTTACCCGCTTTTTCCCCTTATACTTCTCCAGAGGCCCCAGGGCATGATAGCCAGGCATGCTGGTCAGGACGGTCACCTCGTGACCCCGTTTCACTAATGCCCTGCCCAGTTCGTAGAAGAGATGTGCCGCCGACCCCGTATCCGGCGGAAAGTAAGCCGTGAGCAGGAGGATATTCATCGCGATTTACCGCCGAGCACGCCGAGAACGCGGAGGGAAATATACATCGTTTTCTACTACCGAGAATAGAACAGAAGTTATGGATAATCTTTTTACAGAAAACTCGGCGTCCTCTGCGCTCTCCGCGGTAAAATAACTTGTTCTACCGCTGAGCACGCCGAGAACGCGGAGAGGAATATTCTACCACCAAGAATGGCAGAGGTTATGAATAATCTCAGAAAACTCAGCGTTCTCTGCGCTCTCCGCGGTGAAATAGCTTGTTCTACCATCAAGGACGCAGAGAACGCGGAGAGTCAGGAAAACTGTTCACGACGCGTTGGATTCCGTCTTTGAGAACCTGAACATTGAAGTTGATCAGTAAACCCACTTTTCGTCCTGACAGGCGCAGGTAAGACAAGAGTTGCGCATGATGAATTGGCGCTAGTTGATCAACAGCCTTTATCTCCACGATCACGGAATCTTCTACGAGCAGGTCAAGCCTGTAACCACAATCAAGTTTTACTTCTTTATAGACAACTGGCAGAGGCTTCTGCTGCTCAACCTTTAGGCCTTGTTGAGCCAATTCAAAAGCCAGACATGCCTCATAGGCAGATTCAAGAAGGCCTGGCCCAAGAGCACGATGCACTTCAATGGCTGCACCGATGATGGCTTCCGTTATGTGATCTAACCGCTCTGCTTCCGTCATGGTATTGGTTCTCACCGCAGAGGACACGGAGGACGCCGAGAAAAAATCTTTTTAATCTCTGCGAGCTCTGCGCTCTCGGCGGTAAAACGATCCGCTAATCCTCTGCGAACTCGGCGTTCTCGGCGGTAAGATAACTCGTTCTACCGCCGAGCACACAGAGAACGCAGAGACTATGGATAATCTCTTTTGACTCGGCGCTCTCGGCGGTAAAACAACCCCTAAGCCTTTGCGTCCTCGGCGTTCTCGGCGGTAAACAAAGCCTTTGGATCCACAGCCACCGGCTCACCTTTCCTAAGAGACTCTTCGACAGCGAACGTGGCCAGTGTGGTGTAGACATACTCCTCAAAATCCACCGGCGCCGGGCCGCCGTTGCGGATGGCCGAGAGCAACGCCTCCACCTCGCCCCGATGCCCCCGGTCCACGCTGAGCCAGTTGCGGATGCGCTTCTTGCGCCCGCCCCGGATGAAGGTGGCCGCCTTGAAGTTCTCGATGACCCCCACGGCCCCGCCGCCAAAGACCTCCACCCGTTCCCGGGGGTAGCGCTTGTCCCCCCCAGCCACGTAGGTGATGGAGCCAATGGCCCCGTTGGCCATCTTCAGGGTGATGACCACGTTATCGCTGGGCTGGTAGCCGGGGGATTCCAGCGTCTCGGCGTAGACCCGCACAGGGACGGAGCCGGTCAGGTACTGAATCAGGTCCACGAAGTGGCAGACCTCGCCGATGATGCGCCCTCCGCCTTGCTCCGGGTCATGGGTCCAGTGGTCGGGCGGCACCGGTCCCGCATTGACGGTGCAGTGCACGGCCAAAGGCTCCGCAGCGCCAGCGAAGCGGTCTTTGAGCCACTTTGCGAGTGGAGAGAAGCGGCGGTTAAATCCCACCGTTAGAACGTTGGAACGTTGAACGTTGAACGTTTCAACGACTTCCCGCAATTGCTCCAGATTGAGTGCCAGCGGCTTCTCTACAAAGACGTGCTTTCCGGCCCGGAGGGCTTCGGCCACGAGATGGGCGTGGGAGCCGTGGCGGGTGAGGATGAAGACCAGGGCGATCTCGGGGTCATTCAGGATTTCATGGTAGTCGGTGGTGCAGTATTCAAAGCCGAACTTGTCGGCGACGTGGCGGGCGCTGAGGCCGGTGGACGTAGCCACGCCCCGGAAGCGAATGCCCTTGAGACCCTTCATGGCTGGGAGCAGCGTGCCCGTGGCGAACTGCCCGGCTCCGATCAAGCCAACGGAGATTTTGCCCACCGCCGAGGGCGCAGAGGTCGCAGAGGTTTTAATGTCTATAGAACTCGGCGTCCTCTGCGCACTCTGCGGTAAATCCTTAGTTAGACTTGGCGCTCTCTGCGGTGAGATAACCTCCACCCGACGGGAGAGGTCCGGTTCATTGGGATAGGTGAGCAGCACCCCGATATACGGCTCTTTGCCCTCCAGGATGAGTTCGTAGGCCTCCAGGGCGCGGTCAATGGGGAAACGGTGAGTGATGAGGTGGTCCACGCGGACGGTGCCCTTGGCCAGCTGAGCCAGGAACTCCTCCATGTTGCGCCTGGCCGTCCAGCGGGCATAGGCGATGGGGTAATCGAGGCCCTTTTCGGTGTAGTTAGAATCGTAAAGCCCTGGCCCCCAGGCGCGGGAGACGACGAGTTCCAGTTCCTTGTCATAGAAGGGCTTGCGGGGGACCTCCAACCCCACCAGCCCAGCGGCCACGATGCGCCCCCGCTCCCGGCAGAGTTCGGCGGCCTGCTCCAGGGGTTCGTTGCTGGGGGTGGCGGCCAGGATGATGACCGCGTCGGCACCATGGTTGGCGGTTCGCTGATGGCAGATGGCGGATAGCTGATGGTAGTCAGTGGCGACGGCTTCGGCGCCGTGTTGGAGAGCCATTTCGGCTTTTCGGGGATTGATGTCCATGCCGATGACGTGGCAGCCGGCGGCGCTGAGCAGTTGCACGGCGATCTGGCCCAGGAGTCCCAGGCCGATGACGACGACGGTTTCGCCCAGGGAGACCTGGGCCATGCGAACGGCCTCCAGGGCAATGCCGCCCAAGGCCACAAAGGCAGCCGACTCAAAATCCACACCCTCGGGAATCTTCACGCAGAGATTCACTGGGACCGAGACCACCTCTGCATGGCCTGCATAGCCGCTGCCGGCGCAAGCCACGCGGTCGCCGACAGCGAAGTCCTGGATACTCGGCCCCACATCTATCACCACCCCGGCCGATGAGTAGCCCAGGGGCACGGGAGTATCCAGCCTTCCCATGGCCTGGCGCCAGGCCTCCAGGATGCCCTCGGCCTGGGCCTTGGCGATGACCTGGCGCACCAGATCCGGCCTGGCCAGGGCCTTGCCGAGCAAGGACTTCCGAGCCAATTCCAGCATGTACTTCTCAGTGCCCACGCTGACCAGGGAGGCCATGGTGCGGACAAGAACGTAGCCTCTTTGAGGTCGTGGCATGGGAACCTCTGTTAGTTTCAGATTGCCATCTCTATAACGCTGCCAAACTTGCTTCATCGCTGCCACCAGTCCAGAGGACGATTAGAGAGCGCAAAACACGCCACTCCCTGAACACCGATAGTTTCATATGCACGGGCTGCCTCCTGCATAGTTGCCGGTCTCCACTTGACCCATCTTCCGAGGAGATTTCTTTCAGCAATCCAGAACTCTACATCCAGGATAAACCACCCTTCAAATAACCTTTGCAACCGTTCTGCCGTATACCATCTCTCAAATCTGGGAATAACTCTCTCTCTCGTTAAACGGGAAGGTCAGGATTACCCTACCTCCATCTACCAAGATCCGACGCAATTCCCGCATGACCTCAAAATCTGCATCCGGCCTCTCCGGTGCTCCGTATCCTCCGAGGCCAATATGTTCAATGGTTGAGACCATGACCACTGCGTCGAAGCTGCGGGGAGGTAATTGATTCTCAAGGAAGTCTCCCTGAATGACCCTCAAATTGGGATGGCGCTCCGGGTAGGGCCGGAAATCGTAAACGGTTACGCTGTGGCCTTCCCTGGCAAAAGCGAGGGGCAGCAAAGAATCACACCCGCCGATATCAAGGATGCGCAGCCGCTTTCCCACGATGTTGCGGTAGGCAAAATCATACTCCACATCGCGGCTGGAGCGTCCTCCAAAGAGCCGAAGGATGCGGCGGGCTACTTCGCGCAAGCGGACTCTGAGAGGACTATCGGGAACGTCAGCCCGCCTCATAGTTCTGTCTTGCCTCATAGACTTTTGCGTCAATCAAGAGAGGCAACCAGAAGGCATGGAGAAAGCAATAGACGAAGCCAGGATAGCCGTCCAGGAAGCCTCCCCGCAGGAAGTAACGATAGGCGAAATGGAGAAAGGGACGAAGCCAACCAGGCAGGCGGGTGTACAGGTGCGTGCGTATCCAGGTACGTACTGGCCTCTCAATATGAAGTGCCTGCTCCCCTGGGATGTTTCGTGTTTGCTGTCCATTCAGGATCACCGTGGCTTCGCGTGTAGCGTAACGATTGTGCTTTTCAATCCAGGCGTGGAGACCCTTTTGGTCACGATGGACTATCCGATTTTGGATAAGAATTGTGTGGCCCTTCAAACAGCAGTATTCCCACGCACCTATCATAATCCATCGGGCCCGGCCCCGCCGGACGATCCTCACAACGGGAGCATCCTCATGTGCATAAGCCAAGCGGCGGCCCAGGAAGTAGAAATCGCGCCGGATATAGATTCCCGCTAAGTCATGCCCAGCACAAGATAAAGCCCGTTCGAAGGCCCGTTTGAACTCGTCCGTCACTTGTTCATCGGCGTCGAGAAAGAAAACCCAATCCGTTCTTAGCGGCAGGTTATCTAATGCCCAGTTGCGCTGGCTGGCCCAATCCACGAACTCATGCTGAACTACCTTGGCACCGCAGGCATGAGCCAGTTCGGGTGTTCGATCCGTGCTGAAAGCATCAACGACAAACACCTGCTCTGCCCAGCCTACTACAGACTTCAGACAATATTCAATATTGGGCTCCTCGTTCTGCGCAATGACGATGACCGCTACAGGCACCATGGTTAGCTCGTTAGTCTTGCATCTATTGCTATGGATACTGATAACCAGGGGTTATGAAGCCAGGGAATTCTCCTCCAGAAGTATTTTATTTGAATCTCAAACCCCTCGCTTCTGAAAATGGACTGAATTTCCGCTGG
>Ga0080004_1062164_pt1 | contig 15595 bp, 8 predicted proteins | sample WasSprMetagenome_FD_69207 | JGI IMG/M metagenome (GOLD analysis project Ga0080004, IMG submission 69207) | Sulfidic aquatic microbial communities from Washburn Spring, Yellowstone National Park, USA - WS (SPADES assembly) (version 2) | ecosystem: Environmental > Aquatic > Thermal springs > Hot... | reverse complement strand
TAGATCCCCCCTGTCTCTTCTTGACTCCTCTCTCCTTCTTTTTCTTCTTCCACTTATAATGATGTGTGCCTTTGAGCCCGCGGCTCTTTAATAATCCTCTCATTCTTCTGCCAGCCATTGTTTTTCCTCTGAATGCTCTTCCTCTCTGAGAAGGATCTGTGATCCAGTTTATATCAGGATCTGATTTAATAGCTGGGTGACTAGGATCTACAAGAATCACCTCATACCATTTGTATTCTCCATCTTCAGCAACATAATAGCTTCCTAATACCTCGAGATTTCTATATTTTCTAGCAGCTGTCTCTTCTGCAATCAGCTGAAGACTTTTCTCTGGGGAATATCCATATACTCCCATTCTCTTTGGTCTTCTTCCTTTATTAGGTCTAGGCTTCTCTCTACCGCCTTTAGACACTCTCACTCTAACAACTATAAAGCCTTGTTTAGCTTTATAACCTATCTCACGGGCACGATCAAGTCTTGTAGGTTTATCAATTCTTACAACAGTCTCTTCACGTCTCCATTTAATCAGTCTCTCTTTATAAAGTTTTTTAAGCTCGTTCTCATCTCTATTTTTCCACATTTCAGCCATATAATGATATGCTGATTTGCTCATCAGAGTATCAGCTCACTACACATTAAATAGTATGAGTTGAATGCTTAAAAACTATTTTATCCTCAAGATCATTTGTATCATCATTTGCTTAAATACCTCTATAAAATCAATGTATAATGTGGATAGCAGGATAAGACTATGGAGGATGAAGAAAGCTCTTCAGAAGATTCGTCTGATAATAGCTTAAACAATCTATATCTCAGAAAAGCTTCTTCAGAAGATGTTGACAAAATAATTAAGATCTATAATAAGAGCAGAGATTATCTTGATGAAGAAGATGAAGAATGGATCAGAAGTATAGTTAGTAGTAGAAGCAGAAGAATTAAAGCATATGTTTTGAAAGAAAATGAAGTTAAAGCATTTGCTATAGTATATAAGAAAAATGATGTGGCTTATATAGATGCTCTGGCAGTAGATCCTGAGTATAGAGGTAGAGGTTTAGGAACATTATTCTTAAGATCTTTAGAGCTCATGTTGCGTAAAGAAGGTTTCAAAAAGATCTTGTTAACAGTTAAACATCATAATCTGAAGGCTTTATCATTATATCTTAAACATGGCTATAGGATTAGAAATATGGTGCTTGTTCTCGAAGCATCAGATCAAGAGAAGATCCGATCTATTTATTCATTAAACTTCAATAAAGATGTTAGATTCAAGATCTATACGTACTCGAGAAAATATCTGAGAAAAAAGATGCTTGAGACAGCTGTATGGAGTATATATACTGGAGATGTTGACGAGCTGATCTATATGAAAAGTAGAGAGAATAGGATCATACTTACAGCTTATGAAGGAAAGATTTTGATAGGCATGGCAGTCATATCTCTGGATAAAGATATTTTAGAAGTTGAGAGACTGGCACTATCATATCATGAGACTATTGAAAGTCTCATGACAATCATGAGAGGAATATATGATCTATCAGAGATCTTGTCGAAAAAAGATTATAGAATACTGATACCAGTAGATGCATCAAAAAATTTGATCCTGAACACTCTAATGATCCTAGGTTTTAGAGTTGTGGATAGCGAATATGTTTTAACAAAAGATCTTGCAGAAAACCTTTTGAGCATTAAAATATTACAACAAATATCTTAAACATAAATGATCAAAACGTCATTATTGAGACGAATAATTTTTGATTAAAAACTCATATATCTAGGGATGTATATTGAAGACAAACCAGATCTTCTCAATCCTCATAATATTAGCCGCATTACAGTTTTTATTTCTTCTTCACATTTCAGAATTTCTCTATCCAAATTATAGTGTATCAAATAATTATATAAGTGATCTTGGTGCCACCTGTAGAGAAGGTGTATGTAGATTCTATCAGCCCTCCTCCATCATATTCAATATCTCTGTCTCTCTTCTAGGGATTCTACTTATGATATCATCATATTATTCTAATAAGCTTTCTCTTGGGAAAATCTTTACTATATTAATATTCATCACAGGCTTAGGATCTTTAGGCGTAGGATTGTTTCCAGAGAATTATGGAACACTACATAAATTATCAGCTTTAACAACGTTTATACCAGCCTCATTACTTGGCCTCTTCGGATCCAGAGTGATTAAACATATCTCTCTGAAAATCATTTCTATTATAATGTCTCTCATATCAATAACATCTCTTATACTTTTTGCGGTGGAGAAAGATCTTGGTCTAGGAGTAGGCGGCATAGAGAGATTAATAGTCTACCCAATATTGTTCTGGGCCTTAATCTTCGGGGGATATATCTATGGATATTACGAATATATTAGATAATTAATATTTTTGATTAATACTTATCGAGTAAGAATCGATCTAATAAATTGAGAAATCTATGCTTCCAACATTTTTCACATGTTTTCCGCCTATGGGAGAAATCATTGTTTCAAATTGTTTCCTATCTTGTCTTCATATTTTCTCATAGATATCTAGATAAATTTATTGATGAATAAGATTTATAGGTGGATAAAATATTTAGAAAACTAATTGATGTTTCAGAAGGATATGCTCTTTTATTAGGAAATGAGGCTGTTGCAAGAGGAGCTTTAGAAGCTGGTGTAGAGGTTGCAACGGCATATCCAGGCACACCATCGTCAGAGATCATAGGATCTTTGATGGAAGTCGCTGATCTTCTGAATATATATGTGGAGTGGTCTGTCAACGAGAAAGTGGCCTTCGAGCTTGCTTGGGCAGCAGCTCTCTCTAATAAAAAGTCTATTACTGCAATGAAACATGTGGGTCTTAATGTTGCTGCAGACGCTCTAATGAGTAGCGCCTATACTGGTGTGTCAGAGAGTTTTGTCATTGTGTCGGCAGATGATCCTTCTATGTGGAGCAGTCAGAACGAACAAGACAACAGATTGTATAGCCATATATCTTATATACCTGTTTTTGAACCAAGCGACCCTGGGGAGGCTAAGGATCTTACTGTTAAACTTTTTGATCTTAGCTCTATGATCAAACATCCAATGATGCTTAGAATGACTACGAGACTGAGTCATGTGAGAGGTCCTGTGAGACTGGGTCGTGTAGAGAGAAGGACTTCTAAAGCATTATTCAGGCCTGAGCCTCGATATGTTCTTGTCCCGAGTAATGCCAGAGTTAACAGAATAGATCTTTTGAAGAGGTGGGAGAAGATCAAGGATGTAATTAATGATCTAGAGTTTAACAAAGTATTTGGTGATGGAAAGATCCTTATAATAGCTCCTGGACTAGCGTTTTCATATGTCTACGAGATTGTCTCAAAACATGATCTTTTGAACAAGACGAGAGTTTTGAAACTCTCATCTATAAATCCTCTGCCTGAGAAGATAGTGATTGAAGAGGCTGTCAAATCAGAGAAGATAATAGTTGTTGAAGAGCTTGAGCCTGTGGTTGAAAACGAGATCAGGATCTTATTAAACAGAGAGAAAATAAACGTTGAGGTTCTTGGAAAAAATTTTGTTGACAGAGCCTATGAGCTTACTCTAGAACGTGTTGAGAAGATTATAGAAGAGCTCACAGGTCTAATAAAGATCTCTGTTGATATTGATAAAGAGATTAAGAAGCCATATATACCTCCGAGACCGCCAGTATTCTGCCCAGGATGTCCTTATAGGCCTCTCTTCTACGAGATGAGAAAGATCATATCTCGAGAGAGATTAAAGACTGTTATAAGCGGAGACATAGGATGCTACTCATTATCCTACTATCCTCCTTACAAGATTCAGGATACTATAGTTGAGATGGGAGGCAGCATAGGACTTGGAAACGGCTTCAGCACTGTTCTCAAAGATCATGTGATCATATCAGTTATAGGAGACTCAACATTCTTTCACGCAGGAATTCCCGCGTTGATAAACTCTATATATAATGATCATCCTCAGATAGTAATTATATTAGACAACATGTCTACAGCAATGACAGGCCATCAGCCTAGCCCATCGACTCCTAGAGATGGAAGAAAGATCTTGATAGAGGATCTTGTGAAAGGCATTGGAGTCAAAAACGTTTTCGTCATAGATCCTTTTGATGTAGATAGTTTTAACAAAGCGTTTCATGAAGCCATCAAAAACTTAAGAGAGAAACATGAGACCTCGGTGATTATAGCGAGAAGAAAATGTGCTTTGATAGCATATGCAGATATGATCAGAGATGGAGTAGAGATATATCCATACTATGTGGATCCTGAGATATGTGTAGGATGCGGCCTCTGCTACAATCTTTTTGCATGCCCAGCTATAACTCCTCTTGAGAATAGAAAGGCTTTTATAGATCCAGAGCTGTGTATAGGATGCGGATCTTGTGTAGTCTCATGTCCTTATAACGCTATTAAACCTCTGAAACCTTTTGATAGAAAAGCTTTGGATAAATACTGGTTCTGAGATGATCTTTTATGAGAGATCTTAAGGAGCTTAACATCGTGGTCTCAGGAGTGGGAGGACAAGGACAGCTTTTCCTCTCAAGAATAGTCGGTGAGATCTTTATGAGCAGAGGCATACCAGCATATATAGCAGAGACGCATGGTCTAAGTCAGAGAGGAGGCAGTGTCATTGTACATATAAGAATAGGCAGATCAGTGAGAGCTCCTCTTATACCTATGAACAGAGCTCATATAATGATAAGTCTGGAGATTTTAGAGGCTGCACGTTATATCGACTATCTTATGAGTAATGGAGTAGCTATCATCAACAGAAAATTCATTAGACCTCCATCAACACCTAAAGCTCCACATGAGGATGAGCTGATCAGTTTTATCAAATCTAGGATCTATAGAACATATCTTCTCCCAGCCTCTAAAACAGCTGTAGAGATGGGGATGCCTATCTCAGCAAATATATATATGATAGGCTCATTAATTAAATTATTAGATTATATGAATATTCTCAGTGAGACATACGTAGATCATTTGATCAAAGGTCTTCTTCCAGAACGAGGAAGAGACATCAACATAAAGATCTATGAGAGAGGTAAAAAAGATCTTTATGAGATGATATATGGAGAGAATTTTAAAGATCTTGAGAAGACAATCTTTGGTGAACATTAATTGAGTATTTTAGATCATATGTTTAATCCTGTTAATATAGCTATAATAGGAGCAAGTAGTAGAGAAGGATCTTTAGGAAGAGGGTTGGCAGAAAATGTTTTAGAAAGTTTTCGAGGAAGAGTTTATCTAGTTAATAAGAGAGGAGGAGAGCTTCACGGTTTAAAAATGTATAGAGAGATCAGTGAGATACCAGATCAAATAGATCTGGCTTTAATAATTGTGCCTGCAGAATCTGTGCCTGAGACAATTGAACAACTTGGTGAAAAAAAGACTAAAATAGCAGTTGTATACAGCGGAGGTTTCAGAGAGGCTGGAAGAAAAGATCTTGAGGAGAGACTTATTGATACAGCAAAGAGATATGGAATAAGAATTTTAGGTCCTAACTGCGTAGGCTTTATAGACAGCTGGACTCCTATCAACGCCACATTTATATCACGAGAGAGACAAGGGATCCCTGAGAAAGGTTTTATCTCTATAATATCACAGTCTGGAGCATTAGGATCATTATTTCTAGACTTGTTATCTTATAGAAGAATAGGTCTCAGAAGATTCGTCAGTATTGGAAACGCGTCTGACATAGATTTGAGTGAGATGTTAGAGTATTTATCTCATGATCCTTATACCAGAGTCTTAGGAATTTACATAGAGAACATAGGAGAAGGAAGAAGACTTGTAGACATCATCAGAATGATATCTAAATATAAGTCTGTGGTGATCTTGAGAGGAGGTAGGAGCGTGAGAGGATCTAGAGCAGCTCAGTCTCATGTTGGAGCATTAGCTTCTCCTGGGAAATTATTTGATGATGTTCTTAGATTCTCAGGAGTTTATATAGCAGATTCTTTGAGAAGTTTTATAGCATCATTAGAAGCATATGAGAGATTAGATAGATCTGATTATAAAAAAGATGTTGTCATAGTGACTAACACGGGTGGTCTAGGAGTTCTTACAGTAGACTCTTTAGAAGATAGGATGATATCTCTCAAAGAATTTGACGAGATCGAGATGAAGATCCTGAGAGAGATAATACCTAGCTATATGGCAGTTGGAAATCCTATAGATCTTTCTGGAGATGCTCCCACAAAAAGATTTAAAGATGTCATTGAGAATCTTCTGAACATCACGAGACCCAGGCTTCTCGTTATTATCAATCAGCCTCAGACATATGCTATGGACACAGAAAACTTTATCAGCTTTATCAATGAGTTGATAAATAAAGATCCAAATACAAATATGATCCTATTGATCTCAGGGGGAGAGTTTGCCATAGAATTTGCCAGAAAAATAAGAAGATTAGGAATAGCTGTTGCAGAAGATCCTGAGGAGCTTTCATCAATGATCCAGGCTCTCTCAATGACCCCGATCCATGGGGAGCCTATGATATCGAGATTAGAAAATAGAAGAGAGAAAGGTATCAAGATAATAGAGAAGGCTTTGAAAGAAGGTCGCCACATACTTTATGAACATGAGACTAAAGAGCTTCTCAATATTTATGATATAGATACTCCTAAAAGATTTTTTGCAAAAGATCTTGAGGATATAGAGAAAAGTAAAGATCTCTTGAGATATCCAGTGGTGATTAAAATCGTCTCGCCCGAGATCATACATAAGAGCGATGTCGGCGGAATCTCCTTAAACATAAGAAATTATGAAGAGCTTCTAGAAAGTTATAGAAGAATGTTAGATAAATTAGGTAAATACAGGATCGAGGGAGTATTAATTGAAGAGATGATTGAAGAATCTTTAGATGTTTTTGTCGCAGGCATGAGAGACAAGATCCTGGGTCCTGTGATATCATTCGGCTCAGGAGGAGTATTGGTAGAGTTTATAAAAGATGTGGCATTTGGTCTACACGATTATTCCGAGAAAGAATTTGAATACATGATCCGAAGCACCAAGATCTCAGAGATATTATTAAAAGGATACAGAAAATATAGGCCAATAGATATATCTAAGATCATAAGTGTCTTAGCTAAAATCTCAAAAATACTAGAAGATTATCCAGAGATCAAAGAAATAGAGATTAATCCTCTCAGGATCTTAGATGAAAAAATGATTGCTTTGGATGCCAGAGCAATACTGAATTAGATCAGCTATAAATAATTATATTTTTGATTCTTTCAAAATATTTTTTCCCATATAAAGGTCTGATGAAAATAGGCCTGACATATGCTCCCTTAAGATCTTTTAGTTCATCTTTGATCTTATGAAGATCTATGAAGGATACTCCAAATATTTTAATTTTAATTTAAATGGAATATATGTTCCTCTTCCCTCACTAATTTTAGTTCCTTCAAAATAGACTGTAGTGGAATATATGAATGTATTATCAGAACTAGGTATAGCTGAAGATGGATAGATCCATGATGAAATCCATCCAAGATCTATTGTAGCAAGATCTTTCTCCAGCCTATTGTCTCTATCACTTTGATGTCTAGACCTAGACTTCTTTCCTGACCTCCTCTCCGCCCTAAAGGGCGAGGCTTTCGGTTGTAAAGATCCTTCGACGACTCCTCCAATAGATTAGGTTTATGACTCCTCCCCCGCTGGTCATTCTAAATTTTTTGTCTACCAAAGATTCGACCCTCGGAAGATTATAAAAACTTATAAAATACCCTGCTCTAAAGGAAGAGTCTTGTCTTTATGTTGCCAACATTATATTTTTATCATTAACATATCTCTTCGAGAGACCTTCTCTGATAAATATGTCTATGTCAGGCGTAAATGGGGGCATGACGATCACTTGGGTGTATTATTCGGAGTCTTGTTCATAATATTTATATGTTTTTAAAGCCTCATATGCTCTAGCGATCTCAAAACCTAAGTAAAAAGCGTGCTCTGGATCATCTATTTCTGCAAGTTGAAGAGCTTTCCTCCCTAGACTTCTAGGATCTCTCCCTTTCAAAAGATATTTTGCCTTCATATCATCTTTAATAAATATGTACACCTCGATCAGGTCTTCATCATAATTAGGTTGTACAACGAAAAATTTCTCTCTATCAATTCTCTTCGGAGGGATCTTTTGAAAGATCTCTTGAATATTCTCATAAGGGATGTTAATATAAGCAGATCCTCTCTTACTTTTAGCAACAAAAACATCTACACCAACATCTATTGGAGGAGATCTTTTTTTAACAGCTCTATGAACAAGCTCGACAGATCTAGATGCATAATCAAAAGATCCTTTGCTCTTCCAGCTCTCCTCAGTCAAGAGCATTAAAGAAGCGCCTGTCTCGATGGCCATTGCTGTTAGAAAAGTTATTATCCCCACAGGGTCAGCATCAATCAACTCGTAAATGTTTGAGGCTCCCAATAATGTTGGTACATTCTCTAATCTCCTCTTGATTAATGATATAGAATATAAAGCTTCTATACTTCCAAACAAAGGCGGTGGAATAACAGGGTCTAAAATAATTTTTCTCAGTCCTTTACCATAGAAATAATCATACTCTTTAACACAGGCCTCGGCTCTCTCTATAGCAGTCCCTCCTCCAACGTTCTCAGGCACGACTATATAAGCAAGATCACTATTGATCATGTTTAATCTATCTATCCAATTCTCAAAGCTTCTACTTAGATTCATAACTAGAGAAGCTTCTTCAGATACTGCAGCCTCGATCTCTTTGATATTAAGAGAATCTATGGCCAAAGGCTTATCAGTCATCTTGATTATCTCTCTAAAAATTTTTCTTATATACTCAGGTCTGTCGCTACCTACTTCTGTGCCTACAACAATTATATCTATATATCTCTTATCATATAACTTGTTAAACATCTTAAGATCTTTATCAAGATCTCCTTTAATCACAATCTCATGAGCAAGAAGAAGAGGAGGAGATCTTTTAGGTATCTTAAGGTTTTTTATATATAAAGCCTCTAAAGATCTTTCTTCAAAAAATCTTCTTGAAACGTCCTCTTCGTCTCGTAACAAAATGTTATCAGCAGGCTCACGAGTCGAGAGCTCAACGTCATTTAACAATGCCTCAATAACTTTATGAAGATCACCCGCATATTTACTTCCTTTATAACATCTCCTTAGATCATATTTTTTACATACGATCTCAATGTCACCTATTAAAAGTCCTGGGACCAGAACCGCGTCATAAAGTTTTAATCTATCTCTGAGACCGTCCATAAGATCATCAAGATCTTTTGTAGTCATAAGAGCTGCCACAGGAACTTTGGAGGCCACAACATCAATCATCAGATCTTTATTATGAAAACTTTCTTTAATCTCTTTAACAACTTCATTTATAAGAGGCTCAGCCATTCTAGAGGTGACTATCAGTATTCTCATTTTTCTACATTATAAACTAGTTAAACAAGAGATATATATGAGCTTTATAATAAAACTTCAAATCGTTGTATCATAAAAATTTCGTAAAAGGTTTAAAATCTAGTACCGTAATGTTCATAGGAGTAGGTAGGTTATGCTCAAGATAAATTATTCATTGTTACTGTTGCTAATCATCTCTATAGCTTTACTACAATGTATGCCAACGAGTAATGTTGTTTCTGGCGTGTTTGCTGAGGATAGTATTAAGCTTGTAAGGGCTCCTGTAGAGATTGGCTCTAGTCAGCCTGTACTTATATTTGCATATGTGCCTAGAGGGAGTGTTGTTGAGCTTGAGGTTTTAGTAAGTATGGAGTTTAACACAAACACAACTCTATTAACACCCCCCATTAAAGACGTTGAAGAGAGCTATAGAATACGCATGACCCCAATTCCATGGTCCCCTAACTGGTTTGTAACTCAGATACCTGGTTTACCTACGAAGACGTGGATCTTTAGTGTTAGACTTCCTCTAAAAACAGTTTCCGTTGCGTTTAGTGTTGTCAGTAAGGTTGAGTACAAGCTTATTGTTAATGGGGCTGTGGCTATTAGTGGTAGCTATGTCGTTAAGGAATTTGAGATGAAACGAAAACTGCCACCGATTGTCTACGCCTTTGTTTACGAAGCTGTTAATGACTCAAGCATAATCACTGAGACTCTTGGCTTAGCACCTCATGGCTGGGTTCTTGGTGAAAATAAGCCTCTAAAGATCATGATTGTAGCATTTGACGAATCTTCGACACCTGAGATAGGCTTTGAATACCGTGTTGGGGAGGATGCGTGGACTTCAACCCCCGTTAACGATAGCCCGATCATGGACAACCTAAAGAGGTTTATTGTTGATATTAGCAACACTATTAAGACTGTTGAGGACTGGGTTAAACAGTATAGCCCAAGTATAGAAGTGCCAAGACCGGTACAAGGAATTAGGTTAGCTGAAGCAATCATTCCGCCACAATCGGCTGGCACCTATGTAATGTTTAGGTCTAGTGCTAGTGATACCGATGGAAATGTCATGTTTTCACCAACGGGGCTTTACTACACCATTAAGGAGTCTAGCGATACGAAAATCCTCCTTTTAGACCCTCATGTCATGCTATGGCTCTTACAAGAAAATTTGAAGGAGCTAAACACCACATTAAGGTCGAGTATTGACTATGAAGTGCCTAATGAAATTACTTTAGAGTTAAGTCGTGAATTAAACATTTCGAAGAATATTGCTGTCTATGGCTTAACTCAGTTCCATCACTGGGAATACCTAGGTAAGCGCTACAACTTGTACATTGTTTGGCCAAGAAAAGACGTGGTCGATGTTCTTATAGCTTTTAAGCCCAATGTTATTATCCTTAGCAACCTTGTCCTAGGAGTTCAGGGTGGCGGTCTGTGGGACTGGGATTTGAGAGATGTTAGTGCTGATGGCAAGAGTCTTCTAGAGCATGTTGTGAACCATGTTAAGCAAAACCACGTGGGTGTAATAGCTACTCATGCTACTTTAAGTGATGAGATTGTTTGGCTTAACTGTGATTCTAGGGTAAAGGTTGGTGCTAGAGGTCATGTAGGCTACAATTTAAGTGATGTGGACATACTTAATGAAAAGACTGTTGCAGCATTACTTGGAATGCCAGAGCTTGCATTGTGGGAGTATGTGCGTGACGAGATTGCTAAAGCTTTATGTGTTTTAGCAAAGGCTCAACCTCAATTAGAGGCGGTCGCTATGGCTGTTGGCTCAACACCTCTACAGGTGCCTCACGCGCCTTGGGATGGTAAGATTAGGTTCACTCTAGAGGCTAGGGATCTTGGCTGGGATCTTCCAGAGGAGTTTAGGATTGAGATGCCGACGCTTCTTAGCAAATACGGCTTCAACGCTTATACAGAGGTCGGTTGGCAACTTGCTTTACCAAGAACCATAGCCTATATTGCTTGGAATAACGTTTCAGAGGTGAGAATAGACATTAGTAAGCTTGTGAATAGGCTTGCAATCCTTTACGAGAACGTTACTGATAGAGTTGTGAGAGCTCCTGAGCTAGTCATGTACTTTGATAGAGCTGTTGATCACGGATTAAGAGAGTTCTATGAAGGAATAAGTAGAGCTGTTGTTAGGGGAACAAGATTCAATATCTCGATAGCTGTGCCTGAGCTTGGCAAAGTAGTTAATATATCTATAGATATTAATAAAGAGACATTGCTTAACTTGTTGCAGAAGCTACCTGTGAGGATAGTTGCTCTATCTCCAAATGGTTTAGCAGGTATTGTTGTGCACGACAAGTTCTGGGATCTTCAGGGGTATAGAGCTGTCTACATAAGTTTTGAGGTTGAGGCTGCTAAAGGTGAGGTAGCGGAGAAGGTACTTGTTAATGCTGTTGAGTGGGTTAAGAAGTGGCAGTATAGAGATGTTACTGAGCTTTTAGGAAACGTCATTAGAGTACCCAAAGAAGTTGCAACTAGGTTTAAAGAGGTTGTAGCTAAGATTCCTGGCGAAAAACTTTTCGAGGATGGGGTTTTGCTGAATGAAGAAGGAGGAACAGAGATAGAGCTAAATACAGCTCCGAGCAAGCTACACATTGTAGTAGCCCATCCAACGACAGATGCGATAAGTATAGAGGTTGTAAAGGGTCTTGCCAAAGTAGTCAACATCACTAAGGCAGATCACCATGTAACTTATGTAGTTATTGATGTTGAGAAAGGCGGATCCATACTACTGTCGCTAAGGGCAGGCTCTGACGCGTCTCTAAACCAAGCATATGTATCTGTAAAGCAAGAAACATTAACACCAGCTCCAGCACCTGTGCCGACGACGGTAACTACAACCATAACAACAACTATTATCATTACCTACACAACAACACAAACAGTAGCTGTACCAACAGCTGTAACAACTCATATCACGACTACTACAATACCAACAACATATATAACTACAATTAGGGATCATAAAACTACAACAATTACAACAACAAATGTTGCTATAGTGTCTATTGAGAGAACAATTGAGAAAACAACCACACTTACTGTAGTCACACCAACAACAACCTATGAAAAAGTAACAGACTGGAGCGTAGCAATACCGATAGCAGTAATACTACTAGTGATAGGCATTGCAATAGGGTACCTAATAAAGAAGAAGTAAATAAATATAAATCTCTAAACTTAGACATTCCACTATTTTGTTTTTAAACCTTTTTAATTTCCATTCATATCTATTGACTAGACTAACTGGCTGCCCTTATTCGATATCGCATGTGATGATCATGGGCTACGCAATGGTGTGATACATATTTTCATGCCTGTCGAGCCTTGTCAGCCTCAACTTCCCAGTCCAGCAATACACATAGTCGTGAAGAGAGTGTATTACAAGATTACAGGTCTCTGCAACCACATTAGACATGTAACCCTTGTCGTTGCGAACTTCTTCAATGAGTTTCTCAAGCTCCTCGAGAGACCATGCGACAATGTGACAATATGTTCGAGCACCTTGTAGCACTTCCTTCATATCCCGCATGTCACGTTCTTTTTCTTAAGCTTTTTCAGATCAGCCTTTATAATATGCATCAACTCGAGCAGAACTATGAGTAGTGCTGAGAGCAGTGCTATAGTAGCTAACTAGCTAGTTTTCTCGAAAATATTCTGGGTAATATTGTCTTAACACTCTGTTTATATCAGCGTCTTTCGAGAAAGTTTTTAGAGTATTGATCATTATCTCTAGATAGTAATCAAAATTATTCTCATATACATCAATAATCTTTTTAAAGCTATCATATAGAGAGACATAATCTCTCTGATCAATTTCAGAGGCCGTGTTTGAATAAAGATCTATAGGATATCTTATGTCTGAGCCGAAGAGCCATCCGTTAAATCCGTCAGAGATCATTTCAATAGCAGCTCCGTCTCTAGAGGCGAGAGTAGGCACACCATTTACGCCAGCTTTCATAAAACTTGTTCCAGAGGCCTCCCACCCTGGGAAAGGCGTGAACAACAATAGGTCTGATCCTGCTAAGATAGTCTTAGCTTTTTCCACATCATAATCATATATGTAGACAACGTTTGGATATTCTCTATGAAGCTCATAAAAGATCTTCATGTAGCCAACTCCTTCTTCATCTCTAGGATGAGCTTTTCCTCCTAAGATGAACAAGATATTCATTTTATCAGCAAGATCTTCTATTAATCTTATCATGAAATAAGGTCTTTTATATCTTGTGACCCTTCTAGCCCATGAGGCTATAAAAACACGATCTTTTATATCAAGATCTTTTTTATAAGATCTTGCCAGCTCGAGAAGTCTCTTCTTAATTTTGTTATGAGCCTCTAGAAATTGAGAAGGATCTATTCTTTCATCTCTATATATATTTTTAATCTCTTCACTCATCCATCTTCTGAGGCTGACCCCATTAGTCACATAAGATAGTTTTATATCAAACTCTGGAAAAGTTGCTCTTGTGATCTCATAATGTTTCTCAGATACTGTAAAGATCTTGTCTACACGTGATGAAGATATTTTTGTGATAATCTCTTCTCCACCTGTATATCCAAGCTCTCTAGCCAGAACTTCTCTAGAGATCTTCGGATGACCCCACGGTCCTGGGGTGTGTATCACAAGTCTTTTTCTGAATGTATGTGGCATCAATATTGAGATTAATGATGCTAAAGATTCTTGCATATCTATAGTAGATATATTTTCAAAACCTATTCTCTTGTCTATATATTCATATGATGCTTTTGCAAGTATAATATATTTAGCCTCAAACCAGTATTTATCGTCTTCTACATATAATCTGCTTAACTTCTCCTCAAAATCTTCTGGGGCAGAGATCTTTAGATAAACTATTTTAGCTTTATTTCTTATGAAGACGAGAGGTGTTATAATGATCTCTTTGTTATCAAAATATATTTTAAAAGGATCTTCTCTAGACAGCTTCTCCTCATATTCGCTGAAGTCTCTCGCCTCTTCAACAAGACCTTTCTCAGGATCAAAATTGTAATATACGTATCCTTTTCTATAAAATAACGTGATTACAACATATTCAAGACCTTTCTCAGAAGCTTCTATAAACTTGTCTCCTTCTAAGACTCCTAATCCTCCTGCGTATATAGGTATCTCATCAATTCCTATCTCAGGCGTTATGCTAACGATCAATTTATTATCTACCTAAGTTATTTGCTTTTAAAAATATTTAAGATAAAAAATTTTTTATCAAGAGTTTATAGGTACTCCCAGACGCCTGCTCCTTTATAGTTGTATACTATAGATTTGTAGGCGGTGACATACTCTAGTGAATAGCCGATGCCCTCTCTACCAATCCCAGAATCTTTTCTACCACCGAATGGATAGTAGCCTATTCCATGTCTAGGATAATCGTTTATATATACGGCGCCCACCTCTAAAAATCTGATCAATTTTCTTATCTTATTAATATCTTTTCCAAAGATCGCTGCGTCGAGCCCGTATCTTCTTCCATTGCTAAGCTCAATAGCCTCGTCAACATTATCTATAGATGTTATCACAGCTATTGATGCAAAAATCTCTTTCTGATAAGCCTTCAGACTCTTTACTATAGATTTGTCGGCTTCTATAAGTGTAGGCTCAATATATGTTCTTCCAATTCTTCTTCCTCCAAAAAGAATCTTTCCTCCTTTAGACTCTGCATCTCTCACAGCGTCTATAACTTCATCAGCTACATCCGCACTTATCACAGGACCCATGTCTACGCTGGGGTCTCTAGGATCTCCTATTTTAACTTTTTTCAGCTCATTGATCAAAAGCTCTTTAAATCTCTCATAAACAGATCTCTCGACAAGAATTAATTTTATAGCATCACATCTCTGACCGCTGTAGCTGTATATTCCTCTGGCAACTCTCTGAGCAGTCCACTCAAGATCTGCATCTGATAAAATGATCGCAGGATCTCCTCCACCAAGCTCCATAATAAACTGTTTAACACCAGCCGTCTTAAGAACTTTCTCTCCAGTCTCAGTGCTGCCTGTCAGAGATATGGCGGCAATTCTTTTGTCAGATACTATCTTATCCATCTCTCTTCCAGATACTGTTATGATTGCGAAAGAGTCTTTAGGCATCCCAGCCTGCTCAAGGATCTTAGCTAACAATACTACCGGAACAGGATCTGCTGATGCAGGTTT
>Ga0080004_1133358_pt1 | contig 15602 bp, 18 predicted proteins | sample WasSprMetagenome_FD_69207 | JGI IMG/M metagenome (GOLD analysis project Ga0080004, IMG submission 69207) | Sulfidic aquatic microbial communities from Washburn Spring, Yellowstone National Park, USA - WS (SPADES assembly) (version 2) | ecosystem: Environmental > Aquatic > Thermal springs > Hot... | reverse complement strand
AGGAGGCGGGTAGCGATGTTGTTGCACAACTATACTCTAAGGCATGGCTTGGAGACTTGAAAATCGCTTACTCAGTATGGAACATTGGCGAGGTGCTAGGAGTGCTCGACAAGTACTATGTGCGTAGGTGGCTAAGTAGAGGAGATTATGAGCTAGCTAGACTAGAATTCCTCGGTGAGACAATGAAAATGCTGAAACTCAAAGTACTCAGAGTAGTCCCAGTTAAACTAGCTTTAATCGCCAAGACGTGGGAGTTAATAGAGAAGTACCATATCTACCAAGCAGACGCACTCCAACTAGTATCGGCTAGGGAGGTCAAAGCAAGTGAGTTCTACACAGCTGATCAAACGCTGTGTAGAGTAGCTAGTGAAGAACAATTAAACGCAGAGTGTCTACCATAAACAGTAGACACATTAACCACTCTAAAGCAAGGACCTTGAATACAGATCTCTCGCTATAGGGGCCAAACCTCACATAGTCTCGGTGTGCTGCTTGCTCGGGGAGATCGTGGCCACCATCTCGCCTTCGTAGACTACTCTAGCGTAATGTTCGTGATAATACTGGCAGCTCTAATACTAGGGAAGGAGTTAACATTAAGGAAGATCATCACGGCCATATTAATATTCTCAGCACTAGTTCTTCTAGCACTCTAATCAAAGTATTAGAGCACGATATCACCCATGTAGCAGCCCCCAACTATACTCATTTGAACAAGCTTATCTCCTCTTCTCTGGCTTACGCGGACACCTCTATCAATTATTCATGTGATGAGGTTGCCAAAGTAGTTATAGTTGATGGATCCTTCGAAGGCCAACTAGCTACATCTCCCAGGGGCCCTGTTATCAGTTAGATGTCGTGATGGACTCAGCTATCATTATCCAGCCATGTTCTTGAATAAAGTCTGTAATTAGCAATCTCTAGATCTACTCGCAATCGTGTGTAAAAAAGTAAACATGGCTGTAGCGCGAAGTACTTTAAGGCGTCTCCGATGAGAAAGCTGGGGTATTTTCATTATTTCCTGTTTTCATTATTTCCCGTGTTAAGGGGTTATTTTAACTGTTGAGAGTTATTGATTTCTAGGTGGTGTTTATTGGGGATACCAAGCTATAGAGTGGGTGTGGAGCATTTAAATGAGCCTTATAGAAGCCTTGTTAGAGAGTTATGTGCGGCTCTTCAACAAGTCTTCATGGATAAGCTTGTCTCTGTAGTTGTATTTGGCTCTGTTGCTCGAGGCGAGGCTAGAGTAGATAGTGATGTAGACATCCTCATAGTTGCCCGAGACCTGCCGAAGTCGAGGTTTAAGAGGGCTGAGTTATTTGAGAGGGCTGAGGAGCTTATTAAGCCCCTTGTCGAGGAGCTCTGGTTTAGAGGCATCTACGTAGACTTTTCACCCATTATCTTAGATGTTGATGAGGCTAGGAGGCATAGGCCAATATACCTAGACATGGTTGTCGACGCTGTAATAGTCTTTGATAGAGACAGCTTCTTCAAGGGGGTCTTAGATGACCTTGCCGAGAGATTGAAAGCGCTTGGTGCAGAGAGGAAGAGAATTGGAAGGCTCTGGTACTGGGTATTGAAAAAGGAGTATAGACCTGGCGAGGTGATAGAGATATGAACAATGTGTCGATGGCGAGATCATACATTAAGCAGGCGTATGAGAGGTTAAAACACGCCAAGGAAGCCTTTGAGAGTCGCAACTACCCATATGTTGTTAGACAGTGTCAAGAAGCTGTGGAGTTATTATTCAAGGCGTCACTCAGGCTTGTTGGTGTAGAGCCACCTAAGTGGCATGATGTTGGACCCGTGCTTAGGAGGGAGGTCCACCGGTTTCCCCATTGGTTTCAAGAGTTAATACCAAGGTACGCGAGGATCTCTAGGAAGTTGAGAAGGGAGAGAGAACCATCTATGTATGGAGATGAAGAGTCTGGTACTCCCCCAGAGGAGCTCTACGATGCTGAAGACTCTAAAGAGGCTCTATCATGGGCTATAGAAGTGTTGGAGTCTGTTGTAAAGCTATTCAAGGAGTTGACTAGTCAAGAACCCCTATAGTGAGATTTTCACGATTTGTAATCAGAGTCCTTGCTTTTGGAGTGGTTAACGTGTTCATTATTTATGGTAGACACTCCGCGTTTAATTGTTCTTCGCTAGCCATTCTACACAGCGCTTGATCAACCGTGTAGAATTCACTTACCTAGATTTCTCCGGCTGAGACTAATTGGAGTGCGTCTGCCCGGTGAATATGATGTCTCCCACGTTTCGGTGATTAAAGCTAATTTAATCAGGGTTACTCCAACCGACCTAGTCTCTGCACTAAAAAGAGGGTGTTTTCAATTATAGCATCCTTGCTCCCAATGCCATCATATAATGCTGAGAGTAAAATTATCTGGGTTTCAATAGTGAATCCTCGCGTCTCGTGCTTAATTGCTTTATTTGTAACCTCTTTTCCTGGCTTCTATTGGCCCTCTTAACCACTACAACCGCGATTACTGCTATTGCCAGTATTGCTAATGCTGTTAAAACAGGCCTCAGGAGATCCAACCGTTCGCAAGGACGTATTCAGCGTATGTTAAAAGACCTGATGTGGCTGCATAGATGGCTATCCCTACTATATACGCCAGTATCTTTCCGGTTTTTGTCTTACTCACCCCGTCTTGATCGATATGAATGTAGATAAAATAGCGATAAATAATACCACGGCGAAAACGAGGACTGACATTAAGCCAGCGATAATGGCGATATACGCGAGCACCACAACACCCAGCAACACTGTGACAGCCAAGTATAATTTGTGCTCAACTGGTATAAGCAAACCCGCTCCAACTAGTAGATCTAATACGGCGAAGAAGGTATATACAGTGTCGCTAGTAATAGCGTAACTAAGTAGGAAGAGTAACCCGAGAACAATGAAGAATAATAGGCCGGTGAGCCTCATTTCCTTGAGCCAACTCGGAAACGGCATAGGGCCCGGGACCAGTAAGTCATTCCTATTATTGGATTTCTTTGTAATTTATCACCATATAGAAGTACATATCGGTCACCAAGTTGTCTAGGCGATTCTTCCACATAGCCATCATGATTGCTGATTTGGTTGAGCGAGTGCTTAATTTATAATCCCCGTTGAGATCTAGGATATTAATGAACGCGTCTCACACATCTTCATATATATCTTTGAACCCTTTAGAGAGCGGATCTTTGGGAAGTCGCCTAGAGTTTTTAATAAGTATGCCTTTAGAGCTAATTGAACTGCTTGCTCCGAGTGGAATAATGCAATATCGTATCTTCCAGCACTAGCGTCATAACTACTCACTCTATAGAAATGTATAGCTCTACTCACTAGTTCCTCATACAGCTTAGCACTAACCAAGTTAAAATTAAAAAGTGACTAAGTTATTATCTCCTCTACGCTAACACCCTTCTGAATCCTCAACATAGTGAGTGCTATTAAAGCGAATATAAGGATCCACGCAGTCAACACTAGCCATAGTACTAATGGATCTGTTGTCTGAATAGTGGAGCCGGGGGTTAACCAGTTTCTAATCTCTGGGTCAGCTTTCCACATATCAATTGCTCTGAGATCTAGAGCTAGTGGTGACCCAGTATAGTAGTGGTACGCGAGTAGCATTATTATATTGAATGGCGAGTACTGTACAAGCCCCCCTCCACCCACTATTCCATACATTCCAAGCCCGTAGCTGATTATAAATGGTACAAAGCTCATCATACTAAGTAGTTTAGGCTTCCTCATAGCTACAACTAGTAGTGCTAAAGCAGTGGAGAATAGGAATTTAAAAACTCCTCCAGTAGCTGTAACGGCCAAGACCCCGAGTATATTACTTGGTAGAACCAGCTTGTTTAAGCCATAGAATCTATAACTGTATAGAGCAATAGTAGATGCTACAATTATAACTGTCGCTATTAGAGAAACAGTCATTGAGGCGAGGACTAAGCCCACGTAGAACTTCAATGGCGTGGCCTTAGAGTACTTTGTAAGATACCTTATTGGTATAGTCGAGTAGTATATGTAGTAAACTAAGCCCATGGAGACAGATGTAAGTGAAAATAACGCAATACCACCATACCATCCACCAGTGTAGTAAACAACGGACTTACACCACATATCCTCAAGTATTTTCTCAAATCCAGGTGTAGTAGGGGGAATACTCCTCGACAGCTCTTCTCTTAAAGCATCCTTAGTCATTGATGATCCATAGACAAACGCGCCCATTAATAGCCAGAATAACATGAAGAATACTGCCCAAAACCAGTAGTAGGGGTCTCTGACTAGGCTTCTAGTGTAGAATCTATATATCTTCAATAGCGCCACGTCAACACCTCATACAGCTTGTCAAGCGACTCAAGGCTAGATAGAGGGGTTCCAGTCGACTTGGATAAGAACACCTCTCCCATCTTTAGCTTTACCCGGAGAACAGCGTCTTCAACGGGGCTTGTGGATACTCTAAGCTCCTCTAACTCTCTCGGCTTTAGTGGACCATAGATTAATCCCTCTGCCATGAGGTATACATCCCATTCCGGTAGTGATTTTATCAACCAAGTTGCATGTGTATCAACTACTTTAACACCAGTAGAATTCAGTATTTCCCTCAATACAGCCACTCTCCTAGCTGGGTCTAGGTTTTCAAATGGCTCATCTAGCAGGATATATCTAGCTCTAGTAGCTATAGCCAGTGCATTTAAAACAATCTTCTTCAAGCCAGCTGAGAGCTCGTGGTACCTCTTCTCTAATACTTCTACACCACCAAGCCTCAACACGAGATCCTTGAAGTAATCTAAGTCTCCACTTGTTAAATCAAGGTAGAATGATGCAACATGTTTAACCGGTAGCCTCGAAGATATAACGACCTCCGGTAGATTTGTCGAGATAATGCCCGGCCTACCTCTTATAGATTCAACGTCTAATCCATCAATTAATATCCTCCCCTTCTTAAAAACCGTAATCCCCGTTATGGCTCTCAGCAGGGTTGTCTTCCCACTTCCATTAGGGCCAAGTATAACCGCGTCTCCCTGGATCACTATGTTCACTCCTCTAAGTACAAAATCACCTCTTCTATATCCAGCATACAGGTCTATGACCTCTATGCCCATTTAACCCCCTTAATGCCTAAATATGCCTCCAATAAATAAACATATTTACATTGCTCTGACCAATAGACTCAATATAACGGCGCTTTAGAGTTCTCCCCGGTGAGTGAAGTCGAGGCTTCCAGCAACTCGTGTTTCCCTGCACTCCGCCTTACTTCTCGAGTACTACTTGTAGTCTACTAGTGGTGTTCTGGGCGCTGAGAAGTGCTTGGATTTAAGGAGCTTGTGGGGAGTTCTATATGGGTGGGATTGTGACTGAGAGAGTGGGGCGTATTGTTGAGAGGAAATTAGAGAGGGTTGGGAGGATTTACCCACTAGAGCTTAGGGTTAGTAGGCATGGCTGTGAGAGTAAGGCTGAGGGTAAGGAGTAGGACTACTGGCAGGGAGCTCAGAGTAAACGCGCTGGTGAATTCTGGCTTCGAGACCTTCAAGCCCCAGCTCCTAATTCCAGCCAGAGTCGCCGAGCTGCTGGGTCTGTGGCCCCTTATACCGAGGGAGTACAGCGTCAGGGACTACATGACTGCTGGTGGGCCGACTAGAATGCACGTTCTCGCGGACGAGGTGGAGGTGGGTGTTGACGTGGAGTACGCGGCGAATACTGTTCTCAGCGACCTAGTGATCTCTACTATTGAGGAGGAGGTGCTAATTAGCGACAAGTTAGCCGGCAAACTGGGAATAGTAGTGTACGACTTCGCAGAGGGTATTTGGAGACTAAACACAGACCCCGAGGAAGTCAGGAGAAGGAGCGTGGAGAGAGAGACGTGGAGCTGGAGATAGTCCGGATTCATCGTGATTTTCCAGCGAGAGGGACTTGATCGTGTAATCACCCCTCAACGATATGACTAGCGTAATTATGGAACCCAATACTCTGTCATGGTGGCGAAAACACTCTCTTCTCCAAGTTTAAATATACCTCTTTCCCCTTCACGAGTCTCAAGAGAAGCACTTATACCCTCATGGTGGTAAAGTACTGTGAAGTCGTGGATTTCTCGTGCCAATCCCGTGGGGTCTAAGTTTCATAGAGCTTAATATCAAGCTATTTTTAAAATGCCGGTGATTAAAACCCGCGCCTAAACCTTACGGGGGCTTTGCTAGGTCTCGTAAATGATGCGTGCAGGGGTAAGGCTAAAACTCAAAAGGTTTGCCACTCAGGTAGGGGAGTAACAGAGGTGTGGAGAGTGTATTACGCTAAGCGAAATAGCACTACGCGGCTTTTAGGACGACCTAGTAAATCCCAAGCTCTCTGAGAATATAGAGCGAGATTTTATCGCTGTAGTCGGCTATCAATCCCTCTAATGTAAGTTAGAAAAGAGTGTAATTAGGGTTATATGTATAGCATGTAGTACTCTGTTTTCTCTATTCTACCTGTTATAGGGTCTACTTTTAGCCTTAGAGTCTCTAGTGTGTCTACACCTATTACTGGCGTGGCGCCTTTGAATGCTAGTATTCTTACTGGCCCCCTTCTATCCTCTATCTCACACTCGGCTATAAATACCTTCGCCTTTACTAATCTCCCATCACTAAGCCTTATATCAGCCTCAAACGGGGTTTCAATGAAGTACTTCTCAGCCATCTCAAGAGGCATGACCGTGAACGAAGCTCCTGTATTTACAAGAACACGCTCAAACTCTATAACATCCTTACCCCTAAACCTAGCCCTAACAAATACGTGACCCAAGCCCTTACACCCCACGTTCTACTAGGGCCTAATTTGGATAATTGGTTATTAAGTGTTGGTGGAGCTATAGACTATGACTCCATGCGTCAAGATACAATAAAAAGATAAAACTCGCTAAGTCGCTTTTGGATCCTAGTTTAAATGTCACTAGGAATTTAAGACGTAGTCACATTGACGCCCTTAAGAATCATTTGGAAAATTTGAAGTTATGTTGTAAGCCACATAGCAAACAAGGATGTGTAAGCATAGTAGAAATGATTTGTATTGATCTAACACAACTCGAACAGAAGAATAGTGTATAACGCTTCCCTGAATTACAACACTTAGTAACCCTGCCGAGATCGCTAGCTTCTTTCCATATAATGCACGACTTTCACTTATCATCTAATAACATCACGGACACGAATACTCGCAGTTTAGTATAAAGATGATAATTTGAGTAATGTTTTATTTTTTTAGAAGAATGCTTAATCATGAAATATTCTCACATAGGTATTGGCCAGAAAACTCGCTTGAATCGATGTTATTTTAAATGGTGATAGCCTATGTCCACTTCGAATTTACCTGCAGGCATTATTTTGACTTCTATGGAGTGGTTTGAGAGATGCCTTATTAAGCAATGTACAGTTTTTCACTTTCCTTCAGGTCGTAAACCGAAGGTTAAAAGCTTAGCTCCAGGCTCTACCTGCTTAATCTTAGTGAGACCCTCCCGAGGAACCCCTAGAGAAGAGTGGATCTTTGTTGGCGAGTTAGTAGTTAAAAGTGTCAAGCTAGTTAGTGGTAAGGAGTTTCAGGACAAGTACGCTTCAAGGGCTGTTGAGATAGATATACTTTTCCCAAAGCCCCGCGAAAAGGCCTGGATAATAGAGTTTGAGCAGCTAGTTAAGTACGAAAGGCCAGTAAAGCTCAAGGAGTGTACAGATATTAAAACATCAACTAGTAAGAAGCCTCTCAGTGACTGGAAGATAGTGGGGTTCACTTTCATCAGGCCTGTGGACGCCCATAGAGTAGTCGAGGCCATTAGAAGGAAGGCGGAGACCCTTACTCGTCCAGTCGAGAAGCTATGGCCTCCACCGCATGATGTGCTTGTCGAGGAGCTCATCGAGCTCGGTAAGTGGCTTAGTTTTATAGTTAAAAAAAGGAGTATACGCCTGACGGGGTTTACAGGATAGACGTCGTGTGGAGAGATGTAGAGGGCCACGCTCCATTAAAGGTCTTTGAAGTCGAGGTTAGTGGTGATGTTGATAGAGCGCTAGCTAGGCTAGCTCACGCTTTTGACATGTGACGTTGCGAGCAGCTATGGCTAATAGTGAGTGATGAGGCTAAAGCAGAGAGGGCTAGAAAGCTGGTTCAGCCTATGTTAGAAGGCTCATTTGCGAGAATAAAGGACAGGGTTAAAAATACTGAGCTGGAAAGAACTACACGACATGTACATGAGCATAAAGCAATATAGCGAACTCATAAAAGAATTCTCAAAAAGATAGTAAGTAAAAATATTAAAAACAAAAATGATAAGCCTATGAATAACAAGGTATTTCTTATCTAACATTAACGCAACACGTTATTTCCTGTGCACATGCTACATAGCCACCGGACGTTAAAGCCCGTGAGCCTCGAAGACAAAGAATTTTAGACTATGTTGAGCGCGATAAAGCAGGAACAGCAGTGATGATAGAAGCAACGGGCAGGTGAATAAGCAAACTACTAAAAATATATACTAAGGCTAAACAGAAGTATTTATTTTAAAGATAACAAAGAGACTGAAAAACATAGGCTAGCTATTAAAACGCGTGGACAGAGTTATAGTGCGATCATACATAGAGGTGGTATACTACGCAGATCTATGGAAATCTTTAGCGTTATTAAAGATAGCATCATAGTACAAGAGGTCAAGAAGAAATTAAAAAACACTTCAGAATTGATAAATAGGCTACATCTACCTAAGTAAGGAGGGAGAAAGAATTAAAAACCCTGTTAAAAATGCTCAGCTTACTATAGTGCTTACTATAATACTATATCGAGTTCTCATTAACTACGTCAGGACTTGTTTACTCCTAGTTCCTTCCTTTCCTGCTCATATTTAAATTCTATTACGACTTTAGGCACTTTGCCTTTCAATGCTTTAAGTATATATGGTGCATTAGGACTCCATACATAGCTTCCTCTACCTAAATAATAGCTACTCAACTCCAGGATGTGTAACCTGTATAGGTATCTACTAAGCTCCTCTTTTACTTCGTCAGGTATACTCTCACCTGTAAGAATCTGGTAGATCTTAAAAACTTCATTAATATCGCCACTCAGGCTCCCACCGCGTTCTAGCATTAACAAGGCTATCGCCACTATTCTCTTAACCATAGGGTCAAGCTTATCGATAACATTAAGAGCATCATTTACAAGTAATTGTCTTAGTGCGATCTTCTTGGCATCTATAAGCCTTTTCGCTTCATCGAGAATGCTGCTCACATTAGCCTTTTGCAGATCTTCTAGAACTATTGTATAGGGTTTTAGAGAACCAAACTTCAGCACTGTGTATAAGCGAGCATAGTCAAACCCTGACATAACAATAAAATACAACGATACAGCCTTCTCTACAGAGCCCTCACTTAAGTATTTATCCATAAGCTCTTCGATTGCTTTAAGAACTTGAATCGCCTCGACCTTCTGCTCACTCATTCTAGTACCTCACCATGTCTTTTAATATCATTACTAGAAATCTTAATTTTTGTAACGAGTTTCGCTGGATCTTTCAAGATCCATATCCTTGGGTTATTTGGTATGCTCTCAACTAGTACAAGCCAATACTTATCTCTCAACTTTTGTGCAAGAACCGTTTCATTCTCGGTTAACTCGATATCGTCTAGCTCATTAATGCTCTTTCTTCGCCCCTTAACCTCTACACAGACTACTTCTCCACCTACGTCGACCTTAAGGTCACATTCGCCACCTTTACTTATGATTCTATATCCTTTCTCGCTAAGTTTTTTCTCGACAAACCACTCAGCAAATTTTTCAACAACTTCGATACTAACGCTACTCTTGACATTCAGAACCTCCACCAAGAATTTCTTCCAGTAGGACACGTCCTCGCGCTTCTCTAAATATTTTGAGCTCACGAAAGGTCCGATGAGGAAGCCTATAGCTTTCCACTTAAACCACGGTTCATCAGGGTCATAAACGTCGTGCAATAGTAGCTGATCAGAATATGCAAAGCGATCTTCATCTGTAACGAGCTTTACCCTGATCTTATCCCATTTAACTGGGAGTGAAGATCGCCATAGCCTATGTAAGAACCTCACAAGCTTTATGTTATCATCAATTGAAGCGCTCTCCAAAACCTCCTTAATCCTATTGATGAGGTCCCCAACATATGTGTTAAGATAGCATTGGGAGCCTATATAGTAGTAAACGCACTTATATATCGCCTCATAACCTCTCACAACTTTTTCAAAGAACCTTCTCCAACCTTCTATATCACCATCATACTTTATGTAAGCGTCAATATCAAGTAACTTAATACCTAAAAGCCCCGGAACAGCCTCAAACTCTGAGAAAAACTCTGGGCTCCAAACGTTTTCTGACTTTTCGACATCTCCATCTTTAGTTAATACCCATATCGGTTCTGCAATAGTAATACCTGCTTGTTTAACTAAGAATGTCGCTATAAGCAACTTCTCCCTATCTGGTGGCGGGTTTCTCGTGCTGATCTGCTTTAGGATTATCTTCTCTGCGATCTCTTTTAGGCTAACTTCCTTTACACCAAGCCACTTTAAGATGTCCTCACCAATAAGCTTGATTATCCCCTCATGAACAAAGTCTAGAGATCTGAGGTACGCCTCTATCTCAGGGTATTTCTTACTAATTTCGATAATGTGCTGTGGTATTTTAGGAACATACACGTTGCTAGCAAGTTCTAACTTCCCAGAAGATGTTACAATGAAGCGTTTACCGGACGGTATTTGAATGCCCTTTCTATAGGCTAATTCGTAGATTTTACTTAAAAACGCTATGGCATTCTCTAAGTCCTCGCTCATTATAGCTCTAATTAGATTTTCGCAGAGGAGGTCTGTGATAGTTAGCTTGGACACGTTCTTTTCATCTATTTCACGTAATTTGAATTCTGGATCCAACACGTGTTTTTCAGCACCATAGATATACTTGAGATCTTCCTCATTAAGAAGCCCGTATCTAATAAGCTCGTAAACCTCCTCAGAAGCCTTCACTACCCGGCTTAGCTTGACTTCGTGCCCCTTGTAGCAGAAGACTATGGGATCTTTAAGAGTCTCGTTTATCGTCTTAATTATATATGGCTCTATAAGCTTGTTCCAGATTTCATCATGCATAGGTTTGTAATCGAAAACCATTAAATATGATTTCTTAAATTTCTTCCTGACGTAGTTAATAGCCACCTTCAAAAGCTCAGCTAAGCATTGTATCAGCCAGTGATTCCACTTAGCCTCAACATTTATGTATCTTCTACCTGGGTGAATAATAAAGTCTGCTTGAATAAGGAACTTGAGACCTGTTCTAACCTCCGATAATGGTAAGAATGAATACATTACCCAAAGCTTAGTCTCCTCAATAGGCTTTAAATCCTCTTTGGAGAGATCTAGTTCAAAAGCTATTGCTACTTCTCTTTTTGCAACATCGTCTCGTTTAGCTTTCTTAGTTACGTCATCTTTTCTAACGTTTTCGGGAACTTCAAACTCTTTCTTAAATACTAAAAAATTATGCCATTTAGTGTTACCATTCTCAGTTATGCGAACATTTATGATCCTTACTTTTACATCGTTAAACATGTCTTCGGCATTTACACTCCACTCTATTACCTTGTGCCTATTGTTAACATAGTCATTAATTATGATCTTATTCACGTAATCCAAAAATAAGAATAGTGAAGGGCTTAGCTCGTCAAGCGTTCTAACAATTTCGCTATATAAGGATGGCTCTTTGAGGTATATAGTGAAACGCGTCTCGTCATACGATGAGACTTCCGTTGGTTGAATTAGTAATGGTGTTACCTGCCACAGGACCTCCTCCGGCTTTAAACCATACCTCCCCAAAATCTCCTGTGCCTCAGGTTTCTTCCAGAACTCTTTATTAAATTCAAAGCATATCCCAGCTGAGCATACCTCTACGTGGTTAGAAACCTTATATACTGACTTCCACCCAATTCCTATGAACCCTTTGTATCCATGTGCAGGCTTTTTCCTACTCGCAATAGCACACAAGCTTTCAAGATCTTTCTTATCGAACGGTTTACCATTATTGCTCACGATGACTCTATCTCTATAGAGCTCAATCTTGAAATATCCTCTTTTACGAGCCTCCATTAAAGCATCCTCAGCATTTTGTAGAAATTCCAAGATGAACTGACCAGGCTCGATGTACATAAGCTCGGCGAGAAGATCAGTAATGGTCCTAATGGATTCAGCGACTTGAGGATAGTTAGGATCCTTCACCAATCTTAACCATCGATCCTGAATCTCCAGGACTTTGCTCCTCAAATCAGCCATAAACTCATAACCCTTAAGGAGCAATATTCGTACTGAGATATTAAAGCTAAGTTAGGCTGACTCTATGTTGAAAACAGCACGTGTTGTGTAAAGATCTCAAGCCTGACTATTTAAGAAAGTAATACAGGCATGAGGTAACACAGTACGGCTTAATATACTAAACTACGTATTGATGGCGCCTACTACTTGGTTAAGGAAGCATTTTCTCAATGCTATAGTACTGCAACGTCGATTTGATAGCAGTATGTTACGTGTTCTCGAACCCTACTAAATACCTGCTAGCAAAAGCTTATTTTTGAGTTAAGTTTATATTGCATATGGTGGTACTTTGTTCCGAGATATTCTTAGAAGGAGGTTAGAGAGGGGCCCCATACTCAAAAGGTTGAGAGAAGAATTCTTTAAGGCTGCCACGGAAATTCTTGACCCGGATGAGTTTCTATTAGCGCTACGTAGAGATATTGAGAAGCTCAATAACTATATTTTAATTATATCGCCATTTCTCAACAAGACTATGGTTGAGAAGTTTTGTAATCTCAGAGAAGTTGATAAAGCCTTAAGAGAGGGGAAGAAAATTGTAGTGGTAACAAGACCTGCACGCGTTCCCGAAGTTGAGGATCCAGGGGAGCACGCACTTTGTATGAGAATTCTGAGAGACCACGGCATTAAGGTGATTGAGAAAGAGAAATTCCACTTCAAGGCAGTAATAATCGATGACTCAATAATATACGTGGGGTCGATAAATCCGCTACAAATAGTAACTGTTAGATACATACCGGCAGACTATATGCTTAGATTCGTAAGCGAGGCTCTCGTGGACGAGATCGTCGAGAGATTCATCCCAGAATATCAAGACTGGCTAAAATGATCTGCGTAAGGTATTCAACCTCGTTCTTATCTTGATCAAGATTCTCGAATGCCCGCTAAAAACTTAATTACTTCAGAATACTGAGTTTGTTAGGGGGTCGCTTGCAAAGTAAACTCTACGAGTGTCTAAAGTGTAGAGATTCCGCCCTTAGTTTAATTAGGATTGTAAACTCTGAGGTTGAAATTGATCAAGTTATCGGAGGAACTCGTGGCACTGATTACATCTATATTCACGATAAAGGCTTATTCATAAATGTCAAATACCTAAATGGGTGTAAAGTAGTTGCTAGGAAGGAACGAGGACGTAAGAGGTATGAAGAAACCTATAGAGTTCCCAGAGACGTGCTCGAAGGCAAGTTACTTCTACATATAAGTTATTCAAATAAAGGATACGTCTATCCACGAGTTTGTATTATTGAAAACAAAGCTGTTAAATGCTGTGATTGCCCGCCACTCGAACAAGATGACGAGTTCATCATGCAGGTTGCATCTGTATTTAAACCTCTAGGAAAAGAGTCTGAACCCCTCAAGTTGTATCTAGGTATAGTCCCAAAATTGTCTAAAGAGATTTTCGATACAGTAGAGAGATCCGAGGCTCGAGAAATCTTCTTTGCAGGTCGTGCAGAGAGGATCAGGGAGGCTGTATATAGTCCAGGGCTTTCACTTCTCACGTCGATGTCTCTTATAACAGAGAGAAGTAGAGTAATGTCACTTCTAGCTAAGATGTCCCACGTTACAGAGCTTGCTATTATAGCAAAAATAGTAAAGGCTATAGATGGCGTATCCCTTACGGATCATTGGTGGATAGAATTTGTATGGAATAGACCATTAACAATAGTGAAATCTAAAATAACAGGTAAGGAATACACAATATTTTACCAACCATCAATACTTCCACCTATAATAAGAATGATCGAACCGACTGCCCCAGCGCACATGATACCAGACGTGGTAATCTTCGAAGGTAGGTTAGAGAACGTCGGGCTAGGTAGACTTCACGAGCTGTTAGAATCAGGTAACAGACCTCTACTAGCAGTAGAAGTTAAAACAGGTTTTCAACTCGTTAAATGGGAGCGATCAGATTATATGGTCAATCAGTTAAAAACATACAAGGAGTTGTTAAAGCCGAGGAGTTTTGCACTCGTGTCTCTTCGTGGTGTGGATCCCTTATTGAAAGCCTATTTGAAGCCCCTAAACATAGCGGTCTTCGAAAACATCATTAATGAAAACGTTCAAAAGGGATTCGAGAATTATGTTATCAAGGCCATAACTGTAACAAGCTAGCAAACACTCACTTGGAGTCAATATACCTGCAAGTCTCTTTTTGACTTTTATTCCTTAGCCTACGATAGTATTGATCAAGGATAGTTATCAGTTTATCTCGTAGTCCTTAAAGTCTGCTGTTTTAGGATCTAGAGAAGAGCTATTTTCTTCTAGAAATCTCGCTAATTTAGCCTTCACTTCATTTACATATTTTGCTCCTCGCCTGACTGGTAGAGGTAAGATGAATATCTCGAATCCTTTTGACTCTACTACTTCACCACAGTTCTTGGTCACTCTTTTCTCTCTCAACTCGCTAAATCCTAACATTTTCAGGGCTTCTAGAGCTGTTGATCCTAGGACAACTATCTTTTTGGCACCTCTAGTTCTAGCTAACTCTATTTTCGCTAATAGAAAGTTTAAGCAGTTATTAATGACCTCCAAAGGGATCGAGGCCCCACCGGTCTTTTTAACTCTGCACTCAACTGCATCTACGAGGAAATAACCTCTCTCTTGAAATTCTCGGAGACCCTCCTCTCCACCAACAGCACGTATTCCGAGAAACCCTAGTAGTCTCTCCCTGAGGAAATTACCCGTGTAGGGATAGTAGAAAAACGTCCTCTCGTCTCCAGGTGGAGACTCAGCTATAAACAGACACTTAATAGTATCGGGAACACGCCCCCCATAGACTCCATACTTAATATAAGGCTTTTCACCTACGTTAACAAAGCCGTTGAACACGATATTCTTACAGCGATCACAGCTCTTAATTTTCCCGATAAGTTCCTCTAACTCCATTTACAAAGCCCTACTCCAAGTTTCCATTTTTATATACAAATTAATTAATAAAAAGTAGAACTTACAGAACACCTATTAAATGAGAAAGGAGTTCCTCATGGAACTTCTATTTCTCGAGCAACTCCTTGAACCTGACGCGGTCAAACCCGTTCACGGCCTCTAGCTTCTCGTAGACTTCTCTGCAGGTGAGCGCCTTGAAGAGCTTACCAAACAACGCAGATATAAAGTCTTCTTTTAGCTCAGTATAAAGCCTCATACTCCACACTAGTTTCAGTTAAGATGTCAAAGGCGCTATAAAATGACTCCGCAGAGTCCACGTCCGCAAACCGTTTTGTGGGCTCACCTTTTTCCTGAGGGTGGTCTATGGTTGTAGCTTGGCTAATGGT
>Ga0080004_1101039_pt1 | contig 15616 bp, 15 predicted proteins | sample WasSprMetagenome_FD_69207 | JGI IMG/M metagenome (GOLD analysis project Ga0080004, IMG submission 69207) | Sulfidic aquatic microbial communities from Washburn Spring, Yellowstone National Park, USA - WS (SPADES assembly) (version 2) | ecosystem: Environmental > Aquatic > Thermal springs > Hot... | reverse complement strand
GTGGCTGAGGAGCTCTTGGCCATCCATGTAAATCATACTTCCAAGGGTTGGATGAACATAAACATCAACTATGGACGGACCTTTAACTAGAGTAGTACAAAATGGCTCTTTAACCTCAACCTTAAAACCTAATTCCTCAATTCTCCTAATTATTTCTTCTCTCTCTTCAGATTTAACCAAAACGTCAACATCAGCTGGAACATAACTTACAGGCTTAACAAGTTTAAAGAAAGCGAAACTAAAACCATCCAAATCTTTTGACAAATTCTCAACTAAACGAACAATATTTTCTATAGCTTCTTCTTGTGATTTCCTTAAAGGATCTTTAATATCAAGTTTAACGAGTAGCTGAAGAAGAACCTTATTTTTAAATGCAAGATCAATTAAAGAGTTAAAATCTACTTCTATCTTTTGACTATCTTCTTTTATAAGGTTGATGAGATGCTTTGTTGATCCTCTGCGCATACTACTTCAAGTTTTTGTCTAAAAATGCAAGAAGACTTTTCATCGATTCATCTACACTTCTATTTGTTGTATCAAGAGTTAAAGAGTTCATATCTTCCGCTAACTTTTCATAGAGTATAAGTTGCTTCATAATGAAAGATGGATCCATGTCCATTCTTCTCTCAATAAGCTTTTGAAGGTCTGCTTTAACATAAATTTTAGCTTTTGCCCTTAAAGCTAAAGCTAAGAGAAACCTTGCACTAATAGAACTAAGATAGCTAGGGTCATCTGTTGTTATAACAACCCAGACAAGAAAATCCGGAATATATCTTTCAGCTATAACTGTATAGCCCAAAAGGCTAGGTAACATAAATCTGGCAAGCAAAACAGGCAACATTGATATGAACTCTATTAGTTGCCACATTTTTTTCATATGACTTGGAATCGATATATTGTAGTAAGGATTATCCGAGCCTCTGAAAGTGGCGAACTTGGACAGAAACCTAGCTAGCAGAGAAGCTAACGTATGAGTGCCTCTCATCCAAGAGAGCTTCACCTTTAAGTTCCTACTTCTGAGCTTCTCTGCTAAAATCATAGTCATAGTTGTTTTTCCTGAACCATCTGGTCCAAAGAAGTAAATTATAGACATTCTAAGTCCAAGTGTAAGTAATGTGGAAGTTAGTGGCAAGGATCACAAAGTAGCGATGCAAGGTTGCTGTTCAAAGTACAACACAGGTTTGTTTGCAACGATGTGAATATACCCCAGAAAATGCTTTAGTAAAGAAGACTGTTGTGACAATCTTGTAAGGGCAGATCTTATTCGGCGCCGTGTCTTTCCATCGATTCCTAACCTTTTCAGAACGCTGTTAAGGATGTTGTAGGCAACCAAAGATCAAACACTTCAATCTTAATGTCGGAACTAATAATCCGTCCCAATTGGTAAAAGCCGTTTTGTGTAAGCTTTGTGAAACATGCCTATTCTACCTCTGGATATATAAAGGAGTAATCTGTTTCGTAATGGAACAATGATATTTGAAACCATGATAAGCGCCTTTGCTCTTTTTCAAAAATCCTTCTGTATTCCTTAAAAGCCTTAATTACTTCCGTCGTTGATCTGAAGTACTCCAACGCTAAGCAAGATATAACCGTCTATGAATTCACCTCTAAGAGGCAAGTTGCACACATCAGCAATTATTTATTGCTAATACTATTAATTTACGTATAAGCGATACTTTGAGACTTAGTATTGAGTCTAGCAACCTTAGTTCTCTAGGTTCTACTCCTGATACTCCTCTTTACTGTTACCATTTGAATCTGTGCTACATTAGTAATTTCCTTTAGAGCCTTTAGTGTGTACGCTTTGATGACTTGGCGAAGGTTCTGCCTTTCCATGGTACTTCGGGCTACTATTTCAGTGGATACTCTCGCGCTATATGGTTGGCAACCAAATAACAGTACTACTCTATTTATCCAATAACTAGGTATTATTGTAACGACTATTATTCTCAGCTCTTTTCTTAGCCAGTATTAAGATGGAAGGGGCAAGGCTAGCTCTCCGTGATAAGAAGGCGTCGATATAGGCCAAGATTCTGTAAAAAATAGTACGTGGAGCGCTTTCAAATTTTGTAGGTATACCTACTTGGTTTTCTACGCTAAAGCCATAGTATTCTAGCTGGAACTTCAACGCTCCAAGCGTATATAGTCTTATATGTTTACTCCCAAGCTCGGACGGTTTTTCGTCTATTTTAGGTTTTCTACCAGAAAACGAAATTCGAAAAGAGACTTCTGCAAATTCTGGATAAAAACCAAAAAGCAATAATATTCGATTCCTCCACGATGCTAAATTTGGAGTTGTGATCAAAAGGTATCCAAGGGGTTTTAAAACCCTGTTAGCTTCTCTCAGCGCATGATCGGTATCGACCAAATGTTCTAGAACCTCAACCATTGTGATAAAATCAAAATGAGCATCTGGGAAAGGTAATCTCTGACTGTTAAGATCCACTTTATGGGTTTGTAACCCCTTAGAAGCTGCTATTACTAAGGCCTCATCGGATATGTCAACTACGTGAATTTCTTCAGCGTTTAGAGCTTGGCCTATTTGGACTGTCAAACTTCCATCACTACCACCCATATCAAGATAACATGCTGCATTGATCCCTCTTTTTCTGATGAAAGATAATATGGCTTGTGAGGTAAGAGGTGAAGACCGACCAATGCCCGACACTTTTGACATGGCAATCGCTACCTTAAGATTGATTTAAAACTTCATTAAAGTACGAATGCAGGCTCGTCATTATGGTATTCCAATCAAACTCCATGGCACGCTCACGTGCCCTTAAGGAAATTTTATGGTAGGCTTCTCTATTATTCTCCCACAGGAGGTGGTATTTAATGATTTCCTTCACCATGACATCTAAATCATAAGGAGTAACCAAACTTCCTGTAATCCCATTCAATATGATGTCTCTGGGCGCGCCCGGTATATTGAATGCTAAGACAGGAAGACCACTACTCTGCGCCTCAAGCACTACATTGCCAAAGCCTTCGTATCTACTTGGAAACAGAAATAGATGAGACTTAGAATATAGTTCACGTAGTTCCTCGTCGCAGGGATGTCGCTTAAAGCTAATGTTAGCAGGATATCTTTTCTCGAGTTTTTCTAGTTGAAATCTTAACGCTGATGATGGTGCCATACCTCCAATAAGAATGAAATGTACGCCCTTGTCTTTTTTTAAGGTCTTGCTTATAATTTCCGGCATAAAATCTACGCCTTTTTGCCAACGGGAGCCAATAAATAAAACTGTGAAGTTATCAAATTTAAATTTATCATTTAAAGGGGTGAAAAGTTGTGTATTTACACCATTCGGAACATAGAATACCTTAATGCCTCGACTTCTAAGAATATGATAATCGTCTATGTTTATAGCATGATACCAGTTCTTTCGTTCTAATGGATTAAACGGTCTTATGTAGTTAAAGATATTATGTAATACATGACTGGTTCTTCTAGCTTTTGGTATGAATAGAGGCTGATGGAGACCTTGAATTAAAGGCTTCCTGGATTCCAAAATTAAACTCTTAAGCACTATGTCACTAAGTGGTCGTGGAAACCCATCCAGCCAGTAAAGTACATCGCAAGACTTTACATAACTTTTTAATACATTAAGTTTTGGTGTTATGTAAATACGTGACGAAATAGGTAATAGGGGGTTAGTTGAAAGGTATTCGATGTCATATTGCCTACATACTTTTCTTACTTTTGAAAGGTTTTCTGCATTATATCCAATAGTTGTTGTTAAGATAAAAATTTTCCAGCCATATCGCTCTTTAAGTCTAGAAGTAACTTCAAGAATCCAACGCTCTCCACCGGCCATCATCGATAGATGATACTCACTATAAATTAGCAGGTTGTTTCTCATAAATCTACTTCCATGCGTATAAGTATGAAGTATACGAATTTCCTTCCATTTTAAGTTGAAGGATATTGTACCCTAAGGCTTTCAAGAAAAAGGGTACTTTCTTCCTCATAATTTCACCATGTATTTCCATTGAAAGTTTGCAATCATTGGCTTCTAATGTTTTCCTAGCTCCTTTTAAAACCTCAAGTTCACTCCCTTCTACGTCGATCTTGACAAAATCTACACGTTTAATACCCAAGTTCATGATTAAGTTGTCAAGAGTTGTCATTGGTACCGTAATGCTTGGCCCTTCTTTCTTCATAGTTATAGAAGAGTGGCCGGGAAATCCCTTATGCAAAAATAAAGTTGCAAAACAAACTTTACTTCCTAAAGCAATATTCTGAGGCAACAGAACAGGGGAGGAACCTTTATTTCTTCTCTGAAAAAGTGCAATATTTGATTTAAGAAGTTTGAAGTTTTCTGGATACGGCTCTATAGCTACCACGATCCCTTCTTTCCCTAAAACCTTCGCGACTTTAAGGGTAAATAAACCAATATGAGCGCCGACATCTATTACAACACTACTAGGAGATGGATGATGAAATGTATCATAAACTCCTTGTTCAATCACATCAGAAATTATTGATGCATCTTCACTAAAGGGTCTCATTACAATATGTAAATCATTCACTCGTACAAGTACTTTTAAGTTACCTAACAATGAACCATATAAAATTTGAGAAATTGATGCCCAATTCTTTGCTCGATTCTTCTCTCCATTGAGTAATGTCACTAGCTCTGTAGCTAGGTACAGGATACTCTTGCCTACTAGATGCGCTATCTTATAACTTATGTGCATTTATTTTCACAGGCATTGGAAATTTTACTAACACATAACGTTTTAATTCTTTATCATCAATGTGCTTCCAATAAATCATCCTTAGCCTTCTTTCTTCAAGTATTTCTCTAAAATGTGATAGAACCCAGAAATATGCTTTAAGCATTAAAATAAACTCTGAATGTAATAATGCAGATATCATATCATGTAAGATGCGATACCATAAGTTAATTAGAATATGTTTTATGCTAAAATTTAAAAGTAAAAGACACATTCTGTTCTTATACATGTGATATACGCGGTATTTGGCCCTCCTAGGACCTGTTGTTCCCTCATGTAGTACATGGGTTGTAGTTGTGCAAACAATCTTATACCCTCTTAACCAAGCCTTAAGGTTAAAATCTATGTCTTCCGATGATATATTAAAGAACTCGCAGTAGGGTTTTACTCCACATCTGAACATCTCAGCAATATACTCTTTCCTAACTAGGTAGCAATGACCTCCTGTGCCCATACAAGGATAGTTCTTAGTTGGTGGTTGATTTATTGAATAAAACGTACAGTTGCCGTAGAGTAAACCGCCATAACCCAATCTACCATTTCTGGCAAGATCGATTGGCATCGCTATTGCTATATTTGGATCTTCTTTCATAGTCTGTACAAGCTTGGTAAGCCAGTCTGGATCTAAAGGTATAGCGTCATCCTCGATTCTTCCAATGTATTTTGCATCGCCATGTTGCAACGCTAAGTATAAGCCTATATTTAATTGATGTGCGGCTCCTTTATCCTCTTTGAGAGAAAAGTAATATGTTGGGACCTTAAACTTCAACTTTTTAATGATTTCTGCTATTTTCGTTGAAAGACAATCAATTACTATTATTTCCATATTCGGATACGCAGTCTTTTCTAGATTCTTTAAAATATCTACAAATAACGGAGGATCTCTGTAAGTGGTTATCAAAATAACAACTTTCTCTAAGTCTATCTTATCGAAATCACGGACATTGTCCACCATGGATAAACTCACATGCTACTATGTAATAGTTCTTGCTCAATAGAAAAAATGAAATTACGAAGCTTTCTTACTTTTAGTAAATTGATGGCTTTGCTAGTCAAAGAAACTTTATTATGAAGAAGTGCCTCAATGGCAGAAAGAGCTGCATAAAGCTCACTAATTCTGATAGGCCACTCGCCTATTTTTTCTCCGAAGTACCCCGTCCAAAGAGCATTTGCTATTAGATCTAGCTTGGTATCTGATTTAGGTGACAAGAGAATAGAACTCCTGAGACTAATGTCAAAAACTGATAGATCATAAAACGCAGGACCCTTACATGCTTTATGAAAATCGAAAAAGATAAAGTGACCATTTGATATCATTATATGCGTGAAATAGGCCTCTCCATGTAAATTAGCCGTTTTAAAAATCTCATCTGATTCATAACCATTAATATATTCAAGTTCTATTTTGTGACCTAAAATACGCCTTGATTTTTTTGCTATTTCTGTTTTCAGATCCCGCCATGAAGATGGGAGATTGCTTTCATTCAACCCTTTAAGTTGGAGGTTGTGAAGTTCTCTGAATGCTTCTCCAAGCTCGTAAAAAACCCTTAGAGCATCTTTATTACTAGATAGGAGAACATAGTTAACGACTTTTTCGAGACTCTGACCTCTAATATTCTCCATCGCTAATGTTGCGAGACCACTAATTTTAGTTAACTTTAGAGGTCTTGGAACCGCAAAGGTTTTTGGGTTCATTATTTTAATCTGAGAAAGTACTTTAAACTCATACTCAGCTTCATATGAAAGACTATAAATCTTTAAGAAAAGGTCTCTATGCGCAACGAAGCTTCTTGTTTTTGTTGTCCTGAAAAGTCTATTTCTTAGAAAATGAGAAAAATGTGAATTAACCACTACCAGCCAAATTTTTAGCATATATCATATGACCTTTTATCTGAACTTTAAAACCGCTTCTCTTGATTTTTTTGAATAGACCATCGGATCGTGAAAGCTCAAGCTGAGCTTACCAATCTTTTGTAAATATTCGTCCGGTGTATTCATGAAAATTTCATATTCTGAACCCTCGCAATCCATCTTTAGGAAGTCTATTCTTTCTAAGTTATTCTCATCAAAGATTTCCTTTAGAGTCACATATTTCACGCGGAGCTTACTTGGCTTGTTGCCTAAAGGTTTATAAAGATTGGTCATACCTAGATCGTCTGGAGAATAATAAATTATCCTTTCACCATGGATCCCTGCTACTGCATAGTTAAAGGCTGTTACGTTGACTAAATTATTTAATTTAATATTTTCCAAAAGCATCTTAAAATTTGCAGGCAATGGTTCGTATGCCAATACCTTCCCACTTTTAGCAGCCCTTGCAGCAAAAACAGTGAAATCACCTATATAAGCCCCAATGTCTACAACAATATCATGCCTTTCTATTTCAAAGCCTGGAGGTGTATAAAGTCTGTGGATATATACATATTCAATCATCCAATAGTCATTTTGCTTAACTCTAACTATGAATTTATCACCATTCCTTAAGTATAAAACAACTTTTTCTGGTTTAATTAAATGTCCACGTACTAGGAGGCATGTATACCAGTTCCTAAAAGTTTTAATCGTGTTAAATGCGGTGGAAAACTTTCTAATCATTAACATACGTGGATCGCTCGTTCTCAACTATTTCTTTAATATATTCTTGCATTGTCAGTGTTTGAAAATGTTTGCTTTTTAATGTATTAAGAATTCTCTCAAATATTTCAGCACGATTCTTCTCGCTAAGACACCTATTACTGTGAAAAACTAGCGAGATAGCTATAGATTGCCTTTCGTTAGCTGGGAGTACAATAGCTCTAGTAATAAGTTTATAAACGTTTGCTAAATAATCACTATAGCTATAACTATGCCTAATGCTAATATGACATGCAAACAAAGATAAACGATTCCTTAAATTAGGAAATGATCTGATTAATAGCTGTACTGACGGAGGATAGTCAATTAAAGTTATTGGGATTCTATATAAATCATTTACTACCTTGGAAGTGTTGAACTGATCTACGGTTCTTGCACAGCGATACCCCGCCTTTATAACAAAGTTTCGCAACTTCGCATTATAAATTCCATACGGATAAACGAATGTTGTTATTGGTTTCATAGTAAGCTTTTCTAGATAAATACGCGACTAATACAACCCTTGATATGCGATGAGGGGGTTAGTCTCCAACAACCGCACCATATTCAAATGGCTAACTCCATGTGAAGCTATCTCCCCCACTGAAGCTAGTTTTAGAACTTTATTCTTCAATAATCCCAAATTCTTTAATGGAATAGCGAAAGTTGCTTTTAAGCCCCTTTCGGCTAGCATATCTGCAACTATTAAATCTTCTTTGTAACCATCATCAAAAAATAAAAGGATTGGAATTTGCACCTCTAAGACTCCCACCAAGTCAGGATTTCTTAGCAAGCACTATAATGAAAGATGAAAGCGAAGGTGGTAGTAGTCCATCGATAACTCTGAGTAACTTCTGCTTATAGCTTTATGACATCGACAGCCGTCACAAGATCAAAGTATTGATCTGGATAAGGTAGTTTATCATTTAATAAGTCTACTTTTTCAGTCCGTATGATGGCGGGAACTTTTGATAGGAGTTGAGTATCAATATCTACTCCATAAATTTCCTCCGCTCCTACCGTTTTGGCTACTTGAAGCGTAAATTTTCCGTCATAACAGCCAAGATCAAGATATCGACGGCATGAAATTTTATGCTTTAAAAGCATCCGAAGTACACGAAAGGGTCAGCACCTTTCATTTTATAAATTTCTTCCTTTATCATCATTAAGCTAACCTTAATAGTTCCGTTCATATGGCTTGTTTTGTCTATATTCGTTAAGACCTTGAATTAACCCTAACATGATCCCCCTTATGCCCCTTAATATTACCTTGAGCTTCCTCGTTCTGATACTCCATAGTAAGGCTTCAATAGCTGTATAAAGTAATTGTGGCAAGAGATATATCCCTACTATGTCTAAGTGCTTTGCGTATACATATATTTCTGTCAAAAAAAGTCCTTCGAAGTGTTGTGGCGGTTTAGTTAACCATTTTAATCTATAATTCTCAATGTGAAAAGCTTTTGTGTTGAAGTTTGCTAAAATACTCCAACCTTTTTTGCGCATTCTAAAGCCCAAATCGTAATCATCGCTTCTCATAGGCTCTCTTAATTTTTCATCATAAACTGTAGGACCTATACTAAATATTGCGCGGCGTTTAAATATTGCACATGTAACGGGTAATGTAAATGCTTCATAGAAACCTCCTATATACTTTGATCTTTTAGGAAATAATGAGCTAGGTATTGACAGTCTACTTAAAAGTGTGGCAACAAACGCTAACGACCTATGAGTGTAATACGCACCTTCTTTCCAAGGGCTTTCGCAATTTGAGAAGATACACCCGCATGATTTGGGGGCAATATTGAAGCTTTTCACGAGTTTTTCCAGCCATCTTCTTTCCAATATCATGTCATCATCAAGTATTGCAATTAGATCGCCTTTGGATAGGCGTAAGCCCTGATTAGTCGTCTTGCATCTATTCCAAGCATTAGTTTCAATTACTATAGCATTATCGTACTCTTGAAAATATTTTCTCACGAGCTCCTTCACAGCATGATAGTTCGTTTCCGTCGCAATTATCAACTCAAAATTTTTGAAGGATTGCTTGGAAAGAGATTTTAATGTTTTTGCAAGCAATACTAATTTTTCCGTCGTACCAGTTGTTCGTATAATTACTGATACTTGCTTCATTTAATCAGCTCACGCTTTCGAGTAAATCGACTAATTTCTTTGCATGTATAGTCCAAGTATATTTTTCACGACACAATTTCCAAGCTTCATACCCCATTCTCCAAGCCTTCCTTTCATCATGTAGCAGTTCCTTAATGTACTCGACATATTCATTTCCCTCAAAGAAGAATCCCTGAATTCCATGAGAAAACAATTTAGAGGCTCCCACATCGGCAGTAGCTATGATAGGTGCACCATGACTAGCAGCCTCTAGCAGAGGGAGAAAAAAGACTTCTCTTGTCATAGAAATGAAAAACCTGCAATGAGTATATAGTTCCTCTAGGATATTCCAAGGAACATTTGTAAATATGCGATAATTTTTCAAACCGCTTTCCTTTATATCCTTCAAAACCTTCCTTGTAGTCCAATGCATACTACCAGCAAATACTACTCTAACGTTCCTGTCTACAGATGCAATCGCTTTTGCTACTTTTCCAGTTTCTTTTCCTATAGAGAGCCGCTGGACGCACAATACATAATTGCCTCTGCTTGAGGGCAATTTTGGCAATGGGTCACAACCTGGATAAATGATGGTAGGATTGCGCTTATAAATCTGATTAATGTAACTCCTCAAATTTTCAGATGTTGTCAAAAGAATATCAACATTTTTGAGAATGTCGTACGATTTGTCATGTATAACGCTATTAAACAACATCTTACTAAGATGCGGAAATCCGTAAGGCGGAGGAATGGTTGGATTATGGATCATTACAGCTAGATTACAGTTATAGGTGTTTTTTAGCTTTATCGCGTCGTAAATTGGGCCTAGATTGTGGCAGATTATCCAGTCAGGCTTAAAGCCAGATGGAAGTTTTAATTTCCCTATAACACCAGTAAACTGAGCTAATAGATTTCCAGAATAGTTTAAAATGTATCTGGGAAGGGGGATATTGATTTTGGTGTTAAATGTAAAGTTTCGTTCACCAAAGAATTCATCTTGATAAGGTATATTAAAGCCAGTAATTAAAAATGTTTTATGCCCTAACCTTTCTAAACTTTCACTTTGCTTAATAGCTACTTTAAGAACACCACCAGCCAAACCCTCGTTTACTAGTTGAAGGACATTCAAGGATAAGTACCTTTGAAAATTGTATATCTTCCGCTATCATAGAAAACACTTATCGACTCAGAAGAAAGGTGTGACGTAATATTAGGATACCACCACTTAGGCCAAATATACATTATGTTTCCCCTCACGTCACGGCCTTCGATTACACGTTTTACTTCTATTCTCAATAAGTCGGCTCCTGCGATATAGTATTTATGTGTATTAATATTTTCGATTACTTCTAAATATTCAAATAAAGACCCGATTTCATATGATGTGAGCAAATTCTCGCTAGTGGGAATCACTTTGACCAAAAAACTAGCTTCTGTATAATCCTCCATCTTTGGTGTAAGATCACCAGACCAAGTTCTAACATGAGAAATCATAGGATCCGATGTAGCCACCCAAGTAGATAAAACCAGTAAAGCTATAGCAGTAATGCTCACAACTCTAGAAGACTTTAAAACTCTTTCTCCGGTTGTTGCTGCAGCAGGGATTAGAAAGACAAGAGCTGGATACATGGCACCTTGGAAGCCTACCTTAAGCATAGCAACAAGTAACCCCCAAAAGGAGAATATTGCTCCAACAGAGTACAGTATGAGTATAAAAGCGTTCTCCACTGTTTTTCTTTCCAAGACGCAGTAAATTGTCAAAGCCGAGGCCATCGCCACTGAGGTAGTCCAAGCATAAGCATTAACCGGACTGACCGATAGATCGTATACCGGTGTAGCCGCCTCTGAGGAGGACACGTAACCAAACATTGTCAATACAAAACTTTTCAAGCTGAGTAATATCTGCTCCGAATAACCAGTGGTATATATAGCTCTAACTAACGTTACTATAGCAAAAAGTTTGAAAGCCATATAGAACAATTTACTCTCAAAAAGGTTCGGCCATATCTCGTTCTTAATAACTCGTTTAGCTAGATAACTGAACATAACTATGCCTAAGGGAAGAAGCACTCCAATTGCTGCAGAAGGATGAAATAAGATCGCTACTGTATAACTTATGCTGGCCATAACTATATTAGAGATAGAGAAGCCATTAAAGGCCTTGATTAATGTTAATGCAATTATCAACACGAGAAAGTTTCCGATCCATTTTGGCCCATGATATATAATGTTAGCTGGTGGAGTTGAGGCAAGTATAAAGATGGCAAGAGCCCCTGCCACCTGACTGCCAGTAGCTCGCTTAGTTAAGCTATAAAGGACGAGATCGTAAGCTACTATGAAGGGTAGATAAATAGTCCAATCGCTCAGCTTGCTGATAAGGGGAATGGATGTTATCATCGAGACCGCATTATGTAGACTTACATCCAGAGGGAAAGGGTTGTAGGCGGGGTTAAGGAAGTTCCAGGATGTTTCCCATCGCCCCTCTAAGTTTAGTTTTGCTATTGCGATTGTTCTCTCATTTATGCTTGTGGCGGACGGAGGTGAGTAGAGAAGAGTAAGGTGATATAATACCATAGAGGCTAACACAAGTCCTTGTATCTTATTAGAACTCGACGATAGACGAAGAATATACAACAGTAGACTCACGATAAATAGAAGCAAGATAGGATACATTGAGGATGTTCCAAATGACGTTGCATGCAATAAGAATATAGTTAAGGCTTCCATCAAGAATAGGCTGATTATTACAACACTTAACGTTATGCTATGAGTTGATTTTTTACACTTTTTTATGGTTCTCTCTGAAAGTACTAAGAGCGCCAAGTAAACTGGGATCGTAATCGTCGTGAATAAGATGAGCGCTTTTGAGAAAGTCAAGCCCAATATCATTGCATGTTATCCTGCTTGGCTAACTTTCATGGCATCATCATAGATTTTATTCAGCCTTAAACACACCTGCCTCCACGTCAACAATGATTTTTTAATGCTCCGCAACTGCCTATGCATATTCGCGAGCAGGTCGTCATCTTTCAGTAGAGTTACTACAGCCCTGCTTAACGACGATGGATCATCAGTTGGTATCAGTATACCTGTTTCCATATGTTTAACTCTATATGGCATCGCTCCAACACCCGTGGTTACTATTGGAATTTCCCTTGCATAAGCTTCATCAATCACTAATGGGTATGCTTCTCCAAAGTGCCGTGTAGGAAAGACGAAAACTCTAGACGCATCCAAAAGGGATATTTTTTCATCCTCGTTAATATAGCCTAAGATCCTCACCCTGTCTTCTACTTTCAACTTCTTAGCAAGCATAAGTAGGTGTCTCCTGTAAGCTTCTGAACCTCCGCCTGCTATAACTGCTACGAAATTATTAACTTTACTAGTAATAAGCGGTAGTGCCTTAACCAGAACATCCAACCCCTTAGATGGGTGAATTCTTCCAACGTAAGCCATGACGTTCTCCTCATAAACATTATATTTCTCTCTAAACAACTTCTCGTCCTTAGGTTTCATCAGATAACTCTCATCTATACCATGAGGTATAACCGTAGATTCGACCTCGTATTTCTCTTTAAGAAGCCGCTGGTCCCTCTCGTTTAACGTTATAGCTTCATCAACAAACTTTGCAGCTTCATGTTGAATTCTCTCTTGGTAGCAACTGCCAAATAGTCTGATGATAGGGTTTAGGTGGAGCTTTAAGTAGTCTAAGGCAAGGAAGTCCATGACAATGCACCTACCCATTCTTTTGGCTCGTTTTGCCAAGAGTATGTTGAACAATGAGTTCTGGCCGTGGACGTGAATCACATTGGCCTCCCTAAGCAGACTTTCACAAGATTCCCTAGGAATTGTGAGATCGGGATAATGTAACCTCCAAGCTTTAACTCTATGTATGTGAACGCTGTTTAGCTCTTCCTTAAAAGCTCTATTCTCAGCTCCATAATGACTCGTAATTATATGCACTTCATGGCCTAACTCAATCTGATGCTCAGCCATTTTTTGAACCGCTCTTTCTATGCCGCCTAGCACTGGGTAGTAGCTATGTGCCACATGCACGAGAATCATACCTTTTTTGCTCTACCACCTACTATTGTGTTGAAAAGGGAATTCTGGCTAAACATGTGAACAATATCGGCGTTTTTAAGAATATCCACTGGGCAGTCTAGGGGGTATGTTAGATCTGGGTAGCCTAGCCTTAGGCTCCTAACTCTATGCACATGCACTCTGTTGATTACTTCCTCCCTAGGCCTGCCATCAGCACCGAAAGTGCTGGCAACTACATGCACCTCGTGCCCTAGTTTTGTCATGTTCTCGGCCAAGGCCCTAACCACGTTCTCAATCCCGCCAATCATGGGCCAATAATGATGTGCTACGTGAACTATCTTCATTTTATTGGTTCGCTAGTTCTCTATATAGTTCCTCGTACTTTGGTAGTATTTTATTCCATGTGAATTGTTGCGCCCATTCCCTAGCTCCCTGGCTTAGTTTTTCCCTTAGTTTTTTATCCGTTAATAGTGTTGCTATTGCTTCTGCATAGTCTCTTGGGTTGGGTTTTGCCCATAAGCTTGTCTTGTTTGGCGGTGCGGTGTATAGCTGGCCTCCCTCACCTGTTATTACGGCTGGTGTTCCGTGTATTCCTGCCTCAAGTAGTGTTATTCCAAAGGGTTCGTAGAGTGATGGTAATGCGTATACCGTACCCTCCATGTAGAGTCTGTGCTTCTCCTCCTCACTAACCTGACCTAGGTACCTAACCCTCACGTTCCTCTTTCTTGCGTAGTTGACAATGCTTTTTGCAAGTCCCTCATCTGGTCCTGCTAGTATTAGTTCTGCTTCCTTGACATTTTCCGCTACGTAGGTCACGGCTTTGAGGAGTAGGTTTAGGTTCTTTGACCTGCTTATCCTGCCCAGGTAAAGCACTTCGTAGTCTCTTTTGGCGTTCTCGTTTATTATGCATTTATCTTCCTTAACCCCGTTTGGTATGATAATAGCCTTGTCACTTAGCTCTAACCTCCTTACTTTCTCGGCTTCGTGTTGTGTCAACGCTATGTACCTGTCGTAGGACCTCAGGTAACTCCTACCAAACATATCGAAGAGCCTGTGGTAGGCCCAAGTAATCAGCCCTAGCTGATTAAGTCTATGAAATGGTGCATGGCCATGTAGGATGGTTTTGAACCTCGATTCCCTCCTAAGCCTAGCCATTTGGATTACATGGGGGTGCCTCCAGACGTGTACGTGGATTACATCGAGCCTGAGTGATTTAATTACCTGTGGCAACTCTACACTGTATGTTCCATACGACCAAGTGAAGCTAGGCTTGACTCTAATCACGTGAACTCCATTGATGTTTTCCTCCTCAGGTAAGGTATTGAACCTGCTGTTTCTAAGCCTATTGTAGGTTACTACGTAGGTTTCATAGCCTCTCGAAGCTGTGTATTCGGTGATCCTTTTAACTACTTCCTCTACGCCGCCAATTATGGGTGTGTAAAACGGAGCTACGTGCGCTATTCTCATAGAGCTGTGAAGGGCTTGAGTATCTCTCTGACCTATGGAGGTAGCTGTAGTATTATATAATAAGGAGTTGTAATGATTATCCAACTCGGCAATAATAATAAATCCATGCTTGCTTAAGAATCTGTATAGAAAGTTTAACTTTTTATAACCTAAGATTTTTCTTGGCTATTTTGTTCGGAAATTCTTTTTTTAACAGTGTTGACTTCTAAGTTGAGAAGTCTGGAAATGAACCAAATATAATTTGAAGAATTGAGAAGTTGAAAAAGGTGATATAAAAAGCGTTTTTGGATGTTTTATTAAGTACCTCATTGTATCTATACTCATGTAAAGCTTGAAGCTTTTGATTTTGTTTAGCATCTTTTATTCTTAAGCTGTCAAGAAGTAGTTAGAAGGATGTTCTATTGTGTAGTCATAGTTCTTTAGTGAACTTTCAATGTTTTCTTCACCAGAATGAAGTTCTACCACTAATTTTGGTTTTTGCTTTAAAGTTTCAGTAGCTCCTTTAAGTACGCTCACTGCAGATCCTTCAACATCTATTTTTATTAGTGTTTTTCTTGAGACATTTAAATGTTCACTCTTTAAAATCGAATCAAGTCTAGCTCCATTTGCAATAACTTTATTTGCACCAGGAGTACACTTACTG
>Ga0080004_1237045_pt1 | contig 15617 bp, 24 predicted proteins | sample WasSprMetagenome_FD_69207 | JGI IMG/M metagenome (GOLD analysis project Ga0080004, IMG submission 69207) | Sulfidic aquatic microbial communities from Washburn Spring, Yellowstone National Park, USA - WS (SPADES assembly) (version 2) | ecosystem: Environmental > Aquatic > Thermal springs > Hot... | reverse complement strand
CACAGCTTCTCCCACGAATCGCCATATCGATCACTCATGTACTTTATCCATTCGTCTACTGTTGGTGCAGTCACCTCGACTATAGTCATTCTGTTTCTTAGTGGTTTTGGTAGTGGTCTAACGATCTCAGACCACTCTGGCGGGTTTCCGGCCAATATGATTTTGATGTTCTTAGACAGTCTCAGCTGGAAGCCAGCCTCTTTCTCCAATATCAAGCTGTAGTACATTGAAATTTGATCATCTCTCTGCACATTGGTTATCTCGTCGACGAACAGAACACCATAGATATCCGGCAACGTTAAGATCTTCAGCACTTTGGGTGGCAGAAACTCTACGTATTGTGATCGCTCTCTTGGAATGCCGAGATCCTCAGGGAAAATGTGCGGAGCGACAACTCTAAGGTACACGTAGTACTTGCCGGGATTCTTGAATATCTCCTCGATCAATTGATCATCAGCTTCTCTAAGATCGACGAAGTACTTGTTAAGTTCTTTAGCCTCCTCTTGGGTCTTTTGCTTGATTATCTCGGTTTTACCTATCCCTGGCGGCCCAACTAGTAACAAGCGATCCAACAGCTTAATCTCTGTAACCCTCACCATAGAGATCCCCCGAAAAACAATATTACGAGAGTATTACGAGAGTAGCAGGTAGTCTGGGAGTCGAATTTTAATGTAACCCACGCTCTTGCCCCCTGAAAAAATACATTTATCTGAAAGCTCTAAACAACCTCAGGCCCCCGAAAAAGGGATTAGGATCTATTTAGGATTCAGCGGTACAAGAGGCGGGCACTAGCTATCAGCTGTCTAGTCCTCTCGATCTCGTCTTTCACCGCCTTGATGCCCTCGTCTCTCAGATACTCGTAGAACAGCTCAATTCTTATTTTCACGTCTCCGATCTTGCTGTTGAGCCATTGCTCGTGGTACTGTCCAAAACATTGCTTACGCATCTCATCTTCTAGGCTGTCGCATAATCTCCACAAAGCCTCCCTTAGCGTCAAATACTCGTTGTATAGTTTCATTGTCTTTGTCAAGTACGCCTTGGTAAGCCTAACTAGAGTCTCAAGATCATAGTCTCCCATGTAGACCCCCGAAAAAGGTTTATAGAAGAAAAAGGAGGACTAGAGCTACTGCTTGAGCTTGAAATACATTCTAATAGACTTCTCGATCAGCTTCTTCTCGATTCTCTGCTGTCTCTCTCGCTCTCTCTCCTTCATCAACTCGTGATTTTGTGGTTTTATATATCTCCAGTCTAGTAGTAGTAGCCGTCTTTCTTTGTCAATGGTCACGACTACGTAGAGCTTTCTCGTTCTCTTTCTGTACCGCAACGTTAGTGGCACCCTAAATTCGTTAGCGTTGGCAGTATAATGCTTAACGCGTCTCAGCACCTCGCTGATCATTTTTTCTGGATCTCTCTCGGGGAAGGGTAAGGAGTTTAGCTGGGAAACTAAGTTTATAAACTCTTCTAACTTCATCCGGGACACCCCCGAGGAAAAAGGGCTAGGAGAAAAAAGCTACTTCGAGATCGGGACTGGTACAACAATATCAGTAACTGGAGATCTCCAGAATACCGCGGTGCTACTGACTTTTACTCGGGGGTCACCTCTGCGGTATTTTAACGCGAGATTGCCGAGCTCAATCCAAACGTATTTGTGGTTTACTACCGCTCTCACAGGACACCCCCGACCGCCCCCCGGCCCCCCGCGCCCCCGGGTCTCGCCCGGGGTTGACCCGGGCACTCCCCGGGGTGGCGGTTTCCTAGCCGGGGGACACCGCATCGCGGGACACCCCCTCATCTGAGCCCCCCCGAGTGTCCCCCAACCCGTCGCCGGGCTGGGGCTTAACCCGGGGACAGCCCGGTCGCCACGACCACGAGGGCCGTGGCGACCGTCGGAGCCTAGTGGGGGCACTAGGGATCCGGCCGGCTCTCTGGGTAGCCCCGCAGGGGTCGCCCTCCGCCCCGCCACCGCGGAGTCGCCTCCGCGGTGGGAAGGCGGCAGTCGGGTCACCCCCCGTGATGGCAACGTTGGCAGAGCCCTGGCGCCCGCCTTAGGGACGGCTCCCCCAGGGGCCCGCTCTGTTGCCAGAGCGGGCTCCCCTCTCCGCGGGCTCTCAGAGAGAGCCCGCGGGGTAGCGGCGGGGTCACCTCATCCCCGGGGGCTTCGCCCCCTGGATCCCTCCGGGGGCACATCGGCCCCGGTTCATCGGTCGCCGCCCTGGCAAGCGCCAGGGCGTTTGCCAGGGCGTTTAGTGTCTTTTGGGGGCCGGGTCGCTCTATCGGCCCCCCCTCCCGAGGATCCGGGTTCATCGATCGGGCGCTTGTACGGCAGATCGCTGTTCTTCGGCATGTGTCAGCGTATAGCTTAAGCCTTAGCGTGTAGCTTGTCTAGCGCTATGGTGCGACTTACTCCTCGATCTCACCCCTCATTCCTCGGGTGATCCCTAGCCCGATCCTACGAGATCGGGCTAGTTCATTTCCATATATATATATCCCATTGATCATATTTAAACCCCAATTTTTGTATAAAGATATTGAAATACTTCAAGAATATTTGTATAATCAATTGTTCGAGTAATACAGTTCTCGTAGTGATCTTGTTTTTCAATGTAAAAACAAAATATTATTTTGTCTCATTCCTGATTTACGTGAATCACGGAAACAGGCAACTAAGCGTTAAAAAACAGTACCAAATGAGTATGTGAGTTAAAGGCGTGAGGGAGTGGTTTTCTTTAAAAAAACAATTTAGTTTGAGATCTGTTTTGACCTTGCTACTCTATTGGTTTTAGACCGGATATTACCGACCTGACGAACGATAGTGCTGTGTCCTTGTCCACAGTCACGCCGAACATCTTGGCGCAGTACTTTACGACCCAGGCGGCGAGCCTTGTCTCGATGTCGCTGATCTTCGCCTCGTAGTTCGCAGGCATTCTGTCCCATGCAGCTTCGTACATCTTCGTCCTGGCTGCTATGAAGCCGGCCAGCTTGTACCTCTCTATCGCTCTGCTCTTGGAGTTCTTGTACTCGTTTATCATCATCTTGTGCTTGACGTAGTACGTCACTATCTTCTTCAATAATGCTAGTTGAGACGCTGTTAGTCCAGGTATGGTCGGGGCTGCCACCTGACCCACCCCACGCTACATACAGCAGACAAGCCTTATTAGCCTTTGTCCCAACAACATACTAACAGCGTCAGACAGGTGTCGCTGGTGGCGAAGAAGACGGCGAGGGTCACGGTGAGGCTCGACCCGGAGATGGCGGAGTTGCTAGACGACTTCTCCAGGTTCCTAGGGGTGAAGAAGTCTGAGTACGTGAGGTATGCGATACTCTTCGCGAGGGTGTTCCACGACCCGGAGCTCAGGCTCGGCGACGCGCTTAAGGAGCGTTACGTTGAGCTATTGAAGAGGGATCCCGAGTTAGTGTTGAATCTACCGCTAATAGATGTCTTAAAGCCCCTGAGGCAACTAGAGGTATTCATTAAGCTAGTGGAGTCGACTGATTAGACCTCTACTGGGGCCTCAATCCCCAGTGCCCTAGATGCGAGGTGTATATATGTCATAGTAGTCCTCGGGTCTAAGTGACCCATGAACTTGGCTAACGTCACGATATCAACTGGTCTACCCTCCCTCAAGTACTTAATTACTATGTTAGTTGCTCTACTATGTCTTAGTACGTGGAAGCTGTATTCTTCGGGGTTTAAGCCGGCTCTTCTAAGTGCCCTCTTAAACCTCAGCTGTATTGACTTAGGCGATATGCAGAATATCTTGTCGTCTGGGCACTTGGTTGTCTCTATGTGCTTGTTTAATATTTGCCTTGCGTAGTCCGGTAGCCTCAAGAGATACCTGTTCACTGTCTTCTTGTGTTTGAGCCTGTATACTGCTATGTCTCCTGTTTCAGGGTTGTATTCGCTCCTCTTCAGCAATAGTAGCTCAGTTAGCCTTAGTGCGAGCTCGTACGCTACGACTAGGTATGGGTCTCTGTCTATAATCCTCTTCACCACCTCCTCCGGTAGCCACACTACTCTGCCTGACCTGTACTTTGGTATTGGAACCCACTTCGCAACGTCTTCCCTCCCAATGTACTCCATGAACTTTGCTATTGCGTAGCATCTGTTTTTGATTGTTCCATCGTTGTATTTGAGCTCTTCCTTCATGTGCTTTACGTAGTTGAAGACGTCCTCCCTGGTTATCTCCTCGGGCTTCTTCTTGACCCACTCTAGGAAGTGGTGTATGTATCTGGCTGACTGGTACGCCGTGTTTTCTCCTCTCCCCTTCATCACGAGGTACTCGTAGAACCTCCTGGCCTCCGGCCTCATCCAGTCGACGTTAACCACGCCTCAGCCCCCCTAGCTTCACCTTCCAGTATCTCTTCTTGCCCCACTTCGTGTCTGGGTACTTCACCTGCTGCGGGTGGAACCACGCCGGGTCGTCTACCCTCTCGGGCACCACCGCGTAGTACCTCTTCATGAAGTAGCCCCTGCTCGGCGGCTCCTCCCTGACAAGCCTTATCAGCCCCGCCTCCTTCAGCAGCCAGAAGTACCTGACGACGTTCAGGTACTTCACGTCGGGCTTGACCCTCTTGAAGCACTTGTAGAAGTCGTACGGAGACCCCTCTCCAACGGCTAGCAGGTACTCCCTTATTGCCAGGCCGGTGTACAGCGTTGTTATCTCTGGGCACACCTCAGAGCTCTCGCCCTCCTCCTCGGCCATGTCGCCACCCGCACGGATATTAGGGTCTTGGGGGCTTTTAACAGTGGGGGTTTGGGTGGACGAGCGAGTCGTGCCCGCACTGCTGTCGTGCGCCCCGCTACTCTTCGTCTTAGGGGTCTTGGTCGCGAAGGCGTTCGGACACGACCCGAGGATCACAGAGGAGGAGAAGGAGAAGATGATAAAGGCGGTCGCAGAGTCCGACTGGGCTAGAGCGCTCGCCAGGAGGATGGCGACCACGCCAGAGGCTCAAGAGAGGGTCGCGTACTACCTAGCCAGGTCGCTGGTCGAGGGCGCTCTAAGAGCTGGTATGTAGGTTGAAAATACTATCTTGTACCCCTCACTCCCCACCCTTTCTCAGCAGATGGCGGTTCATCGCGTTTCATATCTATCGACCCCGGCTCTACACCAGTCGTCGAGCGTGCTCGTAGTAGCGCGTTCTAGTTGATGGCGAATGCTACACGCGATCTAGGGCAATGATAGGCGATCGACGGTCATTACAGGCCACATCGCAGCCATCGCTACGTTAGTGCTAGTGTCTGAGTACCCAGCAGTAGTTGGGTACCCAATAGTTGCGGTTCTTTAACTGGGTACCCAACGGTATATAAGTGTCAAATCCATATGTGTATCACGGGTGTCTGGGTTGTCGTCACCTTACTCGCTCGAGGAGCTTGAGGGCATTGTAAAGAGCGCGCAACACTTCGTCAGGGTCTACAAGGAGGGGAAGAACCTCAGGATAGACGTGGACAGCCAGACCATAAGGGTTCCGTACAACGAGGAGTGGCACAAGAGGCTCTCTGAGCTCGCCAAGGAGGTCAGGGCCAGCCTAGGCATGGGCGCCGCCAAGGTCAAGCCGTCAGCGGCGACTGCATCTGACGTGTCTCACTTCTACACCGCCGTCAGGGGCCACAGGCCTCTCGTTGAGGACTTGATGCAGAGGCTCGCCTGGGCTCAGAGGGCGTTCCTCAACATAGGCAGGGACACTTTCCTGACCGTCCTGCTAGCGTCCGGCGAGGATCCGAAGAGGATACCCGAGATAGTCCACAAGTTCTCCAGCGAGGACGAGCTCCACAACTACGTAATGGATAAGCTCTTCAGCATGGTATCTGCTAGTAGGGAGTGTGCCGAGTTGCCGTCCATTAAGGAGCAACTGTGGGACAGGGAGGTCAGGCTCGCGCTACTAGAGGAGAGAATTGACGAGCTCTACGACCTCTACATCAGGGTCAGGGACGAGATATCGAGACTCAAAACGAGGTACGACCTGGCGCTCTCCCTCATGACAGACGAGCAACGCGACACTCTGAACAGAATATTAATGGTCGTTGAGGAGTCAGCGGCCGAGTCAGAGAAGACGGCTCCGGAGGAGTCGGCTGGGGCGGGTGAGTCCGAGTGAGCGAGACGAACCCGCTCATTGAGGTCGCCGTGGCGAGGATATCCAAGAAGCTGAACCTGCCCCCAGACCAGGTCAGGGCCATAATCAAGCCGCTCTTCGAGAAGAAGGACGTGGTGAGGGAGTACGAGGAGCTCGCTAAGAGGCTGGACGCTCTCAGAGACCTCTTCGCCAAGTTGCCCGAGGAGGCGAGAGCCCACGTCCTCACTCACATAATTAGGAGCGAGATAGCGAAGTCCACTAAGCCAGCTGGCGGGCACGCCTCGGACGTGGCGATTGTGAGAGACTTGCTGAGGGGCATGGGCGAGGATCCCGAGGTGAAGTCCCTGAGAGACGAGGTCAGGGTGCTGAGAGACCTCGTCTCCAAGCTACTGGAGGAGCAGGCGAAGAGGAGCGTCGCCGAGGAGTTCAGGAAGGAGCTGGACGTGCTGAGAAAAGAGCTCGACGAGCTCAGGAAGCTCTTCGAGGCCAGGCCCCAGCAACAGCAACCGCCCGTTCAGGAGGAGATCAGGAGGCTGATCGAGGAGAAGCTGAAGTCAATTGAGGAGAGGCTGGCGAAGCTGGAGCACTCGCAACAACCAGGCTTCAAGACCGTGATAGGGCAGGCCCTGAAGGAGCTCAAGGAGACGATCGAGCTGGCCAAGGAGTACGGCCTCATAAGGGAGGCACAACCGACTCAGGGCCAGGCCCAGCCACTAGATCCCGAGAGGCTCGCCGAGGAGCTCAAGAAGTACGGGTACGAGGTGAGGAGAAACACTCTGACTAGAGAGGAGATGGAGAAACTGATCGAGGACATCAAGAGGCGTGCCTACGAGGAGGCAATGAGAGAGGCCGGTATTGAGAGAGACAGGATGCAACATGTCGGCGAGATAATAAAGACAGTTATAAGGGAGATAGGGGGCCCAATAGTGAAGACCATTACGGAGGCCCAGAGGGAGTACATGAGAGAGGCCCTGAGGGCCAGGCTCAGGCAACAGCAACTCCTGCAACAACAAGTAGCACAGCAACTGTTGCAACAACGTCCCCAGAGCGCTCAGCAGGCGCAGAGCCAGCCCCAGGTGCAGAGCGGAGGCGAGCAGGGCCGGGTGAGCGAGGGTGCTAAGAGAGAGCGACAGGGAGGCGGCGAGGAGAGTGGCAAGCACGGCTAGGAGCGTTCTCGAGGAGGCGGTAGTGGAGGCCGTCAACTACTTCATCAGAGACCTCCTGGAGTACCTCGCGTACGTGGCCGTGTACAGCTGGGACGAGGCCCAGAGGCTACTAGTTGAGAGGAACCTGGACCCCGACACCGAGGCGATTCTGGGCGTGCTCGAGGAGCTGGCCGACAGAGTCGACTTCGACTCCGCGCTCAGCAACGCAGATGAGAACACTAGGAGAGCAGTGAGAGGAGTGCTCTCACTAGCACTAGGGCTCGCCAGGAGGTTCGCGCCTAGGGAGTGGATTGAGAGGCTCACGTACAACAACGTGCTGGCGAAGGCCCGCGAGAGGGAGCTCAACGAGGTGGTCAAGTACCTCGAGAAGTACCCCAGACTCTCGAGCAGGCTGATAGACTGGCTCAGATCCAAGCTACTGAGTGCTGAGAGATGAGCGTGCACAGAGCGGTCGAGTGCCTGTCCAGGGGAGACCTGCTCTGCGCAGCCTCGGCCATCAGGGACGTCGTGGAGTCCTCAATCAGGAGCCTGGAGTCCGCGTACGCGAACGCCCTAGACATGATAGTCACCGGGACTGCCATGATAGCAGACGACATAGCCGACCTCGGCAAGCTGGACAGGCCCCACCACTGGATCTGGGGAGTGGTACTAGTAGTAGTGGGCGTAGTAGTGCTCGCACTAGTCCTGCTCTGGTTGTTCCCCCCGGCCTGAGCTGTTAGGTAAAACCGAGAGTCCCTTTTTTACCTAACACCCCTCCCCCCCAGAATCGCGAGCAGAGACACCGCGGCGACTGGCACAGACGCCCCGATTACGGCTGGCGAGTAGTTCTTGAAGAAGTACGTCGGCAACCTGGTCTTAATCACCATTCTCCTGTCGACTAGTGACTTGAGCCTTCGAACGCTGGGTAGCATTCCGAAGTCGACTCTGGGCCTCTTCAGCAACTCGACGTCGTCGCTCCCCAGAGCTCTAAGCAACTTGTCCCTGTCGACCACCCACCCGAACTCCCACGCGCCGACAAAGTACATCACTAGGCTCTCAGCGTACCCAAGCGGGGACGGCTCGTGGGGCAGGACGACGCCGGCCTTCACTACTGCGAGCCCCGGGTTCTCGGAGAAGTCCTCTACTGCGTGCTCTAAGTACTTCTCGCCGTACACCGTGTCAGTGTCGCAGAAGGCCACTATCCTGTTGGAGGCCCTCAGCAGGCCAACGTACCTCGCGTACCCGACCGGGCTCACCGGCTCCGTGACCACGTCGGCGTACTTCTCGACCACGCTGAGCCTGGTTCTCGGGCCGGGTACTACTACTAGCTCGTCGACTCCCTGATCCCTGACGCTCCTCAGGCTCTCCTCGGCCAGCTCCTCTCCGTCGTCAACGCACACAGCACTAACTCCAATTGCAAATCACCGGGCGGACGGGCTACTTCCTCAATGCTAGGATAGTTAACAGCTCCCTCTGCCTCTCCCTCTGGTACAGCGCAATGCCCACGCCGACCACTGCCACTACTGCGACTGCCGCTATCCCGGCCCACATGAGCATGTTCTGAGTCTCCCTACTCTTCTTCTCCTCCTCAGTCACGACCTCTACTGCCACCTCCGCCGACTTCGCGTAGCACGCCCTCCAGAACTCCGGCGCGGCGGCGTACACTACGTGCTTTCCGAGGCCGAGATCGCTCGCTCTGAGTATGAACCGGAACCTACCCTCTTTATCAGCCTGCTGAGAGCCGACCTTCTCCCCGTCAACGTACAGCTCGACCTCGTCCCCTCCGGACGCGAGCCAGCCGCACAGCGGCGTCGCGTGGTACTCCAGCTTCCCGGTCACAGTTATAGTGTCCCTCGGAGATGCTAGTCTGGGTCTCGCGTCGAACTCGGCGAATCTCCTACTGAGAGCACACAGTAGTGGCCCGAACGAGAACTTGTCTACTACTCTAACCTCGACCTCCACGGGCATCACCTAGATGCGAGTATCCTCAGTATCTCCATCTCCTTCTCGTGCTCAGCGTGTAGCACTACTCCAGCGGCTACTGCCACAGCGACGCAGGCCCCTGCAACTGCTAGTGCCCACCACGGGATTACCAGCTCTCCGAGCCCCAGATCTCCGAGCCTAATTTCGGGCTCGGCAACCTCAACGGTCTTAAGGTCGCTGGAATCTATTACCAGCCCGCCCTTGCTCTCGTCAACGTATCCCGCTGCTCCGATCAGGTCGTACCTCCCAGCCGACTCTAATATGATCTTGCCACTCAGGATTACACTAGTTTTGGGGTCTACACTTTTTACAGTCGCGACTAGTGCCCAGCCCTTCTGGACTCTGTACTCCCTCCCCCACGCTGTAATCCTCAGCGACTCCGCTGGGCCGTCGTGGTACACCAACCCGACAGCGAAGTTCGGCCAGTCCGGCTTAGTAGAGCCGATCGAGCCAGTCACAGTGTACTCGACCTTGTCGCCAACTGTGGCCCTGCTCGCCACGTCGAGCCTGACTGAGCTGTACTGCGAGGTCGGGTGCACTGGGCACGCCCCCACCGATCTGATACCCTCACCGTGCTATTATTTGTTGTGTCCGACAACACGTATATAAATCCCAGTATAGTAGGCTAGTACTGGTGGAGCCCCGTGGTAACCCTAACGTCTTGGCTAGACGGGCTAATGGCCGAGCCGTCAAGGAGGATGGGGATACCCAGAGAGCAGCTCAGTGCCCACATAGGCGGCGAGTTCATCGGGTCGCTACTGGAGGTCGTCAGCGGCCTGTTCTCCAAGGGCTGGCTCCACGTAGCCGTAAACGCGGCGGCGGGTGCAATAGCACTCGGCTACGCGACCTACGCGACTGGAGTGCCGGAGAGGCTGAGGAGGGAGATGCTGTCGCTGGGAGCACACCTGGCGTTCAGGGCCCTCGAGCTCGTGAGAATGGGCGAGTTCTGGAGGTCGCTGGGAATCACGCTCGAGGCGCTCAAGACCGGAGACATCAACGCAGTGCTGTCGTCAGTTCTCAAGACGCCGTCAGAAGTAGTAGCAGAGGTAGTGGGTGCCGAGGTGACCTGCGCACCGGTCACCGCTGCCCTCCCGCCGGCCTACGAGGTGACCTCGCCGACTCCGGCACCAGCACCCCAGCAGATCCCGGAGCAAGCCGGAGTCTACTAGACTAGCGGAGCCACCTAGAACACTCCTCTCCTAGAGTACTCCGCTCTGGTCGCCCTCTTAACTACCGGTATCATGTGCGGGTAGAGCTCGGCGAGGTCTAGCAGGGCGTTCAGGGCCTCCTCGTAGTCGCTGAACCCGTGCCTAGCCACGAAGACCCTCCACCTACTGAACGTCTCGGGCGTGCACCTCAGGAATATGACCTTCGACTTAGCCGACTTAGCCACGCCAGACACCAGTTGATAGTCTAGATAGTCAGGGGTATATAAGAGCCCGCGACGCTGGTAGCTAGTGGGTGAGAGCGTGGCTCTCAACACAACCGAAATCACAGAGGCAGTAAGGGCCCTGGCCCAGTTCAGGGGCAGAAACTACGTTAGACCAGAGGAGGCATACAGAGCGATCAGAGTCCCGGTAGCCGCACTGGGGAGGGCCCAGTTCCCGTACAGAGAGCTGTCAGACGCGGAGGCGGCGGCCGTAATAGACGTGTTCAACCACGGCATCGAAGTGCTGTCGAGAGTGGCCCCATCAATAGCGGCGACTATTAGGCCTCAGCTTGGGCTCGCGCTAATGTTCGCCGGGGTCGCCAAGGCGTACCTGGGCAACAAGAACTACACGTTCCCGTCAGTGCCCGGGCACTTGGGAGTCAACTGGCTGTTCCCGCAGGCAGTCAACTACAAGGTAGACACTACTACGCCACCTACGAGCTACTCGCCCAACAGCTGGGACATACCGATAACAGCCGGCACTAAGGCGTACATTCTCGGCTCTGACACTGCGTGGTACAAGACCAGCTCCGTGACAGACAAGAGGCACTGTATCCTGATATTCCACAACGGGCTAGTCGAGGTGGGCACGACTCCTAGTGTCGAGCAGTTCAGGCTGATAAGTGAGTCTAAGGGAGACTACGGAATATACACCGTCGCGCCGCTAGTCGAGCTCCCGGTTGAGCCCAACAAGGTAGTGTACCAGTACCCGACTCCCCTGGGAGCACTATTCGTAGAGTACCAGACGGGTGTCAGATGGTACTTCATGCCTAGGAGAACTGGGACAACGACGCTGAAGTTGCTCGGACTAGTGTTCTACGAGCACGACTTCGCCAGCGACGTGAAGTGGGTAGCCTAGGGGGTGTAGTAGTTGCCGCTAGTAGCACTAACAGCTGACGGCAAGAAAGTCGTTCAAGTGACCGTGAGGGGCCCGTCGAGCTACAGCACTGGGGGGTTCATGGTAGTCATCGGCGAGCTCGAGAAGATCCACGCTCTAGTAGTCTCGGTCAGAACGAACCTGAAGGTCGACAACTACGTCCACGCGGTCGACTACTCCTACACCGGCAACACGGTAACCTTCACAGTGTACAGGATAGACGTCACGGCCGCAGCGCCGTCGGCCTGGAGCGAGGTCCCGGCCGGAACGGATCTGTCCGGCCTAGTGCTCGAGGTAGTGGCCATCGGAGTGTAGCACACACGCAGATTTTTTCCCTCAATCCCATTTTTTTCCCGAACACCTCCTCACCTATTGTCTGACACACTATATATTAGCTCCTCTGTGCTCACTTATCAGCGGAGGGGGTGCCTTGGGGTGGTTGGTTGCTAGAGGACTTCCTCGTGTCTGAGGGAGGCTATTTAACGGTATTTATACCTGTAGCTGAGGGGGCAGTCGTCTTCAGGGTTAAGAGCAGGGTTAACAGGGGCTACGAGGTCATAGACTACGGCCCCCTGCCGATAAAGGCCGGCACTCAGCTACCAACATATGAGGGGACATCGACGACTGTGCCGGCTGACGGGGTCTTGCCGGCGAGGAGCTACACTAGGGACGGGATCCAGTTCCCGCCCATAGTGTACGGGACACACAGCAACACAGACATGTGGCACGTGCCCGCGGAGGAGAAGGACAGGCTCTACCACCTCAAGCTCTACGTGCACCCGCCGGTGATAAGAGTCGACGTCCAGATACCCATGAGGGTCACTCAGGGCAGGTTCCAGAGGGGTAGAGTGATTGTTGGAGTCGACAGCGAGTTCGGCTTTAAGAGGGGCTCCATCGAGGCGATCCACTTCCCATACATACAGTACGGGTACAGGTTCGGCAACGACACGAACCTCGACCTCAAGACATTTACTAGGTTTATCTACGGCGAGTACGTTGTCGAGATACCGAGGAGCCCGGAGCTCATATTCGACATACTGACGAGGAGGGTGCAGAGCTACTGGATCACCCTGCCGATCAACTACTCAGATCCACTGATAGCCGACATGTTTAAGAGGGTCTACGGGTTCCCCGCGAGGGACAACATACCGCAGCTCTTCAAGATCTACAGGCACGACGAGAGAGACAAGGCGATAAGGGAGTACTCAGACATACTAAGACAGCTCACGTAGGGGGTGGTCTACGTGAGGTGGCTCTTCACAGTCTATGGCACAGCGTCGCCCTCTGCTAGTGGTGCCAGCGGGGACTTCACGCTGACCAGCCCAGACGCCCACGGTAGCTTCGGCTACATAAGGATCCCCAAGGGCCTAAAGACCAAGGTGTGGGCTAAGAGGCTCTCCGGAACCGTGGGCTTCACGTTGCAAATCTCTGTGACAGACGACGTTACGGCATCCTCGCCCACCTGGAACGTCGTCGACTCAGAGCACCTTGCCAGCGCGGGTAGCCTTGAGCTAGAGAAGAGGAGGCCCATAGTGGTTCAAGCCAGGACGGGCAAGGAGGGCATCAAGCTGTCGTACACCAACACGACGGGCGCTGGAACCATATACGTCGTGGTTGAGGTGGAACTGACGGACGAGGAGGACTAGCAACCCTAACCAACCCTGTTAACGAAAACAGCCCGCAACCCAGGTGACGGCGGGTGAGCAACGTCATAAACCTAACAGAGGAGGAGAGGAAGAAGGTTGAAGAGGCAATTAAGCAGGGTAAGTTAGTAATCATCACCAGGAGGAGCGATGTAAAGTTCAGGATAGAGCCGTCAGATAGGGTAGTAGTCATAATAAGGGAGTAAGATGAGCACGGGCCCCGTACCAGTACCGTTACTCAACGTTGTGTGCTGGTACCTGGGAGTATGCCAGTTCTACCATGTCACTGGGTACTGGGTGATCCCCCCCGGCCTAGACGTGACCATCAAGTGGGCTCCCGAGGAGGACGACGTAGTACAAGTGATATTCGCCCTGTCGTTCGGCAAGCCTAGAGACTTCAACACCGGCGAGGTTGTGTACACAGATCAAGTAGGCTTCTGGCACAGAGGCAGGGGGATGAAGTACCACTGGGATCCACTCGTTGAGTCAATCATCGACGTAATATACCCACACATAACACCCACGACTAAGCATGAGTACTTCGAGGTCAGGTTCATAAATAGGACTAACAGGGTGATAATAATTGACGTGTCGATATGGATATTCGAGTACAGCAGGGAGAACTTCGAGAAGTTCATGAGCATGGTTAGGGGGTTCTCAAAGCTACTGAGGCTCATAGACGCTATTCTGCCTGACATCATAGACAGGGAGACAGCTGAAAAAACCCTAGCAATGCTGCTCAAAGCCGCTAAAGCTGGGTGATGTAAGTGGTTGAGATACTGCCCATAACAGAGCTCAGGAAGGCTGTTAGGGAGGTTCTAGACCTTCACACAACGTTTCAGTGGGAGCATTTCCTGGAGCATGGGTTGGATGCGCACTTCATTGCAAGGGTTATTAAGTTTGATGGTACTGAGGTGCTTGCTAGGGCAAGTGACTACTTGGTGCAGGTAGATTACAAGCCTCCCTTCGAAGGCACGTTCACGCTTCCGAAGGACAAGAGGGGTGTCTCCATATATTCTAGGAGGGCTTTCCTGTACCCGCAGCTGTACGCTTACGTGAAGCTTCCTTCCCTTTCCCTATTGGGCAACGAAGCTGAAATGCTCTACTTTCTGGGTCTTGAGAATGGGTCTAACATATTCAACGGGATAGCCAGCTTTGTACTTGCGACGTCTTCTACATACACCAACAGACTTTACGCCTACGCTGGCCCTCTGCAAGGCATTGTCAAATTAAACATTGATGTTGCGAAGCCATCTGACTTCAACACAGCATACCACAGCTACAGGGTTGTTTTAACTAGAAACCTGACACTGTTCTTCATAGGCAGCAGGCTCAGAGCGGTAGCTGTTCAGTGTCTTCAAGGTGGGTATGTGAATGTGAAGGAGAACGTGCTACCCTACAGCATAGCTTTGATTCCACCTATGCCCTCGAGCTTAACCACATTAGTAGGGCTTTTTGCTATCAATAGGACTGCTACTGCACCCTCAGACCTGGTCGCTCCTCTTTCCCCTTACAGCTTCAGGGTTAGCGACGGGAATGAAATCATACCTCTGAGCCTACCGCTATACCTCGACAACTCAGATACTGTGCTAGCAGGCTACTCCATCTCCTCAGGGAGCGTAACTAGCCACCCAATCCCAACCTTCGGCTACTCGAGGAAGACGCTTAGGTTCATGGCCAGCCAGAGCGGCACCATAGAGATACAGGTATACACATTGACGGGTAACTGGAGAACATACGACTCTGTATCCATATCCGCTAACACATTGCTCAGCTACTCGATAGAGGATGAGGTTATCCTCACAAGAGCTGTTTTCACCCCATCTACGTACCCAGCAAACATTTTGGAGGCTGAGGTGAGCATGTCTTGAGCTTCATGAACAAGCTCATATCCTGGCTCGTTAAGAACCTTCTCAGGGTAAGGGTAGAGGATTCAACTATTATCGTCCCTGTAGAGGAGCAGTCAGTCTACAAATTGCCTGGCATAACACTGTACTCAGGCACTGTAACATCAAGCGGAAACTCAGCAGACATTGATGTCTCAACAATTAGGAGCATAAGGATAATGGTTAAAGTAACATCGGTCTCTGGAACATCACCAACCCTAGACATCTACATCGAGGGCAAGTACGAGGCAACAGGAGACTATGTGCCACTGCTAAGCAAAACAGGTATAGCAGCTACAGGTGTCTACGAGCTTGGCCAGCTAGACAACCTCTGCTTCAGGTACATCCGCGTAAAGTGGGTGCTTGGAGGAACATCGCCGTCGTTCGGCATCACAGTTGTAGCTCAGTCAATTGCATAGCCCCGGGGAAGTGGTGTAGATGCCTCTATCGGCTAAGAGGGTATTGAGGACGTTCAAGTACGCGATGTATTTCGACGGCGTAGATGATATGATTTTAATACCTGATTCACCAAGTTTGAAAATTACTGGGGACTTGACGGTTTCAGTCTGGATAAACGTTTTA